>Ga0209643_1000321_pt1 | contig 103812 bp, 97 predicted proteins | sample AutmiccBRH37_all_FD_187383 | JGI IMG/M metagenome (GOLD analysis project Ga0209643, IMG submission 187383) | Deep subsurface microbial communities from Mt. Terri, Switzerland - Autotrophic microbial communities BRH/37_all (SPAdes) (version 2) | ecosystem: Environmental > Aquatic > Deep...
GGGCGACAAAGCGCAGTCTCTCGTCCATTTTCGATTGTTCCTTCCATGGCATCGCAACCTCCCGTCAAAGCGGAAAGTGTTACCCATGTGTCCGGTACAATCTGTCACCTATGTCTCGAGCCGCTCACCGGTCCGGCTTTGCCGGACTTTTTTGATCCAGTGGATCAAAAAGAGGAGCAAAATGCCCGAAGCGTAAGCGAGGGCTTTGTTCCCACCCGCTCAGTCTTTCGTCAGGTCCACATCTTCCACCTTGCCGACAGCGGCGAGGGCGAAGGCGTATTCCGTGGCGACTTCCTTGAGGCCCTCGAAGCGGCCGGATGCGCCGCCGTGACCGGCGTCCATGTTGATCTTGAGGAAGTACGGGCCGCCTTCAGGTGCGTCATGGCGCAGCTTCGCGGCCCACTTGGTCGGCTCCCAATAGGTGACGCGCGGGTCTGACAGGCCGCCCGTGATGAACATGGCCGGGTAGGCCTGATCGGTCACGTTGTCATATGGGCTGTAGGTGGCGATCTGGTCGTAGTCTTTGGCGCTGATCAGCGGATTGCCCCATTCGGGCCATTCCGGCGGTGTCAGCGGCAGGCTCTCGTCAGACATCGTGTTGATCACGTCGACGAAGGGCACAGCAGCGATAATGCCGGCGAAGAGATCCGGGGCCATGTTTGCGACGGCGCCCATCAGGAGACCGCCCGCCGAGCCGCCTTGGGCGACCACTTTGTCGGGGGCCGCATAGCCCTTCTCGACCAGATAGTGCCCGGCGGCGACGAAGTCCTTGAACGTGTTGGTCTTGGTTTCGAGCTTGCCGTCCAGATACCACTGATAGCCTTTCGCCATGCCACCGCGCGGGTGGACGATGGCGTAGACAAAGCCACGGTCGACCAGGCTGAGACGGCTGGTGCGGAAGTCTGCCGGAATGGTGATGCCGTACGAGCCATAGCCGTAGAGCAGCATCGGGGCTGTGCCGTCGATGGGCGTATCCTTGCGGTGCAGGATGGTGACCGGAACCTCGGCGCCGTCCCAGCTGGGCGCCATCACGCGCTCGGCGACGTAGTCTTCCGGATTGTGGCCGGAGGGGACTTCCCGCGTCTTGCGCAGAATGCGCTCATGCGTGGTGAGGTCATAGTCATAGACCTGATCGGGCGTGGTCGGCGAGGCATAGTCGAAGCGCAGCATCGGCACGTCATAGTCATAGCCGGAATCCAGGCCGAGATCGTAGGCGGCTTCCTCGAAGCTGATCGGGTGTTCGGCACCATCCGCGCGGGCGCGCACGACGATACGCGGCAGGCCATTCTCCCGCTCCATGCGCGAGAGATAGTCCTTCTGGGCCTGCAGGCCGAGGATCAGCGTGCCGGGCCGGTGCGGGATGATCTCTTCCCAGCTGTCGCGAGAGGTCGAATCGAAGCTGGCGCGCATGACTTTGAAGTCCACCGCGCCGTCTGTGTTGGTCGTGATGTAGAACTGGTCGTCCCAGACGACGAGAGAGTATTCGATACCATCCTGGCGCGGGGCGACCATGCGCAGCCTGGGGGCGTGCTCGTCCGCCGGGAACCAGTGCCACTCGGACGTCGTGTGGTTGGACGAGGTGATGAAGATCTTTTCGAGATTGGCCGACTTGGAGACGCCGACGAAGAAGCCGGGGTCTTTCTCTTCATAGATCAGCGTGTCTTCGCCAGTGGCCAGATCGCGCTCGTAGACGGCATCCGGGCGGGCATTCTCGTCGCGGTGGATCCAGAAGATCGACTTGCCGTCGCCGCTCCACTCGAACGAGCCATAGCCGTCTGTGATCGGTGCGGCGACGTCTTCGCCGGTCTCGATGTTCTTCACGGCGATCGTGTAGAACTCGCTGCCTTGCGTATCGACGGAATAGGCGATGACCGAATGGTCGGGTGAGGTGTCGATACTGCCGAAGGAGAAATAGTCTTTGCCTTCGGCCATCTTGTCGCCGTCCAGCAGGATCGTCTCAGGCGCGTCGGCATTGAAGGCGTCGGCGGCATCGCGGCGGGCAAGGATGGGATACTCGCCGCCCTGGCGGTAGCGCGAATAGTAGGCATATGGCCCGTCAATCTCTGGCACTGAGGAGTCGTCTTCCTTGATGCGGCCCTTCATTTCCTGGAACAGGCTGTCGCGCAGCGCGACGGTTGGGTCTTCCATCACGGTCTTGGTGTAGGCGTTCTCGGCTTCGAGATATTCGCGGATGTCGGCGCGCAGAACGGACGGGTCGCGCATGACCTCCTGCCAGGCATCGTCCTTCATCCAGTGATACGGATCGACGCGCGTGCGGCCGACCTGGGTGATCTCAAAGTCGACCCGTTTTGCAACCGGTGGCGCCGGGACCGTTGCGGGGGCTTCAGCCGCCGGGGCGGGCGCTGACGCAGGGGTGTTTTTGTCGGTCATTGTGCATCCTGAAAGAATGGCTGCGGCGGCAACGCCGGCAAGCAGGGAAGAATTTCGCATATCTGGCTCCGGTCTGGATCGGTCCTACCTCTGGGAGAGAATGGACCAGTCCAGCCGGGGCGTGTCCAGCCTATTCCTTGGGGCGGAAGTCCAGAACGATGCCATTGATGCACCAGCGTTCACCGGTTGGCGCCGGGCCGTCCTTGAAGACGTGGCCCTGGTGCAGACCGCACGTGGCGCAGTGGCATTCGGTGCGCGGCAGGATCATCTTGAAGTCGGTCTTGGTGGCGACGGCTTCCGGCGTGATCGGCTGCCAATAGCTCGGCCATCCGGTGCCGGAGTCGAACTTGTGTTCTGAGGACCAGAGGGCGCTGTCGCAGCCTTTGCAATGATAAGTGCCGGGGCGCTTTTCGTCATTGTAGTTTCCGGGTGTGAAGGCGCGTTCGGTGCCTTCTTTGACGCCGACGCGGAATTCCTCTTCGGTCAGCAATTCCCGCCATTCGCGGTCTGAGCGTTGGATGCGTAGTGCCATGAGAAACTCCTGTGCTGTGTAGCGGAATATAGGGCCGTAGGCGCGGTTTTGCAGCGTGAGAGGCATCTGGGGAACAGAAAAGGCCGCCCCGGCGCCCGGAGCGGCCTTAAAATCGCAGGAAATGCGCAGATCAGGCGTAGAGAACGGTGATCGTCTCGGCGACGAGGGCCGGGCGTTCCTGGCCTTCGATCTCGATTGTGGCTTCCACCTTCATCTGCTTGCCGCCGGATTTGGGCTCAACGGCGAGGCATTTCTGGCGCAGGCGCACCTTGGAGCCAACTGGCACCATGTTGGTGAAGCGGACCTTGTCAGAGCCGTAATTGATGCCGCGGGTAGTGCCGGTGACTTTCATCACTTCACCGCCCAGCATGGGCAGCAGGGACAGGGTCAGGAAGCCGTGTGCGATCGGGCCGCCCATTGCTTTTGTTGCTTTTTCCACGTCGACGTGGATCCACTGGTGGTCGCCAGTTGCGTCAGCGAAGAGGTTGACGCGGTCCTGGTCGATCACGTGCCAGTCGGAAACGCCGATTTCTTGTCCGGCAATAGATTCAAGGTCGTCAAAGGCGATGACGCGTGGGTTGGCCATGGGGGTCCTCCTGTTTTCGATGCTCTGTTCTGGCCCGCCGGTGAGGCCTCGGCAAGCCTTACGGAGGGGTAATTGGGCGCGTCACCGTGATCCACGTGTCGGTTTGCGTGATCCTGTGTGATCCAGATGCGTGTGACGGTGATCCTCAGGTGACCAGATGGTGCGCCAGGCGCGCGACGAAGCGGTCAGTGTCTGACTCGGTCGTGAAGAGGTGCTGCGTGATCCGCAGCCGGTCGCCCCGGCGCGAGACGAAGACGCCGTCTTCCTTGAGGCGGGCCGTCAGGTCGGCTGGCACGCTCTCGGGCAAAGCCGGGCAGAGATAGTGGCCCCCGCGCGTGCCTTCGGCCAGGCAGGACATGCCGATCTCGGCCAGCCGGTCTGCCAGCGCCGCGTTCCGCGCGCCGAGCGTTTCCTCGATATTGGCGACGCCCCAGCCGAGCACGGTGCGGACCGCTTCCTCGAAGGCGGGCAGGAGGGCGAAGTTCGAGCGCTCGCCCATGTCGAAGCGCTGGGCGCCAGGGGCGTAGGCGTCGGTATAGTCGATCAGGCGGGCGAAGTTGGAGGCGCCTTCGCGGGTGATCCAGTTCTGCTCCAGCGGGGTGCCGCCGCGATGCTGCGGGGCGACATAGAGGAAGCCAGTGCCGTAAGGGGCGAGCAGCCATTTATAGGCGGCAACAGCCACGAAATCCGGTTGGATGGTTTTCACGTCAAATTGCAGCGCGCCGCAGCTCTGCGTCAGGTCCAGCACAAGGGCGGCGCCGACCTCGCGGCAGCGTGTGCCGACGGCTGCGAGGTCAATCAGGGCGCCGTCGGTCCAGCGGATGTGACCGCACGCGACGAGGCCGGTGTCCGGCCCGATGGCACTGAGCAGGGCGTCCGAGAGTGTTTCATTGCCGCGCGTGCCAACTGTGCGCAGCGTTGCGCCGGTGGCGCTCGCCAGATCGCGCCAGGTGTAGACGTTGGACGGGAACTGATCCTCCAGGATGAGGATTTCCTGTCCCTTCGAAAGCGGCAGGTTCTTCGCTGCCGTGGCGAGGCTGTAGCTGACCGAGGGCGAGAAGGCGATGCCGTCTGTGTCGGCGCCGATCAGTTCTGCCAGCAGGGGGCGCAGGCGCTCTGTATCGGCAAAGAAGTCCGTCTCCTGAATATGCCAGGGCTGCAGCTTGCGGGCGAGCCCCTTCTGGCCAGCCTCGACGGAGGCCTTGGTCATCGGCCCCATCGTGGCGGTGTTGAAATAGGCGACATCGTCAGGGATGTCGAACAGGCGGCGCTGGTTCGGGATCAGGGGCATGTTGACGGTAAGTTGCAGTATGTTGTTAGGATAAAATCGAACTAGGTGGGAGGTGGTTATGGAGTTCTGGGATGCTATCGGGCGATTTGAGGATTCCCAAACACAATTATTGACGACTGTCATGTTGTTGATGGGGGGTGGTCTGGGAGTCTGGCTAGGGTCGTTGTTATTCGGCGGGCGCGTTTCGGATCTAAAGGGGGCTGTCAGGGAAACTGAGGCGGCAGTTGCGGAATTCAAGGACAGGACTTTGGAGCAACTGGAAGCCCTGCAAAAACAACTCGACTCGACGATGGAGCAACTGACTCGGGCTCGTAAAGAAATCACCGATCTTGCTCCGCAGGAGGCGGATGGCAACGGAGGAGACGCCCCGGTTGCTGTACCGGGCGTGCCGCAAGGTGACCGGGAAGAATTCCTCCAAGCTTGGTATTCCATTCGAAAACGGCTGCGTGCGCTTTCACAAAACGCTCAAATCCATGGGCACAGGCGAAACAGGTACGCGAAATACAACAACAATCAGATGGGCGTTCTGATTGATGACATGCTGATAGATGGTGAACTGAATGACGAGTTGGCGTCACTTTTTCACGATGCCCATGACCTGTTTACATGGCATCGAAACGGCCGCCCCCAACTGACACAAGACGACGTGCAGCAGATGCGCCTTCTCGCAGCCAGGGTAGGCGCTTAAATCGAAAGAAAAACGGCGACCAGAGGCCGCCGTTCCATTTCATGTCTTACACGATGCGGCTGCCTGTCTTGCCCCAGTAGCGGTCGCGGATGAGGCGTTTGTAGAGTTTGCCGGTCGGGTGGCGGGGCAGTTCGGGGTCGAAGTCGATGCTTTTGGGGCATTTCAGTTTCGAGAGGTTCTCGCGGCAGAAGGCCATCAGCTCGGCGGCCAGTTCGTCCGAAGGGGCGATGCCCGGCATGGTCTGCACGACCGCCTTCACGGACTCGCCGAATTCTTCATCCGGCACACCGATCACGGCGACGTCCGCCACTTTCGGGTGGGTGATCAGCACGTTCTCGGTTTCCTGCGGATAGATGTTCACACCGCCGGAAATGATCATGAAGGCCTTGCGGTCTGTCAGGTAGAGATAGCCGTCGGCGTCGAGCTTGCCGACATCGCCAAGCGAGGACCAGTCCTTGTGCTTGGGATTGAGCGCGGCGTCGTTCTTGTCCGGCGAGTTGTGATAGTTCGGCGGTGTGGTGCCGGCGAAATAGACCTGGCCTTCCTCGCCGACGGGGACTTCATCGCCGAGCTCGTCGCAGATCTTTACTTCGCCATAGACGGCTTTACCGACGGTGCCCTTGTGGGTCATCCAGTCCGGGCTCTTGGCCCAGGTCATGCCGTTGCCTTCAGAGCCGGCGTAATATTCGTCGATGATCGGGCCCCACCAGGCGATCATCTGTTCCTTGACCGGAACCGGGCAAGGCGCAGCGGCGTGGACAACCCATTTCAGGCTGGAGACGTCGTATTTCATGCGCACGTCTTCGGGCAGCTTCAGCAGCTTCACGAACATGGTCGGCACCATCTGCATGTGCGTGACCTTGTATTTCTGGATGTAGCCGAGCAGGGCCTCGGCGTCGAACTTCTCCATGATGATCAGTGTGGCGCCGAACTTCATGAAGGTCATGCAATAGCGCAGCGGCGCGGCATGGTAGAGCGGGGCGGGCGAAAGGTAGACGCTGTCTTCCCCGGCGCCGGAGAAAGCCTGCAGGACCTGAGCGAGCACGTTCGTCTGGTCAATCGGCGTGTCCGGCACCAGCGGCGGGCGGATGCCCTTCGGGCGTCCGGTTGTGCCCGAGGAATAGAGCATGTCCGTTCCGGCGGTTTCGTCCGCAATCGGAGTTTTCGGGAAAGCGTCCCGGTGGGCCTCAAGCGGGATGAAGCCCGGAACCGGGCCGTCGATGGACCAGTAATGCTCCAGGTTTGTGACGGCTTTGACCTGCTCGGCGACGTGGCGCTTGGACTCGCCGGTGATGAACAGTTTCGCGCCGGAATCTGTCAGGATGTATTCGACCTCTGGCGCCGTCAGGCGGGACGAGACGGCGACATAGTAGAGCCCGGCGCGCTGGGCGCCCCAGCAGATCTCGAAATAGCGCGGTGAATTCTCAGCGAAGAGCGCGATCGTGTCGCCCGGCTGGCAGCCAGCGGCGCGCAGGGCGTGGGCGACCTGATTGGAGCGCTCGTCCAGCTGGCGATAGGTGACGGTCTCGCCCGAAGCGGCCATGATATAGGCGGGCTTGTCGGGATTGGATTTCGCATGGTGGTGCGGGTGCATTCTGGGGTCTCCTCACGAACGCCCGTAACGCCTCTGCCGGGCGCCCTGGGAGTAGTCAGATGTGACCATAACCGTACTTGCGCCAGCGTCCACCGGATACGTCGCGGAAAGCTCAGAACTCCCGCATCCAATAGGCCATGGGATGGGTAATTTCCGGCCCGGCTTTGTCTTCTGGCCAGGTGAAGTGGGCGAGGACGCCCGGCAGCTTCGCGTAGCCGCGTGCCTGCCAGAAGCGGTCGAGGGGGGAATAGGCGGCGGGGCGCCTGGGATGGTCCGCAGGGCGCTCGACGGCGCAGAAGCAGGCGCGCTTGTAGCCGTGGGCGATCGCGTGGGCCTCGCGGGCGTCGAAGAAGGCGTGGCCGATGCCGTGGCCCCGATAGTCTGGCAGCAGCACGGATTCCCCGAAATAGAAGGTCGAGGGCAGGTCATGGCCCGCCGTCATCAGCGGCAGCGAGAACTCGCCATGCTGGCCGTCCATGCCGGACCCGGTGGCGCAGCCGACAATCTCGCCATCGTCGGTTTCCGCTACGACGATGAAGGCATCGCGCGCCCGTGCGAGCTTGCGCAGGTAGGTCTCCTCGTAGGCGAGTGAGCCTTCATAGAGGTAGGGATAAGCGCGGAAGACCTCGATGCGCAGCCGGGCGAGCGCCGGCAGGGCGGCTTCGAGGTCCGCGCCGGAGAGCGGCCGGATCTTCACGAGACCTGCCGGATCCATTCCTTGAGATTGTAGTAGGTCGTCACGCGGCGGATATAGCCGTCAGTGATTTCGAGGAAGGCGCCGGCGGGCAGGCGATAGGACTGGCCGCGTGCGGTGGGCAGGTCGCCATCGGTCGTCTTGTAGATGCCATTGACGATGAATTCGGCAGCGGCACGTGTGCCGTCAGCGGAGACCATGACGGCGATGTCGGTCAGCAGTTCGTCGTAGCACATGTCCATATGGGCCAGGAACGCGCGGAACTTGTCCTTGCCGCCGCGGGCGTCGCCTTCATTGACGTCGTGGCGCACGTCATCGGCAAGGCAGGCGAGCATGCCGTCCCAGTCCTTGGCGTTGAAGGCGTCATAGTAGCGGCGGACGAGGGGTTCGGCGTCGGTCATTTGGGTAGTCCCGGGTGGCCTGACTGGTCGGGGTGGGCATCGACATAGGCGCGTTTCAGTTCAACGGAGCGGTTGTGCTGGCCATCCGGGCTCCAGCCCGGTGCGTTGACCATGCGGCCGAACCATTTGTCCGGGCGCAGACCATCGCTGGCGCAGTCCCGCATCAGGGCGAAGAATTCGTGGAAGGCGACTGTGAACGGGTTGTATGAGGCGACCGGCTTCACGATGCCATAGACGGGTTTGTCTGCGTCCAGTTCCGGAACGAATGTGCCGAACATCTTGTCCCAGATGATGAAGACACCGGCATAATTGGTGTCGAGGTAACGCGGATTGGTCGCGTGGTGGACGCGGTGGTGCGACGGCGTGTTCATCACCGCTTCGAACCATTTCGGCATCCGGTTGATGGCCTCGGTATGGATCCAGAACTGGTAGAGCAGGTTCCAGCCCGCCGCGAAGCCGATCAGGTAGGGGTGGAAGCCAAGGATCACCATTGGCAGGCCGAGAATGTAGAGCCCGGTGAACGGGCCGAACCATGGCTGGCGCAGCGCGGTCGTCAGGTTGTAATGCTCGGAGGAGTGATGCGTGACATGCTCCATCCACCACCACCGCGCCCGGTGGGCGAAGCGGTGCTTCCAGTAGTAGATGAAATCATAGAGAACGAAGCAGGTCAGGAAGCTCCACCAGGTGAAGGGCAGGGTGACCAGCCGGTAGGGCCAGGCGAACATCAGCAGCCACAGGAACAGCGTCGCCGTCAGCGTGTTCACCACGACATTGCCGATCCCCATCGCGAGGGATGTGAGCGCGTCCTTGGTCTCATACCGTCCGTGGAAGCGGCCGGTCTTCACGCCCCACCATTCCAGCGCGACCGACAGCACGAAGAAGGGCGCGGCATAGGTCGTGACCGGCGGGAAGTCGTGAAATTCCATGTGCGGCTGGCCCTAGAAGGCGGAGGCGAGTGGCGCGCCATCCTGCTTGTAGGTCACGCCTTCCTTCATTACGAAGTCGACATTGGCGAGCAGGGTCATGTCGGCCAGCGGATTGCCCTTCACGGCGACGAAGTCACCCGAGCAGCCGACCTCGACGCAGCCGACCAGCCCCGCCTTGCCAAGCGCGTCGCCGGCGTTGACCGTGGCGGCCTGGATGGCCTGCATCGGCGTCATGCCGAACGTGACCATGCGCGAGAACTGGTTGCCGTTCATGCCGTGCGGATAGATGCCGGCGTCAGAGCCGAACACCATCTTCACGCCGGCCTTCACGGCGCGGGTAAAGCTGTCACGCTGGATCTTGGAGATGGAGCGTTCCTTGTCCAGCGACTCCTGAAGCACGCCGTTCTTCGCACCCTCGGAGAGGGTGTACTCTGTGTTGTAGATGTCCATGGACAGCCACACGCCGCGATCCTTGGCGAGCTGGATCGTTTCGTCATCGAGGATCGAGGCATGCTCGATCGTGTCGATGCCGGCGAGGATGGCGTTCCTGATGCCGATCGTGCCGTGGGCGTGGCTGGCGATCTTGAGGCCGCGGGCGTGCGCCTCTTCCGCCGCAGCGGTCAGTTCTTCCAGCGTGCCCTGAGCGGCGCCGAGCGAGGTGCCCTTGGAGAAGACGCCGCCGGTGGAGCAGGTCTTGATCATGTCGACGCCGTACTTGATGTTCTCGCGCACCTGGGCCCGGAATTCCCACGGGCCGGTCGCGACGCCTTCGCCCGTCAGGTGGTATTCCGATGGCAGCAGGTTGTTGTCCGAGCAATGGCCGCCGACGATGCCGACAGGTGGGCCGGACACATACATGCGCGGACCGGGCACATCGCCCTCATTGATCGCATCGCGCAGGGCGACGTCGCCATAGGACTCGGCGCCGACATTGCGGACCGTAGTGAAGCCCGCCAGCAGCGTCAGCTTCGCGTTCTTCACGCCCGTGATCGCCATGCGCTCGTCCGAGAAGGACAGCGACTCATACGGCGGATCATCGGCGTCGCCCGTCAGGTGCACGTGCATGTCGATGAAGCCGGGCAGAAGCGTCTTGTCGCCCAGGTCGATCACGGTTGCGCCTTCCGGGGCTTTCAGCTTGCTCTGCGCGCCCCGCGCCGTGATCGTGCCGTCTGTGATGACAAAGGCCTGATCCTTCAGCGTCTTGCCGGCTGCCGGGTCCACGAAGCTATCCGCCGTGAGGTAAACCGTTTCAGCGATGGCGGGCGCTGAGAGGCAGGCGGCGATGGCGAGACCGGACAGGGCAGGGGCGATTCTCATGACAGCTGGATCCTTTTGCGAAGCGGCTTGTTCGGCTGAGACTATCTTGTCCCGTTGCCCCCGTCGTCAAGCGCGGGGCAGCCGCGTCACAAGGTCTTGCTGATCCAGAGCCGGAATTCGCTACCCGCCGCGCGGTCCGACAAGCCGAGCAGAACGCCGGAATAGAGGTTCCATCCGTTCGCCAGCGGCTGGGACAGATACGGACCTGCGCGGTGATTCTCATCGTTGAAGGACCCGAGCGCTTCGGTGGAGCCGTAACCGTCATAGAGTTCCAGGCCGATATCCTGGCCACCGGCCAGACGGCGGTTCAGGCGGAACCGCGACTGAAGGAACATGCCGTCCTTGCGGTTTTCTCCGATCTGAACCGCAGTGAGCACCATGGCGCGGGCGCTCCACCCGCCGTCGAACGAGATCTCGTTGATCCAGTCCATGCCCACGGCACTGGCACGGCCATTGAGGCCGACCGACGCGTCAAAGCGCAGTGCGGTTTTCCAGCGTGTGGCGTTCTCCGGTGACAGCGCCCACACGAGTTCGCTGTTGAGGCTGGTCAGTTCCTGGTCATTGGAGGGGCCGCCAGCCGAAGCAAAGAGGTGCAGGTCGTGCCGGTCGTCGAGGTTCGTATCCCATTCGAGCCGCTGGCCGATGCGATCGGGTCCGCCCTCTTCGCCGGGCAGCCATGAGACGCGATACTGGACGACCGGAGGCCCCGGCTTGACGATTGGTCCGGACACGCTGCCCGTCGTCTGAGCGCTGACGGACAGGCCGGACATCGCCCAGATCGCTGCAAACGCTGCCAGTCGCAGGAAAAGGCGCATGTCTTGTTCCTCCGGACCGGTGTTTCTGCCGAATGGGTCCGGGGAGCTGTTGAAATAAAATAGTCATAAAAGCAAAAGAAAAATGTATCTTTGAGATTGGTCGCCAGCATTGCTTGACGGACGTTGCGGAACCCGTCCTGATTGGTCTCAAACCAAAAGGGAGACCGGCATGACCGCCACTGCGCTCAAAGAATTCACGGAAATCAAGCTGGAGAAGGAAGATGGCGTTGCCGTCCTCACGCTTCACCGGCCGGACAAGATGAATGCCTTTACCGGCAAGATGATGCAGGAGATGATCGAAGCCTTCGACATCACCGATGCGGATGATGACGTGCGCGTCGTAATCGTGACCGGTCATGGTGACCGGGCCTTCTGCGCCGGGGCAGACCTCTCCGGCGGCGCCAAGACGTTCGACTATGACAAGCGCGCGGGCGATGGCGAAGCGGGCCGCACTGCCAGCGAAGATATCCAGCGTGATGGCGGCGGACGCGTGACGCTGCGGATATTCAACAGCCTGAAGCCGGTGATCGGCGCCATCAATGGCGCGGCTGTCGGCATTGGCGTGACCATGCAGCTGCCGATGGATATTCGCCTTGCGGCTGACAATGCCCGGTTCGGCTTCGTGTTTAACCGCCGGGGCATCAACCCGGAGGCCGCCTCGTCCTGGTTCCTGCCGCGTCTTGTCGGCATCCAGCAAGCGCTGGAATGGTGCTATACGGGCCGGATCTTCCCGGCGCAGGAAGCGCTGGACGCTGGCTTCGTGACGGCAGTTTATCCGCAGGCGGAGCTGCTTAATGAGGCGAAGAAACTCGCCCGTGAAATCGCCGACAATACGGCGGCTGTTTCCACCACGCTGACCCGTCACATGATGTGGCGCATGCTGGGTGCCAGCCATCCGATGGAAGCGCACATCGTCGACAGCGCCGCGATCTACTCGCGCGGCAAGACCGAAGATGCCCGCGAAGGCGTGATGAGCTTCCTTGAGAAGCGCCAGCCGACCTATCCGGTCAAAGTCTCTGACGGGATGCCGAGCTTCTTCCCATGGTGGGATGAGCCGGAATTCAAATGGATCGGCGGTGACGGTACGTGAGCCAGAAGTTCGAAAACATAAAGACAAACGGCGTCACGCTGCGCGTGGCGACCGCCGGGGACGGGCCGCTGGTCGTGCTCGTCCACGGCTTTCCCGAAAGCTGGTATTCTTGGCGCCACCAGATCAAGGCGCTGAGCGAAGCTGGCTATCGCGTGGCGGCGCCGGATGTGCGCGGCTATGGCGGGTCTGACCGGCCAGAGGCGATCGAGGCCTATGACCTGGAAAGCCTGACCGGGGATATTGCCGGCATTGCCGAGGCTCTTTCCCCGGGCGAGAAGGCGGTGGTCGTCGGGCATGACTGGGGCGCGCCGATTGCGTGGAACACGGCCCGTCTGCATGCGGACAAGTTCCGCGCTGTGGCGGGCCTTTCGGTGCCTTATCTGCCGATGGGCGATGTCATGTTCCTCGACATGGTGCACGAGATTTTCACCAAGCGCGGCCTGTTCTTCTACCAGGTCTATTTCCAGGATGTCGGCCCGCCTGAGGCCGAACTCGAAGCTAACCCGGCAGAGACAATCCGCAAGTTCTATTATGCCGTTTCGGGCGATGCCCCGGATGGCACCTGGCCGACCGACAAGAAGCATGGCGACACGCTGCTGCACCGCTTGCCCGAGCCGCCCATGCCGCTGCCCTGGCTGAACGCGGAAGACGTTGCGTATTATGACAGCCAGTTCCGGCAGTCAGGTTTCCGCGGCCCGCTGAACCGGTATCGGAATCATCGCCGCGATCATGCTTTCCTGAAAAATCATCCGGCGAACCCGGTGATCCAGCAGCCGTCGTTGTTTGTCGGCGGCACGCGGGATCTGGTGCTGAAGATGTTCCAGGGGGACATCGTGGCGGCGATGAAGCCGAACCTGGCGAACCTGCAGGGCTGTCACCTGCTGGAAGGCTGTGGCCACTGGACCCAGCAGGAGCGCCCGGCTGAAGTGAACCGCTATCTGATAGACTGGCTGGGCGGGCTGTAAGGCCCGCCCCTCCGGCACCTCTAGTAATTCACCCGGTTTGACACCGCGCCATCGACGACGAGGTTCACGCCGGTCGTGTAGGATGAGACCGGGCTGGCGAGGAAGACGGCTGCATTGGCAATCTCTTGCGGCGTGGCGCAGCGGCCGGTCGGATTGCGGGAATTGGCCTGCTCGAAGAATTGCGGCTGGTTGGTTTTGATCATGTCCCAGACGCCGCCTTCGAAGAAGACCATGCCCGGCGAGACGACATTGACGCGCAGCTTGCGCTTGGCGTTCTCGCGCGCGAGGCCCTTGGCGAAATGGATCAGCGAGGCCTTGATCGGCCCGTAGGAGTCTGCCCGGTCTGCCTGGGCAGCAGAGATCGATGCGATCAGGATGAAGGCCGCGTCGCCGTGGGCCTCGGCAGCCTTGTCCAGAAAGGGCTCGGCCGCGTGGAAGGCATTGACGGCGCCCAGCACGTCCAGTTCGAAATTCTGCGTCCAGGCCTCAGGAGTGTTGCCTTGCGCCATGGCGCCGGCGTTCGAGACGAGAATGTCGATGCCGCCAAGTTCCAGGCCGGCGTGCCGGATCCAGGACTTCAGCGCGTCAGCATCCTTGATGTCGACCGACGCGCCGGTGGCCTTCACGCCTTTCGCCTTCAGCGCGGCGACGGTCTCCTCGACCTGGTTCGCATTCCGGGCGCAGACGGCGACGTTGGCGCCTTCAGCAGCCAGCGTATGTGCGATGGCGTGGCCAATGCCGCGCGTGCCGCCGAGAATGACGGCGTTCTTTCCTTTGAGATGCAGATCCATGTCGGGGTCCTCCTGCGGGTTTGACGGCAGTTTGACGGGAAAGACCGGGCAATCCAACACCTTTCGTCGCGTCGTGGCTTGCCAGCGGGTGCGGCGATTGGTTCATGGAGGACATGCATAGCCTCATTCCCATTGCCACCGATATTGGCGCACGCCTGAAACAACGCGGCGAGACCGTCGCGATTTCGGAATCTTCGTCTGGCGGACTGATCTCTGCCGCGCTGCTCGCGGTGCCGGGGGCGTCGTCCTATTATCGTGGGGGCGGGGTGATCTATACGCCGCAGGCCTTCCGGGGGCTGCTGGACCTTACCAAGGAAGACCTTGGCGACATGCGCTCATCGACGGAACCCTATGCACGCCTGCTGGCGCGGACGATCCGGGGCAAGTTGCGGGCGGATTGGGGCCTCTGCGAGACAGGCGCTTCCGGGCCGTCCGGCAACATGTATGGCGACGCGGCGGGGCACACCTGCGTGGCGGTCGTCGGACCGGGCGGGCTTGAGTTTTCGCGCACGCTTGAAACCGGGATGGATGACCGCGAAGACAATATGCGCCGCTTTGCGACCGAGGCGCTTGACCTGCTGGACGCGGCGTTGGGCTAGGGCCTATTCCAGCTCGACGCTGTAGCCCTGTTGCTCTTTGGTCAGATCGCCGAAGCGGGTGATGTTGGAGTCGAAGGCCAGCTCCACCTTGCCGATGGGGCCGTGGCGCTGCTTGCCGATGATACATTCCGCCTTGCCATAGACCTCATCCATGCGCTGGCGCCACTTGCTCCATTTCTCGTTCGAGGCCGGGTCGCTCGGGTCTGCGCCGGGCTCTGTCCGGGCGAGATAATATTCCTCGCGATAGACGAACATGACGACGTCAGCGTCCTGCTCGATGGAGCCGGATTCACGAAGGTCTGACAGCTGCGGACGTTTGTCGTCGCGCTGTTCCACTGCACGTGAGAGCTGCGACAGCGCAATGATCGGGACGTTGAGATCCTTGGCCAGCGCCTTCAGAGACGTCGTGATCTGGGTGATTTCCTGCACGCGGTTGGCGTTGGAATTGCCGGTGTTGACCGTGATCAGCTGCAAATAGTCGATGATGATGATGTCGAGCCCGACCGAGCGCTGAAGGCGGCGGGCGCGGGCGGCGAGCTGGCTGATCGAGATGCCGCCGGTGTCATCGATATAGAGCGGCAGGTTCTGCAGCTCCTCGGTGGCCTCGCGCAGGCGCTCGAAGTCGCCCTTGTCGAGATCGCCCTGGCGGATGCGGTGGGTCGTGATGCCGGTGCGCTCGGCGATGATACGGGTGGCGAGCTGTTCGTTCGACATCTCGAGCGAGAAGAAGCCGACGATCGCTCCGTCCACGGTTTTCTTCGAGCCGTCGTCCTGTATTTCAGCCCGGTAGGCCGAGGCGGCATTGTAGGCCATGTTCGTGGCCAGCGAGGTTTTCCCCATCGAGGGACGGCCGGCGAGGATGATGAGGTCAGACCGGTGCAGGCCGCCGAGCTTGTCGTCGAGGTCACGCAGGCCCGTCGGGATGCCGGCAATCTTGCCCTCGCGCTTGAACGCCGCTTCGGCCGATTTCAGCGATTCCGTCAGCGCCTCTGCGAAGCTGGTGAAGCCTTTCCCGGAGGAGCCGCGCTCAGCCAGGTCGAACAGCTGGCGTTCGGCCATTTCAATCTGGTGTTCGCCGCTTTCTTCCGGGGCAGGGTGCAGGGCCCGGCCCTGAAGTTCGGATCCGATGCCGACCAGCGACCGGCGCACGGCCAGGTCGCGGATCATGCGGGCATAGTCGCTGACTTCCGCGCCGAAGGCCGCCGAATCGAGCAACTGTTCCAGATAGCGGGCGCCGCCGATCTCGGTCAGCTTCTCGGCCTTCTCGAAATGCTCGCGCAGGGTCACGCCGTCGGCGATGCGGCCCTGCTGGATCATGACGGAGGCAACTTCGAACAGCTCCTGGTGAGCAGGGGCGTAAAAGTCTGACGCGCGCAGGATGTCAGCCACGCGCTGATACGAGTTGTTGTCGAACAGGATCGCGCCCAGCACGGCAGTTTCTGCCGACAGGTTATGTGGCGGCGCAATGGCGTCGTTCGGGGAGGCAGTGTCATCCAAGGGCATTGGTTAAACATACCTTACCTTGGGGCCGAGTGCACCGGGATAGAGCGGTCTGGCCTGTGGATAACCTGCCTCCATCAGTGGATGGGGCAGGCACAGACATCGGCGCCAAAGAAAAAGGCCGCGCCCGGAAGCGCGGCCTTTTCTGTCTGTTTGCCGGAAGATCTATTCTTCGTCGGCTGGGCCTTCTGCGGCGCGCTCTGCAGCGGCTTCAGCGAGTTCGCCAGCCTGCGCTTCATCAAGCGCCTGGTTGGCAGCTTGCATGGCAGCGACGATGTCTTCGCCTTTTTCCTGACGCTCAGCTTCTTCCGCCGAACGGGCGATGTTTGCCCGAACTGTAACGGTGACTTCAGCGTGGAGACGGATGGAGACGTCATACAGGCCGATCGCTTTGATCGGCTTGTCGAGACGCACGCCCGAGCGAGGCACTTTGTGGCCAGCGGCTTCAGCAGCATCGGCAACGTCACGTGCGGTGACCGAGCCGTACAGCTGACCGGTGTCGCCAGCCTGGCGGGTCAGCACGAAGATTGCGCCTTCGAGTTTCTCTGCTTCTGCTTCGGCAGCTGCGCGCGCGTCGGCGTTGCGGGCTTCGATGGCTTCGCGTTCACGCTCGAAACGGGCGCGGTTGCGGTCATTGGCCATCAGGGCCTTGCCTTGCGGCAGAAGGAAGTTACGGGCGAAGCCGTTCTTCACTTTCACTTCGTCGCCAATGGCACCGAGGTTTTCGACGCGTTCAAGGAGGATCACTTGCATGTCGGTCGCTCCTATTTCACTTCGAACGGAAGCAGGGCGAGCATGCGGGCACGTTTGATGGCCTGGGCAAGCTTGCGCTGGTTCTTGAGGTTCACAGCCGTGATGCGGCTCGGTACGATTTTCCCTTTTTCAGAGATGTAGCGCTGGAGCAGTTTCACGTCTTTGTAGTCGATTTCCTGGGCGTGTTCGCCCGTGAAGGGATCGACTTTGCGACGGCGGCCGAACGGACGGCGGGCCGGGATATTCGTGATGTTCAGTTTCTGAGCCATGTCCTGTCCCTTTCCTAGTCGCGGCGGCGTTCTTTGCGGGAGAGCACTGGCGACGGTTCGTCGGTCAGCTCTTCCACGCGGACGGTCATGTAACGCATCACATCTTCAGACAGGCGTTGACGGCGTTCCAGTTCGTGGATCGCGTCAGCCGGTGCGTCGATATTGATCAGAGAGTAGTGACCCTTGCGCTGCTTCTTGATCGGGTAGGCAAGGTTACGGAGGCCCCAATATTCGGTCTTGCCGATGGTGGCGCCTTTTTCCTTGAGGAAGCCGGTCAGTTCTTCGACAAAAGAGTCGACCTGTGCCGGCGAGATGTCAGGTCGTGTGATCACGACATGCTCATACAAAGCCATGTTTTCATTCCCAAAAAATAAGGGTGCGGCGCCGGGCAGCGGGAAACTGCCGGACGATGGCCCCTCTTCCCCCGGCTCATTCCGGAGTACCAAGGACCGCATCCCTGTCCATGAAGGCGGGTGTAAAGCCTATCTGATGAGGAATTTCAATAGCTTGCGCACACGCGGCCTCAGCTTTAGGCACGGCGAAAATTCCGGGAGAATCGCCGATGACAAAACTCGCATTCATCTTTCCAGGCCAGGGCAGCCAGGAAATCGGCATGGGCAAAGCCCTCGCCGATGCCTTTCCGGCCGCGCGTGACGTTTTCCAGGCGGTCGATGACGCGCTGGGTCAGAAGCTGTCAGACCTCATGTGGAACGGCACGATTGAGGAGCTGACCCTCACCGCAAACACTCAGCCTGCGCTGATGGCGCACTCGCTGGCGGCCATGAAGGCCCTCGAAGCTGAATTCGGCATTTCCGCGAAAGACGCCGCGTTCGTCGCCGGGCATTCGCTCGGGGAATATTCTGCGCTGGCTGCAGCAGGATCGCTGACGATTGCCGACACGGCCCGCCTGCTGCGGATCCGTGGCAATGCCATGCAGTCGGCTGTGCAGCCCGGCGAGGGCGCCATGGCGGCCCTGTTGGGTGCCGATGTGGATCAGGCGGAGGCAGCCTGTGCAGCAGGTCGCGAGACGGGCGGGGCCTGTGAGATTGCGAACGATAACGCACCGGGCCAGCTGGTCCTCTCCGGCTCCAAAGCCGCCATTGATGCGGCCTGCGAATGGGCAAGGGCGAACGGCGTGAAGAAGGCGATGGCGCTGAACGTGTCCGCTCCGTTCCATTGCTCGCTGATGCAGCCGGCTGCTGACGCCATGGCCGAAGCGCTGGCTGGCACGGAGATCAGGTCGCCGGTCGTTCCGCTGGTCGCCAACGTCTCCGCTTCGGCGGTTACCGATCCGGAAACCATCCGCCGCAACCTCATTGCCCAGGTCACCGGCCGCGTGCGCTGGACCGAGAGCGTGCAGTTCATGGTGGCACAGGGCGTCGACACGACGGGCGAAGTTGGCAACGGTAAGGTTCTGACGGTGATGCAACGCCGTATCGAGAAATCACTGAACGGCTTCACCCTCGGCGCACCCGAGGACCTTGAAGCCTTCGCACAAGCCATGAAGGGATAATCCCATGTTCAATCTGACTGGCCGTACGGCCCTCGTTACGGGCGCTTCGGGTGGCATCGGAAGCGCGATTGCAAAAGCGCTTTCCGAGGCCGGCGCCAAAGTCATCCTGTCCGGCACCCGTGAGGGCGTGCTGAACGAGGTGGCTGCAACGCTGCCCGGTGAAAGCGCCATACTGACCTGCAACCTGTCCGACCCGGACGCTGTGGATGGCCTGGTGGCCCGTGCAGAAGAGGTGGTTGGTCCGCTCGACATCCTTATCGCCAATGCCGGCATCACACGCGACAAGCTGCTGATGCAAATGAAGGACGATGACTGGAATGACGTGATCAACGTCAATCTCGGCTCGTACTACCGCCTGACCAAGAGCGTTGTGCGGGGCATGATGAAGCGCCGTCATGGCCGGATCATCGGCATTACGTCCGTTGTTGGCGTCACCGGGAATCCGGGCCAGACGAACTATTGCGCGTCCAAGGCGGGCATGATCGGGTTTACCAAATCGATCGCCCAGGAAGTCGCCAGCCGCGGCATCACGGCCAACACGATCGCGCCGGGATTTATCGAATCACCGATGACCGAAGGACTGCCGGAAGCACAGAAGACTTCGCTTCTCGGGCGAATTCCTGCCGGCCGACTCGGGCAGGGCGGCGATATTGCTGCAGCTGCGGTGTATCTGGCTTCTGATGAAGCGGCCTACGTTACGGGTCAGACGCTGCACGTAAATGGCGGGATGGCAATGATCTGATAGGCGCACACGGCATTGATACAAGGGCTTGGCGGTCCTGTTCAGTGTGTGCTAGGCGCAACACAATGGTTCGAATTGCGGACCATTCCTCAGGCATTTTAGAGAGGTACCCATGTCTGACGTTCTTGAACGTGTTAAGAAAATCGTTGTCGATAATCTCGACGTAGATGGCGACAAAGTCGTCGAAAGCGCGAGCTTCATTGATGACCTGGGCGCAGACTCGCTGGACCTGGTCGAGCTGGTCATGGCGTTTGAGGAAGAATTCAACATCGAGATCCCCGATGATGTGCAGGAGTCTATCCGCAGTGTCGGCGACGCCGTGACTCACATCAAGGCTCATATCTAAATCTTCAGGACAGGAGGGGTCTCCATGTCTGACCGCCGCGTCGTTATTACCGGCATCGGTATCGTGTCTCCTCTTGCGGCGACACGCGAAGCCACTTGGGAACGTTTGATTGCCGGCAAGTCCGGGGCAGGACGCATTGATGTGTTCGATCCCGAAGACATGCCGTGCAAGATCGCGTTCCAGGTTCCGTGGACAACTGGCCGCGGCGGTGGGGAGGGAGACCCCGAAGCGTTCGATCAGGAAAAGTTCGTCTCCAAAAAGGAGATGCGCCGGATCGACGAGTTCATCCTCTACGCCCTGGCGGCGGCGGAGGAAGCTGTTGAGGACGCCAACTGGCGTCCGGAAGACACCGAAGAACAGGAACGCACCGGCGTCATGATCGGTTCGGGCATTGGTGGCCTGGAATCGATCTATGAAACCGCGATCACCCTGCACGAGCATGGCCCGCGCAAGGTCAGCCCGTTCTTCATCCCGTCGGCCCTGATCAACCTCGCCTCCGGGCAGGTCTCGATCAAGTACGGCTTCAAGGGACCGAATCACGCGGTCGTGACGGCCTGCGCCACCGGCGCCCACGCCATCGGGGACTCCTCGCGTCTCATCAAGTACGGCGATGCCGACGTGATGCTCGCAGGTGGCGCTGAAGCCGTGATCGGCCGTATCGGCATTGCCGGCTTCTGTGCCGCCAAGGCCATGTCGACCAATTTCAACGACGCGCCTGAAAAGGCCTCACGTCCTTATGACAAGGATCGTGATGGCTTTGTCATGGGCGAAGGGGCTGCGGTTCTGGTGCTCGAAGAGTATGAGCACGCCAAGAAACGCGGCGCGAAAATCTACGCGGAAGTCATCGGCTACGGCCTGACGGGCGATGCTTACCACATCACGGCCCCTGCAGAGGGCGCCGAGGGCGGCTATCGCGCCATGAAAATGGCGCTGAAGAATTCCGGCATCGACCCGACCGAGATCGACTATGTCAACGCGCACGGCACCTCGACGCCGAAGGGCGATGAAGGTGAAGCTGGCGCGGTGGAACGCGCTTTCGGTGACCACGCCGCGAATATGTCCATGTCGTCGACCAAGTCGGCTGTGGGCCACCTGCTCGGTGCTGCTGGTGCAATTGAGGCGGCGTTCTGCGCCCTCGCGATCCGCGACCAGATCATGCCACCAACGCTGAACCTCGATAATCCGAGTTTCGAGACCAAACTGGACCTCATCCCTCACACGGCCAAGAAGGGCCGGGTCCGTGCGGCGATGTCCAACAGCTTCGGTTTCGGCGGAACAAACGCCAGCCTCGTGCTGCGCGAGGTGAAGTAAGTCCCTTCCCGGAGTCCTGCGCCGCGCTTAGGCTGCGGCGCAGGAAACTCCCAGAATGAGGCTGCGCATGAAATTCCTGAAAGGACTCCTGTCGCTCATCGTGCTGGTCCTCGTCCTTGGCGGGGCGGTCGCCGGTGCGGGATGGGTCTGGACGCAGGACGCGCTCAACCGCGATGGGCCGCTTGCGGAAGAAGTCGTGTTCCAGGTGGAGCCCGGCGAAAGCCTCAGCAGCGTGGCTGCGCGCCTCGAACAAGATGGCATCATCCGTGACGCCAGGCTGATCCGGTTCAAGGCAAAGCTCGACAAGACCGAGACATCTATCAAGACCGGTGAATTCAAGATCGAACGCGGCGCCAGCATGGTGGACGTGCTGAACGCGTTGATCGAAGGCAAGGGCGTGCTCTACAAGATCACGCTGCCGGAGGGGCGCACGACGGCGCAGCTCCTGAAAGTGATCGAAGCCGACCCGGTTCTGGAGGGCGACATGCCCACAGAGGCGATCGCCGAAGGCTCGCTCCTTCCGGACACATATCTTTTCGACAGGGGCATGACGCGTGCCGGGCTGATCCAGCTGATGCAGAGCAAACAGGCCGCGTTGCTGGACGAATTGTGGCCGACGCGCGATCCGGACATTCCGGTCAAAACGCCCTATGAGGCGCTGATCCTTGCCTCTGTTGTCGAGAAGGAAACGGGCCGTGTGGACGAGCAGCCCCAGATCGCGGCCCTGTTCACCACCCGTCTCAAGCGCGGCATGCGCCTCGAAAGCGACCCGACGATCATCTATGGCGTCTCAAAGGGCGAGCCGCTCTACAATGCCAAGGGTCAGCGCCGCACGCTTCGCCGATCCGAAATCGATGCGAAGACCGACTGGAACACGTACCAGATTGACGGCCTGCCAAAGACGCCGATCTGCAATCCGGGGCGCAAGGCGATCGCGGCTGTGCTGAACCCTCCGCACACCGAATACATATTCTTCGTCGCAGACGGCAAAGGCGGGCATCTGTTCGCCGAGACCCTGCAGCAGCATAACCAGAACGTAGCCGCGTACCGCGCCTATGAGCGGAAAGAAATCGCGCGGGAGCGTGAAGGGGAGTGACCGTGCTATCAGGCATGACCGGGTTCGCCCGGGTAACAGGTGAAGCAGAATGGGGCAGCTGGGCCTGGGAGGCCAAGAGCGTCAACGGGCGCGGCCTCGATGTGCGCGTGAACTACCCGCCAGGCTTTGATGCGCTGGACCGGGCGATCAAGACCGTGGCGCCGAAATACTTCTCGCGCGGCTCGCTGCAAGTGTCCCTGCGGATCGAAATGTCTGCCGCTGGCGATACGGCCACGATCAACGAACCCCTGCTGAACACGCTCGTCCTGGCCGCTGAAAAGCGGCTCGGCATGGAATTGTCGGGGGAGGCAATTGCCAGCCTGATGAACGTCAAGGGCGTGGTCGAAGTGGGCGCGTCGAACCTGCGCGATCTCGGATCGGACGAGTCGCTGATTGCCATGCTGGCCAAAGCCGGTGAGGCGGCGCTTCAGGCGCTGCAGGCGGAGCGCCGTCGCGAAGGGGCTGTCCTGTTTGATTTGCTGGAGGGCCTTGTCGGGGGCATGGAAGAGCTGCGCGAAGAAGCCGGCCGCCTGGCGGACACGCAGCCTGGCTTGCTGAAAGAGCGCCTGACCAAGCAGCTCAGCGAACTTGATACCGATGGCCGGGTGGACAAGGAGCGGATGGCCGCAGAGATCGCCCTCAGCGCCGCCAAGGCGGATGTACGCGAGGAATTGGACCGTCTCAGTGCCCATTTCGTTTCGGCGCACGAGCTGCTGGCTGGCGGTTCCCCCGTAGGCCGGAAAATCGACTTTCTGGCGCAGGAGCTGAACCGCGAAGCCAACACGCTCTGCTCGAAATCCATCAGCCTCGATTTGACGAATGCGGGACTCGGTCTCAAAGGACTTATTGACCAGTTCAAGGAGCAGGCCGCCAATGTCGAATAGCGGACACCCCAAAGACAGCGGCAAGCGCCGCGGCTTGATGCTGGTCCTGTCCAGTCCGTCGGGCGCCGGCAAGACGACGCTGTCGCACATGCTGATAGACGAGTTCCACGATGTGAAGCTCTCCGTCTCGGCCACGACGCGCACGCCGCGCCCCGGTGAGACGGATGGGAAAGACTATTTCTTCAAGACCGTGGACGAGTTCCATGAGATGATCGAACAACGCGCTTTCCTCGAATGGGCGCACGTGTTCGACAAGTATTACGGCACGCCCAAGGCCGACACCGTCGCACGGCTTGAGGCAGGTGAGGACGTGCTGTTCGACGTCGACTGGCAAGGCGCTGATGCGCTGCACGACCAGATGCCCAATGATGTCGTCTCGGTCTTCATTCTGCCGCCCAGCATCAGCGCGCTGCACGACCGGCTCGCCGCACGGCCGGGTTCGACACCGGAGATCGTTGCCCGCCGTATGGAGGACGCCAAGCGCGAGATCATGCACTGGCGGCGCTATGACTATGTCATCGTCAATGACGACCTCGACGTGGCGTATCAGCGCCTGCGCCGTATCCTGCTGGTGGAGCGCCTGAAGCGTCTGCGTCAGCTGGATCTGGAAGACCATGTCCGGCAATTGCTGGGCGAGGCCTGATCCCGACTGTGCTTGACTTGGCGCCGCCTTTGGTGACGCTCGGAAGTTGTCAGGCGTTCCAACGACATCCACAAGGCCCCACCGATGACTGACCCCGGAGATCCGAAGCCAGACCTGCCCGAGCGCGCCCCGGCGCGTCCCGCCTGGCTGTTGTGGCTGATCCCCATGGCCGTTCTGGTCGGGATCGTCTGGTTCGTCCTGCGCGGCGACCGATCGACCGAAGCGGTGCCCGATGACGTCGCCATCGCAACCCAGGGTCCCGCCGCCCAATGAAAAACCCCGCAGCAGGCGCTGCGAGGTTTCTCGTTTTCAGGTTGCCCTGGAAGGGTAAGGCTTACGCCATGGCCTTTTCGAGGTTCTCGGCGACTTTCTCGATGAAGCCTTCGGTGGTCAGGTAGCCCTGATCCGGACCGACGAGGAGGGCGAGGTCTTTCGTCATGAAGCCGGCTTCGACGGTCTTCACGATGGTTTGCTCCAGCGTCTGGGCGAACTTGCGCACTTCCGGCGTACCGTCCATGCGGCCACGATGGTCGAGGCCCTGGGTCCAGGCGTAGATCGAGGCGATCGAGTTGGTCGAGGTCGCTTCGCCCTTCTGGTGGTTGCGGTAGTGACGGGTCACCGTGCCGTGGGCGGCTTCGGCTTCGACCGTGTTGCCATCGGGGCTCATCAGAACCGAGGTCATCAGGCCGAGCGAGCCGTAGCCCTGAGCGACCGTGTCAGACTGGACGTCACCGTCATAGTTCTTACAGGCCCAGACATAGCCGCCGGACCATTTCATACAGGCTGCAACCATGTCGTCGATGAGGCGGTGCTCATAGGTGCCGCCGAATTCCTTGAACTTGTCAGCGAATTCCGTGTCGAACACTTCCTGGAAGATGTCCTTGAAGCGACCGTCATAGGCTTTGAGGATCGTGTTCTTGGTCGACAGGTAGACCGGCCATTTGCGCTGCAGGCCATAGTTCATGCTGGCGCGGGCGAAGTCGCGGATCGACTCGTCGAGGTTGTACATGCCCATGGCGATACCGGCCGACGGGAAATCGAACACTTCGTATTCCTTGGAGTCGGAGCCGTCTTCAGCTTCCCACTTCATGGTCAGCTTGCCTTTGCCCGGCACCTTGAAGTCGGTCGCCTTGTACTGGTCGCCGAAAGCGTGACGGCCGACAACGACGGGCTTGGTCCAGCCCGGCACGAGGCGCGGGACGTTCGAGATCACGATCGGCTCGCGGAACACAACGCCGCCGAGAATGTTGCGGATCGTGCCGTTCGGCGACTTCCACATCTTCTTGAGGCCGAACTCTTCGACGCGGGCTTCGTCCGGGGTGATCGTCGCGCACTTCACGGCGACGCCGTATTGCTTGGTGGCATTCGCGGCGTCGATCGTGATCTGGTCATCGGTCTCGTCGCGTTTCTGGATCGACAAGTCGTAGTACTTGAGGTCGACGTCCAGGTAGGGGTGGATCAGCTTGTCTTTGATAAGCTGCCAGATGATGCGGGTCATTTCGTCCCCGTCCATCTCGACGATAGGGTTCTTGACCTTGATTTTCGCCATATTTGGAAGTCCTTGCGCTTGTAATAGTCTGGCAGGCCTATAGCAGAGCCCGGGCAGGCGTCAAAACAGGTTCCCACATGGCAGATCAACGCAGCCCCGCTATCATTCTCCACTCGCCCCAATTGGGCGAAAATATTGGCGCGGCTGCCCGTGTGATGCGCAACTTTGGCCTGACAGACCTCCGCCTCGTGGCGCCGCGCGATGGCTGGCCGAACCCTGCAGCCGATACGATGAGTGCTGGCGCGTTCGAGGCGGGCGTGGTCGCCACGGTCCACGAGACGCTTCAGGAGGCGCTGGAGGGCATCACGTGGCTCGCAGCGGCCACGGCGCGGCTGCGGGGCATTGAGAAGCGTGTGGGGGACGCTGAGGCGGCGGCTCGCACGGCGCATGGGCGTCTGGGCACCGGAAAGTCGGCGATCATGTTCGGGGCGGAGAAGTCCGGCCTGCCGAATGATGCGGTCGCGGTGGCGGACTACCTGATGACCTACCCGGTCGATACGGATTTCAAGAGCCTGAACCTCGCCCAGGCGGTGTGCGTGTTCAGTGCTGAGTGGGGCAAGGTGGCCGTGGGTCCGCGTGCCGACGAGGGCGACAACAAGGCTGGCCTTGGCGACCCGGCCCCGCGTGACGAGCTTTACCGCATGTTCGAGCATTTCGAGGAAGAGCTTGAAAGAGCAGGATATTTCTTCCCGCCAGAGAAGACGCTGCTGATGAAGGACAACCTGCGCGCCGCGCTGATCCGGGCCGACTGGACGCAGCAGGAAGTGCAGACGTTCCGGGGCGCGATCAAGGCGCTGGCGCTCGGCCGGGGCAAGGCGCGGGTTGTCCGTGAAGACTGATCGGGTTGCCATCATTGGCTCCGGCCCGGCGGGCCTGATGGCCGCTGAAGTGCTTTCCGGGGCGGGGATAGGCGTCGACATTTACGAGGCCATGCCGAGCGCCGGGCGCAAGTTCCTGATGGCCGGCAAGAGCGGTCTGAACATCTCCCACACTGGCAGCGAACGTGACTTCACTGCGCGTTACCGTGATCCTGATGCGCGTCTACGTGATCCTGTTGCCGGTTTCGGGCCGGATCAGGTGATCCTCTGGATGGAGGGCCTCGGCATGCCGGCGCATGTCGGGCCGACGGGGCGGATTTTCCCGGAATCGATGAAGGCCTCTCCGCTGCTCCGCGCCTGGCTGCGCCGATTGTCGGAGAAGGGCGTACACCTCCACCTCAAGCACCGCTGGACCGGGTGGGGCCCAGACGGCGGCCTGAGGTTCAGCGCGCCGGGCGGCGAGGTGAGCGTCCAGCCTGCCGCGACCGTCTTCGCGCTTGGCGGCGGCAGCTGGCGGCGGCTTGGCTCGGATGGCGCCTGGGCGGACGTGTTCGCGGCGGCAGGCATCGCGGTCGCCCCCTTCCGGCCCTCCAATTGCGGCTTCACGGTGGACTGGTCCGAGCGGATGCTGGCGCAGCATGCCGGGGCTCCGGTGAAGGGCGTGCGCCTGTCCGCAGGCGGGCAGGAGACGCGGGAAGAGTTCGCCATCACGTCGCGGGGCGTTGAGAGCGGCGGCGTCTACACGCTGTCCGCGCCGTTGCGCGACGAGATCGAGGCGAAGGGCACGGCCACGCTCTGGCTGGACCTGCTGCCGGATATGGATGTGGGCGAGATCACCCGGCGGCTGGCGGCGGCCCCGGCCAGGCAATCCCTCTCGAACCGGCTGCGCAAGGCGCTGAACCTCTCCGGCGTGAAGACGGCGCTGCTGCACGAGTGCGCGGACCGGGATGCGATGGCGGATGCAGGCAAGCTGGCCGCGGCGATCAAGGCCCTGCCGCTGACACTGACCGGCACGGTGCCGCTGGACGAGGCGATCTCCACGGCGGGCGGCGTCCGCTGGGACGCGCTGGATGCGCGGCTGATGCTGAAAGCAAAGCCCGGCAGTTTCTGCGCAGGCGAAATGGTGGACTGGGACGCGCCGACGGGCGGCTATCTGATCACGGCGTGTCTGGCGACGGGGAAGGCTGCGGGGCGCGGCGTACTGGAGTGGTTGGCGGCTACACTTTTGGAGGGGAATTAGCCCCCCGTATGTCGCGGAGAAGCCGGGCTAATTCGCTCATAGTAGAGTAGTGAAAGGGGGGAAGGTCCGATTTTGGGTGCTCGGTCATCGAGTTCTCCATTCAGGGTTTATGGGCGTTTGTTCCCGTCATTTATTTAGACCATCCTGACATTTTTCGACTTGATCCTGCTGCATTTATGTCCTGACCCATTCACCCAAGCTTTCGCTTGGATAAGTGGGTTTCCAGAGACATGATATGCTTCGTGCCCTTCGCTTGCGCTCCGGGCCGTCTCGGGGAAATCGATCCACTGGATCGATTTCTGATCCCTCAACGCCCCTTCCAGACCGGGGCGCGTTTTTCGATGAAGGCTTTCGGGCCTTCCCGGAAGTCTTCGGTGCCGACGATGCCGGCGAAGGCTTTGCCGCTGTCCTTCCAGAGTTCGTCATCGGTCTTGGACGTGGCCTCGATGGCGACCGAGCGGCTGGCGGCGACGGCGAGCGGGGCGTTGGCGGTGATGCGGGCGGCGAGCTTTTCGGCTTCGGCCATCACGTCCGCCTCTGGCACGACCTTGTTGACCATGCCGAGTTCATAGGCGCGCTGGGCCGGCAGTGGGTCGCCGGTCAGGATGACTTCGAGCGCCATCGCCTTGCCGATCACGCGCGGCAGGCGGAACAGGCCGCCCGCACCGGCAACCAGCGAGCGCTTCACTTCCGGCAGGCCGAAATTCGTGTCGTCGGCGCAGATGATCATGTCGCAGGAGAGGGCGACTTCCGTGCCGCCAGCCAGCGCCGAGCCTGTGATCGCGGCGATCAGCGGCTTGGTGCGCTCGCGGCGGGCGATGCCTGCAAAGCCGCCTTTCTTTGTTGAAAGGGCGGCGCCGTTGCCGGCGGAGATTTCTTTCAGGTCCGCCCCGGCGCAGAAGGCCTTGCCGACGGCGGTGAGGATGCCAACCCAGACTTCCGGATCGGATTCCATCTGGTCGAGCGCGGCTTCCATTGTGGCGGCCATCTCGCCATTGATGGCATTGCGGGCTTCCGGGCGGTTCATGGTGATGACCGCAACGTGGCCGTTCTTGACGTATTCGACGGGCATGGGGCTTCCTCCTATGGGATTGTTTCCCAAGAGCTAGAAGGCTTTCCCCAACGTCGCGCAAGTCTCCCTCTTGCCGGACCTTGGGGCAGGGTCTTGTAATGGGGGCATGGAACTTGATCTCAGCCCCGAATACGAAGCCTTCCGCAAGGACGTGAACCGTGTCCTGACGGAAAATGCCCATCTTGCGCCCGGACCGGAAGACAAGGGGTATAAAAACCCCAAACGGCTCGCCTGGCAGAAATTCCTGATCGAACAGGGCCTCACGGCCCGAACGATCCCGAAGGAATATGGCGGCTATGGCGCCGAGCCGGACTTGCTCAAGTCACGCATCATTGCGGAGGAGTTTGCCCGAACCGGCGTGCCACGCGCGCTGGCCGGGCAGGGCATCTCGATGCTGGTGCCGACCCTGCTGGAACTGGGCACGCCAGAGCAGAAAGAGGCGTATATCCGCCCGACGCTGCATGGCGAGATGATCTGGTGTCAGGGCTATTCCGAGCCGGGCGCGGGCTCTGACCTCGCCGCCCTGCGCACGACGGCGGAGGAGGATGGCGACGACTTCGTCATCAATGGCCAGAAGATCTGGACCTCCACCGCCAAACAGGCCGACATGATTTTCTGCCTTGTGCGGACCGATCCGAACGCGAAGAAGCATCACGGCATCTCCTACATCCTGTTCCCGATGGACACGCCGGGCATCGATGTGCGCCCGCTGGTCGACATGACAGAGAATGCGAACTTCAACGAAGTCTTCTTCACCAATGTGCGCGTGCCGAAAAGCGGCATCGTGTTCGAGGTGAACAAGGGCTGGCAGGTGGCGAATGCCACGCTGACGCATGAGCGCGGCATGCTGGGCGACCCGAACGCGACCAAGGCGCGGTTCCTGGAACTGGTTGAGCTGTTCAGGACCGAGACGCTGAACTGCGAGCGGCTGATGGACAATCCGCTGATGCGTGACCGCCTGATGAAGCTGCAGGCGGAAGTCTATGCGATGCAGGCGAACGGCCTGCGCGTGACGACGGCGAGCCTGAAGAAGGAAAGCGCTGGCCTGGCTGGCCTCATCGTGAAACTGATGGGGTGTGAGCTGAACCACCAGATCGCGGGCCTTGCCATCGATGCGCTGGGCGAGCTTGGCATCCTCTATGGCGAGGGGGACCATCTGAGGGCGGATGGGTCGTGGCAGTGGCGCTACATGTACGATCTCGGCCTGATCATTGGCGGCGGCACGGCGCAGATCCAGAAGAACATCATTTCCGAACGCGGCCTCGACATGCCGCGCGAACCCAAGCCGGCGAGGGCGTAAGGCGATGGAATTTGCACTCTCAGAAGACCAGCGCCTGCTGCAGGATTCAATTTCGGGCTTCCTGAAGGACGCCGCCCCGCTGGATGTGATCCGCAAGATCGCCGATGGCGATGCGGAGGCTGCGGCTGCGCTGGATGCCGGGATCGCGGAAATGGGCATTGCGGGCCTGCATGTGCCTGAAGCGGTCGGTGGTTCCGGACTTGGCTTGCTGGAGGCCTGCCTCGTGCAGGAGGCGCTCGGCTATGCGGTCGCGCCGTCCGGCTTCATGGCAGCAACTGTTGCGGCGCACTTGTTTGCGCAGGCCGGGTCTGAATATGCCGGGGGCATTGCGACTGGCGACATGGTGTTCGGCCTTGCGCTGACGGAGCTTGTCTCCCGGCGCGATGGCGCGGGCGTGATGTCTACGGGAGACCTGCTGTCAGGCCGGTCCTTGCTGGCCATGGTGCCAGAGGGTGCCACGCATGTGCTGACAGCGGATGGGGATGGCGTGTTCCATGTCGTCGATGACTGGTCTGCCGCGCCCATGCGGACGATTGACCGGACGCGGATGTTTCAGGAGCTCGTCTTTGATCGCGTAGAGAGTCGCAGTGAGGTGATGGGGGACGATGGCGTGCTTGCGGCCGCGCGCCTGCTCGTCGCTGCGGACACGCTAGGCGCCGCGCAGGCCATGCTCGACAAGGCTGTGGCCTATGCGAAGGAGCGCAAACAGTTCGGCCGGGTGATCGGCTCGTTCCAGGCGGTCAAGCATATGTGCGCCGAGATGGCCGCGAAGCTGGAACCGGCCCGCGCGCTCGTCTGGCATGCGGCCTATGCGATGGACACGGGCGATCCGGAAGCGTTCGCGATGGCGAACCTCGCCAAGGCGCACCTTGCGGAGGTTGGCACGTTTGTCGCCAAGATTTCCACGGAAGTGCATGGCGGCATGGGCTTCACCGACCTTGTGGGCCTGCACTACTGGTTCAAGCGGATCGGCGTGAACCGGCAGCTGTTCGGCAGTCCGGAACAGGCACGCAAGACAGCGGCAGAACTGCAGGGGTTCGTAGAGGCTTAGGCCTGACGGCGAATGGGTGCCGGTTGATCTGCACGCAGGGCCTGTAGCGGGTTTTGCCGGAAGCAGGTGTTTTGCTCTGCGTCCAGGAGGCCGCGCAACCAGTCCAGCACGGCGGCGCAGCGTTCCAGCCGCTTTGTGCGTTCCGGGAACGAGATCCAGATGTCTGACCGCACTTCAGGGATCGGGCAGATGCGCTGAATGTCCGTCTGCGTGCTTTCGATGAAGGTCGGCAGGGCGCAGAGGGCTGCGCCTGTCCGGCACTCGGCCAGCGCGGCGGCCAGGCTGTTGGAGACGGGCGAACGCTCGCAGAACTGCCGAAGCGGATCAGATGGCTGCTGGGCGGCTGTGATCATGTTGGCCAGTGGTTGCGGGAACAGGCAGCGCGCGGAATAGATCGCAGCCAGCTGCGACAGGCCACCGGATGCCGCCGGATGCGACGGGATCGCGTAGATCGCGTAATGCACCTTGCCCAGCCTGCGGGTGATCAGGTCTGACTGGACCGGGCGTTCCAGGGTGAGGAAAATGTCTGCGACGCCGGAATTGTCAGCCGTTGGGTGGACCCAGGCGCTGGCGCGCAGGTCAATGTCCGGCTTGGCTTTCAGGAAGTCCGCGATCCGTGGCGCGATCCAGTAGGCCAGTAGCGCCTCGTCCGCATCCAGCTGTACCCGGCCGATGTCGGTGCTTTCCTGGTCGGCCACATCGACCTGAACCGCTTCCATCACATCCGCCATGACATTGGCGTGGCGTAGCAGGATCTGACCGGCGTCGGTGAGTTCAATGCCCCGGGTCGAGCGATGGAAGAGCCTCGTATTGAGGTCTGCTTCAAGGTCAGACATCCGTCGGCTGATGGTGGGGACGGAGCCACCCAGCCGGGCGGCCGCCGCACTCATGCTGCCTAGAAAAGCGACCGCCCGGAACACCCGGATCTTGTCCCAGTCAAACAGCTCAGCCTGCATCCCATCCCCTTGCAGGGCTGAAAAGCCCTCTTTCTCTCACGGCTAAAGCCCCAACCAGAGAAAACTGAAAAACTCTATCTCAGCGTGTAGGGGAGAGTTAACGTGAACGCAACGAGAAATAGTATTTTATCCACAATGCACGTAGACATTGTCCGCGTCGAACAGCGGGCGCGGGACTTCGGGTTCCGCCATGCGGGCCTTGCTGATCTGACAGCAGGCATAGAGATGGCCGAATCGCTGATGGGGTCCGCCATTGCAACGGCTGAGGCCGTGATGCGGATGGATGTGGTCACCGGCATGACCGCCTGGGTGACCGGAGACCCCGTCGACGGCATCTTCTTCGTGCTGCCGCTGTCACCCGCCGGCGAACAGGCCGTGCGGGATGGCAGCTACCACCCGGCAGACCCCGCGCCCACACATCTTGCCTGGCAGGGCCGGGACGTGGCGGGTGTCTATATCGGCGTCTATGCTGGCGCCACGAAAGAGGCGCGCCGCGCGGTGATGACCGCCGCCGCCGTGATGCGGGTCGAACTGTTCGCCCCTGTGCCGAGCTTTGCGCGCGGCGCCACGGAGGACGGCAAGCGCTCCATGGCGTCGCTTGGCTTTTCGCCGCTGGAAGGCGGCCTTCCGGATCTTTGGGTGCAGGAAGCGCTGTCCACCGGATCGGAGGCCGCGTGATGGGGCGCCCCTGGATTGGCCTGCAGGGACTTTGCCGTTCGGTGCCTGATGAGGCCTGGGGCCGCTACCGCGCTCGCCCGGTGCGTACACTGGACGAGCTTCAGATGGTGGCGGCCATCCGCGCGGCGGTGTTCATGTCGGAACAGGCCTGTCCGTATAAGGAGGAGTATGATGGCAACGATCTTTGCGCCACGCACTTTCTTCTGTTCGACGGGAAGGAGCCTGTCGGCACGCTGCGAGTGCGCTGGTTCGCGGATTTCGCGAAGCTGGAGCGGATCGCCCTGTTGCCGCGAGAGCGGGGGCGGATGGGGCTGCGCGTCCTGCTGGCCGAGATGTTCGAACTGGTCGCGCGCAAAGGCTATTCCCGCATGCTGGGCCAGATACAGGCGCGCCTCTGGCCGGTCTGGTCACGCACGTTCAATTGCCGCCTGCTGCCGGGACGCGGGCCGTTCTGGTTCTCTGACTATGAGTATCGCGAGATCGAGATTTTCGTGCCGGCTCACCCAAGGGCGCTGCCAATGGAAGCAGACCCCTACGTCATCATCCGCCCCGAAGGCAGCTGGGACACACCGGGCGTGCTCGACGCCTCCGCCGGGCGTTCGCCGGGGCATGAAGAAGCGGCGTAAGCCTATCATTTGATTGCTAGGAAGTCTGGAAGGGGCCCCGAGGGCTGTGCTGTAGTCTCCTCGTCGCGTACGGTCTGATTCGATAGCAATTCTCGTGGAGACCGCAATGTTGTGTTTTGTAGCTCAGCCGTTCCGCGATCCGTATGATCAGCGGTTTAAAGATGTTTACGCGCCAGCATTGCGTGAAGCGGGCTTAGAACCTTACCGCGTTGATACAGACCCGGGCGTCAGCATTATCATCGATACTATAGAAGAGAAAATTCGTGAGGCTGATTTTGTCTTCGCCGACATTACGGAAGACAATCCCAGCGTGTACTTTGAAGTCGGATACGCGCGATCACAGAACAAGCCTTTGATTTTGGTGAGGGAGCGACGACCTAGGAGGCGCCTTCCATTCGACATTCAACACCGGTTGGTAATCTATTATGGCACTGGCTCCCCAACAGCCTACGAAGACTTGAGATCTAAGATCACAGCACGAGCAAATGCCCTAAAGAAGGAAATTAAGCCGCGGACACGCAGTCAAAGCGTCGAGGCCTACTTGGAACGGGTCATTGCAGAAAATGTGACGCTCCATGCATCTATGGCCACACTTGAAACCGAGTTAAAGAGTTGGGCGGCGAGTGAATCGTCAGCGCGCGCGATGTTGGAAATGCAACTTGAGGAACGAAAGCCAGAAAATACGGTTGCGGCGGCAATATATGGTCAAGGGCCTTTTGCTACGGCAACGGTAGCGGAGGCAAAGGCATTACTTGGATTAGACTAATTCCAATTGTGCGCCTGTTTGATTTGAAATGGTGCCCGGGGGCGGAATCGTGATGGCTCTCAATGCCTTGTATTAACTGCACAAATCAAGTTGTTGGCATTTGCCCATGCCATGAATTCTGCCAACAAGAGGAATTCGCAAATGGTTTGATTCCGAATTCCACAAGAAATGAGTACTGAAGTCATCCATGTGTCCCCGAACGGGGGCGAGTGCCAAGGTCTGGACTGACTCTTGAGGACTTTTTTTCACAGCCTCTTAAGTCATCTAATATTTGGAGAGGTCGTTGCCCACTCGCCGCGGCTCAGATTGGTGAACTCCTTGCTAGTGCGCTGCTTGAGTCCAAAAAGAGCTGTTCTGAGTTTCTGAATCGAGTCTCGAAGCGGGTGCCATACTTGAGCGAATTCATTGACATAGAAAGGCGGTTCACGCCGCTGCTTGAAGACGAACCCTTCGACGCTTTGCTGTCGGCGCGCTGCAGCGTCATTCTCGGTATGCAGGGATCAGGAAAGACGACTGAGCTCCGCCGCGCGCGCGAGAGATTGCGGCTTGCCGGCAAGGCCTGTTTCCTGGTGCGCCTAGAGACGCTCGAGAGGCTCGGACTGAGAGACAGCTTTGATCCGGAAGACAGAGATGCCCGCAGGCGTTTTGACCTCTGGCTCCTTTCGAAGACACCTGGCATCTTTCTACTGGACGCCCTTGATGAAGCGACACTTCCGGCGGGGGCAGGCGCCGAGGTGCTGACCGGCGCGATGAGAGCGTTTGAACAAGGCGTCGGCGAGGCTGGCGGGAGATGTACGCTCGTCATCACTTCCCGGGGAAGTGAATGGGACCACGAAACGGATCGCCGTCTGCTCATGGCATTGATGAGCGATCTCGTGGGTGAGACTTTTGACAAGCTGCCCCGCGAGAAGGCGCTCAACGTGTACGCCCTTGCGGCGCTGAGCCGGCAACAGGTGGCAGCGCTCGCGACAGCCCGTGACATCGAAGGCGGCGCCTTTGTCAAAGCGATCCTCGACAATCGCTGCCAGGCGCTCGCCCGAACCCCGCTGGAAGTTGGCTACCTGTGTGATGTCTGGAAAGAGGATCTCGCGAGCGGACGTGCGTCGGCGGACAGTTTTTCGACACGGGCAAAACTCTTCGAAAGAGCAACCGAGTACAAGCTGCGTCCTCCTGCACAAGGATCAAGGCGGTCTAACTTGCCGAGGGACGCTGTCCTTGAGGGGGTTGAGGCGCTCGCAGCGGCGACGATCATCTGTGGTGTGAACGACATCTCACTGAACATGCAGACCGGTCGGGTCATCGATCCGGGAGATGTGCTGTCCGGCACGACACGAAGCTGGGCGGAATCCGAATTGCGCCAGCTCCTCAGTTTCGGATTTTTTGCGGCGGAGATTGCAGGCAGGGTCCGGTTCGCTCACCGTGAAATGCGCGACTTTCTGGCTGCGCGTTATTTCGATCACCTGATAACGCAATCCGGAGGGGCGCTCGATTGTATTGCGCCTTTGATCGCACGGTTCGGGCAGTATGAGACCATTCCCGGCGGGTTGTACAATTTCTTTGGATGGCTTGCGACGTTCAACGCCGCCGCCAGAAGAAGGGTAATCGCCCTGTATCCGACATTGATCATGGAAACGGGCGACCCTCGTAAAATATCGCCAGACGACCGTGCCAGGGCGCTCCGGGCGCATGCCGCGGCGTACCGAGACCGGGTGTCGCGTGGTCATTATTTCTACGATGCCGATCTTGTGGCTTTTTCAACGCCCGATCTGGCGCCAACACTCGCTGAACTGTTGCGGGATGCCACATCGCCAGAACTGTTGATGCATCTCCTCGAGATCGCGAGATGCGGGCGGTTCGTCGATCTCGCCGAACCGGTCTGTCTCCTCGCCTGCGATCAGAGTCAAAAACTCAGTGTACGTACTGAAGCGCTCGCGGCGCTGCACGAGACCGGAAATGATATGGCCACTGGAAGGGCGCTCGACGCGGTCCGGCAGACCATCGCGTCCGGGGGGATCGTCTCACCGGACAGTGCCGGCCGCTGGAACGAATTCCTGATCATGGCCGCCAGATTGGCGACCGCCGGAGGCGGGCAGGTGGATTGCGCTCGCGAGTTTCTGGCGCCGTTAGCGCGCGAACGGCGTAACGGCTCTGCGATGGCTGGAAGCGTGGCAAAGACCATGGTCGACACCGATGATCCTCAGCGCCGGAACGACTGGATCGCTCTGCTGATACCGTTAATTCTGTCTGGCCGCTCCGACGATCACGGTCGCGCACCAAAGTACGTCGTGGAGCGCCTTTGCCTGCTGCCGGCTGCAGCCTCACTCCTGGCTGATCGGCTGACTTGGACCGACGATGCGGCCGTCACGCCAGAATTACTGTACCTTGCAGAAGGCTTGTGCAGCCTGACTTACGAACAGGCGCCCTACCGGTATGCCGGTGACATAAAGGGATTTGCCAAGGGCTTGGCAAAGCGATGTGACATCAAAGCCGAGATGCTGGCCAGCCGGTGGTCATCCCTTGAAGGCGATGCCCGCGGAAAGTCCTGGGATGTGATACATTATCTGGGGACGGATCGAACTGGATCGGACGAAGCCATCTGGCACGCCGGAGATGTTATCGAACAGCTGGAGCGCGCCAAGAAGGCTCAGAGCGAAGAAGACAAGGCCGCCCATTTTCACATCGCCCGGCAAATCGTCTCTGAACTGCGAAGCGATGCCGGGCGGACCGAAGCCTACGAAGCGCTTGTGGCGTTTGCGCGCCAAAGCGGCAGGAAGGATTTCAGGCGCCTTGTTGTCATGCGATGGCCTCGCCCCTTCTGGTCCTGGTGGAACCAGAACAGCTATATATTCAGATACGACCATGTAAAACGGGTTTGGCCGAGGCGGGTCAGGGACATTTGCACGCGCAGCAGGCGGCGCATCTATGATCGCTGGTACAGATTGCGACATGCGAAAAAAACAGCGCGGGGCGAAGCTGGGAACGTACTCGCTTGGGCAGGGCGGCAGCATCGGCGAGACCATGAAGACAAGGGCGTTGCTGTCAATCTCGATGTGCTCGCCAAACGATATGGCCGCACTTTCGCCCGGCGCGCAGAGGCCGGATACCGTGCGCTCTGGCGGAAGGTTCAGCCGGGCCTGCCCCTCAACTGGGGAGAGCCACTCATCGAGGCGGCGGCGCTTGGGCTGGAGCGCGATCTACAGCACGGCGGTACCCTGCAACCGGGTGAATCAGCGAAGGCAGCGACGATAATATTCTCCCTCTGGGGCGGCGCGCCTGACTGGGCGGGCGGCTGTCTGCCCGCGTATGCCGAGACCTTCCAGACCATTGCCCGCCCGGCCATCCGGGCGGAACTGCGACTTCCGGACGGAGATGCGCCGCGAAGCAACGGCACAATTTCAACCATCGCCTACGGGCCGCTCCCATTCCAGGTTTTCCTTGCCAACACGCTCGTTGAGGAGCTGGTGGCATTCCCGGACGCTGCCCATGAAACGCTTCGGCAGATACTTTCGCTGGCGTTGCATCATCAGGCGGGCGTACTCATTCCAACCGAATTCATACGGCGAATGGCGGGCGCACTCCTGGCAGAAGGCCGGTTCGAAAAAGCCTTTCTGTGGGTCGAATTCTGGCTGAGACAGGATCCGGAGGCAACCTGGGAATGGCTCGAGCCGTGGTTCGGTCTCTGGGGCCGAACCAGTGACAGTCCTTACAGGTTCTTTCTGGCAAGCTACGGAGCCCTCGGGCAGAAGAGCCCGGGCGATCCCGAACCCAGAGAAGAATTCAGGACCTGCCCAATAGTTCTGGCTGGCTTGCTGAAGGCTGCCTATCAAGTTGCCGATCCGCGCACGGACAATATCTACGAAGACGGCTATACACCCAACAGACGCGACAACTGCGCAGAGACCCGGCGCAATTGGCGGGAGAGATTGGGGGCGATGCAGTCGCCAGAGGCCCATTCGGCGCTTCTGGCGCTCGCCGGAGATCCGGATCTGTCGGATCATTGCAGCGATTTTCTCTATCATGCCGACCGGCTCGCTCTGGCTGCAGCGCGGCACTTCCCTATTCCAGTCGGGGAGGTACGCCATTGGCTGGCCGGGCATTCGCCGGTGCCGCACGATCGGGCGAGTTATGCGGCTTATGTTTTCCGGCTCGCCGGCGCCCTGCTCGAGCGGTTTGCACATTCCGACCATGACGAAGCCCGGCCTTTCCGGCGGCTAAGCCGGCAGGACATCACATCGAGAGATGAAGCGGATGCCCGGAACTGGCTGAGCGCCCGTCTTGCTGAGGCCGGCGTGAGGGTTTTCGAGCCTGTCCGGGAGGCAGAAGTGGCGGAAGGCAATCGCACGGACATCCATTTGATTGCGCGGGATTCGGCGCTCGGAAAAGTCGTTCTGGAGGTAAAACTGGCAGACCGGCGACATTGGACCGGGGATATCCTAGTTTCGACTGTGGAGCTTCAGCTTCGGGACCAGTATCTCAGGGAGAATCATGCCCATGCTGGAGGGATTGTCCTTATCAATACGCGGCGGGATGGATTTGCGAAGGAGGTTGCAGGGCAGACCGTCGACTTTGATGGCCTCTGCCGCGCCATCAAAGCCCGAATAGATGGCCTTGATGACGGTAAAACCTACCGCTTGCTGGCCATTACACTTTAGAAATTCTGGATCCGAAGTGTTGCAATAATCAAACGTAAACCTATTTCATGTTTGATAAATGCGACACAGGAGCAGGTTGATGGCAAAGCAGACCCGAACCTATGCGGCGATGACGAAAGATGCGCTCATCCTGATGGGTAAGCAGATTCAGCTTGCCCGAAAGGCACGGCACATGTCTGCCGCCGAACTGGCAGAACGCGTCGGCGTCGCGCGCTCCACTCTCTGGCGTATCGAACAGGGGGAGCCTGGTGTCGAGATCGGACTGGTCTTTGAAGCGGCAATCCTGGCCGGTGTTCCGCTCTTCGAGAAGGCGAGTGGACAACTGACAGCCGAAATCGAACGGCTGAACGACAAGCTCGCACTGCTTCCGGCATCCATTCGCGACCGCTCTGCGGAGTTGAAAGATGACTTCTGAGGTGGCCGCTCCAGGTGAAGCTTTTGTATGGATATGGCTCCCCGGCGCGCTGGAGCCTGTTGTGGCGGGCCGGATTGCGCGGGACGGACAGCTGTTTGTTTTCAACTATGGTCAGTCCTACCTGAACCGCACGGATGCGATCTCCCTGTTACCGAACGAACTCCCGCTCCAGGCCGGGCTGCAGCGCCCGCTGGCGCCGCTCACCATGGCCGGCTGCCTGAGGGATGCGTCACCGGATGCCTGGGGGCGCCGGGTCATCATCAATCGGCTTACCGGCTTGAAGGGGCAGGCTGCCGGCGCGGTGGAACTGGGCGAGCTGACCTATCTGCTCGAATCCGGATCGGACCGGATTGGCGGACTGGATTTCCAGGCGCAGGCGGATGCGTACATTCCGAGAGGCGGGCGTGAAGCGACGCTCGAAGAGCTCCAGGCCTCGGCCGAAAAGGTACTCGCAGGTGAGCCGCTTCATCCTGAAATCGACCGTGCCCTGCATCATGGAAGTTCGATAGGCGGGGCGCGGCCAAAGGCGCTCCTGACTAATGGCGACAAGAAGCTGATCGCGAAATTCTCGGCTTCGTCGGATACCTACAGCGTGGTGAAGGCTGAATTCATCGCCATGCGCCTGGCAGCCCGGTGCGGCATCGATGCCGCACCCGTCGAACTCGTCTCGGTGTCCGGCAAGGATATCCTCCTTGTCGAGCGGTTCGACCGCGTCGCGCATGCCGGGCAATGGTCGCGCAGGATGATGATTTCTGCGCTGACGCTGTTCGGGCTCGACGAGCTTGCGGCGCGCCATGCCTCCTATGAGGATCTTGCTGAAATCATCCGGACACGGTTTACCGCGCCTCGCGACACCTTGCACAACCTGTTCCGCCGGCTCGTGTTCAACATTCTCGTGGGCAATACGGATGATCACGCCCGCAATCATGCGGCCTTCTGGGATGGCCAGGCGCTGAGCCTGACACCGGCTTATGACATCTGTCCTCAGGCGCGCACCGGGCGTGAAGCCAATCAGGCCATGAAGGTCCACCGCGAAACGCGCCAGAGCCAGCTTGTGACAGCCCTTCGCCTCGCGCCAGCCTGCCTGCTGGATGAAGCCGAGGCGGCTCGGATCATCACTTACCTTGTCGAGGGTATTGCCGCGATGTGGACGGAAGTTGTCGATGAAGCTGAGCTGTCCGATGTCGACAGGCGGCTGTTCTGGCGGCGCCAGTTCCTGCACCCCTATGCATTCGAGGGCGTTGAAGGCCCACTGAGTGGCCTGGCGTGTTGGGTGGAGTAAGGACCATGGACGATGATCGCATCGGCACGATCGGGCAGAATGAATTCTTCAGCCTGTGCGAACGCGAACGCCTGTATGCGTCCCGGCCCGAACCAGACCGCACCGGAAAGGATTTTATTGTCGAGTGGAAACCTGACGAAGGGAATGGATTTGATACACGGCCACCGCCGCGCAAATGCCTGGTTCAGGTCAAATCGACCCGGCTCGGATCAAGACAGGTCCGCGTGAAACTCAGCGCGGCAGAATGGCTGGCCAAGGATCTCAGTCCCGCTTTCTTTATATGTGCGGTTATTGATGAGGCGGAGACAGTCGATCACTATGTCGGATACCATATCGCGAATGTCTGGCTGGAACGCATACTGGCATGATTGCGCAAGGCGGCAGTGGAGCGCAAAAACCCGAGTAATCTCTCCGTCACGCTGACATTGTCCAAGGGGCACGCGTTGCCGCCGCCCAAGGTTCGGGACTGGCTGGAGGAGGTATGCGGCGCGGATATGGCTCTCTATTCAGCCGAAAAATCTCTCGCGCTGAAAACGCTGGGATACGACGATGATGGCCCTGAATATGTCATGACGTTTTCGGCGAGTAGCGTAGACGAAATCGTTGAATGCCTCCTGGGCCAGCGTGAACTGGATGCGTCTTTCGGGCCGCCGCTTCGCAGCCGGTTCGGGGTCAAGGCCGAGGCGCCGGACGAACTTGTTCTTCCGCCTGCAGGCCGGGTTTCTGCTACGCCGCGCGATTGCGACCCGTGGGTAGCGGAGGTCCTCGACGAGGCTGGCGCTCCGCAGGCCTCCATTGAACTGAACGGTCAGACAATCGCGTTTGAAGGTCTGCCGCGAGAGCATTGGCGGTCCGAAGCGACCAACGATCTCATTCGGATTTCGATCCTGAGGCAGTCGGTAACCGTGAAATTTCTCGCCGCACAGTTGCTGGACAGGACGCACAGTCTCGACCGGTTGATCAGGAGTGTCGAATTCTGGCTGTCATTGGTATCGTGCGGGGGCCGGTTCAGAATTCTGAAGCTGAACAGATACTCTCCGGATATGCAGATCAAGGGCATGACAAGCAATCTTGATCCCGTGCTCGAACGCGGTCTTGACCTCCTGAAGGCGGCGCGGACCCTGTATGCTTATTGTCAGATTGATAGCCCGACAATCAGTTACGAGTCTCTCACAGAGAGGGCACGTCAAATCATCCATGCTGCCCAACAGCTCGACTTGCGTCAGGCCGCGGACTCCTGGGTTATCTGCGAGTGTCGACCTGAAAATGTAGAGGAACTTGCCGAACGGCTTTCTGGCGGCGTGACCCTACTGATGACCTTTCCTGTAGATTTGGGCGACGACATACTCGCCTTTTCGGTTGCTTATGCGGTCCGGCCCGAATGGAGGGGAGCGACGCTGAAACTCCATGCCACGAGCCGGTTTCCACTTCGAGGTTGCAGGCTCGAGCGAAATGATCCCGTCAAGGACTATGAGTCTTTTGTCGCCGGGATTCGGGGGGAGGTGTCTCCGGCCTTGCACGCACATATCCCTTTGATCGTGATAGACGCTGAGCCAACTGCTGAGGCAGAGAGCTGATCGAGGGCGGGAGCGGCGGCGCTGAACCCGGATCCTGACGTCGGATACCGGAGCCGTCTGGCAACTTCAGGAGCGGCGCGCCTTAGCGAGCAGCTACCGGCTTGTGCTGGACCACCGCGAAATTGCGGCGCCAGTCATAGATTGTCTACGTTGCCCAACCGTCCGATGCTTCTGCCTCAATCGCAAGCTGCCGACTCCAAGCTATGATAACGAAAGTCGAGTGAGTGACGTCCAACTACCTGGCAGCAATTGCCGGGCTTCCAGCGGATAATCGGACGTAGTTGGCGACTAATTGACGGGTTGTGTGAGGCAATCGGTACCTTCTGTTGCTGTGTTGCAGATGGACGTGATGCGAAAGGACCCGTCGCGACCTCGCTTGACCATGAAAGACACCGCGTCTCCTTCTGCGAACCCCGACAGGTCGATATCATCCAGAATGCCGAATCCCATGGTCATGGCGCCCATGTCGATGCCGTTAAACGGACCGTGCTCGATGGTCAGGAAGTCGCCGTTCTGACCAATAGACCTGATTGTGCCTGTGGCCTGACCTGAACCATTTCCCGCAGCTTCGCTGACTGCCGCAGCGTCGGGGCTGCTGCCTTCAGTTGGCATGTCGGCTGCCGCCTTTGTCGCCGGCGCCTCCGGAAAAGGTGCTTCCTGTGCTTTACCGCAGGCAGTCAGGCCGAAGGCCAGCAGGCTGGCTGCAAGATAGTTGAGGGCTTTCATGGCGTTTGTCCTTCGTTTGTTGCGGGATTGATTGCTTGTCTCGGGATTGGTTGCGGGGCCGACTTTGAAAGCTGGGCTCCGACCCGGATATAATAGATCGCCGGTATGACAATGAGCGTCAGGACCAGAGTTGATGCCATCCCGCCGAGCATGGGTAGCGCGATGCGGCGCATCACGTCCGATCCGAGACCGTCGGTCAAGAAGATCGGCGCCAGTCCGACCAGCAGTGTAAAGACGGTCATCAGTTTCGGGCGGACACGCATGGCTGCGCCCCGGCCGATGGCTGCGAACAGTTCGGCGTGTGTCTGCGGGCGCGCCTTGCGCACTTCGGCGTCTATGTAGAGCAGCATGACGATCGCCGTTTCTGCGGCGATGCCGCCCAGCGCAATGAAGCCTACGGCGACGGCAACCGACAGGTTGTATCCGGCAAGCCAGACAGCCCAGAACCCACCAATCAAGGCAAAAGGCAGGCTGGCCATGATGATCAACGTACGATCAAGCCGCCCGAAATGCAGCATCAGGAGGAGAAAGATAAGGGCAACGGCGGCCGGGATGGCAATTGCCAGTCGGGCATTGGCCTCTTCCAACTGCTCGTACTGTCCCGAGAAGGCGACGGCATACCCGGGAGGCAGATCGACGCCAGCGGCGACGGCTTGGCGTGCCTCAGCGACGAAGCCCCCCATGTCGCGGCCCGCAATATCGACGAACACCCACCCCGTGAGGCGTGCATTTTCAGAGCGGATCATCGGCGGACCCTCAGCATACAGAATTGTAGCGAGTTCGCCGAGCGGGATATGTGCGCCGGTTGGCGTCGGAACGAGAATGGCTTCCAGATCCTGCGGAGCCTCGCGAAACGGCCGGTCATAGCGCAGGATGATGTCGTAGCGTTCGCGGCCCTGGACCGACTGTGAAAGACGCATGCCGCCCAACGCGCTCTGCACGACGGACTGGAATGTGCCCATGTCTATGTTCCGCCGGGCTAGCTCGGCGCGGTCAGGTGTGATCTCGAGGTATTTTCCGCCGAGCACCCGATCGGCAAAAGCCGAGCGCGTGCCTGGGATATCCGCCACGACACCTTCCACTTCGCGGGCAATGCGCTCGATTTCCGAAAGGCTGTCACCGGTGACCTTGACGCCGATGGGGGTACGCACGCCAGTGGAGACCATGTCCATGCGTATCTTGATCGGATAGCCCCAGGAGTTGACCAGTCCGGGCATTTTGAGGCGCTGGTCGAGTTCGTCCGTGATATCGTCGATGGTGACGCCCGGGCGCCAGTCTTTCTTTGGCTTCAGGCGTATCCAGGTCTCGATCATGGTCAGGGGCGCAGGGTCGGTTGCGGTGTCGGCGCGTCCGGCCTTGCCGAACACACGTTCGACTTCCGGAACCGTCATGATCACGCGATTGGTCTGACCAAGGATCTCGCGCATCTTGGTCGAGGACACGCCGGGTAGGGTCGTCGGCATGTAGAGCAATTCGCCTTCATACAGGGCCGGCATGAATTCGGATCCGATCCGCTGAACGGGGATTAAGACACTGGCGGTGAGCGCTAGGGAGATCGCGACGGTGATCCATTTGAAGCGAAGCGCAAGGTTGAGGACCGGCTTGTACGCCCAGATAAAAAAAGCGTTGATCGGATTGGCTTCCTCGCGCCGGAACCGTCCCCGCATCAGGTACAGCATGAGCACCGGTACGAGGGTCACCGACAGAAGCGCCGCAAAGGCCATGGCATAGGTCTTGGTGAATGCCAGCGGGCTGAACAGGCGGTAACTTTCGCCGGTGAGAGCAAAGACGGGCAGGAACGAGACCGTAATGATCAGCAGGGAGAAGAAAATGCCGGGTCCGACTTCCTGCGCCGCTTCGAGGAGGGCGGCGCGGCGGGTCTGCGCATCAATCCTGTCTCCGAGCTCCGACAACCGCCGACTGGCGTTTTCCACGAGTACGATGGAGGCATCGACCATAGCGCCGATCGCAATGGCGATGCCGCCAAGGCTCATGATGTTCGCCGTTACGCCCTGGAGCGACATGATGAGAAATGCCCCCAGAACCCCGAGCGGCAGGGTGATGATCGCGACCAGTGAAGAGCGGACGTGAAGAAGAAAAACCAGGATCACGAGCGCGACCACGAGACCCTCTTCGAACAGCTTTTCCTTCAAATAATCGACCGCGCCTTCGATCAACGGCGCGCGGTCATAAACCGTCACGATCTCGACTCCTTCCGGCAACCCGCGCTGGAGCTCGGCCAGCTTGGCTTTGACCCGGTCGATCACCTGAAGCGCATTCTCGCCGTCGCGCATGACGACAATGCCGGCGACTGTCTCGCCCTCTCCGTTCAGTTCAACGACGCCCCGGCGGAGCGAAGGCCCTTCCACTATGCGGGCAACATCGCGCAGGAGGACGGGTGTTCCGCCTTCGGCGTAGATGACCACCTCTTCAAGGTCTGCAAGTTCGTCGACATAGCCAGACGACCGGATCACGAATTCGGTTTCGGCCTGTTCCAGGACACGTCCGCCGACTTCACTCGAGGCTGCGCGGACGGCGTCGCCGATCCGCGCGATCGGGATATCGTAGCTGCGTAGAGCATTGGGGTCGATCAGAATCTGATATTCTCGCACGAAACCGCCGACAGACGCGACCTCCGCGACACCTTCGACGCCCGCGAGTTCGAGTTTCAGGAACCAGTCCTGAAGGGAGCGAAGTTGCGCAAGGTCGGTGTTTCCCGACTTGTCGACCAGTGCATACTGGTAGACCCAGCCGACGCCGGTCGCGTCCGGTCCGATCCGCGGCACGACACCTTCAGGCAGGGCCGAGCCCAGACGAGACAGCGCCTCCAGGACACGCGAGCGCGCCCAGTAGAGATCGACATCATTCTCGAATATGACATAGACAAAGCTCGTGCCGAACATCGAACTGGCGCGCACGTCTTTCGTCCGGGGTAGGCCCAGGAGATTGGCCGACAGCGGATACGTGACGAGGTCTTCGACAATCTGCGGGCTCTGTCCCGGAAAATCGGTCCGGATGATGACCTGTGTGTCCGTCAAATCGGGTACGGCATCCAACGGCGTGCGCTCCACGGCGAGCCAGCCGGCCACTGCCAGCGCGCCGGCGAGAACCAGCACAATCAGCTGATTTCTGACCGACCAGGATATGAGGCCTGCGACCCAGGAGCGGGACGGGTCGCGGCCGGAAAGGTCGTCCTGCGTGCTCATGGCTGCAGACCTGCCTCGGGGGCGGGCCAGGGCACGCGTTCCGTCTCGCCGTCGCCATAGGGGTTTAGCGGAGCAGTTCCCTCTTGTAGCCAGAGACGCCCGGTTTCGGTATCGCTGAACAAGCTCAGGCCGGCCTCGCGGTAGTGCACCGGCGCGCCGCCGAGTAGCCAAGGCTCGAGCGCGCTCATCAGCCGGGCGAGTTCGCCCGCGAGGGCACCGGCGTCGTCCGCCTCCTTCGCTGCGCGCAGGGCCGCTTCCGCCTCTTCAAGGATCGGCACAAGCACCGTGTCAGCAAGGCGGGTACGGAGCGCTTCGCCGAGGCCGAGCGCCGGGTCAACGAAACGCGGATCGATCCGGTAGCCGTCGATGAGGGCTTCATGGAAATAGAGCGCCATGTCTGTGAAGTGATCAATTTCGGCGAGAGTCGCCGCTTCGATCGGTAAGTCCGACAGTGGCGTTTCTGGCCCGGCTGTCATCACGGCCGGTGCCGTCAGCTTGGCGAGGCCTTCGCGAAGATTGGCTTCACTGTCCAGAAGGAACTGGCCGCTGGCGACGACCTGGTCACCGGCAACCAGGCCGGTGACCACTTCGGTTCGTCCGCCCGCGCGGACCCCTGTCGTGATCTTGCGACCTGCGAACCGGCCACCGCCCAGTGCAACAATCACGTGTGCGCCGTCGCTGTCGCGCAGCACGGCTTCACTGGGCACCGACAGCCGGGCTTCGTCGGCAATGTCGATCGCTATGTCGGCATAGGCGCCCGGGCGAAGATATCCCGAGCGATTGTCGACTTCGATCCGTACCTGCGCGGTACGGGTTTCGGGCTCTATGGTCGGGTAGATATAGTCGATCACACCTTGCCCCGGCGCTTCCGGCGCACTCGGATAGTCGAGCCTGACTCCAAGCCCGCTTCTGATCAGAGGCAGGTCGGTCTCCGGAATGGATGCGATGATCCAGACTCCGGAATAGGATTGCAGGCGAAGGATCGGGGTGCCTGGTTTTACATAGTCGCCCTCCCTGACCTGTAGCTCTGCAACGGTGCCGCCCGTCTCGGCATAGACCGGCACACGGTCGATGATCGCACGGGTCTCAACCAAGCGGTCAATCACCCGGTCCTGCATGCCGAGCGAGCGTAGCCGCTGGCGAACCGCCGAGATGCGGGTTGCATTGCCAATGGTCAAAGATGCCAGCATGTCCTTCTGCGCGGCGATCAGGTCCGGGCTATATACCCGGTAGAGGCGTGAGCCGGGGCGAACACTGTCGCCTTCGGCACGAACCGTAAGATCCTCGATCCAGCCTTCAAGGCGGGCAACCGAGACAGTTTCCAGGCGCTCATTGGTCTCGACGACGCCAAATGCACGCAGGGATCTGCCGAAGGCCGCGACCTCTACGGCGGCGGTTCGAATGCCCATCGTCTGGATCATTTCGGACGCAACAATGACGCCGGCTCCGGCGTCCGGCTCCGCGTAGACGGGTATGTAGTCCATGCCCATCGAGTCCTTCTTGGGAACGGGCGAGGTGTCGGGTTGGCCCATCGGATGCTTGTAGTAAAGGATATCGCGGGCCGCGCCTTCAGCGGGCGCGCCGCCTGAACCTGTGACCGGGACAAGGTCCATGCCGCAGATCGGGCAGGTTCCGTTCGGGTCCGTCGAAATATAGTGCGGGTGCATCGGACAGGTATATTGAGCGGCTTCCTGTCCCGCGGCGGTCTGTCCGGAAGGGGCGGCACCTGCGGTGGCCGGGACCTTCGGGTTGCCGCATGCCGAAAGGAGTATAGCGGCCACGGGGATCGCGAGGAGGATGAGGCGGTTCATGGTTGCACCAGAAGCGCATTCATGCGTGCCGCTGCACCGGCCATGCGCGCCTCCTCGGCAGCAATGTCCGCGCGAAGCTTCAGGATCGAAATATCGCCATCGACGATGGGCGCATAGCTACCCGTGCCGGATTCATAGAGGTTCAGCTGGCTGGCAACGGCGTCTTCGACGGCGATGATATTATCAGACAGTACAATGATTGCCTCCTTCGCTGCCGTCCAGCTTGCCGCTTCCGCAGCATACCGGGCCGCAGCGCTCCGGGCAGATGCCTGATAGCGCATTTTGGCGCTTGCCCGGTCTGCCTGGGCGGCGCGCAGGCGCGGCTCCTGGCTACGCCTGGACCAGAGCGGGACGGTGAACGTGACCATGCCCGATACCCAGTCATCGCCCGCAAACATCGCGCCGGACTCGCGCTGCTGGTAGGTCAGCTGCGCCCCCCAATTGGGCTTCCATGCAGCTTCCGCTCCGTCTACGGATGAGTTGGCGATCTCTATCGCTGAATCGGCAACAAGGACAGCGTGAAAATCAGGTGCCTGGCCAGACCACTCAATGGGAGCAATCGCCGGCGCCTCAGTCTCGGGCACAATCCCGACAAGGTCAATCAGCCGGGCATCAATGCCAGCCTCGTCGCGCTGAAGATCAACGAGCACACGTGCAACATCGGCGCGCTCGATATCGATTTCGGCGAGGCGGAACACTGCCGGGCGCCCGGCATCAATCTCCGCTTCGAAGACCCTCGTCAGTTCGTCATATTTGTCGCTGCGCACCCGGGCCAGGTCTCGCTGCCGGGCGATGCGCGTCTTATCATGCAGCAGGGCAATCAACTCTGCGCGCAGCGTCGCGCACTGCGCGGCGCGGACCCGGTCAATCTGCTCGGCCATTGCCTGCGCTTCGTCTGACCGGGCCTGCCGTCCGGCACGACTGGGAAAGGACTGGCTGATCCCCACGGCTTTATTGGTGGGCAGGTAGCTGGAGAAAGATGGGTCAAAAACGGGAAAATTGTTGACCCCGAGCGAGACGACCGGGTCGGGCAGAGCGGTTGCGGCGACGCTGCGTTCGCGGTTCGCGTCGGCCTGGTATGTGAGGGCGACCAGTGACGGATGATCCGCGAGACGTGTTTCGAGCACGTCGAAGCTCTGGGCGGACGCCGCTGCACCCAGCAGCGATGCCGCCAAGGTCGCGCAAAACACGCGGAAAGTCAAATGGGGGAGCATGGGAAGAGCACCTTGTTGAAATGAAACCGATTGTCGCGGGCGCGCATGGTGCGCGGCGCGGCCGTATCAGATCAACAGGCGCTGCTTGAGTGTGAGAGGGGTGACAGGGGTCTTGGGCGGGCCAGCCGGCGGACCGGTTGTCAGGATGAGGGGGGGAGGCAAATGCCCCGGGTACTGTGCAGCAGTGACGGCAAGAGCCCCTTCCGGCGCCGGCTGCGGCAGTACAGACATGTCACCGGAAACTTGTCCCTGCATTGCCGGCAGGTTGCAGTCAGGACATCCCGGACAGGCATCTGCGTCTGGCATCGACCTATGATCGCTATCCGCGCGAATGGCGCCGTCTGCGTCATCATTGTGGCATGGCGGGGCGTCCATCTCCGCCATTTCGACGACTGGAGCCGCATGCCCGGTGACACAGCACGCCATGACCGGTTGGGCCACCATAAAGGCGATGGTCATCAGGGTTAGAAGGCGCGAAACCACAAACATCTGGCCTGTCTAACCCGGAACGACAAATAAATATATACGATGCGGGGGTATCACCAGATTGTGAAGCCAGGCTTTGGACATGGATGCAACCTGTGCTTTGATCTAGGTTCTGGCGGTTAGGCACTCTAGTGAGCACTGCTTTCCTGGTCGCCAGTCACGGACGCGTCCGGCCGCTCTTCGAACGGGGGGACAGGACGCGCGCGGGCCTCGGCTTCACTAAGTGCCGGGCCGTTCGCCTCGATATCCTTGATTAGCCACTCCATCTCGCTGATTTCGCGCCGCTGCGCAGCGATGATCCCGTCCGCAAGTTTGCGGACACGGACATCCTCGATTCCCGCGCGCTCGCTGGTCAGAATGGCAATGGAGTGGTGAGGGATCATCGCCATCATGTAGCTGCGATCCCCCACAGTGCTTTGACTGCGTACCAGCCACAGCGCCAGTGCGAAAACGACCGCTGCGCCACCGAGGACGGCGAGGTTGACCTTTTTGTCTGGATACATTTTCCACATGAATCCCATCATCACGACTGCCATCGCAGCCCCCATGAAGAGAGTCATGTAGACCCTTGTCTCACTCCAGTGGACGTGGTCCCACGCATACGTGTTGAGATACATCAAAGTGAACATCACGACTGTGGATGTCGCAATCATTGCGGCAAACCGCAGGTAGCTGTTCTTCGACTCCATGCGTAATTCCTCGGATGTGCAGCGGTCGTTGACTGACTCAACGCAGCGCAGACTACAAGGTTCCCTCGCCGGATTTCACGCGTAAAAGACATCGCGCCGAGCCGGCTAGCGTCATTCACGCCCGAGGCTCGACGATCATACTGACCCCGGTAACCCCATGAGAGTATGACCTTGCCGGGAGAAAGGGAACGGAAGCTTTTCTAGGCGGCGCGGTTCAGCCGCAGCGAATTGGCAATCACTGATACGGAAGACAGGGCCATCGCGGCGGCTGCGATCATGGGAGAGAGCAGAGCGCCGGTGATGGGATAGAGCACACCGGCGGCGATGGGGATCCCGGCAGCGTTATAGGCGAATGCAAAGAAGAGATTCTGGCGGATATTCCGCATGGTTGCCCGCGAGATCGTCCTTGCCCGAACGATGCCGACCAGATCACCCTTGAGCAGCGTGACGCCGGCACTTTCGATGGCGACGTCTGTGCCTGTCCCCATGGCAACGCCGACATCGGCGGCCGCCAGGGCAGGCGCATCGTTGACGCCGTCACCCGCCATCGCGACGACCCGGCCTTCTGCGATCAGGCGTTTTACGATATCGGCCTTCTGCGCCGGCAGAACTTCGGCTTCGACGGATTCGATGCCAAGCGAACGGGCAATGGCTTCGGCCGTCGTGCGATTGTCGCCCGTCGCCATGACGATGTGAAGACCAGCTTCCCGCAGGGCGTTCAAGGCATCGGGCGTGGAGTCCTTGACCGGATCGGCAATGGCAAATACCGCCCGCACGCCGTCGTCAACGGCAAGGTAGATGGCCGTCGCACCGTCGGCCCGGCGGCGTTCCGCGAGCCTGCGAAGTGTGGATGTGTCGATCGCAAGCTCGTCCATGAACCGTTCGGCGCCCAGCGCTATCTTTTGTCCCTCGATGATGCCGACGACGCCTTTTCCGGTTGGAGAGTCGAAGTCCGACGGTTCGGCGAGTGAAAGCCCTTTCGCATTGGCTGCCGATACGATGGCATCGGCCAGGGGATGCTCGCTACGGCTTTCGAGACTTGCCGCAATGCGCAAGGCATCGGATTCATCCGTACCGGGAGCGAGATCGATGCCGACAAGGGCGGGTTTGCCTTCGGTCAGGGTTCCGGTCTTGTCGATCAGCAACGTATCCACTTTTTCCATACGCTCGAGCGCTTCGGCATTCCGGATCAGAACGCCGGCGCGCGCCCCGGCTCCGACTCCGGTCATGATCGACATCGGCGTGGCAAGGCCAAGCGCGCAGGGGCAAGCGATGATCAGTACTGACACGGCGGTTATGAGACCGTACGAGAAGGCAGGTTCCGGGCCGAACATCAGCCAGCCGAAGAAGGCCGCGATGGCTATAACGATCACCGCTGGAACAAACCAACCCGACACCTGGTCGGCAAGGCGCTGGATTGGCGCGCGGCTGCGCTGCGCCTCTGCCACGAGATGGACGATCTGCGAGAGCATGGTCTCGCTGCCGACGCGTTGCGCCTCGACAACGAGGCTCCCGGTCTGGTTGACCGTTGCCCCGATCACCCGGTCATTCACCGATTTGGTTACCGGCATGGATTCGCCTGTCACCATCGACTCGTCTATGGAGGAGCGTCCTTCAAGGACGACACCGTCGGCCGGGATCTTTTCTCCCGGGCGCACGCGCAGTCTGTCACCGGCGACGATTGTCTCGAGCGGCACATCTTCCTCGCTGCCGTCGGCATGGATGCGGCGGGCAGTCTTCGGCGCAAGATCAAGGAGTGCCCGTATGGCGCCGCCCGTCGCCTCGCGGGCCTGAAGTTCGAGCACCTGTCCAAGCAGCACCAGCGTGATGATGACCGCTGCGGCTTCGAAATAGACAGGTACGGTGCCATGTATCGAGCGCAGTTCGGCCGGGAAAAGGCCGGGCGAAATAGCCGCGATCATGCTGTAGCCCCAGGCCGCACCTGTTCCGAGCGCAATCAGCGAAAACATGTTGAGACTGCGATTCCGGACGGAGGCTATCCCCCTTGCAAAGAATGGCCAGCCTGCCCAAAGCACGACGGGTGTCGCCAGAGCCATCTGGACCCAGGGATTGAGCGTGGGCGGAATGATACGGTCGATTCCAAAAACATGACCGCCCATTTCGATGACGAGCAGCGGCAAGGACAGGACAAGCCCGACCACGAAGCGCTGCTTCATGTCACGCAGCTCGGGATTGGGACCGTCGCTCGCGCTCGGAGTCATTGGTTCAAGGGCCATGCCGCAGATCGGACAATCACCCGGGCCGTCGCGCACGATTTCCGGGTGCATGGGGCAGGTCCATTGGCTGCCCGCCGCCGCCTCTTTCCGAGCAGGCGCGCCATGCGAGGCATGTGAGCAGGCTGCATGGTCCTTATGGCCGGACATCTCCGGAGAGTCGGTGCCATCTCCATGTACTGGAAAGGCAGTGGGGTCGGCTTCGAACTTGCCCTTGCAGCCTGCGCTGCAGAACACGATTTCGGCGCCGTCATGGACCAGACGATGCGGGCTGTCTGATTTTGGCGTCATGCCGCAGACGGGATCACGTATGGCTTTCGCTTCGGCGGATTCGGGGGTTTCGGAGATTGGCATTACAGGCTCCTGTACCATCTATTCGATCCGAGTTGGCTATACCCCTACGTGGTAAATGTCAATTACCCCATGGGGGTATATATTGCGCTGCCGCTCGGGTCAGCCGCCGCGCCGGAACGGCCTGATCAGCTGACTAATATAGGATGATGGGTAGGCGGGCTGATTATCGATGCCGAGATCACCGGGAAAGAACCGGCGGTCTGCATCAAAGCGGGCTGTTCCCAAAATATGATCCCAGATTGTAGTGAACAGACCAAAGTTGACATTGCCCTCAGTCGAAGACTTGAGGTGATGAAACCTGTGAACGGGCGCAAGCGCGAGCAGACGGCGCAACGCGCCAATTTGCATGTCGGCATTGGAATGCTGAAGGAGTAGCTGGATAGCTACTGCGAAAGCAAGCAGCACGGCGATATCAAGCGGCATGCCTGCGAGAATGAGCGGCGCGGTCCCTGCGAATAGCTCGATCGCCTGATGGAATGGATGCTTCATGAGGCCGTTGAAGCCGTACATCCGTGTTACGCTGTGATGTACGGCATGGAAACGCCAGAGGAATTCGTTTCGGTGGCTCGCCCAATGAATGAGAGTGATCCCGGCGTCGGCTAATAGGATTGCAATCAGCAACTGCGTCCAGAGTGGCCAGCTTTCAGGCCAGATTGTGGGGAAGGGTGTGAGGGCAGCCAAAAGCGGGATCAAAAGCACAGACATGACTATAGAGCTTTCATTGACGAGGGCGTGAAGACCGTCTCTCAAAGTATCGCCCTTTGGGTGGTTCCAGTCCTCCTGGTACGGAATATACTGCTCAGCAAGGAATGACATCGCGATTGCCGCAAGCAACAGCCCGGCAAGACTGACTTTGGGTGCATCTGAATGTACAAGTGCGATTGCAGCGCCATTGAAGGTCAGCAGCATCAGGGGCGCATAGGTCCACCTGGTGATCTGTTTTAGAATGGGCATGGGGGCTCCGTTTGACTGCGAGCAGGCAAGTGTCGCCTCATTTGATCGCAGGGTAACGGGCGCAGCCCCGCCGTCTTGAACGATTCAACAGCCTTGCCGCATCGGGGCAATCCGGACTTCCAGGCCAGAAAGGCCTGCGCCGGGCGAGACACCGAACCAGCGGCGCATGCGGCGCGTGAAATGGGATTGATCGGAAAAGCCGCCGGCCTCAGCCGCCTCGGCCAGACTTGCGTTGTCTGAAAGGGCGCGCGCTGCGCGTTGCAACTGCCGCCATTGCAGAACGTCTGAGATGGGCGCCCCGAATGTTGCATGTGATATCTGGCGCAAGCGACTGGGCGACACTCCAAGGTCGTGAGCAATCGAGGCTGGCGTGGCGGAGACAGGGGCGTCATCAAGCAGCTGTGTCAGCGATCTCTTTTGCTGTGCGGATTGTTCTCCAATTGCGAATGCACCCATCAGGCTAGCCGGCGAGCCGGTTTCGTTCAGCGCATCCAATGCGGCTGACAGGTGCGAATCTGCAAGGTTAAAGCCGCGTCCGTGACCCGATCCCTTTGGGGCAGCCCTTGCGCGGTCAAAGTAGATGCTTCGCAACCTTGTCTCGATCGGACCGATGGCATGTGCACATCCCGACGGTATGACCACGTACTGCCGCGGCGGGATGATCTGGAGTCTGCCGAAGCACTCGACTTCAAGCGGACCATCAATCCCCGCAGTCAGCTGGTGAGCGAGATGGGTATGAGGCGCGTTGGCGCCCGCCACGCCTTCCAGAATCGCCCATCCGTCTCCGATGGTGAGCGAGCCACGCCAGCGCTTTGCCTGATTCAATGTTTTTCGTCCTCGGAGATCTTGGCCGAAGACCAGTGAATGTGGACAATCTTCCAGTCGCCATGAGTCTGTTGGAGAACCATGGTCTCCATCAGACGGCTGTTAACGGGCTTTCCCCGAAACGTGCCGGTCGACACAGCTTCAGTCATGATCGTTACCAGACCTGCGCCTTCGTAGACCCGCCGGTCGAGCACGGTTGTTTCGACCGCCTTGGAGAATTCGATGTCGGCGCTCATGTGATGGGAGCGGTATTCTTCAAACGAGCGCTCGAGGCCGCCACTTTCGGCGATTTGGACATCTGAGGCGAGCAGGCGCGCGAGGGTTGCCGTATCACCGGCATCAAGCGCCGCGCCAAAGGCGGTCACAACCGCCACAGGCGAGCTTCCCTCCGTCTCAGGATGGGATCCTTCATGCGCCAGCGCAGGGTTTGCAAGGGCGACCATCGCGGCCGTCGTCAGGCTGAACAGGATGGATTTCATGTGAGTCTCCTTACTCGGTTGGACCAGAAAATGTTGTGGCGGCGGCAATCAGCACGAGGATGACCGCAAAAAGGATGGTGTCGATCCGGAGCGTGGACCGGAGCGCTGCGCGTCCTCGGGCCGGATCGGAGATGAGCTGGCGGGTGATGAGCGTCATGTTGAGCGCGCCGAGCCCGAGGATAATTGTTGCCAGCACGAGCTTGGCGGCAAGGAGCCGTCCGTATCCGGTGGTCAGGGCGGCCTCGAAGCCGCCATTTATCCGCCAGAAGAGATAGACTCCAGAGGCGAAGAGAAGGGGAACGAACAGGCGGGCAATGCGGCTGAAGCCTTCGGTGCGGCTCAGAACCTCTGCATCCGCCGTCGTGGTCATGGGCCAGAGCGTGGCGGGCGCACCCAGCCAGAAGCCTGCGATCAGAATGTGGCCCGCCACGACCCAAGGGGCAAATCCCGGCGACGCGAGCCCCGCCGTGTGCCCTGTCAACGCGAAGGCTGCACTGATACTTCCGGCGGCCAGGAGCGGTACGGCGCGATTTTTTGACCCGGCCGACATAACCAGGAGGACGGCGCCTGCGAACAAAACGAGGGCGGGGCGTCCCCCGCCTGCCCAGGTCCACCCGAATTGGTCTAAGGAAAAGGCGGAAGCCAGGCTGCCGCCCATCTGTGCGTTCAGGACGACAAGCCGCAGCGCCGCGGCGCCGGCCACGAGTGCGGCAATCCAGAGATAGGCGCGGCGGCTGGAGTGCAACCCCAGCGCTCCATGGAGCGCCGCAGCGATGCCGCCGAGGCTGGCTGCATAGAGCAGGACCTTGGTCGTGAAGTTTGCGGCGTCCAGGAGGAGCATGGGTTGAAGCCCCTATTTCAATTCAAAAGCCGATTTGCCCGTCATCGGATGGCCGTCCTTGGACATCGTGCGCCATTCCAGGGTGTAGTGGCCAGGCGCGAGATCCGGCAAAGGAATGGTGAACGTGTCGGACCTGTCCTTTGGCGGCGTGAAGCCCGTGTCGACCGTCTTGCCCGCGTCTGTGCGGATCGTGAACGCGACCAGGCCAACGGGCTGGCTGAAGCTGAATGAAAAGTCTGCAGGCAGCGTATCGATGACAGCGGCGTCTTCGATACTGGTCGTCTTTACACTGACATGGGCAAAGGCCGGGGCGGCGGCGATGGCCAGGGCCAGAACGGTCACGCTGATGAGTCTGGAGAAGTGCATTTGAAGTCCTTTCAAGAGAGATGTTCAGAGGTTTGGGTTCAGAACCAGAGCCGGATGCCGGTAACGAAGGAAAGGGATTCTGTGTCGTCGCCCCGGGCGCGAATATAGTCTGCCGTTTCGCCGGCCGATGTTTTCCAGTTGACCCCGACATAGGGCGCGAACTGGCGATCGATCTCATAACGCAGGCGAAGGCCGGCTTCGGCCGTCGAAATCCCCGCGCCGGTTTCAAGTTCCGGCACATCCTGAGCCGCGAGGTTCAGTTCCGCGCGAGGCTGCAGGATGAGGCGCTGCGTCAGACGGAATTCATACTCGGCTTCGAGACGGCCGGACAGGTCGCCTTTCTCACTCAGGAATACGGCACCGTCGACTTCGAACCAGTAGGGCGCCAGTCCTTGAACGCCCAGGACGGCGTAGGTGCGGGACGGTCCGGGTTTGAAGTCGTGGCGCAGACCCGCCTGGACATCGAAGTACCGGGCAATGGGTCGTGACCAGAGTGTCTGGATTTCGGCGTCTTCAAAGCGTCCGGCGTCCAGGTCGTAGTCAATCTCGGACTTGATCCAGAGCCGGTTCTCGTCCGTTCCCCACCATCCCTGGCCTCCGAGAAACAGGGCAGGCAAGCCTTCATTTGTCTGGTATTCGAACCGGTCGGCCAGAAGGAACAGTGTCGAGCCGCCGCCGTGCTCCTCCTTCAGGGCATCTTGCGACGCCTTGAATGCGTCCTTGTCCCAATAGGCTTCGGCCTGGGACCCTGGGATCGGCGCGTCTTGCGCCTTGGCGTATCCTGCCATCCCCAGCGAAAGCACGAGAAAGGCCGCGAGGTAATGCGTTCTGTTCATCTGCGGTGTCCTTCGTGTTGCTTGTCCACCTGGACGTAAGGTTGGGCGCGTTCTTCCGACGGCTGAGCAGGCGCCGGCGCATCTGCCGTGTGCCCGGTGTCAGCAATGTCTGACGCCCCGCGTGGCAGGACCGAGACGACCTGCATCATCCCGGCATGCATATGAAAGAGGAGGTGGCAGTGAAACGCCCAGTCGCCGACATGATCTGCCGTTACGTCGAAGGAGAGGCGTTCGGCTGGCTTGACGATTACGGTATGCTTGCGCGGCTTGTGATCGGTATTGTCGACGACGAGATCGAAAAACATGCCGTGCAAGTGGATCGGGTGGGTCATCATCGTATCGTTCACAAGGGTGACGCGCAGGCGTTCACCTTCATGGAATATGATCGGGCTTGTGATCTCGCTGAGCTTCACACCGTCGAAGGACCACATATAGCGTTCCATGTTGCCGGTGAGGTGGATCTCCATTTCGCGACCCGGCGCGCGCGTGTCGGGGTTGGACACCAGGCTGCGCAACTGAGAATAGCTGAGCGCCCGGTGGGGGACGGATTCGAGCCCCAGGCCCGGCTCGTCGATCCGGCTGACACGCACCATCGCGACATTGTCGACACCGACGCCCATCCTATGGTCATGGGTCTGGGCAACCGGGTCGGATATGGTCATGCTGCCATGGTCCATACCGGCCATACTGCCGTGATCCATTCCGGCCATGGAGCCGTGATCCATCGATGACATGTCCATGCCCATGTCTCGGTGCGTCAGAACCGGCGGTTCGCGAAGCAGGGGGGCGGTTGCGACGAGACCCGTTTCGGGCGCCAGGGTGGCGACAACCTGACCGGACCGTTCCATGGATTCCGCGACAAGGGCAAAGGCCCGGGCACGCGTCGGGGTGACGAGCACGTCGTAGGTTTCGGCCACTCCGATCTGGAACTCGTCAGTTTCAACGGGCTGGACATGAAGTCCGTCGGCCGCAACTACGGTCATGGGCAGTCCCGGTATGCGGAAATTGAAGATCGTCATGGCCGAGGCATTGATGATCCGCAAGCGGATGCGTTCGCCGGAGTTGAAGATCGCGGTCCAGTTGTCTTCGGTCGCGTGACCGTTGATGAGGTAGGTATAGGCTGCGGCTGTGACGTCTGAAATATCGGTTGGCGACATACGCATGGCGCCCCAGGAGGCGCGGTCCGACAGCGTCGGGCCGAGACCGTTGTCTCGCGCGTCCCTGACGAAGTCACCCACGGTCCGCTGCTGGAAATTGTAGACCGCCGCATCTTTCTTCAAACGGGCATATACCTTGTGCGGATGTTCGAAGCTCCAGTCGGACAGGACCAGCACATACTCACGGTCTGCCTGGACCGGATCGGCATCCGCAGGATCGATGATCAACGGCGCGTAATGGCCTTGCTGCTCCTGGAGGCCTGAATGGGAATGGTACCAGTAGGTGCCGCTCTGTGGGACGGCGAATTCATAGGTGAAGCTCGATTTCGGCTTGATGCCGGGGAAGGATATCCCGGGGACTCCGTCCATATGGAAAGGCACCAGAAGCCCGTGCCAGTGGATGGATGTGTCTTCATCAAGTGTATTATTGACCTTGAGGGTCACCTTCTCGCCTTCGCGGAACCGGATGAGCGGCCCGGGAAGCGTCCCGTTGAGTGTGATCGCGTGACCCGTGTGTCCCGCGATGTTCACGGCGCTGTGCCCGATGGTGAGATCGAACGCGGTGCCGCGGGATTCGAATATGCCGGTATTGCCTGCATTGGCGCTGCGGGCCCAGGCAGGCAGGAGCGCTGCAGACGCGGTCATCACGCTGCCGGCGGCAGCGGTCCGCAGAAGATGTCGTCGAGTGAACATGGAGAATGCCTTTTTCAATTGCGCGGACGTCCCTGCGCGGCGGGGGGCCACGCAGGGGGCAACCGCATCAGTGCTGGCTGTGATCGCCCGAGATCTTTTCGGTTTCGGACGGTTTTGTCGCCTGGTCCGTCTTCATTCCGGGCATCTGGCTATGGTCCATGCTCTTCATGGCGCTATGGTCCATTTCAGGCATTGAGCCATGATCCATGCCGCTCATCTCGCAGGCTTTCCCGCTCTTTGCGGTTATCGCCATGGCGGTTTCGTGCATCTTGCCCATGCAAGCTTCGTACAGGCCTTCTGATGCATCGAGTGCGCAGATGGCCTCAATCCGGTAGGAGGCCGACTTTGTATCTTCGACGAACAGGATGTGGACGCGGTCGCCTTCAGCAAAAGCCGAAAGGTCGATACCCTTCGCCACCTTGAAGTCCATTGCCATCGCATCCCAGCCGAGCGCGGCGATGGGGCCATGATTCAGTGTGACTTTCGACGCTTTGACGTCGAGGCCGGCGACTTTGCCTTCGCCCATTGGCAGGCCGCAAGCTCCGGAATGGTCCATTTCTGCGGCCATGTTGTTGGATTCAAGCGCCAAGGCAGGCGCGGCTGAAAACCCGAAGGCTGCCGCGATGATCAGATGTGAGAGTTTCATGGGAAGAATGTCCTATGGAATTGATCGATGAGGAAGCGGGCGGTTATTGCGCGCACCTCCGATTGATGAAATTGGCGGCGCTGCCCGTGAGGCGTGCGCACAGGTCATCAGGGATCAATTCTGCAGGCGGATCTTCAGTGTCACGAGGGACGGCCGGGACCGGGGAGGACCTCTGGCTGGTTCGATTCTCTGGTCGGCGAGTCTGAAAAGATTGGCAGGTGTCGTCTCCGGCCTCGATGGCAGGATGGCGATAGCGGCCGGCGAAGGGGGGCCAGCCATGGCCAGAGCCTCGGCCGGAAGTGCATTGACTGCGCAAGGGGGGCAATCATGGCGCTGATCTTCGCAACCTTGATCACCGTGCGCGTCTTGCGTGGCGTCCGGCTGTACAGCGTGATCGGTGTGGCCGACTGTCACCGACAGTACAGCATCTCGCCCCGTCTGCGCACCCGCGACGGCCGCGCAGGCGCACGCAGCATGTCCGGCGCCCAGTGCAAGCAGGGCGAGAGCGACAATGGTGCGGCGAAGGGAGTCCAGCATGGAGCGTTGACCAACCAATCTCGAGTCGCTATTTATACCCTATGGAGGTATATGTCAAATGCATCAATCCCAACCTAAATCGGTTGTAACGCGGCTCAAAAGAATAGAAGGCCAGGTGCGGGGCGTTGCCGGCATGGTCGAGGGAGGCCGGTACTGCATGGATATCCTCACCCAGGTCCAGGCCATCAAGGCCGCGCTCGGCAAGGTTGAAGATGAACTCCTGAAAAACCATGCCGCGCACTGCGTGGAAGAAGCGATCCGCGACGGTGATGCCGAAAGCCAGAGGCAGAAATTTTCCGAACTCGTGGACCTCTTCGGGAAGTACAGGAGCTGAATAAGAGGTCGAAGTAGTCTACCCGGCCCTGGGTGCGCATCAAATCAAAAAAGCCGCCAGGCAAGGACAACGGTCGCGGCGAGGGCGATCCGCACGCTGATCACCTGCAGGCGATTTCGCGACGGGATCAGATTTTTCAGCGTCTGAGGTACCGACATCGGCTTGAAAGCCGAGACATTGGCGCCGCCGGTATTTCCCACGGGCACCCAACCGAAGATGAAGGCTGGGACGGTGGCGGCCAGCCGGTTGATTTGACCAATGATCTCGCGCTTGTCACTGCGAGCGATCCCCACGCGCAGCATCCAGAGGTGAACCGTGACATGAGGCAGCAGGTACTGCTGTCCGAGAATGTGTGCGGTCTCCAGTTCGGAGAAAGCTGCGACGAAATTCTTCATCTGAAAATGGGTCCTGGCGGCCAAGAGCCTTTCATGGAAAGCGGACCGGAGTTCGGGGGTCAATTTGCACCTGTCTCATGCTCGGCGATCGCCGACGCTGCTCTGGCTTTGCAGGACCGGTAAAGCACAAGCCGCGATGCCCGGAAAGATCTCACCCGGCCGGCAGGTCTGGGGCCGCAGGCTTTCGTCGTTTGCACGATTTCAGACGCTTTGACCGGTTTGGTCGGCCCGGCAGAACTGGCACATGCGGTCAGAGCGAGGATAGCGGCGAAAAGGATGATGGGTTTCATGAAGTCGTCCTTGTTTCCGGATTGCAGCACAGGCACGAAATGGTCATTAGGGCGGGATGGATATGCGCGAGACGTTTCTTGTGTATGTGGGTGCGGCGGCGGCTGAGATCGTCGGCTGTTTTGCGTTTTTGGGCCTGGTTGAGGCTCGGCAAGTCGGTGCGCTTGGCGTTGCCGGGCGCTGCTTGCCTGATCGTCTTCGCCTGGCTGCTGACACGGGTCGAAACGGCTGCGGCGGGATGCGCCTATGCGGCTTATGGCGGAGTCTACATTACGAGATCCATTGTCTGGCTCTGGACTGTCGAAGGCGTGCGCCCTGACCGCTGAGATGGTCTGGGCGCCGCGTTCTGCCTCCTTGGCGCAGCGTTCATTCTTCAGGGGACACGGGCGCCGGGCTGTTCCCCTACGCATCGCGGTAGACCAGTAGTCTCAGAGCGTTGGCGACGACGATCAGTGTTGATCCTTCGTGCAGCAGAATGGCCGGGCCTATCCCCAGACCGAACAATGTCGCCGGAACAAGTATGGCGACGACGCCAAGACTGACCCAGAGGTTCTGTCGAATGTTGCGGCTCGTTGCGCGGCTCAGCCCGACAGCAAAAGGGAGTGTGTCGAGGTTGTCCGCCATCAGGGCTATGTCGGCGGTTTCCAGAGCGACGTCAGAGCCCGCTGCGCCCATTGCAATTCCGACATTCGCATTCGCCATAGCCGGGGCATCGTTGACGCCGTCGCCAACCATCGCGACGCCGCCTTGCTGTCTCAGCTCCTTGATCTTTGCTACCTTGTCGTCCGGCATCAGGTCTCCGAACGCATCGTCCAGTCCGAGATCGCGGGCGATGGCGTTGGCGACACGGTGATTGTCGCCGGAGATCATCATCATCCGCGTGATTCCGAGCTTGTGTATCTGCGCGATCACACGTTTTGCGGCGGGACGCGGCGTGTCCATCAGGCCGATGGCGCCCAGGAAGCGGCCGCCCTGCGCGACCACCATCATGGTGCGGCCCTTATCGAACAGGGCGTCTACCTCCCGCGCGAGCGTTTCGGGCATGACAGGACCGCTTTCGCCGTCAAACATCGCAGGCTTGCCGATCAGGACGACTTCGCCTCCGACCATCGCGCTGACGCCCTTGCCGGTAAGGCTTTGGAACTCTTCCGCTTCCGGACCTTTCGGAAGATCCTTCTGGCGTGCCGCCTCCACGATAGCACGCGCGAGGGGATGATCGCTGAAGGCCTCCACAGCGGCGGCGGTCCCCAGCAGCGCGCGCTCGTCGGTCACTTCGAAGGCGACGATATCCACGACTTTGGGCTCGCCAATGGTCAAGGTGCCGGTTTTGTCGAACGCGATTGCGTTCAACCGGCCAAGCGCCTCCAGCGGCGCACCGCCCTTGATCAGTACACCGCCATTTGCTGCCCGGGCGATACCGCTGAGGATCGCGCTCGGAGTAGCAATGGCCAACGCGCAGGGGCTTGCTGCAACCAGAACGGCCATCGCGCGATAGAAGCTTTCCGAGGGTGCCTCGTCCAGGAAAAGCCATGAAAACCCTGTGAGCACCGCGAGGGCGATGACCAGCGGCACAAAGATCTTCTCGAAGCGCTTGATGAACGTCTGTGTCGGGGACTGTCGAGTTTCGGCTTCAGAAACGAGTTTGACAACGCGGGCGAGCGCAGACTCTGACGAGAGCCGCGTGACGTAAATGTCGAGACTGCCGCTCCCGTTGATTGATCCGGCGAAGACCTTGTGTTCCGGCCCGGCTGCCTTGATCTCGGCAGCCGATGTGCCGGATAGAGGACGTTTGTCGACCGGAGCACTTTCACCGGTAATCGGCGCCTGGTTGACGCTGCTTTCGCCGGCGGTAACGACCCCGTCCACCGGAAGGCGCTCGTTGGACCGCACGACAACGATGTCGCCAAGCTGAATATTTTCGATGCGTATCTCGACGGTCTCGCCATTGCGTCTGACGAGGGCCGAGTCAGGGGCGAGGTCTGCCAGCGCCTGAATGGCCCGCGTCGCGCGGCCCATCGCATAGTGCTCCAGAGCATGCCCGAGACTGAAGAGGAAGAGCAGGAGCGCTCCTTCCGCCCACGCACCAAGGATTGCGGCGCCGGCCGCCGCAACAAGCATCAGGAAGTCAATCTCGAACTTTCTGTCGGCAAACTTTTCGGCGGCCTCACGCAGCGCGAAGAACCCGCCAAAGAAGTAGGCCCCGACGAGCATTGTCAGGGAAAGCCATCCTGGCATGATTTCCAGCCTGGGCCCAAGCCATCCGGCGACCAGCAACACGCCGCATGTCAGAGAGAAGATTAGCTCGAGATTGTCGGACTTGCCATGATCATGCTCTTTCGCGGTCAATGGCTTAAGCTTCGGATTTTCGGTCGACATCATGGCCAATCCTCATTGGTTTGACTTTTGTTATTGCGACCGGGGCGGCACCAACGGCGCCGCCCCTTGCCAATCCCTATTCCGCCGGAACGGCAGGGTGCTCGTGCTTTGCCTCGACCAGCGAGTGATGCCCGTCCGGTCTCGGCGCAAACCAGCGATGGAGCGCCGGCACCACGAGCAGGGTCAGCACGGTCGAAGACACCAGGCCGCCGATCACCACGGTGGCCAGCGGGCGTTGCACTTCTGCGCCGACGCCGGTGGCGAAGAGGAGCGGGGCGAGCCCGAGCGCCGTTGTTGCGGCTGTCATCAGCACCGGCAGTGCTCGCAGTCCCGCGGCCTCAATGGCGAGTTCCTCGAGATTGCGGCCTGCCCTCGCAAAGTCATCCATGAAGCTGACCAGCACCATGCCATTGCCAAGGGCGATGCCGAACAGGGCGATGAACCCCACTGTCGCGGGAACGGAGACAGGTAGCCCTGCGATCCAGAGTGCCAACGCCCCGCCGGTCAGAGCCAACGGAATGTTGAGCAGGATGAGCACCGCCGACATCAGCCGCCCGAATGTCAGGAGGAGGATCAGGAAGACGATGCCGAGCGTGATCGGGATCACGACAGCGAAGCGAGCATTAGCTTGCTGTTGCAGTTCGTATTGTCCGCCCCACTCGACACGGTACCCGGCCGGTAGGTCGAGTCCCGCCGTCACGGTCGCCTGAGCTTCCTCGACATAGCTGCCGATGTCGCGATCCCGCACATTGAGCTGCACAGTGATAAATCGCTCACCATTCTCGCGCGTGATTTGCCGGGGTCCCACGATCTCCCGGATATCCGCAATGCTCTCCAGGGGGATGCGGGCCCCGCTGGACGACTCGAGGATGATGCGCCCGATGGCTGCGGGCGTGTCGCGGTCGGCTTCGTCGTAACGCACGACAACCGGAAACTGCCGGACCCCCTCGAAGACGACACCGGCCTCGGCACCGCCGACGCCCGACCGCAAAGCCTCGAGCGCCTCCTTGACGCTGAGTCCATAGCGGCCAAGCGCAACCCGGTCGAGCGACACGACAAGCTGCGGCGCGCCGGTAATCTGGTCGGCCTGGACGTCGCTCGCGCCTGTAACCTCCTGAAGGATGGATTGAAGGGCTTGCGAGCTTTCTAGCAGGACTTCCGAGTCCGGCCCAAAAATCTTTACGGCGAGTTGTGCCTTGGTGCCGGTCAGGAGTTCGTCAATCGACATGGCAATCGGTTGCCCGATATTGACCCGCACCCCGGGGAACTCCGCAAGATTGTCCGAAATCGCCTCACGCAACTCTTCCGGACTGATCCCCTTGCGCCACTCCTTTCTGGGCTTCAGCGCAACAAATGCTTCGATGCTGTTGACCGGGTCGGCATGGGCGCCGACTTCGCCTCGCCCGATCCGGCTGACGATGGAATCGATTTCGGGAAACGCTTCCATAAGCCGCTTCTCGACACGGGTTGATGTTGCGCTGGCTTCCGTAAGCGAGATCGACGGTGCCATGGCTACTCTCAGCAAGATATCACCCTCTTCGAGCGCGGGTGTGAACTCCGACCCCAGACGCGTTGCTGCGAGGCCGCCAGCGACCAGCAGCAAGCCTGCTAGGGCAAGAGCAGCAATCCGTTGTCGGACGAAAAATGCGGCGAACGGCTTGACGATGCGCGTCAGGCGGCTGTCGCCCGTGTTCTGTGTGGAGCGTGACGGCCGCATCAGGCCCAGTGCCATTGCCGGTGCAATCAGCGCTGCGTAGATGAGCGATCCGGTCATTGCGAGCGCTGCCGAGGCCGCCAGCGGCCGGAAGGTCTTGCCTTCGGTGCCCTGCAGCGAGAACAGTGGCAGGAACACGATAATGACCACTGCCACGGCCGCAATCAGCGGCGCGATCACTTCTGCGCTCGAACGCGCAACTGTCGTTCGGTTGTCCTCGCCCTCCTGTCTTTCTCGGAAGCCGCGCGCGACGTTCTCTGCGATCACGATTGCGCCGTCGACCATCATGCCGATGGCAATGGCGACCCCACCGAGCGTCATCAGATTGGCGCCGATACCGAAAACACTCATCGCGATGAATGCAAATCCCACCGAGAAGGGAATCGAGAGCACGACGACCAGGCTCGGACGCCAGCCGCCAAGGAACAAGAACACCACGATCGCAACCAGCAGACCACCCTGCCAGAGCGCTGTCGTCACCGTCGCAGCCGCTTTCTCCACTAGGGTGCCCTGGTCGTAGTAGGGTATTGCGCGGACGCCGTCCGGCAGGGAGGTGTTGATCTCGACAAAGCGCGCCTTGGCGTTCTCAATGACGTCGGAGGTGTTGCTGCCATACAGTTTGAGAACAAGGCCTGCAACGACTTCGCCTTCGCCATTCGCCGTGGCCATACCCTGGCGAACAGCGCCGCCGATGACGACGTCTCCAAGGTCGCCAACCCGTACCGTTCGTCCGTCGACGGTCTTGACCGGTGTTTCCATGAGATCTGCAATGGTCGTTGCCAGACCAACACCGCGAACGGTGTATTGCTCTGCGCCTAGCTCGATGAACTGTGCACCCGCCGTTCTGTTGGCGCTTTTCAGGGCGTCAATCACCTCCCCGACCTGGATGTCCTGAGCAAGCAGCGCATCGGGGTCGAGATTGACCTGGTATTGCTTTTCATAGCCGCCAAGCGCCAGGACTTCGGTGATGCCTTCGACGGACTGGAGCGGGTACTTGATCATCCAGTCTGCAATCTCGCGCAGCTCGATCAGCGAGCGGGTGCCGGATTCGTCAACGAGCCGGAAGTACATGATGATACCGAGGCCGGTCGAAATCGGTCCCATCTTGGGCGTACCAAAACCTTCGGGAATGGATTCGGCGGCTTCTCCGAGCCGCTCACCTACCACCTGGCGGGCAAAATAAACGTCGGTCCCATCTTCGAAATAGATGTTGACGACGGATAATCCGAAGTTCGATGTCGACCGCATTTCGCTGACCTTGGGCAGGCCAGACATCGCTGTTTCAATCGGAAAGCTCACATAGCGTTCGACCTCCTCAGGGGAGAGGCCTTCGGTCTCGGTGAAGATCTGGACCAGCGCGGGCGACGGATCGGGAAAAGCGTCGACCGGCAGACTGCGAAAGGCAAACAGGCCGCCCAGGGTCATTGCGATGACAGCTATCGCTGCCAGCAGGCGTCCGCCTGCAATTCTGTGCATGAGGTTCAGCATGGAGTGAGGTGTCCTTAGTGGGCGTGGCCGTCGCCGAAAGCGTCTTTTTCAAGCTGCGCTTTCAGGGTGAAGGCACCGGACGAGACAAAGCTTTCGCCTTGCTCCAGCCCGTCGAGGATTTCAGTTAGACCCGCGCTTGCGCGGCCCGGCTTGACAGGCCGGGGCGCAAAACCGCCCTCGACCGGGACAAATACCGACGGCTTGTCCTCGACAACCACGACGGCATCGGACGGGACATGCAGTGTGCGGCCGGATTCGCCGACCGAGATTTCGGCTGTAACGAACTGGCCTGGGCGCAGGCGGCTGTCCGGATTGTCTACGATTACGCGCGCTGTACTGGTGCGGGTCGTTTCACTGATGACAGGAAGTATCAGGGCGATCGTGCCACGGGCTGCTGCCGAGCCATCACGGGTGCGCAGAATGACCGGCTGGCCGGTTTCAATCGCGCCGGCATCATCCTTGTAGACCGCAATATCGGCCCAGAGTTGGCTGTCGTCGACAATGATGAACAAAGCCTCGCCGCCTGCCTCAACGCTTGAGCCGATCGATACACTCCGTGATATGACGGTTCCGCCCAGAGGGGCCACGAGCGCTGCGCTCGCCAGAGAGCCATCCTGTGCCTGGCCGAGCCCGTTGAGCACGCTATCGCTGATGCCGACGGCGTGGAGTTTGTTCTCCATCGCTTCCCGTTCAGCACGGGCGCTGATAAGCGCCGCTTTGGCGGCATCCAGATCAGCCTGCGAAGTAATCTTGTCGGCAAACAGGCGCTCTTCACGAGCAAACTGCGACGCGGCTAGGTTCTCGGCGGATTTTGCCGTCAGGAAGTCCGCCTTCAGTCCGGCGAGTTCGCGGCTGGACAACACCGCGAGGCGTTCGCCGCGCTTGACCTTGTCGCCTTCGCCTTTGTCAAGTCTCGAGACCAGACCGCTCACGGGAGCAGCAACCTGCGCCACACGGTCCGCATCGAAACGAAGTTCCGCTGGCAATGACAGGGTTTCACTGAGCGGTCCCGTTTCAGCCGGTGACAGGGCGATCCCGGCTTCAGCCGCAGCAGCCTTGTCGAGCAGTACAACGTCGCCGTTCGCTTCGTCGCCATGCTCATCATGGCCTTCCTCTTCGCCGTCGGCATGGCCTTCCTCTTCGGGATGGCCGCCTTCTCCTTCGCCGTGATCGTCATGATCGGCGTGCTCGTCGGCTGTCGCTCCGGCGACCGCCGCGGAACCTGCACTGGCAGTTTCACTTGCGCCGCCGCAGCCGGCGAGCGTGATGGCCAGCACCAGTGCCAGCCCAGTCAGCTTGGGATCAATCATTGTGTGTCTCCGTCAAAGGGGGCCGCGCCGATCAGGCTACGGAGCAAGAGGTCCGCCGCGCGCGCATCGCGCCGAGCGGCAATGGTGGCCTGGCGCACGTCGATCAGGGCAGCGTGCGCCTGGAGGGTGGTAGTGAGGTCGAACCGGCCGATCGCGTAACCCTGGTCAGCCGCATCGAAAGCGGCTTCGGCCTCTGGCAACGCCTCTTCCGTGAGGATTGAAAGCCGCATGTTCGCGGCGCGGGCGGTGGCGGTGGCTGCCGCCTGTTCAGCCCTCAGCCGCGCCTCGACGGCTTCGGCAGAAACCTTCGCGGCGTCGCCGCGAAAGCGGGTCGCCCGAACGGCATCACGACCGCGATCAAACAGCGGCAAGGGCAGGCTCAGCCCGGCAACGAAGGCGTTATCGCCTGTCGCTTCAAACCGGCGAACACCCCCCGAAAGCGTGATATCAGGAATGGCAGCAGCCCGGGCGCGTCTGAGTTCGGCCTCTTTTGCGTCCACCGCAGCCTTTGCGGCGGCCAGGCTTGGATGAGGCGCTGTGTCAGATTGAGCGGTTGCAATAATCTCGTACTCTGCCGGAACGGCGAACTGCAGATCGGCTCCACCCCACAGACTCGCGAGCGCATAGGCGCGCGCCTCGACCACGCCCTGGGTCAGAGCAGCCTCGGCACGCAGGCTCGCTGCGTCTGCTCGGGCGCGGGCGAGCTCAGGAGGTGCAGCGGCGCCGGCCTCGACTCTTTTGCTGACGGTTTCTGCGAGGGTTGAGCTGAGACTTGCTGCCTCATCGGCCAGCTTTGCTGCTTCCGACGCCGCGACCAGATCAGCATAAGCAAGCGCTGCCTCGCGTTCTGCTTCGCGCAGGATGACCGCGCATTCAGCGGTCCCGAGCGCCGCCCGGGCACGGGCCGCGCGTTCGTCAAGGCCCCGCTTGTTGCCCAGCCGGAAAGTTTGCGCGACACCGAATGTTGTCTCGGACTGGTCGATGCCGGACAGGGCGCCCCCGCCGGAGAAGTTCTCGAAATCTGCGCTGAGAGTCGGATTGAGCCACCTACCAGCCTGGTCCGCATCGGCATTAAGCGCGCGGGCTTCAAGTCCGGCGGCCCGTATATCCGGAGACGTGTTGCGGATTTCATTTAGCGCCGCCCCGAGCGTCAGGGGCGCGTCTGGAGAGAGCGCGCTCGGCGCGGCAACATGGTCTGGCATGCAAGGGCTTGCAGAGGCGCTGCCTGCCGCAAAAAATGCGGCCAAGGTGAACGCCGGGGCGGCAAGGACGCCCCGAAATGGAAATGACATTGTAACAATTAATCCTCAGGCTGATGTCTCGGCAGGTATCGGTCGAGCAGGTCGCTCTCCGATGATGGCAGACGAGATTCAGGCCCGGGGGGGACGCAGGAGTTCGTAGGGCGGAGCGTTCAGCAACGCGTTGTCAGGCACGAGAAAATAGCGGGCAGCGACCTTGGGCAATCCGAGCGGCTGCAACTCATCGGTCCGCCAGACATATTGATGGCAAGTTCCGCAATGATGCACTGCGTGCTCGTGCCCGCCCGAACGGTCCCTGTCTGCCGGGGCGGCAGCATCCGTACCGTGATCCGCGTAGCAAATCTCAGGAGTTTCTGCAGCGTGAGCGTTTTCCGCCAATGGCGACGCCACAAAGGCCAGCGCGACGAGCGCGGCCAATAACATCCGGATCCAGAAAGGAGCAGAACTGGGCATCATTGAAATCAGATAGCATCAAACGGTTGCAGATGCATGAAAAAATTACCTCGAGCAATTTTGTCGCAGACATCAGCTCCGCCTGTTGACAGTGTAACACATCGGGGCGTTCGAAACGTCCGGCCCGGCCAATGCCTACAGAACTCAAGCATTCAGTAGCTTGAACTGGAGGAAGACGGGACGGAATCAATTGCACATCAGTGGCGCTGTCGCCGCAGTGGAACGCTTCGCCGCCGCTACAAGTGGGGGTAAGCCGACTCCGTTCAGAGCGCACATTGCTGGTACTAGAGGAGTGTCTCTGCCGACAATCGGATCGCGCATCCCTTCAACGAAGCAAGTCGGCAATCTGGCTGCTGCGAGAGTAAAAGTCCGGCCATTGAAAACATCATCAGGAGTTTCTCGTTGATACATCCTTCTGCTGACTATGCAGTGCCGACTGCAGATCTGATTGCACGGGAGCGAATGGTGATGAACTTCGGACTCAAGAGGCAGTTTCACAGCAGCTTCCATCAATCCAGAGGCTTAGGAGATTTCAAGCAATGGGGAATCATCAGAACGACGAAAGCTGCAATTCCGGCTCCCGCCAGAAAGGTTGTGGTGGCACCGAACGTCGTCCACAGCAATCCGGCGAGCAAACTTGCCCCCAACAACGAGAGCCCGGAACACAGATTGAACAGTCCAAAAGCCGATGCACGTAGATGCGGCGGCGCACGATCGGCGACGAGCTTCGATAGCAGGCCCTGGCTGAGCGCCATGTGTGAGCCCCAAAGGGTAATTCCGGAAAAGACGCCGATCACGGAGTCAAAAAGAGCAAGGCACAGATCGGCGGCGATCAGGGCGAGCAGGGAGAAGGTAAGCAGCCGCGAAGAGGAGACACGATCGGACAGCATCCCGGCCGGATAGGCGCCGGCAGAATAAACAAGATTCATGGCAACCAGGACAAGCGGTGCAAGATACAGGGGTAGACCAAGCTGATGTGCCCGTAAGATCAGAAAGGCCTCGCTGAAGCGCGCGAGCATGAATACTACCCCAAGGGCAACAATTTGCCAGAAAGGCGTGCGAAGCGATTTCAGGTCTTGAAGTCGGATAGGCGGAGGAGCTGCTTCGACGTCATTGGCGTCCAGATCGTCCACGCGGAACACGACAAGCAGAACGGCAATTAGACCGGGGATCAGAGCCAGCCAGAAGATGACGCGCATATTGTTTGCCAGAAGCGCCATCAGCCCGATCGCACAAAGCGGCCCGATGAACGCGCCCGCCGTGTCGAGGCTTTGTCTCAGCCCAAAGGCGCGTCCGCGCAGGATGGCTGGCGTCACATCGGCGATGAGGGCATCGCGCGGCGCGCCGCGAATGCCTTTGCCGATCCGGTCGGTAAACCTCGCTGCGAGGACCATGCCGGGCGCGCCTGCGATGGCAAACAGGGGTTTCGACAAGGCTCCCAGCGCGTAACCCAGCAGGATCAAAGGCTTGCGGCGCCCGATCCGATCAGAGACATAGCCGGAGAAAACCTTCACTATGGAGGCAGCTGCTTCGCCGATGCCTTCGATCGCGCCGACGACCAGCACAGACGCGCCGAGCGTGCCAGTGAGGAACAGCGGAAGCAGCGCATGGACCATTTCCGAGGAAACATCCATGAATAGGCTGACAAGCCCTAGCGCCCATACCGTGCGCGGGAGGACGGGGCCGGCGCGGGCGTGATTCGCGGTCATGCAGGGCGCGGTGACTTTTGGGCAAGTGCCGCATGGATAAGCGGGGCAGCAATCAGGACGAGCGGCGCACCGATAATCAGTCCAGAGATGATGGCTGTCGCCATGGGAGCAAGCAACGCAGATCCTTGGCCCAGTTTCAGTGCAAGCGGTGACAGGGCTAGGATGGCAATGAGCGCTGACATCAAGATCGGTCTCAGGCGCGCCTTGCCGGCTTCGATCTTGCTTTCATGGCTGGCGGCATCGCCCTCTATTTCCGCGAAGTAGAAGATGCCGAGCTCGGCGATGATGCCGATGACCATTGTCAGTCCCATCATCGCGGCAATGTTGAGTTCGGTTCCTGTTAGGTAAAGCCCTGACAGGACGCCTGCGACCGATAAGCCGACGACGGAAAGAATGGATGCGGCTTGTGCGAGGCTGCGGAACAGGAAGACGAGTAACAGTCCGGACAGCAAAAATGCGGCGGCGAACACCGTCACCAAGTCCGCAAAGGATTTCTGTTGTTCTGCATAAAGTCCTCCGAATGCATAACGGACGCCTGCCGGCAGGGCCACTGAGCCCATGGCTTTGCGAACATCAACCATCGCTGAGCCCATATCCCGCCCTTCAAGGCGTCCGGTGACAGCTGTCATGGGTTGCAGGTTTTCACGGCTTGACTGGGCCTGGCCAGATACAATCTCGACCTTTGCGATCCGTTCCACGGGTACGAGGTGCCCGTCCAGGGCCCGCAGCATGAGATCTTCAAGCTGGGGAACGCGTTGGCGCAGGCCTTCCGGAGACCAGAGGCGAATATTCAGGCTGCGCTGACCATCAAGGATCGTGCCGGCTGTCCGCCCACCGACAAGGGTTTCGATCTGGGTGCTGACGCTGGCCGGATCGAGACCGTCCAAAGCCATTGCCGTCCTGTTGAGTGTGATGACAATCGCATCGCCCGCCGTGCGATCGGACTTCCGGACCTCGACGACGCCGCGCACCGTTTCGAGCGCGGCGAGCGCCTGATCTGCGGCGCGGGATAGGGACGCAGCGTCATTGCCAAACAGCTTGACCTCGATGGGCTGCGGGACGGCCGTCAGGTCACCGATAACATCGCCGATCAACTGAATCGTTTCGATCTCCAGTCCCGGCACGGTCTCGGAAACCTGTCGGCGGAGATCCGCCATCACATCCTCGATGGGGCGCCGCGGAAAAGGCTTCAGGCGAATGAACAGATCGCCCTCATTGGCTTCGGTCAGTCCGCCGCCCAACTGCAAGCCGGTACGCCGGGAATAGCTGGCAACATCGGGGTTGGACTGAATAATGGCTTCCATCTGCGTCACCAGACGATCGGTCTCGGTCAGTGAGAGACCGGCCGGGGCGACATAGTCGAGAACAAAGCCGCCCTCATCCATCTGTGGCATGAAGCCGGATGCAATCCGGCTCGACGAGAAGAGCCCGGCTCCGAGTGCGACGGCGACCAGCGCCAGCGACGCAACGCGGGCGTGTTGGAGCAGAGGTTTCATCAGGACGCCATAGGCATTGGCTATCCTGTCCAGCCAGCCGCCGGCGCGTTCGGCGCGCTCGGCGTCCTGCTGCCGGGTCAGGAAGCGCGCCAAAACCGGCACCACAGTCATTGCGAAAATCATCGAGAAAACGAGACTGGACGCCATGGTGATGGCCAGAGCCTTGAAGAAGCCGCCCGTGACGCCGGAGAGAAAGGCAAGCGGCGTGAAAACGACGATCGTGGCAAGTGAAGATCCGATCAGGGGGCGGATCATTTCGCTGGACGCGTCCAGAACGGTTTTTGTTCCCTCTGACAGCCGCCGGGCGATGTGTTCCAGCATCACGACAATATCATCAACGATCAGTCCGACCGCGGCTGCCATGCCGCCGAGGGTCATGATATTCAGGCTCTGTCCCAGCGCCATCAATAGAAGCGCTGTCGCCGCAAGCACTGATGGCAACAGGATGGCGACGATCAGGACAAGTCTCAGGCTGCGCAGGAACAGGAAAAGGACGAGTCCGGCAAGAAGGGTCCCGATCAGAATGGCATCGCGCACGCTTCCAGCGGCCGACACGACAAGGTCGGACTGGTCGTAATAGGGGGTGATCGTCAGGTCCTTGGGAAAGCCGGACGTCTCCCTCGCCAGCGCCGCCTTGACGCCAGAGGTTAGAGCAAGGGAATTGGCATCGGGTGCCTGCCTTATGTTGACCAGTACGGCGCTTCGGCCATCCGCTGTGACGCGCGTCCAGCTTGGCGTAGTCGACAGGGCTACTTCCCCCACATCCGCCACGTTGATGACGCCTCCGCCGGGAAGACTTCGGAGGACGATTTCCTCGATATCCCGAGTACCCGAGAGTTGGTCGTCAACAATCGTCAGATAGAGGCGTGAGCGGTCCTCCAGGCGGCCAGAGGCGGAGACGATGTTGGAGGCGGAAATGGCAGATTCGACGTCAGCGACGGACAGTCCCCGGGCCTGCAGCCTCGCTGGGTCGACAAGGACTTCGAATTCCGCTTCATGCCCGCCAAGCACCGAGACATCCACAACGCCGTCAATTGCTGCCAGCAGCGGCCGCAGCGTGTATTGGGCAAAGGTTCTGAGTTCGACCTGGGACAGCGTGTTCGACGTCAGGGAATAGCCCATGACGGGGAAGATTGTCGGGTCCATCCGGCGAACGTTGAAATAGAATCCGGCTGGCAGTGAAGGTGCCAGTCGGGCGAGTTCCGATTCAGACTGAAGAGCGGCCGTGACAATGTCGGCGCCCCAGTCGAACGTTACGGAGACTTCGGCCGATCCGCGGCTGGTTTGCGACCGGATATTGCGTACGCCGGGCACGGCACGCAGGGCATCCTCGACTGGCCGCGTGACCGTGGCTTCCATCTGATCGACGGGCCGGTCGCCCGCCTCAAGAGCCACGGCTATGCGGGGAAACTGGATCGTCGGGAAAAGGCTGACCGGCAAATGCGTCAGTGCGAAGGCTCCACCGGCGCTGAGGAGCAGGAAAGCGGCAAGAATGAAACGTGCCTGCAGGCCCAGCCAATGGCTCATTTACCGTCTCCCGATGGAGTTTGTGCGGCCGGTGAAGTGTTCAGTTTCATGCCATCGGACAGGATCGCACCGCCCTCGGTTACGACGTGATCTCCGTCCGATATGCCCGAGAAGATTTCCACCAGATCACTGCTGGACGGGCCGGTCTTGACCCGGCGGCGAGCCGCCGTTCCGTTCATGTCGACAAAGACAAAGGCGCCTTGTTCGTCGGTGAATATGGACTTCAGCGGAACCAGGAGTGCATTTTTCCGGATCTCCGCAACGGCCGCGGCGCGGACTGCTTCTCCGGGCAGGAATCCGTTTCCGGGCGGAACCGGCACGAGGATCGCGGTCATTCGTGTCTGGGGATCAACCCGCAGGTCGATAGTCGTGATTGTCGCATCAGCAATCTGGCTTCCCCCATCGAGTCCTTCAAGGTGGACGGGGTCGCCGGGCGACAGCCGGGTTGCATCTTCGAGTTCCAGGTTGATGCGGGTCAGGATCGCATCGGGTGCGGAGACGCGAACCAGCGGGCTGCCGGACGCAACCACGTCGCCAGCCGAAACCATGATCGTGTCGACAATGCCTTCGCGAGGCGCCCGCACCTCCCGGATGGCGCCGGCATTCTGGTTGAGCGTTCCGACCTGTGCCGCGAGGTCCCTCGCGGCCAGCTGCGCCCGCTCGACATCAGCGTCACTTGAAAGACCGTCATCGCGTAGGCGTTTCTGTCGTTGGAGTTCTGCCTCAGCGGCATTGGCATCGGTCCGTGCGCGGGAAAGATCGAGGCCAGAGGCGGATGACGGGGTAAGCCGGACCAGAACCGTTCCCTGTTCAACGCGCGCGCCGGGCTGGACAAGAATATCCGTCACGCGGGCTTCGATCTGGGTCGCCAGGACCTGCTGGCGCGCCGGATCAAATTCGACTGTGCCAAAACCGTTCACCGTGATCGGCAGATCGCCGCGTTCGGCCGGTGTTGTGACGACCCGCGCGACCGGTTCGGGTGCGGCTGGTTCAGGTGTTTTGGAACACGCAGAAATTAACAGCAAGGCCGCCGCAGGCAGCATCCGGGCAAGAGCTTTGTTCATTCAAATATCTCCATTGGCCGGCCGATTGCCGTTTCGAGCGCGATCGCAGATTCTGCTGCGGCGAGCGCGAGTGAATCCGCGAGAATTTCTTTGTCGAGTGCGGTCAGCCGAGTCGCGGCTGCGGACGTCTCCGACACATCTCCGCGTCGGGCAGCTATTTCGGCCCGGGCGGCCTGATCGGAAATGCCGGCCAGATCCTGGACGACGTCGGCGCGCTGGCGCCGGGCAATGCTTACAGCGGTCAAAGCAGCGCCGATATCTGCCCGAACTGTTTCGGCACGGGCCTGATACTGAGCCTCCAGCACCTGGAGATTTGTCTGCGCTACAGCCTGATCGCTGCGCGCCCGGTTCCAGACTGGCAGGGTGAAGCTTACAGCCGGCCCCAGTGTTCGGAGGTTGCCGGTGTCCCTTCCGGCATTGAGCGAAATGCCGGGCAGGGGAAAGCGCGAAGCGTCTGCGACTGCCCGTCCGGCATTTGCGGCGGCAAGTCCTTCGCGCAGGCCTTGCAAATCCGCCCGAGCATCCAAGGCTGTCTTGAAGAGTGATTCTGCAGCTGGCATGCCAGCCTCCGTGGCGGACGGCGCCTGCAGGCGGATGATTTCGTCTGGTGCAATGCCAAGTAGGCGGTTGAGATCAAGCCGTGCGGCGGCGAGCTGGTTTTCTGCAGAGCGGTCACGGTCCGAAGCGTCGGCAGCGGCAAGCCGGCGCGCATCCACTTCAATTGCCGCGATATCGCCGCGCGCAGCCGCAGCGATGGCCCGGTCAAGATCCTGATCGGCGATTTGCCGATAGCTTGTCGTTTTGAGTTTGATGCCTTCCAGCCAGGAAATTCGGGTGGCCAGAAGTTTGGCATTCTGGCGGGTCAACCACTCCGTCCACAGAACGTCCTGCCTGACGCTTGCGGCGTTGGCTTTCGCTGCGTCGACGCGGGCGGGCCGTGTCGATAGGGCTGCCAGATCGAGCCCCAGTGATGAGGTAAGAGCAATCACTGTGTTGACACCGTTGATCGGGAAATCGGCGCCAAGACCAAGAGTGGGATCTGGTAGAAGCCCGGCGGCAAACAATTGCGCCCCGGCGAGACCTTCCTGCGCGCGAACGACCTTGAGATCAGGATTGCTCAGGATCGCGATACTCGCGAGGTCGTAGGCTGAAAGCGGATGCGCGATGTCGACAACGCCTTCTGGGCCCGCGGCCTGCGCGAGTAAAGCGCCTGAAATCGCAATGTCAGGCGGGGAATAGGGCGTTGGCTGAATCGCGCAGGCCGATGCGGCAACCAGCATCGGGATCATCGTCACGAATTTCATGTTGATGTCCTCACTCTTGAAATCAGGGCGTCGCACCGGATCGCTCCAGCTGTCATCAGATGAGCCGGGCGGTCAACGTGCATCGGACCTGAGGGCTTCATCAAACCTGGCGAAGTCAACGCGAACCAGAAGGCCCGGATTCGCATTGCTGAGGCGGAGCGATGCACCATGCAAGTCAGCGATGGCCTCCACCAGGGCAAGCCCGAGGCCGGAGCCGGGTGTGTGGCGGGATTTGTCCAGCCGGTAGAAGCGCCCAAGCACCCGTTCATGTTCTTCCGGCGGGATCCCCGGGCCGTTGTCGCCAACACTCATCCAGACGCCATTGTGCCCGGAGCCGGTCTCAAGCCAGATTTTGGCGCCTGGCCCTGCATGCCGGATGGCGTTCTCTATCAGATTGGCCCCCAGCTGGATGAGCAGATCCCGATCTCCGAACACGAGCGTATCGGTATTGGCAAAAGTGGATACCGACAGAACCTGATCGGAATCCTCGGCGACGGCAGTGTACACGTCGCTGAGTGCAGCAGCCACCTCTGAAAGCGGCACCGCCCGAAACTTGGCCTTTCGCGCGCCGGCTTCGATCTGAGAGATTCTCAGAAGTGCATCAAAGGTCGCGGTAATCTGTCGAATCTCGTCGGTCACCAGATCAAGATGCGCCTCAAGATTGGGATACGATTCCGATTCACTCCGTAGACGTTCAATCTGGATACCGAGCCGGTTTATGGGCGTTCGCAGATCGTGGGCTATGTCGGCGCTGACCTGTCTGATACCCGATACCGTGGCCTCCAGTTGGCCGAGCGCTTCGTTGATACGCTCAGACAGTAAGCCAAGATCGTCCTGATGTCCTCTGGTGTCTATCCGGCGCTTCATGTCGCCAGAGGCGACCTTGCGCAGAACGCTCGAAATACGATCAATTCGGGCGCGCCCATTGCGGGACAGGACTATGGCGGCCAGTCCGGCAAGCGCTGACACAAAGAAAGTTGCGCCGCCAAAGGCTTTCAGGATCGTGCTTGCGATGTCGTCGGTTTCTTCATAGCTTCTGGCGGTGATCAGCCGGAGATCGTCAAACCGTCTGCTGATCAGCAGGTAGGTGTCATCATCGTCCTGACCCAGACGGGTTCCTGTAACATCGCCGTCGCCAAGCGCGCCGGGATCCGGGAGGGGGTGTCCGGCCAAGTATGTCCCATCGGACCTGCCGAGCCAGACAATGTCGTCTTCCGGGTCCAGGCTTGCGGCACGCGCTTCGACATCTGCCAGTAGCGCGTCTTGGCCATCCGCCTCATAGGTATCCAGGACTTGCGCCGACATGAGTGCGGCAGCCTGTTCGACACGGCCGTCGAGGTCATGATGAATCGATTGGAAGGCAATCCAGCCTGCGACAAGGTTCGACAGCACGAACAGGCTAGTCAGTGCGAGGGCGAACCTGAAATATGTGCCGCGCAAAAGGTCCATACTAAGCACGAAGTGTATATCCCACATTCTTGATCGTGTGCAGGAGCTCCGTCTCGAACGGCTTGTCGATCTTGGCTCTCAACCTGCTGATATGCGTTTCGACGACAGAGGTCTGCGGATCGAAATTGAAATCCCAGACATGTTCCAAAAGCATCGTCTTGCTCAGGACACGCCCTTCGGACCGCATAAAATATTCCAGCAAGGCGAACTCCTTGGCGAGGAGCTCGATCCGGATTCCGCCGCGCATCACTGCCCGCCGTACGAGGTCCATTTCGAGGTCTCCGACGGTGAGCTTTGTCTGTTCGGTCATCCGGGCAGGCCGCCGCGCGATAGCGGCGAGCCGCGCGGCGAGTTCCGAGAACGCAAACGGCTTGACAAGGTAGTCATCGGCGCCCGCTTCCAGGCCTTCTACCCTGTCATCTATGCCGCCAATGGCTGTGAGAAACAGGACAGGCGCAATACTGCCGGCTGCCCGGATGGCCTTCAGAATGGCCAGTCCGTCCATCCCTGGCAGCATCCGGTCAAGAATGATAGCGCCATAGCTGCCTCGCGCTGCGAGGGTCAGACCATCGACCCCGTCGGCGGTCGCATCAACAAGATGTCCTGCGCCGATGAGGCCGGATTCCACATAGTCACGGGTGACAACATCGTCTTCGACGAGCAGAATTTTCATGATGCCGTTTCGCTCTTATGTCGGAAATCTGGGCGGGACTCGTCGAACCTACTTGGCCTCACCCGTGCTGTCGCGATCTTCAAGTTCGACAGACAGCACCGCGGCGGTCTCGGGATCGATGTGGACTTCAAGTTCGCCGCCGTTGGCGTCCAGAAGTTCGACAGTGAACGTCCACGCTCCATCCTCGTCTTCAAATTCAGCCGCGATTGCCTTTGCGCTTGTTTCCGCTTCTGCAGCCGCGATCGCCTGAGTCAGGCTGACAGGGGAGGCGCGTAACGCTGTAGCTTCTGCGAGATCGTCGTTATCGGGGCGGGCTTCAGCAATTGCCACGCCCATCGCGCCCAGCGTCAGGGCAGCCACCGCTGCGAATGAAAGTGTCATCATCTGTTTGTTCATGTCGGGTCTCCTGATTGTGACATATAGGTGCGACCGAACGGCACCTTCCGCCTTTAGACACGACTGATCTGCCCCTGATCCGTCGGCTAGTTTACAAATATGTACACTTTCGATTGGCTGGCGGAGCGTTGCCAGTGGGCGGACATGCAGCACACGCCGACGTCTGCTTGTAAGGCGCGCCTTTGGGCAGACCGTCAGCTTGGCGCATGTCCTCAAGTTGGCAATATACAAATTTGTACAATGGCCACCATCTTGATTTAAGTGGCGGGCGAGAAGGATGATGCTTCCAAACCGGAGATCTCCATGCGCCGAATTGCTGCACTTCTCCTGCTGTTCGTTCAGTTTCCGCTTTCCGCCATCGCCAACCCCCAAGCCGAGGAACACGTTCAGGCCGTCGTCCAATCGATCCACGCCGAGCAGGACGGAGCGCTCGCAGCAGCGCTCGTTGAAGAAATCGACATCAGCCGTACGTCGCGGTTTGTTCTCGGGCGGCACCTGCGCGACGCGACGCCGGCACAGATCGAGGCATTCGAGAGCCGGTTCAGGGCTTATCTGGTCAGCTTCCTGTCCGGTCGGACGGATGAGCTCGCACAGGCAAAGATCGAGATTGTCGGATCGAGTGATCGAAATCCAGGCGATTCGATCGTGACCACGCGCGTCTCCTCACCTTTCCGGGAGCCGATGATCATGCGTTGGCGCCTTATCGAGCGAGAGAACGCATGGAGGCTGGTGGATGTCGAAGTTCACGGGATATGGCTGGCAATTGAACAGCGTGCGCAGATTGCATCGCTTCTCGACCGAAAGGACGTTGGAATCGGCGACCTCTATTCCGGGCAGGAGGTTCGGTGAAGCCGCGCAGGTTTTGGCCTGGAGGCGGGCAACCTTGACGTCCGAACCGCGCTTCGAACCCGTGTATCGACCCAGAAAAATGCTCAAGCCATAAGGAGCAAAATTGGCTATGAGAGTGCGCATGGACCGACCCGCTCCGATTCTTCGGACCACCGTTACTTCGGGAGAGCGACCAATTGGCGTGCGTCTGCGAGATGTCATTTTCCAAGCATCGACCCGATCTCGTTTTCCACACACACCATTTATTGTGTGGCAAACGCTGAGATCAACTCAGATAACCCTTCTGACTTGGGAGTATGCGCCTTTGGTGCGGAGTGTCACGTCTACGGCAACACCACTCCGGTTGCGCCAGTACCAGCCGTGGGCGCCGTCGAACGCGGCGGTAAATTCGCCAGAATCTTCGGTTGCAGACCGGCCCTTGCTATAGCTTGTAAACGATTCATTTGCGCCGTCTGCGTGAAGGTCAAAGTTCACATGACCAGGCGCAGCGGTCCATTCGTAGATTGCTACTTCACCCTGTTTCATAGTGAGTTTGATTTCAGCCGCCTCATCGGGCGCAAGGGTCAAAGTGACTGTGTCACGCCATGAGGAGCGCACGGAATCTTGCGAAGCGCCGCCGGGTGAGGGGACTACATTGACAGCTTCATCGGAGATCTCGGCGACCAGGAACGGCGGCGCTTCGCCTGTTGCCGTGGTAGCGTCTGAATCCGCTTCGGCGATCAGCTGCTGCTTGATTTCGCCCATCTGGGCAAGACCGAGCACCCGTCCTATGCCGGTGGGATCAAACCCATACTCAGACGGCAGAACGACGGTGACAAGAAGAGCGGATGCAGTAGCAACTGCAATTGCGGTCGAGCGCAGGAGTTGGGGTGTCGTGGGAAGTTCGGCGCGCGTTGGCATGTCAGTGTTGTACATTTTCAGGTCCTCCTAAGAGACAAAATAGCCGGTGAGCTGGTAGCCGATCAGCAGGAAACCTGCGGCCATCATCGCCACGTTTGCGGTATAGGCGTGTTTCAGGAATGAGGGCGTGCGCCGCCAGAATCCCATGACGATCAGGATGGCGCCGAGGGCGAGCAGCTGGCCGATCTCGACGCCCACATTGAAGGCTAGGAGATTCGGCAAAAGGCCGTCCGGTGAAATCTCATAGTCGAGGATTTTCGAGGAGAGGCCGAAGCCGTGGCAGAAGCCGAAGATTAGCGTTGCCGCTTTCGTGTCCGGCTGGAAACCGAACCAGCGTTGGTAGGCGCCCATATTGTCGAGCGCCTTGTAGACAATCGACAGGCCGATGATCGCATCGATGATGTAGCTGTTGATGCCAAAGTTGAAGAAGACGCCAGTCAGCATCGTGGTTGAATGCCCGATGGCAAACAGGCTGACATAGATGCCGATATCCTTCATCCGGTAAAGGAAGAAAATCACGCCGAGCAGGAAGAGGATGTGATCGTATCCGGTCACCATGTGCTTGGCGCCGAGATAGAGGAAGGACATCAGGTGGACGCCTGAAATCTCCTGGATATAGCCCTTGTCGCCTTCAGCAACGCCATGGGCCGCGGCCACTCCCGGCAAGGCGCATGCCAAGAACAAGAGCACCAGACTGATGTCCGGCCGCAAGCCGGCGCGGCGCGTTCCCCGCCGAGTGGGTCTGAAGCGTTTCAGCATTGAAGAATTCCTTTGATCTGGGAAGGTTGGTCAGTCGGTCCGTCCGTCTTTCATCGTTGCGAGGAAGTCTCAGCGTGTCGGCGATGGCCAGCGGCGGTGTAGATCGTCGATCACGAAGGCGTGCGCGGACTGTCCTTCCTTATGGTGATCAGTGAGGTGGGGATGATCCGGCGGCAAATCGGGATGCTGATGTGCCGCTTCGCCGTCAGCCGAAGTGGGCCAGAGCCACCAGGCAAACAGCACTCCGATGACGGCAAGCCCTGCAGAGGCTGCAAATGCTGCTGACAGTCCAAACTGGCTGCCTGTCCAACCCGCAAGCGGATAGGCAAGCAGCCAGCAGATGTGGCTCAAGGAAAACTGCGCGGCGAAGATGGCCGGACGTCCGTCAGCGGAAGAAGACCGGCGAAGCAGGCGCCCACTCGGTGTAACAGCCATGGAATAAGCTGCGCCGAGTATCAGCCAACCCACCAGAATGATCGGCCAACTCATGCCGCCCGGCACAAAAAAGGAAAGGCCGCTCAACACGATGAGCGTTGCCGACAGAGCGGCCGCAGCGGTCATCATCGCACTCCGGTCGCTCAGTCTTTCAAGCAGTTTGGGCAAAATGAACGCCACCGCCATAGAGCCTGCGCCGTAGGCGGCAAGGGTCATTGCATAGGCCTGGGTACCGAGCCCCAGCTGCTCGCGAACAATGACGACTGTGTTGACGATCACCATGGCGCTCGCGGCGGCGGCCGAGAGCGTGACCGCCAGCATTCCGCGCAGGCGCGGAGTGCCGAGGTATTGCCGCATTCCCCGCGTCAGGCGCACCAGAACCTTCTCCTTTCGCCCAGATGAAATTGCCGGGGAAGGCAAGGTCGTTGCAAAGACCAGAAGTGCCGAGGCCAGGAAGCCAATAGCCGTGCCGCTGAAAAGCGCGTGAAAATTCATCACCAGCAACAATAGTCCGGCCAACAAGGGGCTCGTGAGGTTCTCCATATCGTAAGCGAGGCGCGAGAGTGACAGGGCGCGCGTATAGTCACGCTCATCCGGCAGAACATCAGGAATGGTCGCTTGGAATGTTGGCGTAAACGCCGCAGAGGCCGATTGCAGGACAAAGATGAGCACAAACACCTGCCAGACCTGATCCACGAAGGGCAGGCAAAGCGCGACGCCCGTTCGCAAGAGGTCCATGGCAATCAGGAATGCCCGGCGCGGCAACGAATTGGCAAATGCCCCGACGATCGGAGCGATGACAATATAAGCCCCCATCTTGATTGCGAGCGCTGTGCCAAGGACGGCGCCTGCATCTGCACCCGCGAGATCGTGCGCCAGCAGGCCCAGTGCAACCGTGGCGAGGCCCGTGCCAATGAGCGCAATCACCTGCGCTGAAAACAAATTCCGGTAAGTCCGGTTTGACAGTATCTTCAACATGATGGTTCAATTCCCTTCCAGCGGGCACCTGCTATTGATCTGCACTCGTTGCGACCGGACTCGCCGCTGCCGGCGAACGAACTGGCAGGCGGCCATGCACGATGCGATAGAGCGCGGGTAGAACAAGCAACGTAAGCAGCGTGGCCGAAAAAATCCCGCCGATTACGACTGTTGCGAGTGGGCGTTGAACCTCGCTGCCCAGCCCCACGTTGAGTGCCATCGGCACAAAGCCAAGGCTTGCAACCAGCGCGGTCATCAACACAGGCCGAAGGCGTTGAAGCGCGCCTTCAAAGATTGCGGTTTCCAGTTCCTCACCTGCCTCACGCCTTTGTTTGATGAACGTCATCATGACGACGCCGTTGAGCACAGCCACACCGGACAGCGCGATAAAACCGACGCCGGCGGAAATCGAGAATGGCAATCCCGTGAGCGCAAGGGCCGCGACACCGCCTGTCAAAGCAAGCGGCACGCCGGAGAATACGATCCCGGCGTCCCTGAAGGTGCCAAACAGCATCAGCAAAAGCCCGAAAATCATCAGAAGCGAGACCGGCACCACAATCGCAAGCCGCTGGCTTGCCGAAACAAGTTGCTCCCATGTGCCGCCGTATTCGATCCAGTATCCCTCCGGCAGTTCGGCGCCCCCTCGCATTTCCGCCTGAAGCTCCGCGATGAAGGACCCGAGGTCGCGGTCGCGGACGTTCGCCGTAACCGTCAACTTGCGTTTGCCGTTTTCCCGGCTGACCTGGTTGGGGCCAGGCGCGATCTCGACGCGCGCGACTTCAGAAAGCGGAACAAACATGACGCCGCCATCGCCGCTCCGGGTCTCCGGAAGAGGAATAGGCAGGCGTTCAATCGCAGAAACATCCGTGCGCAGATATTCCGGGAAGCGAACGACGATATCAAATCGCCGGTCGCCTTCGAAATACTGCCCGGCTGTTTCGCCGCCAAGAGCTATGCCTGCTACGCGCTGCACATCGTCCACATCAAGACCGTATCGCGCCAGTGCGTCGCGGTCGGGATGGATAGACAGGATAGGCAGGCCGGTAACTTGCTCGGACTGCACATCGACAGCGCCGGGGATGCTTGAAACAATCCCCTCAATCGCTTCCGCAAGTTCGGCCAGTTGATCGAGATCATCGCCGTACAGTTTGATGGCAACATCGGCCCGCACGCCTGAAATCAGTTCATTGAACCGCATTTCGATGGGCTGAGTGATTTCATACTTACTGCCGGGGATTTCCTCGACGGCGCTCTGAAGTTCAGCAACGAATTGCGGCTTTGGCTTCCGGGGATCGGGCCATTCGGAGCGCGGCTTCAGGATGATGAATGTATCGGCCACGCTGGGCGGCACGGGATCAGTCGCAATTTCCGGCGTTCCGATTTTTGCAAAGACGCGTTCCACCTCCGACAGCTGTGTGATGCGCCGTTCCAGCGCTTCCTGCATTTCGACGGCTTGTGTCAGGCTGGTGCCAGGAATGCGCAACGCATGCAGGGCAATGTCGCCTTCATCAAGATTGGGGATGAACTCTGATCCGAGCCGTGTAGCGCCCCAACCGGTCAGACCGACAAGCACAAGTGCCGCGACCACGACCGCATAGCGGGCGCGGATCGCAAAGCTCAGGGCTGGTCTGTAGATTTGCTGGGCACCTCTCATGAGCCAGCTATCGGTCTCCTTGATCTTGCCGCGAACCAGGAGTGCAACCGCCGCTGGCACGAAAGTAAGGGAGAGGATCAGAGCGGACGTGAGCGCGAGGACAACCGTGAAGGCCATCGGGTGGAACATCTTCCCTTCGATACCCGTCAGGGCAAAGATGGGGAGGTAGACCACGGTAATGATGATGACCCCGAAGATGGAAGGCTTGATCACTTCGCTGGAAGCCTTTGCCGCCAGGGAGAAGCGTTCATCGCGCGTCAGCAATCGGCCAAGCTGATGCTGGGCTTCCCCGAAACGGCGCAGACAGTTTTCGACAATGATAACCGCGCCGTCCACGATCAAACCAAAATCCAGCGCGCCGAGGCTCATTAGGTTGCCGGAAACCTTGTTCTCGACCATGCCGGTGATCGTCATCAGCATCGCCAGCGGAATGACGGCGGCTGTCAGAATGGCGGCGCGAATGTTGCCGAGCAAAAGGAACAGCACCACGACAACCAAGAGCGCGCCTTCAAGAAGGTTCTTTTCGACGGTCTTGATGGTAGCATCGACCAGATTGGACCGGTTGTAGACCGGCGTGATGGTGACGCCTGCCGGCAGTCCGGGCCGGATGATCTCAACCTTCTCGTCAACGGCAATCGAAACAGTCCGGCTGTTCTCGCCAACAAGCATGAAGGCCGTGCCGAGCACGATCTCCTCGCCGTTCTGGGTTGCCGCGCCGGTGCGCAGCTCTTCGCCTTCGCGCACTTCGGCAACATCGGAGAGACGTACACTGACTGTCCCTGTATCCTTGACCACGATGTTGCGCAGATCGTCCAGGCTGTCGGCCTGGCCGGGAATTCGTATCAGGTTCTGTTCGCCGTTGCGTTCAATGTACCCGGCGCCTGTATTTGCGTTGTTGCGGGCGACGGCCTCAAGAACATCGTTCAAGGTGAGGCCGAAGCCCATGAGGGCAGACGGCTCGGGAAGAATGTGAATCTCTTTCTTGAAACCGCCGATCGTATTGACTTCGGTGACGCCTTCGACGGTCCGGAGTTGCGGCAGCACGACCCAGTCATTGAGGGTTCGCAGGTCCATTGCGGACCAGGGGGTGCCGTCCTCTTTCGTCGCGCCGGGTTCAGCGGCGAGGATGTACATGTAGATTTCGCCAAGCCCGGTGGAGATCGGTCCCGGTGTGGGGGAGACGCCTGGTGGGAGAACGCCTTGTACGGACTGCACACGCTCGCTCACAAGTTGGCGCGCGCGGTAGATGTCTGTGCCATCGTCGAAAACAACGGTGACCTGGCTCAAGCCGTACCGGGATACTGACCGCGTGTAGTTGAGTCCTGGCAATCCGGAGATCGCGGTCTCTACCGGGAACGTAATGCGTTGCTCTGTTTCAAGCGGCGAGAAGCCCGGTGCTTCCGTATTGATCTGTACTTGGACGTTCGTGATGTCCGGCACCGCATCAATCGGCAGCCGGTTGAAGTTCCATATCCCGAGGCCAGCGAGCCCGAGAACCAAGACCATCACGAGCCAGCGTTGCCGGATCGAGAATTCAATGATGCGTTCAAGCATGGCTATGTCCTAGTGATCGTGGCTTGCGCCGGACTTGTCGATGTCGGCCTTGATAAGGAACGAATTCTCTGTGACGTAGATTTCGCCGGGCCTGAGCCCGCCAAGCACTTCGACATACTCGCCATCACGGCGCCCAAGTTCGAGCATCCGGACCTCGTAGGTTTCATCCACCTTGGCATAGACGACCGTGAAATCGCGGAAGCTCTGAAGACCGGTTTCCTTGACAGCGAGCGGCACTTCAGCAGCGTCCGTCTGGACTTCCGCCATTAGGCGCATCCCCGGTTGTAGACCGGCATCGGCCGGAATCTTGGCGACCGCGATCCGGGTCTGCGAGTTGGCGCCGGTTACCGGAAGGAACCGCGAAATCGTTGTCTCAACAGAGAAGTCGCCGCCCGCAATTCCGAGGCGGACGGGCTGGCCTGCTTTCACGCGCCCTGCGTCGCGTGGGAAGACATGCAGATAGGCCTCCAGTTGGTTCAAGTCCGCGATCACGAACAGGGGATCAGTTCCCGCCACGTCGCCTACATTTGTCAGCCGCTCCAGAACGGCCCCGCTTATCGGTGCAGCCACCGAATATTCCTGGAGACTGCTGGACGACTCTATTCGGGCAAGTGTCTGGCCCCGGCGCACGGTGTCGCCAACCGTGATCGAGACGGACTTCACGGCACCTGGATATGTCGCGCCAACTTGAGCGGTAGCTGATGGCGCAAGTGTGGATTCACCGGAGAGCGCCAGGATGTCCTTGATCGCTGCGGCGCCTGCGGGTTCCACGGCGACTCCGGTTTCAAGGGCTATTTCGTCCGGGATCGTCGTGCGGCCCTCGAACGAGTCGTAGCGCCAGCTGTACGTCTTGCCATCATGGCGAGCCTCCACAACGACTTCGAAAGAGTGAGGCTCGGTGACAACACCGTCTCCCATCAGATAATCCTGACGCGGAGTGAATGCGAATGTGTCAGTAATATCGCCAAGACGGTTCAGCCGCACCGTGAGGTCAACCTTTGAGGGGTCCAATGGGGCGCCGTCCAGGGTGGGATACACCCGGTACTGCGGCGGCACACCCGTTTCGAAGATTGTCATTTCGACAGCGAAGGGTCCCTCCTGAAGCAGGCGCCCGCCATGACTACCTTTCGGATATTCATCGGCGGCGGCTTCCGTCTCGCCGTGAACCCCGGCATTTGGATTCGAGGGCGAGTTACCGCCGCAAGAAGCCAGAAGGCCAGCTACCAAGAGCGCAGCAATCGCTCGGGCATTGTTTCGGATAGGCGATTTCATTGTTCTGTCTCCTGGCGCGCGCTGGACGGGTCATTCTGACCGGTCAAACGGGCGAGTGCGGCATCGTTGAGGACATAAGTGCGGACATGATCGAGGCGCGCTTCGCGCAGCGCGGTCAGCGCGCGCTGAGCATCGAACACGTCGAGATAGGTGAAGGCGCCGCGTGCATAACCGTCCTCGGCGAGCGCGAGTGCGCGCGTGGCTTCGGGCAGCAAATCCGAGTCGATTGCCTTGATCGCATCGGCGGCGCTCAAGGCGGCGCGCTGGTACACAAGCGCCTGCCGGATCAGCTGTTGCCGGACGGCCTCGGACTGGAGTTCGATCTGTTTGCGGGCAGCGCTCGCGCGCGCGGCGCCTGCTTCGCTGCGACCCGCCGAACCGAGTGGTATAGAGGCGCCGCCGGTTACGGCGACATCATCTTCAATGCCGAACTTCCGTACACCAACGGACCAGGTAATGTCCGGAACCGCCTGAGCCTTTTCAAGTTCGATCTGCGCTGATGCACGAAGTCGTTCTGCTTCCAGCCGGTCGAGTTCAGGCGACTTTATTGCTGAGAAGTCATAGGCGCGTGGTGAAAGCCGCCGGTCAAGGAACTCCGGATCAAGTTGCGGCGCCTCGGCTGCGTTCCAATAGCTGCCGAGCGCCGCCTTCAGATTCTGTGCGTCCTGATCCTCTCGCCGGGCATCGGCAATCGCGACCGCGAGATCAGTAGATGCGCGCGCGCCCGCAAGCAGGGGATCGCGCGCCGCTTCCACGCGCCGGTCAACGGCGGACTGAAGCGACATAACCGTCTCAACCCGCTCGCAAGCCAGCAAGGCGCGCCGCTCGGCAAGAGCGGCCTCAATGTAGAGCGTCTCAACTTCTGTCAGGATTTCGATTTGCGCCGCTTGTCGTTCGGTTTCAGCAACATCGACACCGCGGCGGGCAAGCACGGTGCGAGCATCTTGTTTTCCGCCGCGTTCCCAGACCCGTGAAAATTGGCCTGTGACCTGAAGGTTGTCGATTTCACTCGCCAGTCCGATTCCGGGGAAGTCTTCGATCTCGAGTGAGACAGTATCCGCAGGACGAAGTGCGGCGATGGCCTGTTCGGTTCGCGCTGCGGCAATGCCTGCATCCGCGACCTCCGGCCGAAGATCGGCGGCAGCAGCGAGTTCTACCGCTTGTGTCAGGGATAGGATTGCGCCGGTTTCGGCAGGCCTGCCACACGGACCGGCCCCCTCCTGCGCGAGGGCAGCGGGAGAGACCATCGCCAGCGCGAGGCCCAGAATTTTGAGAGACATGAAACAAAGACCTCGTGACCATGAACAATTGACTGGTCTGCATTATGCAAACCAGCGACGCTCAGGGTCAGGCGCGGTCAGGGTCCGGTTCTGGGGGAATAATAGCCGATGGGTAGTGCAGATCGCCGAAGTAAAATTTCTCGGCTGTTAAAGGCCCCGGTGAACTGACGCCTGCGACTTCGAGACAAAGTGCAATGCCGTGAAGTTCTGCGCCGTGGTCTCCGGCATGCCCGTTAAATGATCCATACTCATCGCCGGAGTCGTGGTCCAATTGCGCTGCCGCAAAGTCATGATCATGATGGTGAGAGTGCCCGGTGTCATGATCGGCAACATCAGCGATGGCCGCGTCAGCATGCGCCAGCGAATGCTTCGCCGGAACCAGCGAACCCCACATCGAGAAGCCGATGCAAAACAGGACAATCCAAAATTTGCGCACATTACCGGATACCATGAGGGAGTTAAAAAGCAAATAATGTAGAACGAGGCGCCGGTGCTCAAAATCAACAGGCCTCTGAAGGGCTCAGTCGCCAGCCATCATATAGTTCCCCGGAATTCTCATATTCCTTCCGATCAGCTGAAAACACACTAGTTTGCGGCTGAGGTTGGAACCGGAATTTCCTCGCGCTCCTGGTTGGAGCGTCCTTACGCCATGCTGTTTTCCCGGGGCAGCCCGGAAACAAGACGCCAAATGAATTGTACGCAGCAGCGCGCTACAAGAGTGAACTGTAGTGCCAAACATCACGGACGCGCTGTAGCCAGAACCGCCCGCATATAGTCATCGACTTCTTGCTCTACCCAGACGCTGCGACGACCGATGTGAAGGGGCGTCGGGAATGGCTGGACCGGATCCTTGATCAACTCGTAGAGGAGTGACCGGCTGATTGTCAGTCGGTCAAGTACATCGCGAAGTGAAAGAAACCGTATTCCGACCTGACGGTTCCTCACGTCGGGCCCAAGCGCGGACGTCTGCGGTCCTGCAGCGTCCAGTTCTGCGGCCATGCGAATAAACGCGCGTGGAGGAAACTGGCTCATTTGGGTCGGTTCCAGACCATGACGCCGGTGCCTTCGGCTTCATTTTCGAAGAAGGCCGCGCGCATCGGCTTGGCAAAACTCGGGTCATCGAGTTTCACGGCGAGGTACGGCGTTTCACCATCCTTGGAGTCCTGGCGCCAGGCTGCGCCGAGTTCTGCGCCGCCGGCGTATAGCCGGAAGTCTGGCGTGTCCTTGCTCTTTCCCTTTTCCTTGTTGGGAACAAGCTGAGCTTTGACATTAATGGTCATGGTACGGATGGTCCCGGTCCAGGTTCCGTCCTTCAGGGTAAATGCGCCGATCTGTGCCATGGGTCAGTCTCCTTTGCTGGCAGTGGTGGGCAGGGCCTTCCGGGCCCGTCTGAACCCGGCATCTGACGCCAGGAACATCTCGATCATGGCGGCGGCAAGCGTTTCGCTTCGCTCGGCTTCGCCATAAGTCTCTTGGTAGACCGCCGCATAGTCCTGCAGCGCGGCCGCAGTGTCGGGATCAAGTGCGAGGGTGAGTCTGACCGGCGTGCGATCAGCGAGTTTTCCGAGGCGGAGGTTCATTGGGCTGTCTCCTGAAAGGGACGAAGGACGAGATCCTTGGTCACGATGACACGGACGGGCCAGCCGGGGCGGATGGTGATCGAAGGCTGGACGCTGAGACTGCGATCAACGGCCCGCTGGCCCACTTCGTTGATCGTGTCGGTTGTCCCTCGGCGGATGGCGCGCTCGATGTCGCCGTCGTCCCCGGGCCCGAGTTCAGCACCGATGCCGAGCAGGGTGGCGAGACCGGCCGCTGCGAACACCTTGTCCCAGTGGTGATCGGTCCGGTCTTTGAGGCCCGCATAGCCGGAGGCATCGCTGCCCGGTTCAGAGATCGTGATCGAGCTGCCATCGGGCATCAGGATCCGGTCCCAGACGACGAGTGCGCGGTCCTGGCCGAACGAGACCTCCGACTGGTAGCGCCCGATCAGGCGGCTTCCTTGCGGGATCAGGAGGTGCTGGCCGCGCACGGTATCGTAGACGTTCTGCGTGACCTGCGCGATGACCGTGCCTGGAAGGTCCGAGTTGATACCCGTGATGAGGCTCGCGGGGATCAGGGAGCCTGCCATCAGCTGGTAAGGCGAAAGCGGGTCCTGCACGCGGTCCGGATTGTAGACCGGGCTGGAGGCCGGCTCACGGGCAAACGCGGCCTTGCGGGACTGGAGGTTCGGGTCGGGCTCGGCGCCTGATGTGGCGTTCGGGGATTGCCGCGTGAGAGCCAGGAGCTCTGACGACAGGTCGAAGCCGGATTCCGGTGTGCGCTGCGCTGAAGTTGGCGGCGCACCGGTCCCGCTAAGGCGGAACAGGATTGGCGCGCGGGCAGCCTCTTCAGCCTGGGCGGCGGTTTCAAGCCGCGCGGTGCGGACAGCTTCGTCTTCCGGACGCGTGCGAAAATCCGTCCGATACTCGGTCTGGAATTCTGCTTCTATACCGTAGGCCTGTTCGGCCGCGAGAATGGTAGAGCCGAGATCACCGGCCAACGGCGCCCCTAGCACGGGCACATCTGTGAGCGCCGTATAATCCGCTGGCAACGCCGAGAATCCATCGGGCTTGCGCTTGCCGGCCGTGACCAACTCTTCCTGCTGGGCGGCCTTTGCGGGGCGCGGCGGCGCAAGTGCAATTGAGGTTGCCGCAAAGAGGCCTAGCGCGCCGAGGCCTGCACCGGCCATCAGCAGTTTGCGGTTGATCCGTGTGGCGGGTTTCGGCGCCGAGCGGATCTGCAGCTGCCGGGCAGCTTCCTTGAACGGGGGAGGCTCGGTCATCGGCTCAGCCCCCGAACCAACGCGACCTTTGCGCCGCGCTTACTTTCGAAATCCGCACGACTGTCTGGGGCCTTGTCCCGTGGCGCAGCTCGGCCGCGCCAAAGAGTCGGTCGGCAATGTAGTAGTTCCCGCGGACCCGGTAGTTGACGAGTTCAGCCTCTCCAGCAGCAGACAGGACAAAGAGCGGCGGCATCTCGGAGGCGGAGATCGACGCCGGCATCTGGATGAACACCTGGCGCCCGTCATCGAACACGCGGACCGGTTTCCAGTACGGCGTGTCGCCGGTTACGCGGTAGTCGAAGTTCAGGGTCTCGAGGCTCAGGCCGCGTTCGATCGAGACGGCGTCCTCTGCAGCGGCGATCGTGTTGCGGGCCGTCAGGCCCGCCAGTTCATCCTGCGGATAGCGCCATGAGAGTGCGGCCATGTAAGTCGAGGCGGTTGATTCCAATTCGAGGTGATAGGTCCGCCGGTCGGTCGCGATCATCAGGTTGGTGCGCAGGCCCGTGGCCACCGGTTTGACCAGGATATGCGCCCGCGCGCTGCTGCCGGAACCGGACGCGGTGTCTCCGACCACCCAGCGCACCGTGTCACCCGCCGACACCGACACCAGCGTCTCTCCCGGCTGGAGCGCGATATCCGTCACCTGGCCGGGGCTCGCGTAGAGGCGGTAGAGCGCGCCTTCCGTATAAGGATAGATCTGGACGGCGTTGACGAAACCTTCCGAGGAAGGCTCGATCACGGCACCGGCGCGGCCTTCCCTGATGGTGGCTGCCGGGCTTTGTGGGGGCTTTGTTTCAGCTTCCGGCGGGGTCGGCTTGAGCTGGCCGGGCAGCGGCAGCGCGATCGCTGTTTCGACAATCTCGACGCGTTCGGGCTTCGGCTCTTCCAATGGAATTGCCGCGATGAAACTGCCGGTGTCGATGACCGGCTCTGTTGGCAGCGGGGTAGCGCAGGCCGCGAGCAGCGCGGTTGCCGATGAGGCAAGCAGGAACCGGGTCATTGTCTTTCTCCTGTGACAAGATCTTCGCTCCAGCTGAGCGAGCGGACATAGAGGCCGAGGGGGTTGGCGCGCAGGGTCTCAGCATCTTTCGGGGTTTGGAGCGTCAGGGTGAAAACCCCTGTGAACCGCTTTGCGCCGGTCAGCGCGCCGCCTTCATAGGTCTTCTCGATCCAGCGGCCCTGGAAGCTTTCCTCACTGACGCGCACAATGCTGACGACATCCACCGTGCGCGAGCGCCGGCCAATCGCCGCAAACGGATCATTCTCGCGGGCGTATTCCGAAAGCGTGGTGGCGGCTGCAGGTCCGGCAAAGGTGTAGGCTGTGAGCCAGTTCTCGCGGACAACAACCGGATCGATCGACAGGCTACGCACAAAGGTGATGAAGCCGGCGAGATGATGCGCAATCTGCGCGTCAGACGGCGTGTAGGGCTCGCTGGCCGGACCCACGGCCTTCGCCGCGCCCGTCTCGTCCACTTCGACAATGTAAGGCGTCACGGTCGACTGCAGGCTCCGCCATATCAGCGCGCCGGACGTGGCGAACGAGAGCGCGAGGCAACCGAGTGCCATCAACCGCCAGTTCTTCGCCTGGACCCGGGCCGAGCCGATCCGCTCGTCCCAGACCTGTCCGGCCTTCTGGTAGGGCGTCTCAGGGTAGGGCGAGGTGCCATAGTGAGCGGTGGGGCGTTTGAAGCGCATGGGGTTATTCGTCCTTGTTGTTCAGGGAGGGGGCGGCGCCTGAAGAGCCGCGATCGCCGTCGCGCAGGCTATGCATAGCGAGCTGGCGGGCCTCGCCGAGGCGCTGCGAGGCGCGCATGCCGCGCGCCCAGCCGGGGCTTTTGTCGGGCGGTGAGGAGGATGGAGTTTCTGAAGATGACGAACTCGATCCGCCGGTGGATTCGAACGCGCCACGGGCGCCGCGCCGGTAGGCATCGCGCACAGCGCTGGCTGGCCCGGAGGCCGCGCGGCGCACCGTGTCGCCGGCCGCCTGGGCAACACCGCCGAGGCCGGCGGCAAAACCTGCCGTACCACTCTTTCCAGAAGCCGTTGACCCGAGATCGAACGCCGTGCGGGCGCCGCCCGCCATCGAGGCGCCGGCCTTGACGGCGCTTGCCGCGCCGCCTGCGGCGGCGCCCAGCGTAGCCTTGGCGCCAAGGCCGGCGGCAACCGTGCCGGCTGCCACGCCTGCGGCGGCGCCGATCGCCGAGCCCGCGCCGAGCTGCGGCGCGCCGGTGATGAGGCCCGACGCCATGCCGGGGCCGAACACGCCCATCCAGAGGAAGACGATGGCCGCGAGCACGGTGCCCATGACTTCGGCAAGCGTGACATCCTCTGTGCCCGCGAACGCCTCGGTGATGGTTGAGAAAAGCGTCGAGCCGATGCCGATGATGATCGCCAGCACCATGAGCTTCAGGCCCGAGGTGATGACATTGCCCAGCACGCGTTCCGCCAGGAACGAGGTCTTGTTCCAGAGCGCGAAGGGGACAAGCACGAACCCGGCCAGCGTCGTCAGCTTGAACTCGAGGATCGCTACGAACAGCTGCACCGCCAGCACGAAGAAGGCGATCAGGATCACGGCCCAGGCAATCAGCAGCACGGCGATCAGGATGAAGTTCTCGAAGAAGGCGATCGGCCCCATCATCTTGCCGGCCTCTTCAAGCAGGGGCAGCGCTGCGCCGTAGCCGACGCCCGCGATATAGCCGGGCCGCATCAGGTCTTCGGCTGTGATGAGACTCGATCCCGCTTTCAGGCCGAGCCCGGCAAAACTGTCGAAGATGATCTGCGAGAGCCCGGCGAAGTTGCCGAGCAGGAAGGCGAAGAAGCCGACATACAGGACCTTCTTGATCAGTCCCGCGATCACATCGACATTCTGCGACAGAGCCCAGAACAGGCCTGCCAGCGTGATATCGATCACAATCAGTGTGGAAGTGAGATAGGCAACATCGCCCTGCAGCAGCCCGAACCCGCTATCGATGTAGCGGATGAAGGTTTCCAGGAACCGGTCGATGACGTCCATCTCTTCCATGACGTTTAGTCTCCGGTGCCGAGGAATGTCTGGAGGCGCGCGCGGCCGCGTTCGGCTTCCGCGAGCTTGCGGGCTTCTTCCAGCGCCTCAGCCCGGTGTTGGGCAGCGAGCATCGCCTCGATCTGCATCAGCTGATGGTTGGTCATGGCGGAGAGCTCGTTGCCGGCTTGCGCGGCCTGCAGCGCTCCGACGGCGTCCTGGCTTTGCGTGACGAGGCTACGGATCGCGCCCGCATCCGTCTCGTTGTCTTCGAGTACAGCGGCTGACACCGTCAGCGTTTCGCGGAACGCATCGCGGGACTGGCGCCAGCGGGCGCGGGCATCTTCGACAAGCACCGAGTTTGGCGTCGCGGTTCCGTAGTCCTCCGGATAGGTGGTCTCATAGTCGCGCTCGATCTCGTCGACCGAGTAGCCGATGCCCTGCGCGCGGCGGAGCAGGTCCTGGATACGGAGGATCCGCTGGCCGATGATGCTTTCGGCAACCGAAACAGGGAGTGTCTCGAGATTGCGGGCCATGTTCTCCAGCATCTCGATCTCATGGGCGAGCTGCTGGACCTGGCCTTCGAGTTCCTGCAGGGCGCGGACCGCCTGCAGGATGTTCTGGGCGTGGTTCGCCGGATCATAGACGGCGAGCTGCGCCATGGCGGGTGGCGCGAGGAGACCGGCAACCGGTATGGCCATCAGGGGCGCGGTTGTAATCAAGAGGCAGGCAAGGCGGCGGCGCATGGGGCGGCTCATTCGGCAGCGAGGATATGGGGGCGGAAGGGTTGGCTTTGCGCTCGCTCGGCGGGCGAGTGGCCCGGCCATCGGGTAAGGAGGTCTGCCGCCCAGGCGAGGCCTTTTTCATGGAGCCAGGTTTCGGCGAAGCCTTCGCCTTCGGTCTCGGCCATCACGCGGTCGATTGTGGCGTGATCTTCCGGACTGCCCGCAGCCGTAAAGGCGAGCGCAACCGGGCCTAGCCCCAAGTCGAACAGGCGGGAGCCTTTCGGGGACTGGAAGTAATAGTCCCGCTTCGGCGTCGCCCGCGCGATGATCTCGATCTGGCGCGTGTTGAGCCCGAACCGCTCATAGGTCTCGCGCAGAGCTGGCTCCTGCGCGCGTTCATTGGCCAGGAATATCCGGGTCAAGCAGCTTTCGAGGATGGCCGGGGCGATCGCGCTCGCGCTGATGTCGGTGAGCGACTGGGTCGCGAACACCACGGCGACGTTCTTCTTCCGAAGTGTTTTGAGCCAGTCGCGAAGGCGCGCCGCGAAGACCGGCGCATCAAGGAACAGCCAGGCCTCGTCCAGCATCAGCAGCGTGGGGCGCCCGTCAAAGCGCGCCTCGAGCCGGTGGAAGAGGTAGGTGAGCACGGCGGTTGCTGCCGCGCCCTGCTGCATCAGCTCTTCCATTTCGAAGCAGGTGACGGAGGCGAGGGCGAGATCTTCCTCGTCCCCGTCGAGCAGGCGGCCATGAGGTCCCGCCAGTGTGAACGGATGCAGAGCCGTCTTCAGCACCTCATCCTGCAGCAGGAGGACGAGGCCTGTCAGTGTACGTTCGGATCGCGGCGCCGAAGCGAGTGAGGAAAGGCCCTGCCAGAGGCGGGCCTTGAGCTCGGGCGTGAGGCTCACGCCTTCGCCGGCAATCAGGCCTGCCAGCCAGTCCGCCGCAAAGCTTGCCTCTGCCGGCTGGTCGATGTCCTTCAGCGGCTGAAGCCGGGGACGCCGGGCGACGCCTAGGTCCAGATGCACGCCGCCCATGCCGAGGACGGCCCCGCGGGCCGAGCGGCCTTTGTCGAACAGGAAGACCTGCGCATCGTCATAGCGCTGCCATTGCAGTGCCAGCATCGCGAGCAGGACCGATTTTCCTGCGCCGGTGGGCCCGAGGATCAGCGAGTGGCCGACATCGCCGGCGTGAAGGTTCAGCCTGAACGGGGTTGTGCCGTCGGTGCGCGCCTCGATCAGGGCCTGGGCGCCAAGATGCCGGTTATTGCGCTCGCCCGCCCAGACCGCCGAGAGCGGCACCATATGGACGAGGTTCAACGTGTTGAGGATCGGCTGGCGGATATTGGCATAGACATGGCCGGGCAGGCTGCCGAGCCAGGCATCGACCGCGTTGAGGGATTCCCGGATGACCGTGAAGCCCTTGCCATTGATGATGCGCTCGGCGTGGCGCGCGCGCTCATCGGCCACAAGGGGATCGGTATCGGCGACCGTGATGGTCGTCGTCACGTAGCCGTAGGCTACGAGATCGCTCCCCAGTTCCTGGAGCGCGGCGTCCGCATCGAGCGCCTTGTTGTCGGCGTCGCTGTCGAGCAGCGCGGAGGGCTCATTGAACATTGTCTCGCGCAGTACGCTGGCCACCGACTTGCGTTTGGAAAACCAGTGCCGGCGTTTGCGACCGAGGACTTTCTCGGCTTCCGCCTTGTCCATGGCGATGAACCGCGTTGCCCAGCGATAGGCAAAGCCTTGCCTGTTCAGCTCATCGAGCAGTCCTGGCACCGTCGATCCCGGAAAGCCGAGAATTGTCAGGACTCGCAGATGCGTGTCTCCGATCATCGGTTCGAGCCCGCCGGTGAACGGCTCATCGGCGAGGATCGCATCAAGGAAGACAGGGATCTCCGGGGCGGACACCTTGTGGCGCCGGCTGGAAATGCAGGCGTGCAGATAGGTCAGCGTCTCGCCATCCGAGAGCGGCGCAATGTCGGCCACCGCGGTCGACAGAAGATCAAAGGTGCGCTCGGCCTGTTGCTGGAAGACAAGAAGACGTTCGCGCCAGCCTGCGCCGTCGGGACGCTCTGGCCGCTCGATCAGCGCTTTCTCAGCGCGGGCATTGGCGTCTGGCGGCGGCAGCCAGAGCAGAGTGAGATAGTAAGCGCTCTCGAACCTTGATCCAGCTTCTTCGGCCGCTACGGCGCGCTCCTCGTCGATCAGCCAGGAGACCGGGTCCGCAAAGTCCGAGGACGGATATTCACCGGCTTCTTCGCGTACGGCTTCGAAGAAGAGCGCCCAGCCGGATCCGAACCGGCGGATCGTATTGTTGACCCGGGCCATCACGGCGACGAGTTCGGACTCGGTTGAACTTTCGAGGTCTGGCCCGCGATAGCGGAACGTCGTCTGGAACGCGCCGTCCTTGTTGAGGACAACGCCCGGCGCCACCAGCGCCGCCCAGGGCAGGTAGTCGGCGAGAAGCCGCGGGGCGGCGGCGTATTCGCGGAGGTTCAGCATGAGAGATGTTCCTTGTGCCGGAGCGCCCGGATGAGCGTCGCCATGAAGTCCGGATCCCTGCGGGCGAGGAAGACAGCCGACGAATGTCCGAGGAGCCAGATGAGAAGGCCGGGGATCCAGAGCTGCAGGCCGAGGCCCACAGCTGCTGCAAGCGTGCCGATCGAGATCGCGAGATTGCGCGGCGCGCCGGCCATCAGGACGGGCTCGGTGAGCGACCGGTGCAGCGGAATCTCGAACCCCTCGGTCATCAGATCAGCGCCCCGCCGCCAAACGAGAAGAAGGTCAGGAAGAAGCTCGTCGCCGCGAACGCGATCGACAGGCCGAACACGATCTGGATGAGCTTGCGGAAGCCGCCGGAGGTCTCGCCGAATGCCAGCGTCAGGCCCGTGAGGGTAATGATGATCACCGCCACGATGCGGGCAACGGGTCCCTCGATTGAGGAGAGGATCTGATCGAGCGGTCCTTCCCAGGGCATGCCGGTGCCGGCAGCATGGGCCGGCAGGGCGAGCCCAAGTGCGAGCGCGAGGCTGAGGGCCTGAAAGCCCCTCGGGCTGAGGCGTGGTGAATGGGGTTTCGTCATGAGGCATCTCCTTGGCTGACGAGGGATAGGGAGCGTGAAAGCACAGGCTCGGTGCGGTAGCCGTCTCCTGTAAACTCAAGCACGCGAACCGCGTCTTCGACGCGGCGCTGGCCGCCGGTGCGGGACATGAACACAATGACGTCGACCGCTTCCGCGATCAGCTCAAACGGCGCGCGCGCTGTCGCTTCGCTAACGAGCTGTTCGAGACGGCTGAGCGCGCCGAGGGCAGAATTTGCATGGAGCGTTGTAAGACCGCCCGGATGGCCGGTGTTCCAGGCCTTCAGGAGATCGAGGGCTTCGGCCCCGCGCACTTCGCCAACAATGATCCGATCCGGGCGCAGGCGAAGCGTCGAGCGCACGAGGTCGCGCAGCGATACGCGGGCTTCCTGGCTGCGAAGGGCCACGAGATTGGCGGCGGGGCAGGTGAGCTCGCGCGTATCCTCGAGGATGACGATCCGTTCGCCGCAAAAGCCGCCTTCCGCCAGCAGGGCGTTGGCAAAGCTGGTCTTGCCCGAAGAGGTGCCACCCGCGATGACGATATTGGCGCGTTCCGCGACGAGCGCCTTGAGCGCGCCCGCAAGCGCCGGCGACAGCGCGCCTTGCCGGACATAGTCCGCAAGCGTGAACGGCGTGCGGGCGAGTTTCCGGATCGAATAGCACGGCGCCGCCGACACCAGCGGCAAGACGCCTTCAAAGCGCTCGCCGGTCCCTGGAAGCTCGGCCGAGACAATTGACGCGGTGGGGGAGTTCCCGGCACCAACGCTGGACGCGACAAGCCGGATCACGCGTTCGCGGTCGCCGGCCGAAAGGACATGCGCCGTCGGGATGAGGCCGCGTCCCGCTTCTTCAATCCAGACGGACCCGTCGGGATTGACCATGACTTCGATCGTCGCATCAGATTCAAGAGCTGCGCGCACGACAGGGCAGAACGCGGTTCGCAGCATCGCGCTCAGGCGGCGCCGGGTGCTTTCTGTCTCATATGTGTCCGTCATTGGATCAAACCCTGGCTTCAGTTCCAGGCTCTATTGTTCCGGGAACGGACGCTTTTGGGGAGTTGGAGCGCGGGCCATATTATGCAGCCGGGCGCTATGCGCGGAATACGGGTGCAAAATGGTTGTCTTGGTGAACACCGAAGGGCGAAGGTGAGCCCCAACGGCTCAAACCTTAACAAACCAGCGATCCCTGTTAACTTCCTTGGAGCGCAATAGTAAATCGCTTAAGTGGAATCATATTTGCTTGGCATGCGCCGTGGAGGCAATGCCGATGAAAACTTTCACTCTCGAATCCTCAGGAATTCTGGCGGACTACGACTATCTCTCGCGGCTATCCATGGATCGGTGGGCCTGGGAATATCTGCGGCGCAATGAAGAGTTCCGCCGGGATGCATCCGTGCGCAGCAAGGACGACATTTCCGAGCGCATGGCGCCGTGCGCACCCATCCGTATGCTGAAGGCACGAACCAGCCAGACGCTCGCTGAGCGCTGGGGACTTGTCCTGATGCCGGACCCCAACAAGAATGGCTTTGACGCCGATGTCGTCTGGAACCGGACCGCATTTCCGGATCAGGTCGAAATCCATTGCAGTCCGCGCGGTCCAGATCAAACATGTGATATCTGGGAGCGGAGCATGCCCTTCTGCCAGATGACCCATATCAGTGATCATCAGGGGCGGGAGTTTCTGCTGACACGCGGCAAGGGCTGCGTTGTGCAAGTTAGGTGCACCGGCATGTCGCTGATCGGGATAGAGCCTGTGCGCATGAAACTGACGATCTCCGACATCACGGCCTACGAGCGCAAACTCAAGGTCCAGAAGGCGGCGCTCGAAATCTATGGCGACGGGCCTGATCTCTCCAAACCCCTCTGGACCAAGACGACCCAGATCCTGCGTGATGGTCTCATCGCACTCGACGGCATCGCTTGCGGCATGAACCGGCGTGAGATTGCCGAGTCGATTTACGGCACGGAAAAGGTCGCGGAGCAATGGAATGACGACCGGGGCTCGATGAAGGACACGCTCAAATATCTGGTCCGCAAGGCTGAGGCCCTGAAGGATGGCGGATATCTCATGGAACTTCTCGGCGCGAACGTCGGCCCGCAGCGCATCCTGGCCTGAGGAGGCCTTGCTTCTCCGCGGTCCGCCCGCGCGGACGCGCGGGTCTGTCCGGCCTGACGGCCTGCCCGGCGAGGCTCACTGAGGATCCGGTTGTCTGTTGCTGGGCATATGTCTGGGACTCGCCGGCGGACGCGCGCGCCGCGCGCTTCCCACTGTCCGCAGGTGTCATTGAGATTGAAGGTATCTGAGCGATTGCGGCCAGAGGGGTCGCGGGCGCTTGATCGGAAGCCGGGTTCAGGCGGCGCTGCGAACCTGCATTGTCCGCCGCATTATGCCTGCGCGGTCGTCGGCCTTGAACTGCATATCGAGCAGTCCGGAAAGCAGATCCTTGTCCTGCGGGATGATGGGGAGCGCGATGCGGGCTGCGCCGCGTGAAGCAAGCCAGAGGCTTGCTTCTGCAATGAGTTCGCGCACGTCCGATTGCCAACTGGAAGTATGGACCACGAGAATGGCCGGGATCATGCCGGTTTCGCCATCCAGGCTCAGCCAGATCGCGCCTGCGAGTTGGTCGTCGCGGAGGCCGGCGAGGGTATGCACTCCAGCGTCACGTGCGGGTAGGGCGCCGAGCAGGTGCCCCGCCTCGCTCAGCCGGGAGAGCCCGGCCGCGTCGCTTTGCCTGAAATCGCGGATGTGTAGCGCCATGACCTATCCGTCATGGAAAGATTCGGGCAAGGCGCGCGAGTCTTTAGGTGGCTCTGGCCGGCTGTCTGGCCCCTAAAGTGGGACATTGCGCAGCGCTTGGCTCTGATGGTGCGCGCTGGCTGCAGGTGGTGTCGCGAGCCTTTAACCGGCCCTGCAGGCTATTAAAGTGAGTACGGTTATCTTTTAATAACGCTTCGACGCTATTAAAGGATGCAGGATGGCAAGTTCGAATGATTCCGGCCGCAAGGGCCAATGGGTGACCAGTACCGTCACCGGAGAGACTGTGCGCGCCTTCCTGCCACCCGGTCTGCCTCCGTTGCCTCCAATCGAACTGGCGGGGCTCTCGGCGCTCACCAGCGAGGCGATGCTCGCCCTTGGCCGTCTGGACGGGGTGCGCGCCGTTGCCCCGGACACTTCGCTTTTCCTCTACATGTATGTGCGCAAGGAGGCGCTGCTCTCATCCCAGATCGAAGGGACGCAGTCTTCACTGTCCGACCTGCTTCTCTACGAAGATGAGACGGCGCCCGGCGTACCGCTTGACGATGTCGAGGAGGTCTCGACTTATGTCGCAGCGTTGACGCATGGGTTGGGCCGCATCCGCGGCGGATTCCCGCTATCGCTCCGCCTGCTGAAGGAGATGCATAGCATTCTGTTGTCGTCGGGCAGGGGAAGCACGAAGCAGCCAGGCGAGTTTCGCCGCTCGCAGAACTGGATTGGCGGAACACGGCCGGGCAACGCCCTGTTCGTACCGCCGCCGCCGCAGCACGTGCTGGATCTCATGAGCAATCTTGAGGCCTTCCTTCACGAGACGGACTCCGGCCTGCCGCCTCTCATCAAGGCGGGCCTCGCGCATGTGCAGTTCGAGACCATCCACCCGTTCCTCGATGGCAATGGCCGGCTCGGTCGCCTGCTGATCACGCTGTACCTCTGCGAGCAGGGCATCCTCGACGAGCCGCTGCTTTATCTCAGCCTCTACCTGAAATCTCATCGAGCAACTTACTACGCGCTCCTGCAGGAAGTGCGCGAGCATGGCCGATGGGAGACCTGGCTTGAATTCTTCTTGACCGGCGTGCGAGATGTCGCCCGTCAGGCGCATGAAGCAGCGCGGTCGATTTCTGCAATCTTCGCCGAAGATGCCGCGAAGATCGCTGGGCTTGGGCGTGGGGCGCCCGCAGCTCAGGCTTTGCATGCGATCCTTCAGAAGCGCCCTCTCCTGACGATCGGCACAGCTGCAGAGCTTTCCGGCGTAACGTTCCCGACGGCGACGGCGGCGCTGGAACGCCTTCAAGCCCTCGGCATTGTGGAAGAGATCACCGGCAAGGCGCGGGGGCGGGTGTTTGTGTATCAGCGATACCTGTCTCTCCTCGAAGCAGGGACAGAGCCGCTCTGAACTGGAGCATGCCCGCCGGGTTGATCTTCGGCTCATTCCAGTTGGCAGCGCGCGTGGCAGGTCTGATCGAGCTTACCTCGGCCTCAACTATGTTCCTCCTCAGCCGGGGGTGGGCGGACGGCGCGTTTGCCAGAGCACGGTCGCCGCGCAAGGGGGCGGGACTTGATCGCGTTTAAACGTCCGTAGGCATCATACCTACAGCGTCCCCTTGCGCGGCGCCCTTATGCGCTCCGGCCAAGCGCCTTCTCGCCGCCCACCTCCGCCTGATGCGGAAAAGAACGGGCGGGAAGGAGACAGACATGACTGACCCAACCACTGCCGTTGCACCCCTTGGAACTACGGGTGCGCCAACCCCTCAGGACAGGCCACGCATCTACATTGCGTGCCTTGCCGCCTACAACAACGGGCGCCTGCACGGGCGCTGGATCGATGCCACGACGCCGGACGAAATCTGGCGCGAAGTTTCGGCGATGCTGCGCGCCAGCCCGGAGCCGGATGCCGAGGAATGGGCGATCCACGACTATGAAGGCTTCGAAGGCGCGCACCTTTCCGAATACGCATCGTTCGAGACATTGTGCGATCTTGCCGAGTTCATCGGCCAGCACGGCGAACTCGCCGCCCGCATCTACGCGCACTCCGGCAACGACCTTGATAAGGCGCGCGCAGCGTTCGAGGACTATGTGGGCGAGTACCGCAGCGCTGCCGATTTTGCCGAAGAACTTCACATCGAGCTCGGCACCTCGATCCCCGAGAGCCTCAGCTACTATATCGACTGGCAGGCGCTTGCCCGCGATATGGCGCTGAACGGCGAGATCATGGTGTTCCAGACGGGCTTTGATGAAGTCCACGTATTCTGGTCACGGTGAGGGCGGGCTTATGTTCACTGATAACTTTGCCACCTTCGTCTGTCCCGGCGATACCATCACCGGTGAGGCCGGACCCTTCACCGTCTTGGCGCAGATTGTGCCGGACGATTGTCCGGACGCACCGGATCAGCGCCAGGACGGTTTCTGGCCCTCGCTCTATGCGAACGCTCCGGGATTCATCGGCCCCGGGCCGAACCATCGCCAAAGGTTCGCCGAGGCGCAGGCCAAGGCCGAAGCCGTCATGGAGGGCTGGCGGAAGGGGGACTGGTTCTATTGCGGGATCGTGCTGTCTGTTTCTCTGGCGGGCGTGGTGCTCGCATCCCATGCGGCCAGCTTATGTAGAGCTCAACATAAGCTTGCTTATGTCGCGTCCATGGTTATGCGGAGTTGTTGCGGCGCCGCCTTGATTTTGCGGGCCTGGGTCGAGACTCCGCTCAACATAATCGAGAAGCTTCTTCTGCACTCAGCAGAAGGAGACCAATCAT
>Ga0209643_1000324_pt1 | contig 103414 bp, 103 predicted proteins | sample AutmiccBRH37_all_FD_187383 | JGI IMG/M metagenome (GOLD analysis project Ga0209643, IMG submission 187383) | Deep subsurface microbial communities from Mt. Terri, Switzerland - Autotrophic microbial communities BRH/37_all (SPAdes) (version 2) | ecosystem: Environmental > Aquatic > Deep...
TCTCCGTGGCTCCTAGCACCACGTGAATGAGCACCTTGCGACCGTCCTGGAGGATGGCCCAGACGCACAGAATACCCTCCCGCAAACCAGCACGCCGTAACGGTTCATAGATGGCGTCCACGAACAGATACAGGGCATTGAACCCGGAAAGATCGCGCTCAGTGAAGGCCTCATACTCCTCCCACAGGTCATCGTAAGCTGGCTGACGGCCGTGCGGCTCAGAAGACACTCCTGGGTCTTTGGGTCCCGGAAGGTGTCCTCAATGTCGCGGGTAGACAATCCCCGCGCGTGCATTTCCAACACCAGCCGGTTCAGGGCCTCGGTGTTCTGGCGCAGAAACGGCAATAACGTCGAGTGAAAAGGCTCCGGGGTACGCCGTGTCTGCGGTATGTACACAGGAATGGCCCCTTCCGCGGCGGGCATCTTACCCGGCTCATTATAATGGACCCAGAAATTCAGACACGAAAATGGCAGGGCTTAAGCAACGCGAGAGTCGAATACTAACTTAAGCCAATGAAAGGAAAGAAGGAGAGGGTCGACTCTATGGCAAGACGTCGGAAGTACTCATCGCAGTTCAAGGCCCGGGTTGTACTGGAGTTGCTCAAGGAAGAGAAGACCGTGTCTGAGATTTCAGCTGAGCACGGAATTCATCCGACCCAGCTGACCAGGTAGAGGACAGAAGCTCTGGAGAAGCTCCCAGACCTCTTTGAGAAAACCACCAGTTACGAGAAGGCCAAGGCAGAGCATGAGAAGCAGGTGGAGGATCTCTACTCCGAGATCGGCCGGCTGACCACGCAGCTGTCCCTGGCTCAAAAAAAGAAGCTGGAGTCTACATTGACGAGAAGTGAGCGGTCCTCGCTGATTGACTGGGAGACCAAGGAGGTCTCCATCAAGGCCAAGGCTAGCCTCCTGTCCCTTAACCGGACGAGCCTGTACTACAAGCCCAAAGGCCCATCCGCTGAAGAGATAGAGATCAAACACAGGATAGACCGTCTCCACCTGGACCACCCATCCTTTGGCTCTCGCAAGATAACGGCGTGCCTGCGGCGGATGGGACATGTGGCCAACCGCAAGAGAATCCGGCGCTATATGCGTGAGATGGGGATCACGGCTGTCTATCCGGGCCCCAACCTGAGCAGACGCAACCAGCAGCACAAGGTCTACCCCTACCTGCTGAGGAACCTGACTCCAGACCATCCAGACCACGTATGGGGCATCGATATAACCTACATCGCCCTGAGACGGGGCTGGATGTACCTGGTGGCAGTCGTAGATTGGTACTCGCGCTACATCGTTGACTGGGAACTGTCGGACTCCCTTCACACCGGCTTTGTGGCCACTGCCCTGAGCCGAGCCTTCAGTGGTGCCAGGCCTGAGATCCTTAATAGTGATCAGGGCTGCCAGTTCACAAGCCAGGATTACATAGACCTTCTCAAAGGGAACGGGGTTAAGATCAGCATGGATGGAAGGGGCAGAGCACTCGACAACGCCATCACTGAACGGTTCTGGCGAACCCTGAAGGTCGAGGAAGTCTACCTGAAGGAATACACCACGCCCAGGCAGGCGCGGCAGGAGATAGCCCGGTTCATAGACCTCTATAATCACTGGCGGCCGCACCAGTCCCTGGGCTACAGCACTCCCGCTGAATTCTATTACGAGGCTGCCCAGGGGGCCTACGCCAACCGAGGAGTTGCTTCAAAGTCGTGTCTTGACACCGGGGTCCATTTCACATAGCCGTTGCGATGACCTCGAAAGGCGGTTTCTTGCCCATGGTGTTCGTAATGCCCCCGACCCAGAAAATCTGTGACTTCCTTCTCCAGGGCCTCCTGAACCAGACGTTGAGCTCCCAGACGCAGCAGCATGCCCGTGATGCTCTCCTCGCTATTTCCGGTTATTCCTTCCCGAAAAAACTGCTCAACCTCTTCCCTAATGCGTTCACTTGGTGGTATCCTCTTCATAGGTGGTCTGAGCTCCTTTCACGATTGAATGTGGACTAACTCAATCGTAACTCGGACCACCCGATTTTTACAGGACGATTTTGACGTAACCAAAAGTCAGAAAAAGGGATTGAGGGGGTCACGTCGAATTGCCATATAGTTGGTCACAGGATAAATGTGGCAGCTTAAAAGGGATGTGTATGATGTGAGAGTCGTGTTAATGGGCCTTGAAGGACCGCCAACCCAATGCCTTGCGGACTTAACCCTCCAGGTTCCGTTAGTATCCAACGTTGAGACAATTACCCTACCTGTCGATCCTGCCAGTCTGTCGGATGAGGACGCCGAGTTAGTGCTTGTCCACCGTTCTGAGACGGGTAACTCCACCCGGGAGATAGTGAAGGCCTTGGCCGCGTACTCGCGACCTTTTGTGCTAATCTGTCCTTCCCCTCCCTGCGTACCATCTCCATTCGAGTTAATCCAGACCGTGGGTCTTATTGCAGAATCAGAGTACGCTTCTGAGATTCGAGACGCCATCGAGGCCTTTGCCAGCGGAGTTGTGTTCATCTCACCGTCTCTGCGATATCTTCTTGAACAGAGCGAATATTCTGGTCCAGCCCCTGACTTTGGGACCAGGAAAATCCCTCTGCAGAACATCCTGTCGCAGACTCAAGTGGAAATAGCAAGGCTCCTCCTCGCAAACCCCTGCATGGCATACGAGGAAATCGGTCGCAAGCTCGGCGTATCTGAACGATCCATGAAGCGGCATGTTCGTGAAATCGCCAACAAACTGCAGATTCAGAGATGTCGTGCTGCTGTTCTCAAGGAACTTGCAATCAGGCAGCTGTAGCTTGTCACTCATAGGATGATGCCCCGCCAGCAAACAGGGCATCACCCAATGTTACAGTGACTACATCGTGGGTATGACTGATCAGCATGCTCTCAAGTGCATTGAAGAACTGTACCTGCCAGAGCGATCTCGTTTGAGTACTAGAGCTATCCCAGCCTGCACTCGCTATCCTCCCACTCACTTGGTTCCAAAATTAGGCAATAATAGCCTCCAATACAGGATCCCTATCGCGCCACACGTCCTCTACGGTGAGAGGCACACTGAAATCAGGAATTAAGGTGTTCTGGTCTCCAACCGCAGCCCCGAAATATCGTTGTAGGTCATACCGCTTGGGGGAATACGCTCTAAGGCGTTGATCAAAGCAGAAGAGAACGTTGCATTGCCGATTATTCCGAAGGCTCGCCCTCTCTGGTTCATGTCTTCCAAGGCCCATAATGCATCGATGAACGGCTGAAGTACCCCAGAATCACCGCCGGGGTTTAATTTGAGATTGATCACAAGTTTCTCGACGTCCAAGTCCTGAAGATCGCTCATCAGGCTCTCATTGAACGCATCGAAAGGAAGACCTTCCCCCAAACCCTTCATATCGTAACAGGCGTTGTGTTCGCTAACATAAAAGTTGACCAGGTAAGTGGGTTTCGCTAACCAAGAAGTTGACCACCCTGAGAGCCTAATCCTGTATTAGTGGTTAGATGATGACAGGAAGGCACTCACCAAACAGCGTCACACTGCCAAACGCATTTATGACCGGCTGGTCGAAGAGTACAAATTCTCAGGTGCAGAGTCCACGGTAAGACGGTTCGTAGCTCAGCTAAAGGCAAAGCCGAAAGAGGTCTTCATCTCGCTCAGCGCGGCCTGGGGTGAGCAGGCTCAGGCTGGCTTTGAATGGCTGGGCGGGGTTCCAGGCCAGCTAGTCTTCGACAACCCCAAAACCGTGGTGGTGAAGGTGCTGGCCGGGCCTGAGCGGGAGCGAGCTGGCTGCGGGAACTACCCCCTCACCCCTTTCGTTGTTCTGTGACCAAACTGGCCAGGGTCAACAAACTGAGCCTGGTAACCTACGACCGGGTGCGCTATTCGGTGCCTTCAGCCCTGGTTGGCCAGACGGCCCGCATTAAGGCTCTGGCTGACAGGGTCGAGATCTGCATGATGAGGAGTGCCTTGCAGCTCATGAGCGTTGCTCGCAGGACGAGATGGTGCGCGCCTGGAGCATTACCTGGATGCGCTGGAGCGAAAACCCCGGGCGGTCACTCATGCGGCGGTGGTTCGCGAACTACCAGCCGTCTTCCAGGAGGTCAGAAAGCGGCTTTGCGCAGCCCGGCTTGATGGTTACCGGGAGTTCTGCCAGGTACTGCTGCTGTATCGCGAGTTCCCCTCTGATCTGGTGAAGCATGCCCTGGATACGGCGGTTGCACAAGGAAGCGTGGGGTTTACTACCATCCGTCAACTGCTGCTAAACCGGCTCTCGCCGGTCAGGCCTGAAACAGTTCCGGTGCCGACAGCTTTCGGCGGCTACCAGGTTCCTCCCCTGATGCAGGGTGTTACGATGCTTTGTTGGAGGTGGCCTGCACTAATGACTGCGACTGAAGCCGCGCGTGAAGCCCTGATTGAGCATTTCTGCAGGCAGCTCAAGCTGCCGGGTCTGAGGCAGGTCTATCGTGAGGCGGCGCGTCAGGCACGCGTTACTGGCGAGGACCACCTATCCTTTCTTGCCGCTTGTCTGGCTCATGAACTCGAGACCCGTCAGAAACGCCAGCTCGCCCGTCGTCTGAAGCAAGCCAGGTTCCCTTGGGTTAAGGGTTTGGGGGATTTCGATTTCACCGTCTTACCGCGGCTGCCAAAGCCGGAGGTGTTGGCCCTGGCTTACGGAGACTTCATCCGCCGCAGAGCAAACGTGCTTTGCGTTGGCAACCCCGGAACCGGCAAGACCCACATCGGCATTGCTCTGGGTCTGGCCTGCTTGGTCTGGAGGGGCGAATTCAGCGGTGATACGTTGTGGTGCTACTTCGACCAGAGGGAAGGCGAGCTCTTGATCATGCTGGCTCAGAAACTGTACGGCCTAGACCTAACACAGACCTCCAGAGGCGCTCTGAGTCTGGACATCCACCACGATTTGCTCACCGATCAGCCGTCTTACTTCGCCCCTCTATTCAGCGATCATAGCGGAAGCCGAAGAGTTCTGGCGTTTTTCCTCGCCCGTCATAAGAGAGTTTCCCCTCTGTTTGTCCCCAGACTTATCCTGTTTGAGGACGGCGGGTTGTCGCAACTCGATGCCACCACCTCTCAGGAGCAAGAGCTATTCTTTCAGAGTGTGGCCCCGACCCAAATGTTTACTCCAGCGATGTTTACCAGCCAGAGCTACAGCTTTTTGGCGACCGGCAATTGGATCAGGTTAGATGTATCAGCAGACGAAGAAGGCATGAGGAGTTCGTCACTTATGAATTGGAGCTCTGGAGACTGGCCGAAGAGTCAACACAGCCGATGATCACAGATGTTCCTGGCTTCCGCGTTGAGACTCTGGTTGACGAGACCAACATATGGTTCTATGAACGGTGGAAGGACGGAAGCCTGCACGGCCTGCCTGTTGAAGAGATTGCTCAGTCCGCTATGGCTGAATTCAGACAGTTCTTCAAGGGCGTGCAGCCACTGCCTGCAAACATCGTTATTGGTCCCGCAGATACGATGATAAAGCTTCCATCGGCAGAACGAGGGGTCTTCTCTGGAGAGATCTCCCCTTCGCTAGACAGGGTCGCAGTATACCAATACTGGAGAGGCGGTCTCCGGCACGAGCTCTTCCACATCATCCATACCCATGCGTTACTACCCGCCCAACCATCCGAGTCTGTTCCCAACTGGGTGGGCGAAGGACTGGCCTGTTACTTTGAGCCAGTAGCGCTGGACAACCCCATCACGATTAACCGGCTCATCGCCTCGGCCCAGGTGACTACCCCAGATTCGATCAACGCCTTCCCCCGCGTGTATGACTGCGACCTAGTCATGATTGCCTATCTGATGGAGCATTTCGGCGGTGATAGGATTGTCCGATACGCAGTTCACCCCCGCGGGCTCTCTGTAGATCAAGACGCGCTAACGAGTCAGTATTTCGGATTGAATCAGATGGAGATTCTCAAGGAAAGTGTGGAAACACTCCTCAGAAAGTAGCGGAGATACTTCCTCCGGGCAGTGCGGTCTAGTTCGACGACATGAGCCATCGCCTACAGTACGCAACCCTCCCTCTCTCAATCAAAGCATGAAGGGACTGCCAGTCTCTGCTGGGCTAGCAGCATTCTTCTCAAATCCGCCACTTGAGCTCAAAATGCCGCTGCAATCCCTGTGATGTCAACAGGAACCCAAGGATTGTTACGGCAAAGGTAGAGCCGACTATCAGCATGTACCACGGGTTACTGAAGGGGGAGGTGTGGGCTGCGGTGAAGAGGAGGGTACCCCACTCGGGAGGGTAAAGCGGTACTGGGGTGCCGATTGAGGACACCCTGATCAACTGCTGACCGTAAACCATTACACCGAAGACAGACAACTGGCCCAGCAACAAAAGAGAGCGCCCCAGTTCAGTTACCAACCCAACAAGCACCACGGGGATGAGATGGGGCAGCAGGTGAACCCGGAGGAGGCGCCAGCGGCTACATCCCAGGGAGATCGCTGCCTCAATGAAGGGCGAGAACATCAGTCGGTCTGCCCTGTGGGCGATTGCACTGGCAACACGCACCCAACCGACCAGAGCAGAAACCAGAATAATCCAGATGAAGCTGCCCCCATCCTCCATAAACGAAGCACGACTGCTGTAGAGGATCACCAGCGCAAGCAGGAACGGTGGCAGGCTGCCCTCAAGGGAGGAAAGGCGCTTCAGGGCCGATACGGCCCTCTGGCCTGGCAGCAGTGCCGTGGCGCCAACTACAATGCCGATCAGTAGGCGAAGCAAAGCGATGCTGGCCACAACTGGCAGTGTAACTCGGCCACCGTAGATTATCCTGCTCCGCAGGTCTCTGCCCAGAAAATCCGAGCCCCAAGGGTACCTGTCGCAAGGCGAATGCGGCGCCCACTCATAGATACCTTCGCGCAACCAGAGTCTGTTGTGGTCGTTGGGGTCCGGCAGGGAAAGCCCTTCGGCAAACACCGCGCAACCAACGACGGCAACCAGGATTAACAGGCCCACGACAAGCCGCGGGTTCTTACCGAGACAACGCAGGACCCTCATTGGCCAATCCTCCTGTCTAAGCGGCGCTGAACAGAACTGGCCAGGGTACCAAGGATCAGAAAGAGCAGAGTGAAGAACACAGCGATGAGGCTAACGGCCCTGGGCCCACCACCTCTGTCAAGGGCGAACAACTTCAGCTCCCGGACAAAGCTGTTGGCCAACCCGGGGTACTGAAACAGGTACTCAGTGAAGATGAGCCCGGTCATAAAGAGCCCAAAGCTTGAGGGAATCAGGTCCAACATGTCAACGAACACGTTCTTGAGAGTGTGTCTTCGCAAGACACCCAGGGGCCCGACTCCCTTTGCCACTGCTGTTCGAAGATAATCTGACCGATAGGCGCTGTTGAAACCCTGGGCTGCAGTCTGGGTCAAGTAGGCAGTGGGGGCAATGGCGGTGATCAGGGCCACGATCAGATAGTCACCAACAACGGGATCAGACACTACCTCCAGTGGGTAATAGAGGTGAGAGAAAGCGAAGCCCCAGATCCTGTAGGCCTTGATCGATAGGGTCCAATAGACGGCGATGGCCAGGAACTCTGGGGTTGATGCGCTTATGGCAATTACTACACTGTGAAAGCCCCTGGGAATAAAGCTGCGGGAGAACCGGCTCCCCAGGTATCCCAGCACTAGACTGGCTAACAACGCGATGGCAACCGCCCCTACAAGCGCTATCAGTGTAAGGGGCGCTCCCTTAAGGAATACCGTAAGGGCGCTGCGAGAGGACGAATGCAGTTGGCCGGCAGCTACATCCGCTACGAAGCCAAAGGAGCGACCTACAGACGTGATGTATTCGAGAACCGTCAACCGCGCGCCCTCAGGGGTGTAGTCCAGAAGCGCTGGAATGTTGGCGACCATCACAGCCGCCAGCACGGCGATAAGTGTGGATCCTGCCATTCGCATCAGGCGGAGTGCAAAGCTCATGCATTAGCCCCCAAGACTCTCTCAACAGCGGACTCACACCGTTTTCTGGGATCCTAGTAACACCAGACTGACAGGTAAATCCTACCACTCTCCTGCCTGACTGTCAATGGCTGGTTCTGATGGCTAATGCCGCCTCGTGTGCTACGCCCTGCTTCCCGGCTTATTAGTGGGGATCCCCTCCCGACAAAGGGGGCAGTCTTCGGGGTTCCAGGTCTCTATGGGGAGGGCAATCAGGGGCATGAGGGGGACCCCGAAATCAGCCCTTCCCCCACTGCGGTCAACCAGGGATGCAACACCGATTGGCTTTGCCCCCAGGGTTTCCACAACCTCGATGACCTCTTCTACTGAGCCCCCCGTTGTGATTACATCCTCCACAACCAGGACCCTCTCACCGGGTTTCAGGGCAAAACCGCGCCGCAGGGTCATCCTGCCCTCCTGTCTCTCGGTAAACAGTCCCCGCACCCCAAGCAGCCGCGCCACTTCGTAGGCCAGGGTGATACCGCCCATGGCTGGGCCCACCACAACATCGACATCCCTCTCCCCCAGTCTCTCCACAATGACCTGGGCCAGGATCTGGCTCTCCCAGGGGTACTGAAGGGCTCGGGCGCACTGGAGGTACCTGTTGCTGTGAAGCCCTGAGGTGAGCACGAAGTGTCCATCCTGCAGCACCCCTGTGCGCTCAAACACCTCAAGAATCTCCTTTTCACCTACAACTGGGGTTTTAACGGTCACTGGTGGTCTCTCCCTTCAATACTCTTTGGCTTGGCTAAGGCCATCTCAATATCATCCACAATGGCTGCTAAGGCCCCGGCCGGGTCGACGGCCTCCCGTATCGGCCTCCCGATTACCAGGTAGTCGCTGCCCTTTGCTACGGCTGACCCTGGGGTCACGACCCGCTTCTGGTCGCCGTCCTCGCCGCTCCTTAGCCTGATTCCCGGTGTCACGATGACAAAACCATCCCCGCAGGCAGCGCGGATCGCCGGGGCTTCCCAGGCTGAGGCCACAACCCCTTCCAGGCCGCACTCCTGAGCTGCCACCGCCCGGGTAACAACCAACTGCTCTGTGTCGGCCCCTGCCCTGACACCGGCCCAGCGCAGGTCGGCCCCGGTCAGGCTCGTCAGCAGCGTAACCCCCAGCAGGATTGGTCTCTCTATCCCCAGGGCAGCAGCCCTCTCGTTGCAGGCCTCGGAGGCCCGCTTCAACGCCTCCGGCCCGGCGGCGATGTGCAGGTTCATCATGAATACGCCGGGTTGAACCGCTGACTCAACCGCCCTGGCCACGGTATTGGGAATGTCGTGAAACTTGAGGTCAAGAAATACCCTCGCGCCTGACCTGGCTACCTCCTGGACCACCCTTGGGCCTTCCTGCGTGAATAGCTGCAGGCCGACCTTGAAGGACCGGAGCTGGGGAAACCGCTTCGCCCAGGCAGACGCCTCATCCAGGCTGGGAACATCCAGGGCCATGATCACTCGATCTTCTGCCGGAACCTGCTGCCGGCTAGTGGGTGCTACCACAGATCATCTCTCCCTTTCAGGGAATTATCTCTCTCAGGTGCTACTCCTCAGGAACGCTTATACCGGGGTTGGCCGCGCCGACCAAGTCCCTAAGGGACGCGATCCCCCGTTCTAAACAGTACTGCTCAATGCCCTCTCGAACCCTCACTGCCGCCAGCGGGTCCCTGAAGAGGGCCGTACCTACCGCAACGGCGCTGGCCCCAGCCAGCAGAAACTGAACCGCGTCGGACGCCGTGCTGATGCCGCCCATCCCGATGATGGGAAGGTCGCAGGCAGCGGCAACATCCCACACCATCTTGAGAGCCACTGGCCGCACCGCTGGACCCGACAGGCCGCCAATAGTGTTCCCCAGGTACGGTTGCTGCGTGTCAATGTCAATGACCATCCCCGTCAGGGTGTTGATGAGGGACAGGGCGTCTGCCCCGCCCTGTTGACAGGCGCTGGCGATCTCCACAACCCTGGTGACGTTGGGGGTTAGCTTGAATATCAGGGGTAGGTCGGTTACATCCCGCAGCCTCCGGGCAAGGCCGTAGGCAATCTCCGGGTCTGTGCCAAAGGCTATACCACCCTCATCCACGTTGGGACAGGAGATGTTGACCTCCAGCCCATCCAGGAGGCGGAGGCCAGACCTTTCGTTGGCTTCAGTAAGGTATGCCACCACCCGCAGGTACTCGTCGCTACTGTGACCTGACACATTGACAATGACGGCGGTGTCAAACTGGCCCAGGAAGGGGAGTTCCTCCTCCACCACGGCTTTTACCCCCGGGTTCTGAAGGCCAATGGCGTTCAGCAGTCCCGATGGGGTCTCCACGATCCGGGGTGGGGGATTGCCCTGGCGGGCTTCATAGGTGGTTCCCTTAACAATTACGCCCCCCAACAGGTCCAGATCGAAGAGCTCTGAGTACTCCCTGCCGAAGCCAAAGGTTCCAGAGGCCACCAGGACCGGGTTCTTGAGGGCAATCCCTCCGATGTTAGTAGCGGTATCCAACCTCATCGGCGGCTACCCCCAAATATGACCTCGCTGAGGCCGAAGACAGGCCCGTCCTTACAGACCCGCCTGTATCCAGAGATAGTCTCAACAACGCAGCCCAGACAGGCCCCGATCCCACAGGCCATCTCCGCCTCCAGCGACAGGTAGCCTTCAACCCCGTGAGAGCGCGCCAGTCGCTGCACAGCGGCGAGCATGGGCCTGGGCCCGCAGACAAAGGCCACCGCCGGAGAAACCGTGGGCCAACCCTCTAAGCGACCCTCCAGCGCCGCTGTGAGGATATCGGTAACGAAGCCCTCAGTGCCTGCCGTTCCGTCCTCTGTGGCAACGGCGATATGAGCAACGCCACAGCGACGGAAGAGGTCAAGGTCAGGCAGGTCAGCGCTGGTACGGGCCCCAACCAGCAGCACCGTTGTTGTCCCCGCCTGAAACTGCCGCAAATCAACCGCCAGCTGGGCCATTGGCGCAAGGCCCACGCCCCCGGCAACCAGAATAGCGGTCCCCCCGGTGGCAAGGGGACCTCCCCTATCAGCCAGGCCTGTTACAGGAAAGCCCCTCCCCAGCGGGCCCAAGGCCCTGGTATGTTCACCGGGCCGGAGCTCAGTGAGAAGCTTGGTCCCCTCGCCAACTACCTTGTAGAGAAGGGACACGGTGCCTTCGGCGGGGTCCAGCAGGTGAAGGCTGAAGGGGCGCCGGAGCAAGGGCGCTGAACCCTGACTACAGGCCAGGTTTAGAAACTGCCCAGCCCTCCCTGTCTTCGCGATCTGAGGGGCTAACAACCTGAGACTATAGAGGTCCTTCCCAACAGGCCGGTTGTCCAGGACCTCTACGTCAATATCCATCATGGCGACTTCCCCGCTCTTGGCCTCTGTCATCTTAGTCCACCAGCTGGTAGCGGAGGACAACTGGCCTGCCGTCAACTATAGTGGCGTAGACATCTCCCTTTACCTCTTTGCCGGCAAAGGGTGTGTTCTTACCCTTAGAAGCGAAGGTGGCCGGGTCAATCACATACTCCAGATCAGGGTCGATAATGGTGATGTCCGCCGGGGCGCCCGGACTCAGACTCCCGCCCTCCACCCCCAACAGGCTGGCGGGGTTGACGCTCATCTTCTCCACCATTTGACTCCAGGTCAGGAGGCCTGGCTCAACGAGTTCAGTAATAACAAGGGGTACTGCCGTATCCAGCCCAGAGATGCCAAAGGGGGCATAGTTGTACTCAACCTTCTTGTCATCCTGGTGATGGGGGGCATGATCAGTGGCGATCAAGTCCAGTTCACTGGCGAGGGCCTGCCCCAGCGCCAGCAGGTCTGTCTTTGTCCGAAGGGGTGGACTAACCTTGGTGTTTGTGTCGTACTGGCTGGTGTGAACCGCCTCCTCGGACAGAATCAGGTGGTGAGGGGTGACCTCAACGGTAACCCTGCCGCCGCTCTCCCTGGCCCATCGCACCAGCTCAAGCCCTCGCTTTGTAGAGAGGTGGGCGATATGGAGCCGGGCACCGGTGTTCAGAGCCAGCAACAGATCCCTGGCCACCATGGATTCCTCAGCCTCCGCCGGTATACCCACCAACCCCAGGATTGTGGAAAGGCGACCGTAGTTCATGACCCCTTGACCGGAAAGCCCTCTATCCTCACAGTGGGCGATAACAGGGATGTCAAACATTGAGGCATACTGCAGGGCCAACCGCATCACCTGAGGATTGTCTACTGGTTCACCATCGTCACTGAGGGCCACCGCCCCGGCCTCAACCAGGTCCGCTACCTCCGTGAGCTCTTCACCCTTGGCGCCCTTTGTTATGCAGGCGATTGGGTAGACCCGCACAACGGCCTTCTCGGCGGCCAGAGCTTTGATGGATCTGACCATCCCGGCGGAATCGACCTTAGGTTCGGTGTTGGGCATGGCTGCCACGGCGGTGAAGCCACCCAGCGCCGCGGCCCTTGTCCCTGAGGCCAGGTCCTCCTTCTCCTCAAAGCCGGGCTCCCGCAGGTGGACATGGGCGTCGATGAAACCAGGACATACTATCTTGCCCGTGGCATCAACAAACTGAAAGTCGTCATCATCGCCAAGGGTGCCAGCTATATCCTGGCCCACGGCGGCGATCCGGCGGTTCTCAACCAAAACATCGTTTATGCCATCAATGCCGTTGGTGGGGTCGACGACCCTTCCTCCCCTAATTAACAACTTCATCTTCTTCCGCACCTCCCAGGAGCAGGTAGAGGAGAGCCATCCTCACGGCAACGCCATTGGTGACCTGCTCATCAACGGTCGACTGTTCCGAGTCAGCGACCTCGCTCTCGATCTCAACACCCCGGTTCATTGGGCCTGGGTGCATGAGAAGGGCGCCAGGTTTGGCCAGGGCCAACTCCTTACTGCCGATGCCCCAGAGACGGCTATACTCGCGCAGCGTGGGTACAAATCCCGCCTTCTGGCGCTCCAACTGCATTCGAAGGACCAGGACAACATCGGCTTGATCAATGGCCTTCTCCAGATAAGGCGTAACCGTAACCCCTGGACCCTCAAGCCCAGGCGGCAGCAGGGTGCTGGGGCCAGACAGAAAGACCTCTGCCCCCATGGCCGTCATCCCCCAAACGTTTGACCGGGCCACACGGCTGTGCATCACATCGCCGACAATGGCAATCTTGAGACCCTCAAGCCTACCCAGGTGTTCCCGGATGGTGAACATATCCAGAAGGGCCTGGGTTGGATGCTCATGCATTCCGTCGCCAGCGTTGATAACCCCAGCCTCAAGGTTCCGTGCCAGGAAGTGAGGGGCTCCCCCAATGGGGTGCCTCATCACAACCATGTCACAGCCCATGACCTCCAGGGTCCTGGCGGTATCGATCAGGGTCTCGCCCTTTACCACACTTGAGCGCCCCGTAGAGATGCTAACGGTATCAGCGCTCATGTACTTCGCCGCCAGTTGGAATGAGGTGCTCGTCCTTGTGCTGGGCTCGTAAAAAAGGTTAACAACTGTCTTCCCGCGCAGCGTTGGCACCTTCTTTATCTCTCGTCCCAGGATCTCCTTCATACCCTGGGCTGTGTCGAGAATGAGCCCGATCTCCTCCGCCTTAACCCCCTCCAGGCCCAGAAGGTCTCTCCTCTTAAACGTCATATTCCCACCTTCCTTCTGTCTGCAGCCAGCCCCGTCAAGCAGAAACTACCAGCCCCGCAGCGCAGACTACCTGCCGCCTGCGCTATCATTAGTCTCACCATAATCTCCAGATGGAAAACGCCGCCTCTCCCTGATGAGAGGCGGCGCCATCGACACGCTGGCTAATGCCGGTCCTTGCCAACCTCTCAGGATTGGGTTTAAAGGAACCTTGAAGGACTAATATGTAATCGTCCCACACAGTCAGGGGAACCCCAGGCCCCCCTTTCTCAATTCATTCTTCTTCGGAAAACTCCATGATCATTACCTGCTCTTCACTGTCAATATCCATGAGTCGCACCTCTATAACCTCTCGCTTGGAGGTGGGAACATTCTTGCCCACGTAATCGGCCTTTATGGGTATCTCTCGATGACCACGGTCAATCAGGACAGCCAACTGTATCATCTTGGGGCGCCCAAGATCCATGAGGGCATCGAGGGCAGCCCTTATGGTGCGCCCGGTGTAGAGAACATCGTCCACGAGAATGACTTTCTTGCCCTGGACCCCAAAGGGGACCTCTGTGGTGTGAACAACCGGCTGTTCACTGCGGGTGGTGAGGTCGTCCCGGTAGAGGGTGATGTCCAAGATACCCATGGGGACCTCAACGCCCTCAAACTCCTTCACGAGTTCCGCCAAGCGCTTGGCAAGGGGTACACCCCTTCGCCTGATCCCAATCAGCACCAGGTCTTCAGTACCGTTGTTCCGCTCAATGATCTCATGGGCTACTCGCGCCAGGGATCGTCTCATGATCTCCGCGTCCATGATCTGCGCTTTCTCAATAAGTGTTGACATCGGGAAGCCTCCTTTTGGTAGAACAGCCTGCAGGGCTGTCTCTTAACAGACAATCTGACGGCACAAAAAAAACCTCTCGCCAGCGCGGCGAGAAGTCGCAAATCAGAGTCAAAACCCTTCGCCACCTTGCCGGTCTCACTGTACCAACTTAAAGGCCTGGCGCTCAATTCTCTCGCTCATTCTACCAGAGGGTAACTGTAGCTGTCAACGGCTTTCCCTCTTCAGGCGAAGTTTTTTAAGCGCACCCTCAAAATCTGGTGGAAGCGGCGCCTCAAAGGCAAGTTTCCGCTGAGTAACAGGGTGGGTTAGGCGTAACCCCCAGGCGTGGAGGGCCTGCCCCTCTAGCCCCAGTCCATGGCACTCCCTCTGCGGTCCATAGGTTGGATCGCAGACAACAGGGGTCTTGATATAGGCCATGTGCACCCTTATCTGGTGGGTCCTGCCCGTCTCAAGGGCACACTGAATAAGGCTGTAGCTGTCCAGCCTCTCCTTCACCACGAACCTGGTGACGGCGGCCCTACCGCCCTCGACAACGGCCATCCGCTTGCGATCCACGGGATGCCTGCCCACAGGGGCGTCAATGATGCCCTTACTACACCCCGGATCACCATGAACAAGGGTAAGGTAGAGACGGGATGCAGAGCGGTTCCGGATCTGTTTGGACAGCTCGATGTGAGCCCTGTCAGATTTGGCAGAGACGATCAGGCCTGTGGTGTCTTTATCAAGGCGGTGAACAATCCCTGGCCGCCTCTTACCGCCAATACCCGACAACTCGCCGGCGCAGTGCCAGAGCAAGGCGTTAACAAGCGTCCCGCTGTGGTGCCCCGGGGCGGGATGAACAACCATACCCCGGGGCTTGTTAACCACAATTAGATGCCTGTCCTCGAAGACAACATCCAGGGGGATCTCCTCTGGCTCAATTGAGACCCGTGTCGGGGCCGGCACCGAGACTGTAATGACCTGGCCCGGCAGCACCTCAGCGCTGGCCTTTGTCACCGGGACCCCTTCCACCAGGACATTGCCCTCAGCAATCAGGCGCTGGGCCTGTGAACGGGACAGACCAGGCGCAAGGGCGGCAATGGCCCTATCAATGCGTTCCCTGTCCTCCGCAGACAGGCGGTACTCCTTTGACTCCACGAAGATATCCCCCAGTCTCTAACTACAGATCGCCATAGAGCTGAAATTCCACCGGATGAGGCGTTTCACTGACCTTCCGGGCCTCTGCCCGCCGCTGGGAGATCCAGGTGCCCAACAGTTCACTGGTGAAGACTCCGCCCTCAAGTAGATACTGATGGTCTTCCTCCAGCGCCTTCAAGGACTCCTCGAGGCTGGTTGGCAAAGACCCGATCTTCACTCTTTCAGAGGGTGGTAGGTCAAACACGTTAACATCCAGGGGGCCGAAACCCTCCTTGGAGGGGTTAATGCCCTGACGAACCCCATCTATACCCGCCATTAACAAGGCCGCTAGGGCCAGATAGGGGTTGGCAGTGGCATCTGAGGGGCGGTACTCAAACCTGCGGGTCTCAGGACGCCGGGCGTAGCCGGGGATACGGACTACCGAGGTTCTGTTGGCAAGGCCAAAACAAATGCTGACCGGCGCCTCATATCCAGGCACAAGCCGCTTGTACGAATTTGTGCTGGGGTTGGTCAAGGCCAGCAGCGATGGCGAGTGTCTCAGCACCCCACCGATAAATGAAAGGGCCGTTGAGCTCAGGCCAGCATACCCCTTGTCATCACTGAAAACCGGCCGCCCATCCTTGAACAGGTTGATGTGAACATGCATGCCGTTTCCCGCCTCCCCCAACACCGGCTTGGGCATGAATGTGGCGATTGAGCCATGGGTCTGAGCCAGGTTCTTGATGATATACTTGATCAACAGCGATCGGTCGGCCATGGTGGCCAGTGGACCCCCCTCAACCTCAACCTCAACCTGACCCCTGCCCACCTCGTGATGGTGGTATTTTATCGGACAGCCCAGATCCTCAAGGATCAGGGTCATGGCAGATCGGAGGTTGTGGGACGAATCCTGGGGCAGGGCTGCGTGGTAGCCCCTCTGACGCCGAACCGGGTATCGAGACCCTCTGTATTCCGGTTCGACCCATCCTGCCTCTTCCATGGTCAGTTGGACCCAGGTGCTGCTTGGCGTTACCCCATAATCCATGGCGTCGAAGAGGTGAAACTCAAACTCTGGACCCATCCAGGCGGTATCCGCTATACCGGTGCTGGCAAGGAACCGTTCTGCCTTCTGAGCGATAAATCGGGGGTCTCCTTCAAAGCGCTCTAGGGTTGAGCCAATAGTGTGAACGTCAGCGATCATGCTCAGGGTCTTTGGCTCAAGAAAGGGATCAACAAAGGCGGTGCTGATGTCAGGAATAAACACCATGTCGCTGGCCTCAACCGATGCAAAGCCGTAGCTGGAGCCGTCAAACCCTATCCCCCTCTCCCAAAGTCCCTCTTTGAGCCTTGAGACAGGAATGGAAAGCTGATGCCAGCGTCCCTCCAGGTCTGCTACCTTGAAGTTTACAATTCTGACTTCCTCATTTCTGCAGTAATCAAGTAGCTCCTTTATGCTGCCAAACATAGGCACACCCCTAATTGGTTGATGAAGCCCCCCTATAGACATTGAACAGAGACTATTAGTGACTATTGCCCATTTGCAACTTCTACCATTACTGGCTATCGACCTCTGGCTCCTTGATGCGAAACAAGAAGAGATAAGCGAAGAGCGCTACCCCAACTACAATGGCGCTATCAGCAAGGTTAAACACCGGCCATACCCTGAGATCAATGAAATCGATGACCTCTCCCAAAAGGATCCGATCAAACAGGTTACTGATGGCGCCGCCCAACTGCAGCCCCAGGGCCACGGCCAGCCAGGGTCCAGCGTACCGGAACTCCCTGGCAAGGTAGATCAACAGAGAGATAACAATCACCGTCACGATTGACAGCGCCAGCCTTGATCCTGAGAATATCCCAAAGGCCGCGCCAGGGTTAAGGATGTAGGTGAGGTGTAGGACTCCTGGGATAATGGGTCGGGAATCGCCAAGAAAGAAGCTGTTTACCACCAGGAACTTCGTTAGTCGATCCAATAGAAATACGGCAATAGCCGCTGCCGCCATAATCATTGCGCGCACACTCCATATGATGATTCCTGAACGACAGGCGTGGGCGTGAAGCGGTCAGTCTACTTCATATCCAGCCTCTTTGATAACCCGCTTGACCTCGTCCAGGGCGATTTCTTGCTTGTCATGGGTTACGCTCACCCTGCCTGTTTCAAGGTCTACATCAACACCAGTTACTCCTGGAACGCCACTGACGGCGTTGGTAACTGCCATTTTACAGTGATTACAGGTCATTCCCTTTACAGCAAGTTCCGTAGTTGGCAACATTCTCACCCCCTCAGCCTACTCCATTGTAGGTTAACGGATTGCGCGCCGTCAACCCATCCCCTGGTAACTTATAATCTCAACCCCTTAACGGGCCTTCGGCCCCTGCCTGCGCTCTGTCTTCTGGTCCCTTGGGCGCCGCTGCTTACCTATCCAGAGGTCTCCCTGATCATCAACCATCTCTTCAATGTCCTCGACGGCGCCAACGTCCTCATCAGCGCCAACGTACAGCCGATCGTAGTCGGCATCACCGGCGATGTCCTGCGGCGTACTAGAGGTACCGAAACGGGCTACCGCCTGCCAGGTGTCCTCGCCGTCGAAGATGACTGAACCGCCGTCTCCCTCAGTGCCTTCCTTGTCAAGCCCCTTAAAGGTCCGTCCAAAGGGCGGGCTCAGCGGTTCCTCCTCAACGGGCCGCCTGCGGGTATCAGCCTGGCCATCATCGGCCTCCTGACAACTGATACAGTAGAGGGCGGCAGGGTTGGCCTGAAGCCTTTCTGGGGGAATCTCACCGCCGCAAGATGCGCAGGTACCGTACTGGTCTTGTTCAATCCGCCCCAGGGCCTTATTGATCTCCTGCAGGCGTCGGTCCAGATTGCGCCGGAGACTCAGGTCCTTCTCTCTCTCAAAGGTCTCCGACCCGCTGTCAGCTGGGTGGTTGTCGTAGCTTGATTGTTCCTGCACAGACTCCTTCTGAGACTGGCCCAGGCCGTCCTGAATCTCCCGGGCTTCCGCCGTCAACTGCCTCTGTTCGACCTCAAGAAGGCCCCTGTAGAACTCCTGTTGATGTCTTTCCATAGCCGTCACTCCTCATAAGATTAGTCTGGGTACAAGGTCTGCCTCAAGTGGGGTACGTGCAATAATTTACCCCAAGGCCCTTGTTATGATGAGCCTTGGGGTATTCTCGTCAAGAGCTGCCGCATCCCCTGCCGGGGTTGTATCATCCCGCGCTAGTCATCAAAGAAGGCTGCAATGGCCTCAGCCATGGCTCTGCCCACTTCCTCCTGGAAGGCTGCGTCACCCAACAGCTCCTCTTCCTCAGGGTTCGTGATGTAGCCCAGCTTAGCGACAATGGTCGGAACCGGCACCTCACTGAGAAGGAGCAGGCTGCCAGGCTTTGCGCCGCGATCAAGACGCTCCATGTCGTCAACAAGGGCTCCCTGAACCACCTTGGCCAGCCCATGGCTGGCGTCACATTCAGCCTTGTGGAGGGTCTCAGCACCGCTGGTTGTCGGGTCAGGGAAGCTATTGACACGGATGTTAATGAAGGCACGCGCCTCGCTCTCCCTGGCCAGTGCAGCCCTCTCCACAACCGCCAGGTACTTGTCATTGGTCCGGGTAAGGGCGGCGGGCAGGCCCACGTCATTGAGGGCTGCCACCAGGGATCGTGATACTGCGGCAGTAACCCGGTTGGCGTTGAGCCCTGCTGGTCCCGGGGTCGCCGCCGCGCCGCTGACGGACTCCGGGTCTACCAGGATCAGGGTACCTGGCTTGAGGTCTGTCAACTCGCTGACGCTGGGGGCCTCGTCGGCCGCAGTCTCGTCCTCAGTCCTGTCCCCTGTCTCAACGTCAGCCTTGATCTCGTCCCTGGTGTCCTTCCCGGTCTCGGCCTCGGTCTCATCCCTGTCTTTTCCAGGGTCGTCTCCATCCCTATCCTCAATCTCTTCAATCTCGCCGGCGGTCCCAGCCACTGTCTCCTGGTCCTCACCCTCACTGTCCCTGGCCCCGTCCTCTGTCACCTCTTCGTCTCCGTCAGTGTCAGCCCTTTCAGTGATGGGCGCTGCGCTATCCGTCATCGGCGCTGCGCTATCGGTCTCGACCACCCCGGACTCACCGTTGCCCAACCCCTCTTCCACAATTTCAATCCCCAGGTCTGCAGCGAGTTTTCCTACGGGAACGAACAGTGTCCCCTTGGCCACTTCCGGACCAACGTCAAGGATCCTTTTAACCCCGTTGACGGTAGCCACCTTACTACCGAGGACATAGGCCAGTATAGTGTCCTGGCCGCGAAGGACAATAGTTCTCGTCCCTGTTCGGACCGTTAACGCCGTACCCAACGCCTTGGCCAGGTCATTGATGGGTATCAGAATCTCGCCCTGTTTACTGATGGCCGGATAACGTAAGGCAACCTTTCGTCCTTTAAACTCAATACTGTGCTTGGCCTTGGTGTCACCACCCTGCATGTCGTCTTCCCTCCCCTGTCTGTCCACTCTGGCTTACTTATATATATGCAGGTGGTGAAGGTATGAGCACAAATTGAAAGGGGCGCCTCGAAGGCGCCCCAGCAAAGGATTGTTATTGGTGGCTGTATTCTAGCCCCTGCCGCCAACGTATGTATTGAGAACCTGAAGGTCCTTCAAAGATTCTGGCTCAACCTCGTAAGGGTCTCTGTCAACGACAGTAAAGTCTGCAGCCTTACCCGGTGCCAACGAGCCCATGAAGTGCTCCTGGAAGGCCCCGTAGGCACCGCCCAGGGTGAAGAGGCGCAGCGCCTCGTCAACGGTAAGCCGCTGCTCAGGGTACCACCCTCCGGAAGGAGTACCGGCAAGGTCAGCCCGGGTAACGGCTGAGTAGATGCCCCAGAAGGGATTGGGTGGTTCGACAGGGGCATCGGAGCCGCCCGCAGCCGTGACGCCCCTCTTTAGCATTGTTCTCCAGCCGTAGGAGGACCTGGCCCTGTCCTTGTCAACCCTGGCCTCCACCCACTGTTTGTCGGTGCCCACAAATATGGGCTGAATATCAGCGACCACACCAAGCTTGGCAAAGGTGTCGTATTGGTCGTCGCGCATTATCTGACAGTGAACAATGCGGTGCCTGTGGTCCAGCCGCAGCCGCTCCTTCAGGGCGCCCCTAAAGGCATCAAGGGCCAGATCAATGGCGGCGTCACCAATCGCGTGTACAGCCACCTGCATACCGATGCGATGCGCCCGGCCCACGAGCCCCTTGAAGGCATCAGGCGAGTGAATGAAGATCCCCCTGTTGCCGGGCTCATCCTTGTAATCCTCTGTGAGGGCTGCGGTGCCGCCTCCCAGAGAACCGTCAGCAAAACACTTCACCGCGCCGATAGTCAACTGCGCGTCTCCATGACCAGTCCGCCAGGGACTGGCCTCAAGCTCATCAAGGCTGGAGACGGAGACATCAAGGTAGACCCTGGGAGAGGTGCCGCGCTCTGAAATGACCTCCCGATAGAGCGTAACTGCCTCCTCCAGCCCCCCCACGGTACCAACATCATCTGTGTGGACCGATGTAATTCCAACAGCTAGAACCCTGTCCATAGCCAGATGCAGGGCCTGCTTCATCTGGTCATGAGTGGGTCGGGGAACCACGCCTCCCACAAGGCCCATGGCGGTCTCCCTGAGGATCCCGGTGGGCTCACCGCTGGCATCACGGTCTATCTTGCCCCCTTCAGGGTCTGCAGTGTCCCGGTCCACACCAGCCATCCGTAAGGCCTTCGAGTTAGCTACGCCAATGTGCCCACAGGCCCGTCTCAAAAAGGCGGGGTTGTCGCCGGACACCCTGTCCAGGTCCTTCCTAGCGGGATAGCGACCCTCATCAAAGTAATCCTGATCCCAGCCACGACCAACAATCCAGTCTCCAGGATTGGCAGCGCCCGTCGCAGTCTCGACCTTCCTGAGCATCTCTATTAGAGATGTGGTGCCCTTCAGTTCAAGGGCCTGAAGGGAGAGGCCATAGCTCAATAGATGCATGTGACTATCAACAAGACCGGGGATGACAGTCTTACCCCCAAGGTCAACCTCCTCTACTCCCTCAGCAGCAAGGCCCTTAACCCTGGAGTAGCTGCCGGTTGCCCTGATTATGCCGCCGGCAACCAGCATTGCTTCGCAGGGCTCGGCCTCCCCTTCCAGGGTGTATATCCTCCCATCACGAAAAAGCTTCATCAAGTATCCCCTTTCGCACCGTTGGTAGCACCAGGATCAGCTTCCCTTAGTGTAAAGCGCCAGGCGCAGTAGTGCCCCTCCTGCTTCTCGTCAGGTGGGCAGCTGATGCATTCCGTCTCAATCCTGGCGTCTATCGTTCTGGCAAACCCGCTGTACTCAACAATCCCAACAGACTTGCAGGGAAACAGGGGTAGACTCTTCCTGTCTCTGGCCTGCTGCACCCGGCAGTTGGTCATCCGGTAGACAAGAGAACCACTGTCTTCCCACTCCAGTTCGTCCTTGTTTATCACGGCGTAGAGCCGGAACCAAAGGGCCCTGGCCAGGGCGGGGAGGCCACCCCCCTCTGGCAGGTCCAGAAACCGCATAATGCGGCGGGCTTCCAAGACGGTGAAGCCCTCCCAGGCCTTGGTGTCAAGCTCAATGGCGGCGTCCATTCCCAACCGTTCCTCGGCGGCCAGGAACCAGAGCCCGTCATGGGCAAGCCACCGCTTGGAGAAATCAACCAGCAACCTGCACATCTCTTCCCTGCTCAGATCCTTAATGCTCTGCATCTCCACGGAGATCACCTCACTGCTGAACTTTGTTGAGTCTACATTACCTGAGCCTACCTTCTACAGCGGTGATGTCAACTCCTACAACCTGGTCATCCCATGCGATGCCCGTGACGCCTGTGACACCACCAATACCCAGGCCCCGCACGGCATAAAAAAGGCGAGAGACCTCAGATCCTTCGCCTCACTTTAATGCCAGTTTCGTAGCTCTAGTAGCTCTAGACTCCCTCAGAGTTCGTGGCTCTAGACCCCCTCAGAGATTGAAGAAATGCAACGACTGCAGATTGTGGCATGGGTCTCATCGGCGCCCACTGAAGGGTGGTAGTTCCAACAGCGCTCACACTTCTCACCCTCGGCCCTGTCTACCCAAACCTTGAGACCTGGGATCTCTTGACTCTCAAAGGCCCTGCCTGATGCCTCTTGAGGGCCATCAACCAATTCTGCTGCCGACACAATGAATAGGGCTGCCAGGTCGCCTTCCTGACCCTCCAGCGCCCTGCGGTATTCGCTGGGGGCAGCTATGAACAGCCTTGCCTCCAAGGAGTTGCCAATCTCCTTCGCTGCCCTTATCTCTTCCAGGGCCTTAGTGACCATCTCTCGAACCTGGCGGATCCTGCGCCACTTTGTTGCCAGTTCCTGGTCAAGGTACCCCTCAGTCACCTGAGGCCACCGGGTGAGGTGGACAGACTGGGGAGCCCCCTCCTCCTTCGGCGCGTACAGCCATATTTCTTCCGCGGTGTGGCAGAGTACAGGCGCCATCAGGCGAGTCAGCGCCTGAAGGATCTCATAGAGAGCCGTCTGGGCTGAGCGCCGCGGAAGGCCACTGGCCCTGAAGGTGTAGAGGCGATCCTTGAGAATGTCCAGATAAAATGAACTCATGTCCACGGCGCAGAAGTTATGCAGCAGGTGGTACAGGCGGTGGAACCTGTATCCGTCGTAGTAGTCCGTGATATCGCTGATGAGCAACTGCGCCTGCATCAGGGCCCACCGGTCAATCTCCAACATCTTTCTGTATGGAACCCTGTCGGAACTGGGGTCAAAATCATGAAGGTTCCCTAACAAGAAGCGAACGGTATTGCGGATCTTACGGTACACCTCTGCAAGCTGTTTGAGGATCTTGTTGGATACCCTTACATCAGAGGTATAGTCCGCTGAAGCCACCCAGAGCCTGAGGATGTCGGCGCCGAACTCCTCCATCACCTCTGCCGGGTCAACCACATTGCCCAAGGACTTGGACATCTTCCGACCGTCCTCGGCCATCACAAAACCGTGAGTCAAGACGGCGCGGTAAGGCGCTTTGCCCTCTGTGGCCACCGCCGTTAAGAGGGATGATTGGAACCAGCCGCGATGCTGATCACTACCCTCAAGGTAGAGATCTGCCGGCGACTCCAGTTCCGGATAGTGGTCCAAGACGGCGCGGTGACTTGATCCAGAATCAAACCAGACGTCCATTATGTCCGTTTCCTTGGAGAAGTCCTCGCCATTGCACTCCGCGCAGCCCATCCCCTCTGGGAGGATATCGGAGGCCTCGTACCTGTACCAGGCGTTAGAACCCTCGCGCAGGAACAGGTCTCTCACGGCAGTAATGGTCTCTTCTGAAATGAGTTCCTTACCACAGCTTTTGCAGTAGAAGATAGGGATGGGTACCCCCCAGACCCGCTGCCTGGAAATACACCAATCATGCCTCTCGGCAACCATGTTATGAATACGGTCTTTGCCCCACCCCGGGATCCACTGGACCCCCTCAATCTCCTCCAGGGCTTCCTTCCGAAAAAATTCGATAGAGGCAAACCACTGCTCGGTGGCGCGGAATATCACCGGACTCTTGCAGCGCCAGCAGTGGGCGTACTGGTGATTGATGAAGGAGAGATGCAGTAGCAGGTCCCTCTCCTCAAGCAGTTTCGTAACCTCAGGGTTGGCTTTATCGTAGAAGAGGCCTGTAAAGTGAGGGGCCTCTTCGGTGAAGATCCCCTGGCTGTCAATGGGGTTAAGGATCTCAAGGCCGTATTTCTGACCGACCTCAAAGTCCTCCTGGCCGTGGCCAGGCGCTGTGTGCACACAGCCGGTTCCCTGCTCCAGGGTAACGTGCTGTCCCAAAATGAGAACAGAGTCTCGCTGATAGATTGGATGCCTGGTGACAATGCCCTCAAGCTCGCGGCCGGTCCAGGAACCCTCTGGCTCGCCAGCATCAATACCGGTATCACCCAGGACCCGTTCAACCAAATCCCTGGCCATTAGCAGCCTACCCCTGTCAGTGGGAACCAAGGCGTATTCAATATCGGGGTTTAGGGCTATGGCAAGGTTGGCCGGGATGGTCCAGGGAGTGGTGGTCCAGATTAGCACATGGGTGTCCTCATCGGGCAAGAGTCCCTTCCCGTCGGCAACAGGGAACTTGACATAGATTGACGGAGACCGCTTATCATCGTACTCCACTTCGGCCTCGGCAAGAGCGGTTTCACAGTCCGGGCACCAGTAGACTGGTTTCAACCCCTTGTAGATGTAACCCTTCAGGGCCATCTCTCCAAATACCTCAATCTGCTTGGCTTCATACCACGGACGTAGAGTCAGATAGGGATCGTCGAATTTCCCCGTTACTCCGAGACGCCGGAACTGCTCGCTCTGAAGGTCCTTGAACTTCAGGGCATAGTCTTCACAGGCCATACGTATTTTAAGGGGATCAACATCATGGAGATTCTCCTTGCCCATCTCTGCCAGGGCCTTGAGTTCAATGGGCAGACCGTGGGTGTCCCAGCCCGGAACATAGGGAGCATCGTAACCCCGGATGGTCTTGAACTTGACCACAATATCCTTGAGAATCTTATTCATGGCGGTGCCAATATGAATGTTGCCGTTGGCGTAGGGAGGGCCGTCGTGCAGTATGAACTTCGGCCTGCCCAGGGCACTACTTCGCATCTGCCCATAGAGGTCAATCTCATCCCAACGGGCCTGGATCTCTGGCTCCCTTTCAGGTAGATTGGCTCGCATGGGGAAATCAGTCTTTGGAAGGTTAAGGGTATCTTTATAGTTCACAGTAGTTCACCAGCCCACATACACTCCTTTGTTAATGCTAATGCTCTGCCTTGAGGCCTAACTATTGGCTTCCTACAGTCCTGTTATACCTTAAGTCCGCACTCCTGAAAACAAACACTGGCCAATGCCTCCTCAACACGGGTGCAGGCAAGGTTGGCCAGTAGGAGCTTGTATGTAGCCTTGACTCTGACCTTACTATGCAGAGAGTCGGTCTTTGAGGGACCAACCATCAGGACAGAGGATGCCTAACCAATTGACCAATCGTTATCGGCATCATTCTCCTCATCCTCGCTGTCATCGTGGTTAAAAACCGTAAATCGCCTGGTATCCTGGGGCCCAGCGCCGTCATCCCCGCTGTTGGAAGGAACGATCTCCTGCTCAAGGGCCGGGGCTGCATCCTCTTCGCTGTCATCAGTCGGGGCCTCCAGGAGTTTCTCGTCATCAGTGAGCATCTCCAACTGGGCCTGGAGCATACCCTTCATCCTGATCCTGAACAGATAGGCTTCCTTCTGAATGCTCCTGTACTGCTCTTGAATGGCATGAGCCTTCTGTCTGGCTCGTTCAAGAACACCATCGGCCTTCTGTTGACCCTCTGCGATGATAACCCGCGCCTCCTGCCGAGCGGCTGCGCGTACATCCTCAGCGGTCTCCTGTGCCATGAGGAGGGCATCCTTCAGGGTGTTCTCCATGGTCTGATACTGGGATAGGCGCTCCTTATTCCGATCAAGGTCCTCTCTCAGGGACGCGTTCTCACTCAGGAGGCGCTCAAAGGTCCTGATGACCTCATCCAGGAACTCGTCAACCTCTATCTCCGAGTATCCACGAAAAGAACGACTAAACTCCTTATTGTGAATGTCAAGGGGTGTAAGACCCACCAGACTCACCTCCAGGTCGTCTGACCAACGCTTTTCGACATCTTGTTACTTCAATCCTTCCACCGGTGGGCGCCCACCAGGCTACAGGGGTAACTGTGCGATAATCCTAATGACGATGTTAGCAACAAACCTGATAAGGAACAGCACTACTATCGGGCTGAAGTCAATGCCACCGGTGGCGGGCAGCAACCCTCGAATGGGCCCCAAGAAGGGCTCGGTGACCCTGAAGACAAAGTCGGATATTTGGTGGAAAGTGCGGTTATAGCCCTGAGGCCGGATCCATGACAGGATTACCCGGGCCAATATCAGCCAGAAAAGGGCCTGGGTGAATATGTCAACGGTCCTGATCAGCGTAAACTTTGTTAGTCCCATGTTTAATCACACCTCTAAGTCATCTAGCAGCGGTGATAAACCCTGCAAGTCAACATCGACGTCTGCGGGTACGAAGAGGAAAACCCCTCCTCCGACCCTCTGGGTGATCCCGCCCAGTCCGTAGCTGGCTCCACTCAAGAAGTCTAACAGCCTCCGAGCCAGCACTGTGTCGACGCCCTCAACATTCAGCACAACCGACCGCCCGCGCCGGAGGTTATCGGCAATACCGTCAACTTCATCAAAGCTTTGAGGCTTCACAACTACAACCCTGGCCTGCCGTTTTGCGGCTGCCAGTGGCACTACTCTACTGCCCTTGGAACGTTGCCGGGAGACAGGTTGGTAGTTGGGTTCATCCTCTGCATATCCTTCTGCTTCGTAACCGTCATCATACTCATGGTCCTCAACGTGAAAGCCGAGAAGACCCAGAATCTTGTCCACAACACCCACTGCTATTTCTCCCCCTCGCCTCTGGCAGGTCGCGCCTAATACTGCCTTGGGCCAAAAATCGCTGATCCAACCCTGACGATGGTAGCCCCTTCTTCAACGGCCACTTCATAGTCACCGCTCATTCCCATGGAGAGCTCCACCATTGAAACTCCAGGCAGGTCCGCCTCAGCCAACTCATCTGCTAACTGACGCAGACGCCTGAAGATGGGCCTGACATCCTCTGGAGATTCCGCGAAGGGGGCTACCGTCATCAACCCTCTGACCTCAAGCCATGAGAGTGAGCCCGCTGCCGTCGCCAGCTCCAAAACGCGGTCCGGCGTAACGCCGAACTTACTATCCTCATCAGCCACATTGACCTGCAGGAGAACAGGTATGCGACGCTGTGCCTGGTTGGCTCTCTTGTCGATCTCTCTCGCCAATCTCAGGCTGTCGACTGAATGAATGAGGTCCACAAAATTCACCAAATATTTTACCTTATTACGCTGGAGATGTCCAATAAAGTGCCAGTTAAGGCTGGTTTTGCCACGGAGAGACGCCCTGTGTAATGTGTTGTGTTTCTCAACAATCTCCTGGACGCGGTTCTCTCCAATGTCGGTAATACCAACCTCAGGGGCCTCTAATAGGGTACCCACGCCAAAGCCTTTAGTAACCGCTACCACCTTGACGCGGGACGGGTCCCGCCCAACGCGTCTACAGCTCCTCCTGATAGCGGCCAGCACTTCATCATAGTTTCGCTGCGCGTCAACTGACAGTCCCGTCACCTGCCCTGCCCTGAGACCTTTATAAGAGATGGATTTGTGACAACCTCGTCGCCTACCTTAATGCCTGATACCGCCACGGTATCGGCGGCACGACCGAGGACTGACACGGGCACGAAAACCGGATCGTCTCTCTGCACGATATAGACCCCTAACTGGCCGCCGCTTTGAACAACGGAGCTGGCCGGCAGGATAATCCCCTCATACCTGGCCTTGACAATGTCCGCGTGACCCCTGCGCAGACTGGTAAAGCCGCTAATGTAGTCGTCGCAGAGCAATAACACCACAGAAAAGCCATTCTTCTCTTGCTCACCAACGTAGTACACCTGCCCCCTGACAGATGGCAGGTCGGTATCAACGAACTTTACGGTCACTTTCCGTTCCGGCAGTAGTAGCCTGGCAGAGTCATTATCAGTGACCACCGCCACATAGACCTCGGTGTCGCTGACAATCCTGTAGACAGGCTGCCCAGCCTCGACTATTCCTCCGTCCTCCACCAACAGTGTTTCGGCCTTCAGGGCAGAGAGCCCCCTGGTATCCCAGGTCTCAAGGGCGTCAGGCCTCAGCTTCGTCTCAAGGCCGTCAAATTGGAAGCTTACAACACCGGCCTTTCCCGCCCGCAACTCATGAGCGCTCTGCTGGAGTTCTTGAGCCACCTGGTCTCTCTGGCTGCGGAGTCGGTCCTCCTCGAGCTGCAGTTCCTGGAACTGGGCGGTAATGTCCTGATACTCCTGGCGTAGTTGACCCATTTCTGCAACCAGAGCCTCAGCCCTATCAAAGTCACGGGCTGACGCAGCCCTGGAGAGATCAAAGGCAAGCTCAGCAAGGCCTTGATCGATAGCGCCTGCTCGCTCCTGCCCAGAGGCGAGTGTGGCGGCCTTGCCTTCAAGGAAGAGGCCAAGTTCACTGTCCAGCTCTGCCAGGAGCGTCTGTGTTTCTTCATGCTTGGCAGTATTCACAACAGTGGCGATCAGGGCCCCAACAGGTACCCGCTCGCCTGGTTGTACGTTGAATGACACCTGGCCTGACACCGGGCTGACTACAACCTCTTCGCGCCTGACAATGAAGGCGTCGCCAGTAAATGAGTCCTCAATTGTCCCTTGAGCGGCGATGGTGGTGTCAATCATCGCCGATACGACCATCCCCTTCAACCAACCGTAGGACAGCCACAAAACGGCCAGGACCATCAGGACGGCCACGAGCCGCCTGGGCCAGGGAGAACCGCTTCCCTTGCGTCCCGACGCTGCCCTGGAAGGCCCCTTACGCCCTGTCCGTCGCTGCCGATCCCGGGTTGTGTAAAACCTGCCTCTAGCCAAGGAGATCAGCCCTCTTCTCTTCCTGCCTTACGTGCCAGCGCTATGTAAGCCTCCATCCGATTACGGGTCCCACCTTCACGGCGGTAGGAATAGAACAGGTCCGGACGGCACTTCGTGCACAGGCCGCTACTGCTGAGGTTCGCTTCCTGGATGCCCGCTTCAAGAAGGGTTTCTGTGTTTGCCTGCCACAGGTTCAGGTCCCAGTGACCGTTTCCCTTGTCGGCAACAAGGCCCCTCCAATTTGCAAAGGACCGCCGTAACTCTTCAACGACTGGTTCATCCACCTCGTAGCAACAGGGCCCGATTGAGGGTCCAATGGTAGCTCGAACATGACTGGGAGTGGAGCCGTAGTTGCTCTCCATTAGTGCTATCATCCTGGCGCCAATCATCTTCATTGTCCCGCGCCAACCGGCATGAGCCAAGCCAACCACGCCCCTGATTGGATCATAGAAGAATAGGGGAACACAGTCGGCAGTATAGATGGCCAGCACCACTCCAGGTTCATTGGTCACAAGACCATCCATCTCACCGTTGGGACCGGAACCGGAAACCACCAGTTTGTTGCGGTGTCTATCGGCAAGGGATACAACCCCGATTAAATCGCCATGGACCTGGTTGGATATCTGAAGCGGCAGTCCGGCGCAACCGATGGCCTTAAGGACCTGGCCGCGATTGGAGCCCACTGTGGTCATACCTGTCTTAACAGGGCCGGCCGCCTCAAGACCTGGTATCCAGAGATAGGTGCAGCCCGCCGTGGTACGGGCCTTGAAACCGGAACCGCCTTGGCCTGTTATGGACGCTGCTACCACTGTACCTACTCCTTACTCGGTTGCCACTGCCTCTACTATCTCTGCTATCTCTGCTGTCTCTGCTGTCCCACCGACCTGAGGATAATCGCTGGCCAATGACTGTTAGTCAAACCATATTATATCACACTGTTGAGGGGCAACTGCAGTCCAACAGGAAACGCCTCCCCACCGCCTGTGAAGCGGCGGCACGGGGAGACGTCTCACTCCTTAACACTGCTAGAACATCAGCCGCATTTTGAGTGGCCGCAGGTGGTACACCGGTAGCACCCCTCCTCAAAGACAAGGAGCCCGGGGCAGCCCTCCTCAGGACAGGAAACAACGTGCCTCGGCCCACCCAGTATGTTGAGGTCAAACCTGGTGTGCCCGTTTGCATATATCTCAATTGTCTTCCCAATGGCGTCGGGACAAGACAGGACCCTTGTCTCGGCGTCGACAATGCAGCCAACACACTTAATGCCCTTGATCTGGTCAAGCACCTCTTCGGTGGGAATACCAGCCCGCAAGGCAATACTGATCATCCGACCCAGGGCCTCTGACAGCGGCGAGCACCCCTCTTCACCGGTGTTTATGAAGACCTCGCAGATGCCTGTGTCGTCAGAGTTGACAGTGACAAACAGCTTTCCGCAACCGCCAATCTTATACTTCTTCGTCAGGCCTCTGAGCTCTTCAGGGCGTTTCCGGGGCCTTGCGACACCGCCAGTACCCGCCCTGGCAGGGGCGGTGGCTGTTACTTCTAATTGGCCGGCAGCGGCCTCGCCGGCAGCATCCTTCTGACTACTTCCCTTCGTCAACACCTGAAATTCCCTGCTACCATCCCTGTAGACCGTAAGGCCCTTACAACCCAGGTCGTAGGCGAGTTGATACGCGCTGGCAACATCGTCCCGGGTGGCGTTGTGGGGGAAGTTCACTGTCTTACTAACGGCATTGTCTGTGTGCTTCTGGAAGGCAGCCTGCATGCGAACGTGCCACTCCGGCGACACATCGTGAGCAGTTACAAAGACCTCCTGAACCTGAGGGGGTACCCCCTCTACGCCGCGGCAGGTACCCTTCTCCGCTACAGCCTCAGTCACTTCCTGGCTATAAAACCCCTGTTCTCTTCCGATCTGCTCAAACAGGGGATTGACATCAATGAGCCTGTCATCGTCAAGGACGTTACGGGTAAAGGCGATGGCAAAGAGGGGCTCAATGCCTCCAGAAGTGCCACAGATAATGGAAATCGTGCCGGTTGGGGCGATGGTTGTAGTTGTAGCGTTACGCACCCTCAGGGGGCCCTTCTGCTTGTCTTTCCTATCGTCCTTCTTATCATAGATGCTCCCCTCGAAGGCAGGGAAGACGCCCCGCACCTTGGCCAGGTCAGCGGAGGCTAGCTTAGATTGGTGGTCAATGAAGCCCATTACCTCCTCTGCAAGGGTCACCCCGTCCTCGGAGTTGTAAGGTACAGAGAGGCTGATCAGCATCTCAGCAAAACCCATCACACCAAGGCCAATCTTCCGGGTTCTCCTGGTCATATCGCTGATCGCGTCAAGGGGATACTTGTTGGCATCAATGACGTTGTCAAGGAAGTGAACGGCGTCCCATACTACCTCACGCAGATGGTCAAAATCAACCTGGAGGCCCTCCTCACCCTCTGCCACCATGTTGGCCAGATTAATTGAGCCCAGATTACAGGACTCATAGGGCAGCAGCGGTTGCTCACCGCAATTATGGATGACAATGCCGTTGCCGATATACGAGTGGGTCGCCGGCTCAATCAGGTCATAAACCTGGCGCAGCCCGTCGGGCGTTACTGCCTCGACTCTATCCACAAACTCACGCCTGTAGTAACTATGCTTCTTAAGAGCTGCCAAGCGCCCGGCGTGTTTGCCGCCGAAGAACCCTACCTGTTCCAGAAAGCGCGGCAGGCTATCGCGGCTGATTTCCAACTCCCAGAGTCGGCCGTCGGTCTCGTATTCCCGCTGTTCTCCAGCCACCGTGGTGTAGGTGAAACTGGTTCTCGAATCTCTAGAACGATCATACAACCGGGAAAAGACCCCCAGGTTCATGAGCAATAGCTGTACATCTTTCTGCAATTGCTTGGACTTACTGGTCAGCCGTACATAAGCCCTCTTGTTCTCCCGGTAGTTAACGGTGCCGTCGGCGGTGAACAGGCCTTGAAGGAAACCACGCACTGCCTTCTCTGGTGCCTCAAATAGGGAAGTGGGTACTCTCTTATCCTGGGCTCCCACGGGCTTAACACCCAGGCTCATGAAGTATTGAACCAGAAACTTGCTATGATATGAGAGGTGGTAGACCTGCCCTGTGCGCTGCACCGGCTTTATCTCCTGGCCATACCACTGGTCCAGCAAACCTTTAACATGAACCATGGCTTCCCGGTCGCTGCGGCCAAAAGTGAAGCCGACCCGTGACTCTTTCGCGTGTTCTCTCAGCCAACCGTCGCCCACCAGCCAACCGAGGACAAATCCCAGGTCATGGCTCCAGGTCTCTGGAAAGGCGTTCCGGTACAAGTGTCCGTTGCCACCTTCGATCTCGTGCTCAACCTTAAAGGGCAGCTGATCCTGGGAAGCAAACTGGCCCCGGCCTCCCTGAAGCAGGATTTCATCCCTCATGGGCTTAATTTGCCCAGCCTCAACCCAGCCTTTGGTGGTCATGATTCTGTGGTCAGGAGTGGCAACCAGTTCGTACCCCGCCTTGGTACGCACCTTGACTGTTGGTTTCTCCCCAGTCGGGAAGGCTTTGACGATATTGGCGAACACTACGTCACCAGCGATACGCTCTTCGTTGACCAATGAATCGTTGGTAGCTTCCCGGAGCAGCATCCCCGGCACAAGGCGTCTATCCACCGCTACCCGTATGCCACCTTTACCGTATCGGGCTACCAGCTCATCCATTCGCAGCAGGCCGTGCTCTGTTGCTACCCTTGTCTCACCGACGATGCAGGGGTTAGTGCTTTCAATCTCGCCCATCTGGGGAGTGGGGTTGTGAGCGTTGATCTTGTCAATGAATACAATGCCCGGTTCGCCGTTTGACCAAGCCATGTCCACTATCTTGTCAAACACCTTCACCGCCGGTAATCGCCCCGCGACCTCACCGGTCCTGGGGTTGACGAGGTCATAGTCCTCCCCCGTCGCCAAGGCCTCCATGAACCTGTCTGTAAGGCCCACTGACAGGTTAAAGTTGGTGATGGCGCTGTTGTCGGTTTTGCATGAAATAAAGTCCAGTATGTCAGGGTGGTCTACCCTGAGAATGCCCATGTTGGCGCCCCGGCGTTTGCCGCCCTGCTTCACCACGCCAGTGGCGGCATCAAAGGCATGGAGAAAGGATATGGGGCCACTGGCGACACCTCCGGTGGACCGGACCACATCCCTCCTTGGACGCAGCCGAGAGAAGCTAAAGCCAGTACCCCCGCCAGACTTATGGATCAGGGCGGCGTTCTTGATGGTGTCAAAGATACTCTCCATGGAGTCCTCAATAGGCAGGACAAAACAGGCTGATAGCTGCTGAAGTTCCTGGCCAGCGTTCATCAGCGTTGGCGAGTTGAAGCAGAAGTCCTTGCTCTTAAGCAGGCGTTCTATCCTATTCATGGCCGTAAAAACCGTCGTCTCTTCGGCAGTGAGCCTCTCCATTACTGCTTCAAAGGTCACCTTCATGTGCCCCTCGGCGTCAAGTCTGGCATAGGCCCTGAACAGGGTATCCCAGTCAAAGTGACTGAGTTTGATCTGGGGCAGCTCAGGAAGGCCATTTGACAGGAGGTCCTTTTCCGTAAGGTGTGTTTCCTGCCCGCCGTCTATGTCATAGATATCAGGAAGATAGAGCACATCAATAACCGCAAGGTTCCTTGCCACCCGCCGCACAAGCCCCTCCGGGGTCTCAGTGATGTTTCCATCCTTGTCCTTCATCAGGTAACGCCGCTCAAGCACCGTGAAGGCGTTCTCAGTCAGCTCCATTGCCTTTTGCCCCACCTTAGTCCCCCCGTTTACCGCTTCATCACTAGACAATTAACCCAAACCCCCGTTCATTTGGTCTCTACCAAATCCTCAAGCTCTTCCATAAAACGCTTTATATCCTTGAACTGCCTGTAGACCGAAGCGAACCGGACATATGCAACCTCATCAAGCTCCCGGAGGCGGTTCATCACCATCTCCCCGATGCCTTCGCTCCTGATCTCGCGAACCATCTTGTTGTGAAGCTCAGCATTGACCTCATTGACAAGACGCTCAAGTTGATGGAGAGCAACAGGGCGCTTCTCACAGGCCCGCAGCAGGCCCCGGATGATCTTGTCCGGATCAAAGGCCTCTCTCCTACCATCCTTCTTGATGACCAGAACTGGCGTCTGTTCAATCTTCTCGTAGGTGGTGAACCTGTCACCGCAGGACAGGCACTCCCTCCGCCGACGAATGGATCGACCCTCATCGGTGGGCCTGGAATCCACCACTTTGCTCTCTTCGTTATCACAGGTTGGGCAGCGCATGGCTCCTCCTATTTATCAACGCCTCGCTGCAAGCGCCTCACTGCAAGCGCGGCGCCACACGTTTCAAGGCAAAGAGTACCCCAGTGTTGGGAGATGTATTGACTTCGATACCCTATATACTGGGGTCAGTAATATGTTCCACACTATATATAGTTTTCCTGCCCCGAAAATGGCATCCACAAGGAAACTGCGACGAAACTTGTCTCAGTCGCTGGTAGGGGCCCTGCCCTAGCTAACTTTACTCCCATCGGGAAGATTATCCGCAACGGTCAGCAAGGTCAAATCATCACCGTCAGTCGCTGCCAGAACCATTCCCTGGGACTCTACACCGAATATCTTGGCGGGTTCAAGGTTGGCAAGGAACACAACCCGCTTGCCCATCAATTGGTCGGGGGTGAAGTGCTTGGCAATGCCCGCCACAACCTGGCGATCCTCATCACCAAGGCTAACCCTGAGCTTGAGAAGCCTGTCAGAGCCCTCAATGGGTTCAGCTGATTTTACTGTTGCGAGCCTTATGTCAATGGACTTGAAGGTATCAAAGTCTATCATCTTGTCCTCAACCTCCTTGATCTCCCCGGCGCCAGAGTGGGCTTTTTGTTTCGCCGCTGGCTCTGACCTGCTGGGGGTTTGGGCTTCAGTTGTCGATATGGAAGGAAGCTTAATATCAACCTCGTCAATATCCAAGCGGGGGAATAGCGGTTCTCCTCGATTAATCCTGGATCCTGGAACCAGCCCACCCCACCCTGTGTCCTCCCAGGTCAGGTCTTCAGGCCCCGCGGCCACACCCAGTTGTTGGAAGATGCCGGCAGGGGCATTGACCATGAAGGGGCTGGCCAGGACCGCCGCTATCCGGAGGCCTTCGGCCACGTTGTAAAGCACCGTTGCCAGCCTTTCAGACTGGCCGGGGTCCTTGGCAAGGCTCCAGGGGCTGGTATCCTCGAGGTATTTGTTGGCGGCGTTCACTACCTCCCAGGCAACAGGGATGGCCCGATCAATCTGATAGCCCTCCATCAGTTCCACAAACCGCGGCAGGGATTTAGCTACCACTGCCTCAAGCTCGCCGTCATCTTCACCGGCACTGGGGGGCGGCACCACACCGTCGCAGTATTTGTTGATCATGGCTGTTGTCCTTGAGAGGAGGTTACCCAGGTCATTTGCCAGGTCATCATTTGTTCGCTGGACGAACCCGTGAATTGAGAGGTCACCATCCTGGCCCATAGAAGCGGCCACCAACAGGTAATAGCGGGTCTTATCCACACCGAACTTGTCACAAAACTCCAGCGGGTCGATGACATTGCCCGTCGTCTTACTCAGGCGCTCGCCGTTAAGAGACAGAAAACCATGACCCAAGACGGTCTTGGGCAGCGGGAGGTCGGCAGCCATGAGCATAGCGGGCCAAATAATGCAGTGAAACCGGGTAATATCCTTTCCGATAACGTGGACATCCGCCGGCCAGTACTGCTCAAACTGCTCCTGGTCCGAGCCAAACCCGATCCCTGAGATGTAGCTAATCAGGGCGTCAAACCACACATATATCACCTGGTCTCTGCCCTCAAAGGGAACCGGAATGCCCCAATCCTGACCGGCCCGAGAGATACTGACATCCTCAAGGCCACCCTTTATGACATTGACAATCTCTCGCTCTCTAATCTCGGGCAGGATGAAGTCGGGGTGATCTTGAATGTGCTTGAGAAGGGGCTTCTGGAAGGCTGAGAGCTTGAAGAAGTAGTTCTCCTCTTCAATAAACTCCACGTCCCGTTTATGAACCGGGCACTTGCCATCAACAAGCTCCTTTTCGGTGTAGAAGGCCTCACAGGAAACGCAGTACCAGCCCTGGTACTGGCCCTTGTAGATGTAGCCGGCATCGTAGATCTGCCGGATCAGCTGTACAACGGCCTGCTGGTGCCGGTCTCCGCTTGTCTGCATATGCTCATCATAGCTAATCGCCAGGGCATCCCAGGCGCGCCTGAAGATTACGGCCATCTCATCGACATATTCCTGGACGCCCTTGCCCACCTCCTTGGCCTTCTTCCAAACGTTTGTGCTGTGCTCGTCATTGCCCATCAGGTAGAAGGCGTCGTAACCTCGCAGGCGTTTGTAGCGCACGATGGCATCGGCAATCACCTTCTCATAGGCGTGACCGATGTGGGGTTCCGCGTTGCAATAGTCAATGGCCACTGTAATGTAAAAGCTTTCTTTCATGGTCTCGTCCTCCTCCAACACTGTCTAAGTAATCCTTGGGGCACCATTCCCGCTATCTATCCCAGAGAGAGCAAACAAAACACCCCGCCTTCGCAGGGGCGGGGCTAATCTGAGTTCCGCGGTACCACCCTAGTTCGCCAGGGCCTCGCGGCCGTGGTCTCATCAGGTACCAGCGCAGGAACGCTGATACCATCGCGAAGTAACGGTCGCAGCCGGGCAAACCTACTCAGCGTCGCACCGGCCCGAACTTGTGGTAATAAGCCCCAACCAGTCTCGCCTTCAGTGACCAACTCCAGGGCCATGTTCCCGCCTTCGCCTGCGCCGGCTCTCACCAACCCGGTTCGCTGTCCCAGCCTACCAGCGGTACTCTCTCCCCTTCACAGTTATTCCCTTAAGGGTAATTATGAGGTTGTGTCCAATATATAATACACCCTCTGTGCCTGTCAACGCAGGCAGGTTTCAGAGCCCCTGCCGAGTCAGGGGAGGGGAAGAGTGGCACCATAAATACTGGCCGTGGAGCTTGCCACGGATTCACACCAAGGAGGGAACAAATGCTATCAACACTGCCGCTGTCTCTGCCCTGCCAATCTGTCTGGACTACGCGAAACCAGCCAGCATCCCCAGAGCAGCTACTAGCGGCTCTACCGGAGGAGGCCGATAAGGCTAAGAGATTAGGGGCGCAACTCCTTGATTTCCCCGGGGACTTCTGTGTGGTTGAGGCCGAGTACCGGTCCCAATCCCTTTGGGAACAGGTCGCAGCTGTACTGCGTGAATCTGAACTCGGGGCTACCCTGCACCTGCCCCAGGTGTGGGTCGATCTAGCCGCCCTTGATGAATATGTCTGGGAGGGAAGCATTCGCTCCGTTGAAACGGCCCTGCTTGCAACACTGCCTCTGAAGCCAGAGATGGCCGTGGTTCACCCCGCCAATTACGGCACCCAAATGGTACTTGAGATCCCGGGTGGTTCAGTTCTAGACACAAGCCTGCTTCGCAGGTTAAAGGGCCGACTGACATCAGCCCTGAAGCGCCTGTCGGATACGGCGGCAGGGCCAGTGCTGGCTCTGGAGAACCTTGAGGGGATGCCCTTTGATCTCTTTGCCCTCATCATTACAGAAACCGAAACCAAGGCGTGCCTGGACCTGGGCCATGCCGTCAGCAATGGCGATGATCCCGCTACAGCCCTGAGGTCGCTGGCCAACGATCTGGCCGGGATCCACCTTCATGACGCCCTGGCTCCACGAAATGGCGCCCTTATTGGTGAAGCTCACTTACCCCTTGGCCAGGGAGAACTGGACCTGAAGGACATCAGGCAGGCCCTGATAGATATCGATTTCAGCGGCCCCGTAGTTCTCGAGATTGCATCGGATGTGGCTGAGTCAGTCCAGGTCCTCAAGGCAGCTTGGCCCGGCTTTCATCAGGCCTCTGATCGCCGGGGATCTGGCTATCAAGCCTCAAATAACCAGGCCTCCGACTATCAGGGGCTCTAGGGTGCCCTGGCTGCCTGCCCCGTCTCTCAGAAGACGTTTCTTCCTCTCCAGACTTCCTTGACCAGAGGCTGACTCGATCGCTAAAGGATTCCCAAAAGCTGTCGGCTACCTTGTTGTCATAGGCGTGTTCTATGCTGGCAACTGAGGCGTGGTGTTTCACCCACTCTTCCCCATCGCTAACCGGGATGATGGTTCCAGGCCCGCCAACGCAGCCCCCAGGACAGCCCATCCCTTCCATGAAATTTGCGTCCAGATCCCCGGCCGACACCTCCTTGAGTAGCGCCAAGCACTCTTTCAGGCCGTTGCCCCGCACCGTAGATATGTCCCTGCCTGGCAGGCGCTGCTCAATGGCAGCAAGGATCGCGTCGGTAACACCCCCAGAGAAGGCATAACTCCGGCCATCATGGGACGCCTCCCGAAGCTCCAGGTTGCGATCCTGAACCGGGGCCAGGTCTGGGTGGACGGCAAGAACGACCTCTTTGAACTCTTTAAAGGTAAGGACCAGGTCAACATCGCCCTCAAGCTCGGGGCGACGGATTTCAGCCCTCTTGGCCAAACAGGGACCAATGAACACCACCTTGCAGTGGGGATCCTGGGCTTTCAGTATCCGGCCCATGGCAATCATCGGGGAGACAGAGTGGGAGACAAGATGACTTACATCGGGTTGATGCCGCTCAACCAGCTTTATGAAGGCAGGGCAGCAGCATGAGGTGATCATAAACTTCCTGCCGGATCTCCAATACTCAACGAATTCCTCGGCCTCCTGAACTGTGAGGACATCGGCGGCTAGCGCCACCTCCCAGGCATCATCAAAGCCCAAGGCTAACAAGTATGATTTCAGGTCCTGATAGCCCAGGCCCTCAAACTGGCCGGCAAAAGACGGCGCCAGTATGGCGTAGACCGCCTGGTCGTTGCGATCTCTCAGGAGGTGAGCCAGCTCCAAGAGCTGGCTTGAGTGGGATATGGCCCCTGACGCGCAGGCGCGGTGACACCGCCCACAGTCGATGCAGCGTTCCGGGTCAATGTAGAGATTGCCATCATCATCAAGTACAATGGCGTCTACGAGACATATGTCGCGGCAGTGGTGCTCTCCCGGTTCACAGTTGCAGATCGTGCTATCCAGGATAAACTGAGTCGCGTCCTCAGTGCTCTCAAGAAGGGGGCCCAGCCGCCGCACAGCGGCGTCCACCCTGTTAGAAACCGCCCTTCGAAGACGCCGCTTCTCTTCTCTGTCACCAGGCAGTAGCCGGTAGAGAAGGGCCTGATAGTCATTGTACTCCGGCACCTTGCCCGCCTGTACCTGGCGCCACAAGTACTTGAATACCTCGTTGCTAGCCTTCCTCAAATCAGGGTCCACCAATGGATATCGCCCCCGGGTCCATTTAACTGCTGAGAGTCAGGGGTTACCCCGCATCAGCGACCTACCGGATAGCCCCTCCTTTGCAGTTTGCCCAGATAGGCGTGGCCAAAACTCATGGAAACCAGCCTGACTGAATCAGACTTCGGCAGGACTCATTAGACTGAGGACTGGGCCAGGGCAAGAATCTCCTGAAGAACGGCATTGGCATACGCGCCCTGCGCGTACTTCACGCGCATCTCACGCACCCCGTCCTCGTCGCCTACCTCAAGGATCCTCCTGACGGGTTCTGGACGCTCAGCCCAGCGCCCTATCTCCCGCCAGTCTTCTGTAAAAACCAGGATGCTGGGGATATTCCCGCTGTTGGGAAAGAACCGTTTGAACAGATCCGTGTCCCCATCCCGGCCAAAGCAGCGAAGCTCCAGGCCCTGAACAACACTGGCCAGATAGGCAACATAGGGAAGATTAAAGCGACAGTCTCCGCACCAATCCTCGCTGAAGGCAACAAGGTTGAGACCCCCGTCTCTCTTGACCTGATCCTGCCATTCCTGGATCAAGTCCCGGTCAACAATGTCACCCGCCGCCTGAAAGCGGGATTGAAAACCCCTCTGGCTTGTCCGGGGCATGTCGCCAGTGTACCGAGTGAATCCCTTTCCTCGTTCCATGAAGACAGTATCGTTCATTTCTGCCATAATAAACTCCCCCTTGGCCCAATTATACTAGAATGAACTGGGGCGGTCACCTGGACCGCCCGTGAGAGAGATTTCTGCTGATCGCATTCCAGCCCACCTGCTATGTTCCCTGGGCAACCACCCGGTAGGCCTCCCGCGCGATTGCGAGTTCCTCATTTGTCTTCACTACCAGCACCGCCACGGGGCCGCCGTCATCAATCCGTCCCTCTCCAGTCTTGCCCATCTGCTGATTCTTCTCCTGGCTGAAGGTGATGCCGAGGCGCTCCATGTCCCGGCAGACCGCCTCGCGGACAGCAGGGGACTTCTGGCCTATGCCGGCTGTGAAGACGATACCATCGAGCCCATTGAGAACCGCTGTATAGGCCCCAATGTACTTCCTCACCCGATGGACAAAACCGTCAAAGGCAAGCCTGGCGCCGTCATTTCCCCTGTCCCGCCCCTCTTCTATGTCACGCATATCATTGGAATAGCCCGATAGACCCAGGAGCCCGCTGTCCTTGTTCAGGATGGCAGTGGCCTCCTCCGGACCGATGCCATCAACCCTCTGAATGTGAGTGACAACTGCCGGGTCCAGGTCACCAGACCTGGTTCCCATTACGAGGCCCTCAAGGGGCGTGAACCCCATGGAGGTTTCCACCGACTGGCCGTCCTTGATCGCCGCGATGCTGCAGCCATTGCCAAGGTGGCAGGTTAGAAGCCTTAGCCCGCCCAGGGAAGTACCCAGCATCTCCGCTGCCCGCTCTGCCGCGTATCTGTGCGAGGTACCGTGGAAGCCATAGCGGCGAAGCCTGTACTTGTGGTAATACCGGGAGGGTATGGCGTAACGGTACGCCTCCGGCGGCAGTGTCTGATGAAAGGCGGTATCAAACACAGCTATATTTGGGATCCCTGGCAGCAGCCCCTCAGCGGCCTCAATACCAACCAGGTTCGGTGGATTGTGAAGGGGGGCTAGGCTGATACAGTCCCTGATAGCCTCCTTAACCCCACCATCCACCTTCACTGCCTCCGTGAAAGACTCACCCCCGTGAACAACACGGTGGCCCACTGCCTCTATCGTCATATCTGTCTGCCCCTTGCCCTGAAGAGTCTCGAGGATGGCTCTCAGGGCTGCCTCATGCCCGATCCTCCCAAGCTCGAATTCCTGCTTGCCATGGTACTCGAATTCCTCAGTCTGGTGCTCGAAGATGTGGACCGCCCTGCCTTCGCCTATCCGTTCCACCAGGCCCCTGGCAAGCAGCTCTTCACCTGGCATCAGCAGTAGTTGGTACTTTACCGATGAACTACCGCAGTTCAGGACCAAAACCCTCACTAGAGGTATCCTGCTTCCTGCAAGGCGCCTCTCGCGGTACTGAGATCCTCTGGCGCCACCAGGATGACAGGCCCGGTGCAACCCATTCCGCTGGCTGCATAGACATCAACGCACCAGAGGGCCTTGACGGCATCCTCCAGGTCCAGGATATCGATCCCGGCTATCTCCCGGCTCACTGCCTTCTCGGGGGGTGGAGAGATGGGGCTATCTTCTCCATCAACTGGCGTTGGCACCACCTGGCATGTTTCTTCAATTAACTGACTGAAACCGGCGGCGTCGGCCAGGCGAAACTCCTGCTCCACCCGGCTGATGAGGCCACCCTGGACCATTTCAGCGGCGTAGATCAGGGCGCCGGCAACTACTGGGGCCCTTGAGGCTCGTGACAGGATGAAAAGCAATCTCTTCTGGTCGCGGCGCACCCCAGGGCCATAGCCAAAACCGGTGGTCTCAAACTGTCCACCAGAGTTAAAGGCTGAGAGAACCTTCATAAGCACATTCCCTGTGAGAGAGTCCGTAACCACAACATCAGCGGCACCAACCAGCAGGTCATTGCCTCTCAGGATCGCCCCACCATCAGATCGAACCGATTCCGCAAACAGGATCGGATACCCCTGCTCCGCCAGGTCCCTCAGTCTACGCTCAACCAGGCGAGCGCCCTCAATGTTCAGGACCCCCACCTTTGGCTCCGCAACTCCTGCTGCCTTGGCGCAGGCAATGCCGTAGACTGTGTTCTTAAGCATGGCCCTGACCCTATCAGTGTCGCTGGTGCCGGTTGTTGTAGCAATGTACATCTCATTGCCGTAGGCCGGCGTTACAATCCGACCCACCGTTGCTGTGCCGATAGGGAAGTTGTAGTGCATTGTCACGCAGGCCGCTATGTCTCCCGCCCGCAAGCTCTCCTCCATCACGATTTGGGCATCGCTCTCACCACCATTGGTTGTCCTCTGCTTCAGGGCGGAATCAGTCCTGGGGCCGATGAGGGTAACCTCAAGATCCGGCCTCTTCCTCTCGGCGAGTCTGGCCCCTTCAATAAGAGGGCCCTCTCCCAGCTCACTCCCGGTGATGGTTAACCCAATAGAGATCTTTGCTGCAGGGCTCTTACCCTCAATGGCATCGGCTACCTCTTTAAACACCTCCCCAAGAACCCTGTTAACTTCCTGCTCTCTGCTGCGAGCTTCATCTGTCATTGTGGTCCCCCATCCCTCTACCCTCGGTAACAGCCCGTTTCAACCGGTCACCATCAGTCACTTGCTATCAGGCGGTCCGCCATGGAGCGCAGTGAATCTGCCACAATGCGCCTGATCTCGTCTCTTCCCATGGCCATCTCATCACCGATTTCACCGGGGTTCTTCTCCATCACAAAGGAGATGCCATCAAACTGATTGGTCATCCGTCCCAGGAAGAGGCTGCCTTTCCCTATGATCATCACCCGGCTCATCTCACCGTTGCTGATCTTATCCCTGGCAAACCCGATATAGGGGACCCCGGAAGGGATGTGTCCTTGGGTTGGCGCAAACCCCGGCAGCCCGTGTTTGATCACAAATTCGTCTAACTGAGCCCTTTCAAGCTGGCCCTTCATCACACCCAGGGCCCCAATCATCTTGAGGTTTGCCTTTGGAACATCTCCCGCCCCTGCCGGCTGAGTGATATCAGGGTTCTGCATCTCGGGGGAGTACTTATCCACATCCAGAACTGTAAGGCCCCCGCGGTTAAGGGGGTCAGTGACAAGGGCAGACATGACGGCCTGTGGTGATGCCCCAGAACCAATCATGTGGCGACCAATCAGGTCAGTGCGAATTATCGGATTAACGCCGTCATTATCTGATACAAGGACAGCAAAAGCCCCCAGGCAGTCTTCAAGGATGGGTATCCCCTTTGCCACGTGTTCCTTGGCATTCATGCCGAGCTTTGCTACGGCGCCGCCGGCCACCACTACAACGTTCTTATATACCCCTGCCCTGACCAGCGCTGCCGCGTTTACCAGGGCATGGGCAGGCGCCGCGCAGAAGGATCTTGTGTCGGAACCAGTGGCCGCCTTGCACCAGGCGATCTCGCCAATGGCCTTGGCAAAGTTACCCCCACCGCGCTGGTTCATGTCTCCGCATGCCTCTTCAGAGGCCTCAATAATATAGTCTATGGAATCAGGGTCAACCCCCAGGTCCACAATTAGACCCCGCAAGGCAACCACGGCGTTGGATTTGGTGACGAGATTCTCAAAGATAACGTTAGCTGCCAGATTGGAATCACTGGCGTGAGCAGCCCTGACACAACCAACAAGCTCCTCACCAAGCCGGAGCTCTTCAGCACCCTTCTCCTCAACCGCCTTCCTGATCTCCTCATCGTCAACACCGCTTCCCAGCTTTGCCAGATCCTCTTCCCTGACCAGCCTACTGACGGAGAGGTGATCCCTGGCCCTGGCAGTGAAGTCGCTGCTCAGTGCCACAAGGTCAAAGGTATCACAGATCTTCATCCAGCCATAGAGCTCAGCTTCATTGTTGATGCCACCATAGGGACCATCGACGGCAGCCCCCTCAACACCCTTGTCATACCAGGGCCGCTCCATCCGAGACAGCTCGTCAGGATCCATGTTCCCGATGAATACCTGATTGGCGGGGTAGCCTACAACACTTTCATAGTCGCGAATGTGGCTCTTGGTCTCCTTCAGGAACTGAGAAGATCCGTTGTTCGCCTGTTCCTGGGTGAATGTTGTGCCGTGATGGACCATGACTGTCGGCGCATGGGTTAGAAAATAGCTTGCTCCTTTAATTACAGGGAATTGCACACCTGCCACCTCCCCTAGCTGTCGAATACCGTCTGCTCTTCAACCGCCGTCGTCAGCGCCTCAATACTCTTTTCCACAAGGCGCCGCCGTAGTCTCTGTTCCTCGTCAGGGGGCATGTCCGGATTGCCCAGCGGATATGGAATGGCTACAGCCGGAACAATCTTGTTAGCCCCAACGGTCTCGCTAATGGGTACCACCGTCGCCACATGGACCACCGGCAGACCTGCTCGCTCAATCTCCTTGACCATCGTTGCGCCGCAACGAGTGCAGGTTCCTCAGGTTGATGTCAGGATGACCGCCTGTACCCCTTCATTCACCAGTTCCGCGGCGATCTCCGAAGCATACTTTTTGGCGTTGGCAACAGAGGTTCCATTACCGACAGTGGAATAGTAATACGGGTGCAGCCTGCCGATGGCGCCTTCCTTCTCCAGCTCTCTAAGAACATCGACAGGGAGGACCCGGTCAGGGTCGTCATTGGCATAGACAGGGTCATATCCCCCATGGGCTGTCTCGTGGGTCTCCGCTGTAAGGTCCTCTACACCTTTCAGCGAATACCTGCCGTATTTTGATGCGCTTGATGACTCTATCCGGTCTGGATTGCCCCTGGGGACGATCCCCCCCGATGTGACCAGGGCAATTGTCGCATCTTCCACTTTTGACAGGGGTTCAGCGATATCTACCCGATCGAAGTTTGGCATCGGGTATTCTGTCACAAATTCCTCACCCTTTAACTTCTTCGTGAGGATCCCTACCGCTCGTCTGGCCCCTCGCTCCTGGTGGAAGAAGTTCTTCCGGATGCCTCTAGGGATATACCCCTCTTCCTCAGGGCCGCCAATGGCCGCACCAGCAGCGAACTTCTTGACCAGGGCTGCCATGGCTGGCACGGCAGTCCGCATCGCTGCGGCAGAGTTACCCGTCTCAATGACGTAGGCAAACCTGCGGTAGATCTCTACACCGGGATTCTCCGGATACATCCCGGTTATGACAGGGAGGTCAAGGGCCTCTGTGACCCTCTGAGCCACCGCCCCGCAGGCGACTCCATACCGACCCGCGTTAAAGGCGGGGCCAGCGATGACCAGGTCAGGCTTGTATTTCTGTATCAGTTTCAGTACCTCTGCCCCAGCCTCATCAACCTGCTCGCCAAAGTAGTTATCACCGCAGATGACGGTGGCAACAATCTCAGCGGCTTCGCCCAACTGCTTGGCAAAGGCCATGCCAGGGCCAACGACCCCTTCCCGTACCTCAGGGCCCATTCCAGCCTTCTCCTCGCCGCCAACCTGGCCGAAGAATTGGTTAAGATAGTGTACCACCCTCAGTTTCTTCAGTGACCTCTGATCAGCCGAGGTACTTTGAGCCCTGTTCACGATAGTTCTTCACCTCTTCACAGATGTCGTCGACCTCAAGCACCATCTCCATCATGGCAATCTGCTCTTCGTATACCTCAGGATCAACTTGCTCCTTGATCTCTGGCTCGACGATGTGAAACACTGGGAGCCCCAACGAGACTCCTGCCAGTGGACCGGCGTAGGCCGGATCGCCAACTGTTACCGTTTCAGCGGTAAGGCCGGAAGCTTCAGCTTCCGCGCCGCCGAGTATCACGACCAGATTCTCTGGGCCGTGCTTCTCCGCCAGGCTCTTGACCCGCTCCTGATTCTCCAGATCCATGGCCCCTGCGGCAGTTCAGACAAAACACTCAGTAGCCGCAAAGATGACCTCTGCTCCCGCAGACTTCATACACTCCTCAATGGCGGGACCAGGTACCCCGTCTCTGTCACCGAGGATAATGGCTTTCTTCCCTTTAAGATTCATCCATTGTACCTCCCTTCTCGAAAAACGTCGCTAGCTAGTAACCTCTGGCCCCCATCTTGTTGAAACCCAGCTCATTTGTGGCCCCGGTTATCGCCTGGATCTCCACGGTTATGCTGCCGTCAGGTGCGAGACTGCCATCGAAGCCGCCGGCTATGCGCTGCGCCTCCGCAACATGGCCAATGACCTTGGGCATTGGCGGTAGGGTTACGAGCTCATTTGCATTCCCAGCAGTCACAACGGCGTCAGCCTCAGGGGCTGAATCAGCCAATGACTGTGATGCGCCATCCTGGCCGGCATACTCGTCGGTAATTAGCACGGTCTTGATGCCCAAACTCTCGAGGCGGACACAGTTCATGATCAGGTCAGCGTCGGGATTGCCGAAGCCCTCTTCGCTGACAACGGCGCCGTCAGCGCCAAGGAACTGGACCAGCTTGGTAGCATAGCTTGACGAACGCTCCTTGTCAGCCAGGGTTACATTCTCATTGGAAATCACCACCCCAATGAAATTGAGGTCCCTCCCATGGCTCTCAAACAACTCCTCAATGACCGGATTATTGAGATGGTGGAACGTTGTGTTCTTATCGCAGGCTGACACACAGTTTCCGCTGACAATGGCTCCATCCATAACCTCGGTGGGGCTGATAAGGGTAGGCAGTGTTCGCTTGGCATCAATGCCGTATACATAGGTGTCGTGAAGCAAGCCCTGGCTCTGCAGCATATAGAGGTAGACCACCTTTGGTACCCCTGGGTACCTGCCGACTGCCTCAGGTAGCGAGGGCCACTCATATGTCCTCACCTCATCTGGAACAATGTCTCGGGCGGCCTCTGCAACATACCGCGCTGCTCTGAATCCTACCAGGCGCAGGGCCTGCTCGTGTTGGTGCTTACTCAGTCCCTCCACAGGATCAGCAGTGACAACGATATTATGGGTAGCTGAGAAAGGTGTATAGTCGGCCCCCGGCCCCGACATATCAATGATACCTTCTTGAAAACCGACGATCTTGCCGGTAGTAACGATGGTGGCGCCCTGGAGAACATGGGTGCGCCCCTCACCCACCCGCGTAACCTTACCCTCCATCCCTGGGAAGATATCCCCGTTGCCCTTCACCTTGACCCTGGGTTCGATAACATCCTTGACCGGAATGATCCGGACTTCGTCACCTGGGTGGGCCAGGTCTATATCGCATTGATGGATACGGGGATCATCAAGGGCCGCCCGCTGGAGCTCACTCCTGTTGACCTCAAGGGTCCCTTTAGCAAACCTCGTGGCTTCGCCAAATTTGACACTGCTGACTCTAATCAGACCAAGTTCAAGCTTCATGTGGCGAACCCCCTATTCTAGCATCTCCTTGATCTTCGTCTCTATTGCCTCAGGGGTGGCATCATCCTGCACTAGCTCCGCCACCTTCTCCCCCTTGTCAAAGAAGAGAAGGGCTGGGATCCCCAGTACCCGGTGACTGATGGCCAACCGTCTATTCTTTGGCACATCAACCTTGCAGAACTTTACACTGCCCTGATAGGTCTCGGCAAGGCGCTCAACATCAGGCATGATCTCCAGGCACTGATTACACTGCTCTCCCCAAAAATCGACGACAACAGGGCCGTCGGCCTCAAAGACCTGTTCATCAAAGTTCTCTTTAGTCAGTTCAATCATGACAAGTTCTCCTTCCGCTGAGAAGATTCAGTCAAGGGCCTTCATGATGTCAGTTGCTCCCACTGGCCCGTGCATGGACTCCCTCAATTGGCCGCTGGCAAAGACAAGTACTGCTGGCGGTTTGGTCACCCCAAAACGGCGGGCAACACGCTGGTTCCTGTAGAGGTCAATGGCCACGGTCTTGATGCCGTCACCCCTTTCGGCCTCCACCTCCTCAAGGGACTTCAGAAGTCCCATGCTCTCCTCGTCGGTGGGGCTCCAGAAGCCAACAACAACTGGTCTCTCTGACTCAAGGACCTGCTCCCTGAAGCTCTCCTCTTCCTCCAGGAACTTCTCGGCGGCCACCGCGGCTGTGGCTCCATCGCCGCAGGCGGTCACAATCTGCCTGAGGTACTTCTGGGTAACGTCACCGGCGGCATAGACGCCATCCACTGAGGTCTGCATTCTCTCGTCAGTAATAATGTACCCCCGGTCATCCATCTCGATTTGTCCCTTGCAGAAATCTGTTTGGGGCACGGTACCGACGAAGATAAAGACACCGTTGGTCTGTATTTCCCACCGGTTCCCCGTTTTAAGGTTCTTCAGTGTAACGGCCTCAACTATCCCCTCTCCCTTGATCTCATCAACAACAGAGTTCCAGACGAAGTCAATCTTAGGATTGGCGAAGGCCCTCTCTTGCAAGTACTTGGCGGCATCCATTACCCCTTCGTCATGGACAACGATGATGGTGACCTTGTCAGCGAAGCGGGTCAGGAAGATGGCCTCCTCCACGGCGGCATCTCCGTTCCCAATCACAATGACATCAAGGTCGGTGAATATCTCCCCATCGCAGGTGGCGCAGTAAGAAACGCCCTTGCCCCTGAGGCTGCCTTCCCCTGGCAAGCCCAGGGTTCTCGGTTTGGCGCCAGTGGCTACTATCAGGGACTTGGCTCTATACTCCCGGTTCCTTCCCCGGGCAACCTTAACCTGGGAGCCCAACTCCAGGCCCTCAATTCGATCCTTGATGAAGGTAACGCCAAATCCTTCGACCTGCTCAGTCATGAGGCGCATCAACTCAGGCCCGGTGGTTCCTCCAGGAAAGCCAGGGTAGTTCTCGACGTCTTCAGTAGTGGCTGCCTGGCCACCCTTGCGGCCGGTTTCAATGATGGCGGTGCTGAGCCTGGCCCTGGCGCTGTAGAGCCCGGCGGTAAGCCCGGCAGGTCCGGCCCCGATAATGAGTACATCGTAGATTGCCTCTTCTGTGCCCATTACAGATCTCTAACCCCCTTCGTATCAGTAATGCCCAGGTCAATCAGGCTCCTCTTAACCAACTCGAGATCGAGTAACTGCCGGTCCAGGTCGTGCGCACTGACAGGAACCTGTCCACCGCTGCCTTTACCATCAGCACACTCGCCCAAAGAGAAATACCTCCGCGGATATCTGGAATGCTCAGCGGCAAAACCAACGGCCCCCTCGATCTCTCGCAGTGAGGCCAGATCCAGTGGTCCTCGCTCCTGGCTGAGTATGACAGTCCGGTAGGGGGTCTGCCGCGGACCAATCCCTCCTGCCATCGGATGAGTCAGCAGCTTATGCCCCAGGTGGATCAGACGCCGCGCCTCGAGGAGGACCTCAAGCTGGCCAGTGGGGCTGCACCCTTTCCCTTCTACCTCTTTTACTTCATGCTGATGACACATTCCATCGCCCCGATTTACAGCGGAGGACACCCGAGGGTTATTGGTAACGATGAAACAGCCCCCCGGCGATGGAGTCCCCTTGGAGATGGCTGCCTTCCCTGTCTTAATCCGCGTCCCGGACATTCGCCTCACCACCCATGACCCTTATTCCTTAATCTGTGCAAAAAGTGAGAGGAGGAAACAGCAAACTACGTTGCCGTTTCCTCCTCTGTCATAGGACCTGAGAGATTTAGCTATTTAATCATTGCTCCGTCGGTGCTACCCTTACCCTTGCGGTATGGGCAGTACTTTCCAGAATCCCTTCCGGATACGGTCCTTGGACCTGAAAGTTTCTCCCTAGGGCCGGCGCCCCATCGGGATTGCTTCTTCGGCACCCGCCACCTAAAAGCGGGATTCTCCCGTGTCCTTCATTTGGGCATCCATATGGGATTATTCCCCCTGTCTAGCAGGGTTAACTCTTTGTGCGAACTATCACAATCCGGCTTGCAGAGACATTGTACTCTCATCCATGACCCTTGTCAAGGGCTATTTTCCATCTGGTCTCTTCCTCTCTCCAATCGCGGTCTAGCAGGGCGCGTCAGCGTGAGTGCCGGGGATTAGTAAAGTTCTGGACCTCGACAAGGATCACATCCTCGCCGATCTTGACTATCTTCTCCCACGGTATGACGTAGTCCCTATCTCGGCCGAACATGCCGAAGATACGGGCGGGGCCAGGCACGACAATGGCCGTAACCTTGCCGTTCTCAAGGTCAACCTCGATGTCGCTCATGAGGCCCAGCCGTTTCCCGTCAACGATGTTGATGACCTCTCTTATGCGAAGATCCGATGTCTTGAGCATACTGACAACCCCACCCCCCTGTATCGGCAGGATAGCAACCACTCACCCGATGATGACCCCTCACCGCGCGTACTCACACTATAGTCTTCAGCAGATACCTGCCTGGTACATTATATGTCGATAGCTGCCCATGTGTTAATGATTACTATTAAGGACACAAGGGTATTAAGAGAGGGCTTCCAAGAGGGGGCCTAACAAGGGGCGTGAGAATTCAAGTCTCTTCCGGGGCTTACAGGGCTTTAAGGAGACAGGGTGGCATTACCAGGGCTCAATGCCCGCCGTCGACACCAGGGGGCGAAGTCCACAGGGCCAAGCGTCTGGCGAGGGCCTTAGGAAGTCTCTCCGCCCAGTCTTTGAGGATCTCAATACTCTTCCACCGCACCTCTATCTCATAGGTTTCATCACCCTCCACCACCAGGACTATCTCCTGGCCATCGCTCTCAATGTGAAGGTTAGTAGGGTCAGCACCGGGTTTGCCTGTCTCCCGCAGCAGCACCTCCACCCTCCGGGTCTCAACTTCATTCAGGCCCAATTCACGCAGATTGGCGAGGTCGGAGGGTTGCATACCGCCCCGGCTAATGTCCACAAAGCATAGCGGTGGAAACAGCAGGCACCACCAGTTCTGGCCTTGACCCTCGCCAATCACTACCTGTAGGGCACTATACTCCCCCGCGGGGAGGACCAGGTCACCATAGGCCTTAGTTGGGAATGGGAACCGCCCATAGGTGGCCAACACTGGGTAGGCAAAACCGGCCCGGGCGACCTCACCCGCCGCAAGGTTCTGGATCTCAGTCAGCCTCTCTCCCAGAAACTCGGCTGCGTCCGCCTGGGTTTCCAGCCGGCGCAGCTTGCCCCCATACTCCCCGACTATCAGGTCTCGAACCCGCAGTTTCAGTTCCTGATCCACGGGATCGTTACTGTGGGCCACAATGTGAAGCCGGATTAGATTATCTGGGTTGTAGCTGTATGCCGTCTCTGCACTGGTAAATGGGACGGCAGTCTCAAGGGCCATGGGCAGGACAGCAACAATGAATACCCCCATCAACACAAGCAAGGCAATTGTGAAAGCAATGGCATTCAGTGTCCAGGACGCCTCATTCTTCCCCCAGGGCATGATATCAACTCCCACCCTTAATGTTTTTTTTCATCAGGTTGATGGCGGCCTTCTCGAGCCGGGAAACCTGGGCCTGTGAGATGCCGATCTCATCAGCCACCTCCATCTGCGTCTTGCCCCCGTAGAACCGGAGCGTAAGGATTAGTTTCTCCCGGTCTCCGAGTTTGCGCAGGGACTCACGCAAGGCGATGCCTTCAAGGAAAGACGAGTCATCATTCTTCTCATCGCTAATCTGGTCCATTACATAGATGGGGTCACCGCCGTCATTGTAGATGGGGTCAAAAAGGGAAACAGGGTCCTGGATGGCATCCAGGGCGTAGACAATGTCCTCACTGGGTATGTTGAGCTTATCTGATATCTCCTGTATTGATGGCTCCCGGGCGTTCTTGCTTGTAAGCGAGTCTCTGACCTGGAGGGCCTTGTAGGCTACATCTCGCAGTGATCGGCTGACCCTGATTGGGTTGTTGTCCCGCAGATACCTGCGAATTTCGCCGATGATCATCGGAACAGCGTAGGTGGAGAACCTGACACCCTTGCTGAGGTCGAAGTTGTCTATCGCCTTCATCAGACCAATACAACCGACCTGGAAGAGATCATCTACCGGTTCTCCCCTGTTATTGAAGCGCTGAATGACACTGAGCACCAACCGCAGGTTCCCCTGGACCAACTCCTGCCTGGCAGCCTCATCACCCTGATGCATCCGCTTAAAGAGCTTCTTCATCTCCTTGTTGGTTAGCACAGGCAGTTGTGACGTGTTTACCCCACAAATCTCAACCTTATTAACAGTCAACCTGTGTCCCCCCTGTGGATGCTTGAGTAGTGGTTTTTGTTTGGTATTCTGCCTGACAAAAGTCTGGTGATGACCGGTGCGTAATCCATTATCTCCACCGAGTTTTCTAGTTATGCGTCAGTCGCCGCGCTACGACAAAAAGAAGCAAGCTAGGGAAGCCCTAGCTTGCTGTTTTAGGCCTAACCTCTATTACATATCATTGGGAAAGACAGATGGATCTATTCCATCCTATTCCATCTTCTTTATCTCCTTCCGTAGGCGTTGGATTATCCTCTTCTCAAGCCGTGAGATATATGATTGGCTGATACCAATGGCATCGGCTACCTGCTTCTGCGTTCGCTCCAGTCCATCATTGAGTCCAAAACGCAACTCCATAATCCTCTGCTCCCGGGGAGCCAATTTCTTCATGGCCTCCCGAAGCAGATGCTTCTCAACCTTCTTCTCAAGCTTCTTGTGGATTAGATTGCTGTCTGTCCCGTATACATCAGACAATAGAAGCTCATTACCGTCCCAGTCAACATTCAGGGGCTCGTCGAAGGATATCTCCATCCTGGTCTTGTTATTGCGCCGCAAGAACATCAATATCTCATTCTCAATGCACTTGGATGCGTAGGTAGCGAGCTTAATGTTCTTAGAAGGGTCAAAGGTGTTGACGGCCTTAATCAGACCTATGGTCCCTATAGATACCAGATCCTCAATACCAATTCCGGTATTCTCAAACTTCTTCGCGATATATACTACCAGCCGAAGATTCCTCTCAATGAGGACGCCTCGCACTGTTGTATCGCCCTTCTGTAGGCGGCCCAGAAGGTAGCCCTCCTCGTCCCTTGACAGTGGTGGGGGTAAGGCCTCACTGCCACCAACATACAAGACCTTTAAGGGAGAGTAGAGTCCAAGCTGAGTTAAGATGCGTATCACCAGGATCTTCAAGATCATGCGGAGCTTCCAATAGGGAATTTCTGTCACCCCCTTTGCGTAGCCCGTCCTCTTTAGATTTCAGTTCCTTTGACCTTACATCTGAGCCGCCTCTGCCACCGCCGGTGGCGCCACAGCATTATATGTCCCCCCAGAACTGAGAGGCCTGCTGTACAGACAGACCACTACGGACATGATCGCCTGCCAACGATCCTCATCAAAGACCTCCACGGAGTCAGGACGAAAACCCACCAACATCCCGCTGACTGTTCCAATGGCGCTGAAGGGTATCAGACGAAAGCGGCTTGACCAATATGGATCCATCCCCTCGGGCAGTTCTGTATTACCGCCGTCGGCCGCGATTTGACAGAAGGACATCACCTGCTCCGGCAGAACCCCTGTCAGGGCCCTGTCCTCCACGATCACAACAGGACGGTCCGACAGCGGGTCTCTTAGCTGATTGCCTGTGTCAATCAAGGCGGTAACAACAACCCGCTGATCAGCAAACCCAAAACAGAGGTCTCTCAGGTTCCTGCTGTGGAAAACCCTTTCCTTGATGAAGTTAATCAACAGCCCAATCAGAGAGTACATGGCAGCTCCGCCTGCCACCAGGACCCACCAGTAGAGATTAGAGAAGGAGAAAAGGCCAATCGGCACTGCTCCCTGCATCTGCAGGAAATAGGCCACGGCGAAGGTAGTGCCCGCCAATAGAAACGCCAGGATAAAGAAGTACTGGGCCAGGCGCACATAGCTGCGCCAACTTAGAGGCGCGTAGGCTAATAGCAGAATTGAGAGGGCCAACAGGACCGTAAACCACCAGGCCTTTAAGAAGGTGTAGTCAACCATAACGCCGAGAACAGCAGCCAACGAACCGACGGTGGCTCCTGCCGCAAGACGCCAGGGGCTGGTCCCAAGTCCGGCCAGGCGCCCGGCAAACCACAGCAAGAAGATGTCGACAGCCAGGTTTACGGCAAACACAACATCAACATAGACCACCTGCTTCAAGAGCCAGCAAACCCCCTTGCCCTGTCGCTACCTAAATACATATTTGCCGGGCATTCGAGATATGCGCCCACTGGTCAATAGCCTGAGTATAATTATAGAGCCCCCGGGTCAAGAATTTTGTCAAAACAACAAAATAACGGCCCCTGAAAGGGGCCGTTCAAGTGGCGCAGGGACTACTGCTCTCTGTCAGTCGTCACCCTTCTTCGAGTGACTGCGCCCGCGGCGCAGGAAGGCAGGGATATCCAGTTCATCGCCACTAGCCCTACTGAAATCGGTTGGGAAGGGCAAAGATTCTGGGGCCTGCAGGGAGAAGCCAGTGGCGATTACCGTGACCCTAATCTCCTCTCCCAGTGAATCATCAATAACCGCGCCGAAGATGATCTGGGCGTCATCATCAGCATGCTCAGTAATGATGGTGGCGGCGTCATTGACCTCCATAAGACCAAGGGCAGAGCCGCCAGTTACATTGAGGAGTATGTTCTTGGCCCCATCAATTGACGTCTCAAGGAGCTCACTGGATACCGCCTTCTTAGCTGCATCCGCCGCCCTCCCCTCACCAGAGGCCTGCCCGATGCCCATCAGGGCCGGGCCGTGTTGGGACATTATACTCCTGACATCGGCGAAGTCCAGATTAACAAGACCAGGCACAGCCACGAGGTCCGAGATACCCTTGACTCCGTGGAACAAAACCTCATCTGCCTTCAGGAAAGCCTCAAGGAAAGTACCACCCTTCATCACACTTAGCAGGCGCTCATTGGGGATGGTAATCAGAGTATCTACCTTTTCTTGCACTGCCTCAATGCCCATCTCTGCCTGGTTCATCCGTTTCTTGCCCTCGAACTTAAAGGGCTTCGTAACTACACCGACTGTAAGGCTGCCAGCCTCTCTGGCGCACTCCGCTACTATAGGAGAGGCGCCAGTACCAGTGCCTCCACCCATTCCAGCCGTAATAAAGACCATGTCCGCGCCAGCAAGGGCCTGAGATAGCGCCTCACGGCTTTCCTCCGCTGCCCGGCGTCCAATCTCGGGATTACCGCCGGCACCTAACCCTCTGGTTAGCTTCTCGCCAACCTGGATCTTATGGGGGGCCTCAGCCAGCATCAGGGCCTGCGCGTCGGTATTGACACAGATGAAGTCAACACCCTCAAGTCCCGCCTTGATCATTCTATTAACGGCGTTACTACCACCCCCACCCACACCGACAACCTTGATGGAGGCAAGCCGCCCAGTATCCAAATCTATCTCAAACAATGCCCTTCGACCCCCTTGTTGTGCTACAACCAATGCTGCAAAAAGCTACTCTGACCCCTTATATGAAATCACCTAGCAGTGACTTCAGCCTGTTGACCGCCGCCTGCAGGATTCCATCGCCGCCGTCTCTCCTGTCGGCGGTGTGGCTGTCTCGCGCCGCAAGTAACACCAGGCCCACCGCCGTGGAAAAGGCCGGATGACCAATAATGTCATCGAACCCATCAACTTCCTGGGGAATTCCGATCCGAACTGCTACCCCCAGGTCTCGCTCAACAATCTCCGCCATCCCCCGCAGGCAGGAACCTCCCCCGGTCACAACCAACCCTCCCGGTAACAGGTTCCATGAACTGAAGAGACTGATATGTTGGTCGATTAATCCGAGTATCTCCTGGACCCTTGGCTCCACAATCTCCGCCACATACTTGCACTCATAGGACTTCTCCGCCTGTCCCCCCACGGTGGGTACAGTAACACTCTGCTTCTCACTGCAGAGGGTGGCGAGAGCAACGGCGACCTCGTGTTTGACCTTCTCCGCATGACCCAAGGGAGTCCCCAGCCCATAGGCAAGATCGCTCGTAATGTGGCCACCACCGAGGGGCAGAACTGCGGTATCAATCAGACTACCCTCTTTGAACACCGCCAGGTCAGTAGTACCGCCTCCAACATCCGCTATGACAACCCCGAGCTCTCTCTCGGCCTCAAGGAGGATTGCCGCGGCCGAGGCCAGTGATGACAGGATAATGTCTTCGATAGCAAGGCCAGCTCTGTTTACAGCCCTGATCAAATTCTCAAGGGCGGCGGTGGCGGCGGTAATAATGTGAACCTCAACCTCCAACCGCTTCCCAACAAGACCCACAGGGTCCAAAATGCCCTCATAGTTATCAACAATAAACTGCTTTGTTGCGGTATGGAGGACCTCACGGCCGGGTTCTAGTTGGATCAAGCCCGCGGCTTCAAGGGCTCTGGCCACATCGTCTTCTGTGATCTCGCCCTCAAGGTCTGATACAGTAACCACTCCATGGTTGTTGAGGGATTTGATGTGATCGCCAGAGATGGCGACATAGACCTCGTGAACTGGTCGGCCACTCATCTGTTGGGCCCTGTCCACGGCCATCGCAATGCTGCGACTGCACTTGTCCAGGTCAACAACCATGCCCCGGCGGATGCCCTGTGAGGGGGCCACTCCCGTCCCAAGGATGCGGTACTCACCAGTTGGACCAATCTCAGCGACGAGGGCGCATATCTTTGCGCTGCCGACATCCAAACCTGTTACTACTCTGTTTGCCGCCAAAAAGACACCTCCATGCCTGCCCCGAGAACTGGCAGCACAGGTAACTTTCAACACGCACAAGCCACTCTCCTCTTCGGTCCCCTGAATACCAGGCGATGTTACCGCTGGATCACCGGACGGTTCAACTGTGTCAGGTTGATGCGCTGGCCACGTTCGCCCCGGCTGTAGAGATCCCGCAACATGGCCTGGAGGGCCTCCATTTTGGCTGCAACCTGATTGTCGGCAATTCCAAGGGTTATTACGGATTTATCCATGGTATAGGCGGTTATCACCAGATTCTTATCGATGTGAACCTCCGAAATCTGTTCGAGCCAGGCCCTGTCCAGGGCCCTGAGACAATCCACACCCACCAGGAGGGCCTTGGACTCAACTGCCTCTCCGAGCCTTGCCTCGGTGGTATCAATGCCCGTAATCAGTGGCAACCGGAGGACTGATAGATCATTGACAACCATCAGGGCGACCGCCGAGGCATCGACGGCCAGGTAGGCATTGAAGTGCGGAACGAGGGCGATAGGGACCCGTTCCTTGACGACTATCTTGATCCTATCGGGTAGTATCTTCTGAACGGTTACACCTTGGACCAGGGGGTGGTCCAATACTCCTTCTGCCGCCTCCCGAGCGTCAAACCTGAAGATATTGTCTCCGGGGCGAATGCCGGCCAACAAACCAACTGCGTCTGGGGACAACGCCTGGGTCCCCTCGACAAGGACAGCAGAAACGGCGAATAGGGGCAGACGCAGTGCCGCCGCGCCCGTCAGCATTACCAGGAACAGCAGCACAATTAGTCGCTTCTTCAACATACCCATGACTATACCCCCAACTCCACCTTAAGCCTGTCCTACTCATATCCTGAAGCATTCCCCCCCCAATGAGGGGGTGTTCTATTCCGAGATTAGAGGTGCCCAGACACTGTCCAGGCCTCTACTACTGGTTCTGAGCCTTAGGAATCTCTCTGTTGGTTGCCCAAGCCCTTTTCACATCAGCCCCCAGCGACCTCAGGCGCAGTTCCAGTCGCTCATAGCCCCGGTCAATATGCTCCGTACTCTGAACCGTTGTCTCGCCATCGGCCACAAGGCCTGCTAAGACCAGGGCTGCCCCGTTGCGCAGATCACGGGCTTCAGTGATCCCGCCCTGGAGTCGGTTGGCGCCTCGCACCACTGCCCTGGAACCCTCCAGTTTGATATCAGCCCCCAGGCGGTTCAGGTCATCAACATGGGCAAATCGGTTCTTGAAGACACCCTCCTCAACTGTGCTCACACCCTCGGCAACCGCGGCCAGTGTTACCATCTGTGGCTGCATGTCGGTGGGAAAGCCTGGATAGGCGCCTGTAACCAGAGTGAACGATCCAGGACGGATCGGGCCTCTGACACGAACCGTACTCCCGGAGATATCAATTGCCGCCCCCACCTGCTTGAGTTTGCTGATTACAGCCTCAAGGTGGTCTGGCCTCACCTTCTTCAGGGTAACATCGCCACCGGTCATTGTTGCCGCGGCCATGAAGGTACCAGCCTCAATCCTATCGGGAATAACTGCCTCTTCGTACCCGTGAAGCCTGGTGACTCCTTCAATCCTGATCTCGTCGGTGCCAGCGCCCTTCACATTTGCCCCCATTGCGTTAAGAAACCCCTGCAGGTCTACGATCTCCGGTTCTCGAGCGGGATTCTTTAACGTGGTTTCACCCTCAGCCAATACGGCGGCCATCATGATGTTCTCTGTTGCCCCTACACTGGGGAAGGCCAGCCTGACCTCGTTACCCCTCAACTTGGGAGCGCGGCCAACTATCTCAGTAGCCCCCGTCTCGCAGTCCATCCCGAGGGCAGATAGACCATCAAGATGTAGGTTTATTGGTCTGGGCCCGATAGAGCATCCACCTGGCTGGCTGATCTTGGCAACACCAAGCCGCCCCAGCAAGGGCCCCATGAGAAAGATTGAGGACCGCATTTGGCTCATAAGGCTCTCTGGTACTGCCGCCGTCTTGAGGGCATCCGCCTTTACAGTGATTATGTTCTGGGATCCGTCGGGCTCGCGCTCAATCCACACCTTTGCCCCAAGCCGCACCAGAATCTCAATCATGATCCTCACATCAGTAATCTCAGGCACGTTGTGGATGACGCACTCCTTGTCTGTTAGAACAGTTGCTGCAAGCACGGGTAGGACAGAGTTCTTGGCGCCATTGATACTGATATCACCTTCTAGCTGCCTACCCCCTCTGATAATGAATTTGCCCATCTACTGCCACCTCCGGTGCCAGTTGGTGAATCCTCTCCAACGACGTCAATCTCCAGGTCCAGTGCTGTGCCATGCTTCTCCCAGACGGCGGCACGGATCTTGTCAATCAGGGCCTGCACATCCCGGGCCGTCGCTCCTCCCAAGTTGACAATGAAGTTGGCGTGCTGCTGCGACACCTGAGCCATCCCCACTTGCAGGCCCTTCATGCCTGCCAGGTCTATTAACCTGCCGGCGCTTCCCCCTGGCGGGTTCTTGAAGACGCTTCCCGCGTTGGGGTACCCAAGGGGCTGAGTGGATCGGCGTTGGTGGAGATGGTCCCGAACCTCCTCGCGCAAGCCTGCCGGATCACCTGGGGTGAGAGAGAATAGAGCGCTGGCCACAACGGTGCCGCCCCCTCGAAATACACTGTTCCGGTACTCAAATTCACACTCATTGCCTGGTAGTTCCTGTAGGGATCCATCAGGTCTCACAGCTAAGACAGACTTCAACCAGTTGCCAACGGCCCCGCCGTGGGCCCCAGCATTCATGGTAACGGCCCCGCCGATGGACCCTGGAATCCCGGCTGCAAACTCCAGTCCGCCTAGCCCCCGGTTAATGGCCTGCCTGACCAGCCCTGGTAGTGAAACGCCGGCCTCGGCCCGCGCATCGGTTCCGTTAAACCTCAGGTCCTTGAGACCAGAAGTGGCGATGACAACCCCTCGAACTCCCCCATCTCTAACAAGGACATTTGTTCCCCTACCAATTACCGTAACTGGGAGCCCCTCGGTGTTAGCGAAGCTCACAGCGGAACTCAGGTCGTCGCAGTCAGCGGGCTCAACATAGATATCAGCTGGGCCGCCGATCCGATAGGAGGTATGCCTTGACATAGGTTCACTAGAGCGAACGGTGCCACGCAGTATCTTACGCAGCTCATCTTGGTAACGTGACATAGACCCACCTCACGGGTTCTACTTCAATCCAGCCCAACCTGGTCCTCTAAAGAAGGCCCCTATCCTGCTAACGAAGCCAGCAGCTCCACTATCCTCCTGGTGGCATCTGGGTGTCCGAACTGCCTGGCCCTTTCAGCCATTGCCTGCCTGGCCCCGTGGTTCTCAAGGAGATCCAGGGTCACATCCCGCAGTCTGCCTGAACCCAGCTCCTCTTCGGGAAGAAGCAAACAACCACCCTCCTCAGCCAGGGCCCTTGCGTTGTAATACTGATGATTGTGGGTCACGTTTGGCGAAGGTATTATCACCGACGGGATCCCCAGGGCTGTCAGCTCGGCGATTGTCATCCCGCCAGCCCGGGTAATGGCCAGGTCAGCCAGGGCATAGGCCTGTTCAATCCGGTGCAGGTAGGGTTGGACCAGGATGTTTTCTCTGTCCTTCCAGTCCACAACTGCCCTGTCCAGTGTCGACTGGATTTCACCAAAGTATCGCTGGCCGGTGGCAAATATCAGCTGCTTCGAGGGATCTGATGCAAAGACCGGCACAAGCTCACAGACGGCTCTATTCAGGACTGCAGCGCCGCGGCTCCCCCCAAAGGCGAGTAGGGTGTTCCTGTCAGGCCTGAGGCCCAGGGCACTAGCCCCTTCCTCTCGGTTAGCCCTAAGTATCTCCGGCCGCACAGGGTTTCCGGTTACTACAGCCCTGGCCCGTCCAGGGAAATGGGTCGACGCACCAGGAAACTGAAGCGCGATGGTGCGACTAAAGCGCGATAGCAGTTTATTAGTCATTCCGGGAATCGCATTCTGCTCCTGGATCAAACTTGGGACACGCATTAGCCAGGCCGCTGCAACCACAGGTCCACACACATACCCGCCAGTACCACAGACAACCGCAGGCCTGAAGGAGCGAATTACCCCCAGAGCCTGTCCAAATCCTCGGCTTGCTCTGTAGGCCCCAGTAAGGATCTCCCTGGGTGACTTCCCAAAGAGCCCTGCAACATCAATAGTGCGGAAGGGTATACCCTCCCTGGGGGCGATGGTGGATTCAAGACCTGCCTTTGTACCAACGTAGAGGACCTCTGCGCCTGGCACCTGCTGAAGAAAGCCCTTAGCAATGGTGATGGCCGGGTAGATGTGGCCACCTGTTCCTCCCCCTGAGATTAACAGCTTCATAGACCGCTCCTTCACATTAATCCTGCAGCTTCATGGTAGCTGAACCAGTGTCTAGTTGCAGTACTTTGAGATGTTTAGCATTACCCCCACCCCGACCATCGAAAAGAACAGGGATGAACCACCGAAACTCACAAACGGTAGGGGAATACCGGTGATCGGCAGGGTGGCGGTTACAACACCAATATTCACGACTGCCTGGAGCCCAATCATGCTTATAATTCCGGCAGCCAGCAGCGTGGAAAAGGTATCTGGAGCGGTTATGGCAATACGGAAACCCCTCCACAGTAAAAACCCATATAGCAGCATCAACACTGCACAGCCTAGAAAGCCCATCTCTTCGCCGATGATAGCAAAGATAAAATCTGTGTGCTGCTCGGGCAGGTAGAACCATTTCTGTCGGCCCTGCCCCAGCCCCAATCCAAAGAGCCCCCCTGATCCCAGGGCATAAAGGGCCTGAATGATATGGAACCCACTGTCCAGCGGGTCTGCCCAAGGGTTCAAGAACGCCAGAAACCTGCGGAGGCGATACTCCTCCGACACAATCGCCCATGAGATAACAGGGAGAGCCAGGGTTGCCAGGACCGTCATGTGTGATGCCTGGGCCCCCACAATCACCAGGAAGACGAAGGCCGTCCCCGCCACAGCGATGGCCGTTCCCAGGTCGGGCTGGGACATTATGAGAACACCCGATACCCCAACAGCAACCAGCAGGGGCACAAGGCCTTGCCAGAAATCCCTCACCTTGGAGGGATTAGGCGCAAAAGAGGCAGCCATGTAGACCACGATTGCAAGCTTAATCATCTCTGAGGGTTGAAGTCGGAACCCGCCAAAACCAAGCCACCGCCTGGCACCATTGACCTCGATGCCAAGCCCCGGTATCAGAACGCATACCAACAAGGCAATGGATACATAGAACAATGGTTTGGCCCATGGCCTCAACCGCCAGTAGTCATAGTTCGCGGCAAAGACCATCGCCACAAATCCGATAACACCCCAAGCCAACTGGCGTTTAAAAAAGTGATAGGGGTCACCATAGTCCCAGTAGGCCTTGACGGCGCTGGCGCTGAAGACCATCACAATACCGATTGCTAACAGAACCATGACCACCAGGAAGACCGCGAAGTCCATGGGTTTTTTCCTGCGCCTCATGTCTACCACCCGTCCAAAAGCATACCTCTCGCCCCACTGCCGCTTGAGAGTGTTACATTACTGTGCCAAGCCCTCTAAGACCAAGTATACCAATGGCTGCCAGGACCGCTGCTACTGCCCAAAACACAAGCACTATTGTCCACTCACCCCAACCCACAAGCTCAAAATGGTGATGGAGGGGAGCCATCCTGAAAACCCTCTTTCCTGTTGATTGGAAACTAATAACCTGTATGATAACGGACAAGGCTATTATGACAAAAAGCCCCCCTAGCAGCGGTAGCAGCAACTCCGTCCGTGTCAATACCGCCAGGGCTGCCAAGCCTCCACCCAGGGCCAGCGACCCGGTGTCGCCCATAAAGACCCGGGCTGGGTGTAGGTTGTAGACCAGGAACCCCAACAACCCCCCAATCAGCGAAGCGCTAACAAGGGCAAGCTGACTGCTACCCACAACCAGGGCCACAAGGAAGTAACCAAGGAGCGAGATGACCATAGAACCGCCCAAAAGGCCATCAAGGCCATCGGTGAGATTGACGGCATTGGAGGTGCCAATGGCAAGGATGATCACGAAAATAGTGTATAGTATCGGCCCCAGGTTGACGGCCTCGAGAATAAAGGGCACCCGCAGCACCGGCGCGAGGTCAAGCAGGTAAAGGGCTGCTATCGCCAGGGTCCCACTGAGAAGAACCTGGCCCAGCAGTTTGCTTCGGGCCCGTAGTCCCAGTGGGCGCTTGAAATACACCTTCAGCAGGTCATCTATGAAGCCCAAAGCGCCAAACCCAAAGATCATGAGTAGAGTCAGAGCTGTGCGCAGATCAAGCGGAATCACTGGCGTCAATGCCAGCACGCCCGCCAATAGCCCGCCCAGAAAGAGAACCCCTCCCATCGTCGGTGTGCCTGCCTTGTCAAGGTGTCTTTCGGGGCCGTCACTCCTTATCTGCTGCCCCAGCCGAAGTTGCCGCAGCAGCGGCAGCACCACAGGGCCAAGGCCTGCAGAAACCACGAATCCGATTACAAGTCCATAGAGATAGGCCGTTTCGCCAACCACTGACATCCCCCTGTCTCACATCTCAGCTCCCATGCACATCACATTAGGTCTTGTCATTGACCCTCGCCTTGGTGAGGGTTCCAGCAATCTCCTCAAACCTCATACCCCTGGAGGCCTTTATGAGAACAACGTCCCCTTCATCGACAATCTCCCGCAACAGCGCTGCCGCCTGCTGATTGTCTTCAGCCTGGTGAATGGCGCTGGCAGGCATCCCAGCCTCAAGGGCTCCTGCCCCGAAATGCCGGGCCAGAGGTCCCACAAGAACCATCTCAGATACACCCAGGGCCCAGGCCCTGCTCCCCACCTGCCGATGGCCCTCAATAGCAAGGTGACCAAGTTCAAGCATATCTCCCAGGCAAACAATGAACCGACCGTCATTCCCGCCCTGGGCGGCCTTAATATCAACGGCTGTCTCCAGGGCAGCCCTGGTTGAGGTAGGGCTGGCATTGTAGGCATCATTCAGGAGGGTTGCGCCCTGCCATCTGGTCACCTCCATACGCATTCCGGTCAACTGAAGCCCCTCCAGACCAGTTGCTGCCCTCTCAAGGCTAATCCCCGCCTCAAGGGCTACGGCGATGGCTGCCAGGGCATTGGACACGTTGTGACGGCCCGGAACAGGCAGTTCAATCGCGGCGGTATCACCACCGGCAGAGACTAAGAATGATACACCTCTCGCCCCCAGGGAATTAAGGTTGCGGGCCTCAACATCACCGTCACCCTCGATGCTGTAGAATACCCTGCGACAACCTGCCCGGCAGCTCACCTGCCTGACCCGGGGGTCGTCGCCATTAAGAATGGCGACACCATCGGGCGGCAGAGAGGCCAGTAGCTCCGCCTTGGCCGCGGCGATCCTGTCGATTGTCCCAAGAACCTCGATATGAGACTCAGCAATGTTTGTCAATACACCAATCTTCGGCTGCGCGATCTCACAGAGTCGGGCTATTTCCCCCGGGCCCCGCATTCCCATCTCAAGCACCGCTGCCTCGTGCTCCCCTTTCAGATCGAAGATGCTGACCGGAAGCCCAATCTCAGTATTTAGGTTGCCATGATTCTTCATTACATTCAGTGAGGTCGCCAGGGTGGCGTAGATCATGTCCTTGGTTGTGGTCTTCCCCAGGCTTCCGGTAACACCCACAACCAGAGGTGAATAGCGCTGTCTGTAGTAGGCGCCAAGGTCTCCCAAGGCTGTCTGGGTGTTATCGACCTGCACCAGGCAGAGTTTACTATCGGAGATTCCCCTGGCATCTCTAGATACAAGGGCTGCCACAGCTCCGGCCTCAGCCGCCTTATCAAGGAAATCATGCCCATCAAAGTTCTCACCGGGCAGCGCCACGAAGAGGGAACCGGCCTGAGGCATGCGGCTGTCATAGGTTACTCTGAAGATCTGAAGGTCCACGGGGTCAATACAGCCTGGCGCCAGGTTCAGCACCCTCCCACCTGTGGTTTTAATGACCTCCCCCAAGTTGAAGAGGTGCCTGGCGGCCACCGCTAACCCCTCCCTTCCCTGTCCAGCCTCTGCTCAATGTGGCCCCTGGCCACCTCTCGGTCATCAAAGTGGATTGTCTCTTCACGGAATATCTGATAGGTCTCATGGCCCTTACCGGCAATCAATACGATATCGCCATCCTCAGCCATGTTGACTGCCCTGCTAATAGCCCGGGACCTGTCAACCTCGGTCTCGTAAGAGGTATCATCCCCTATCCCCGCCACTATCTGTTCAATAATCGCCTCCGGGTCTTCTGAGCGCGGGTTGTCACTGGTCACTATCACAACATCCGCTATAGAACTGGCCACCTTGCCCATGACGGGACGCTTGCGATTATCACGATCACCGCCGGCACCAAAGACCACAATCACTCTTCCTTCTGTGATATCCCTGGCAGCTTGAAGGGCATTAACGAGGCCGTCTGGTGAGTGGGCATAGTCAACGACAACGGCATAGCCCTGGCCGGCATCGACACTCTCAAACCTGCCTGCAACCCCCTCTATGCTCTCAAGACCGTCCTTTACGGTATCAAGATCCACACCCTCGGTGAGGGCAACAGCTACTGCCGCCAGCGAATTATAGATGTTGTGCCTTGCAGTTATCTTGAGATTGAGCCGGATCTCGCCTTCGGGCGTATGGGCTGTGAAGGACACGCCCCTGGGGCCAACCTCGATGCCACTGGCTGTGAAGTCGGCAGGCCCATCAATGGCATAGGAGAGATAGGGAACCTTCAGGCCCTTGACCATAACCTGGCTCCAGGGGTCGTCAGTATTGATTATCGCTGCCTTGCGCCCCTTCTTCGGTTCACCGGCGTAGCTAGTACCGAGGCCGGTGAAGAGCTTGGCCTTGGCCTCGGCGTAGTCTTCCATGTCAGTGTGAACCTCTCCCTCACCGAGGTGGTCCTGGCTCAAGTTGGTAAAGACCGCGACATCAAACTCGCAGCCTGCCACCCTCTGCAATTCCAGGGCGTGTGACGACACCTCCATTACCACCTTGCTGGCGCCGGCCTCAAGCATCTGGTTAAAGAGCCGCTGCAGGTCAACGGATTCTGGCGTTGTGTGGCTAACGGGGTGGGGATTGTTGTCTACAATGTAGTTTATGGTGCCAACGAGCCCCACCTGGAAACCGGCCCGACGGAGAATCGACCGGATGAGATAGGTTGTCGTTGTCTTGCCGTTGGTGCCCGTCACGCCAATGAGCCTCAGTCTCTTTGAGGGATGGCCGAAGAACTCGCTGGATATCATGGCCAGTGCCCTGCGACTGTCCTTGACCATTACCTGTGTAACATCGGTCTTCCGATCTAGGAATCGCTCCAATACTAGGGCTGAGCAGCCCGCCGACACGGCCTGTGGAGCAAAGTCGTGGCCATCATAGACAAGACCCTTCCGGCACACAAAGAGATGGCCAGGCCTGACATCGCGTGAATTATTGGCCACACCGGTGACCTCTCTATCCTGATCTCCCCGGATGGCCAGGACATCAACATTCTTGATAACGTCTTTAAGGTTCACTCTTATCCTCCAGTCAGACATCCCCTGCATAACTAGAATTTACCTATAATTCGCCTCTATAGTTTCCCACCAGGGCCCCAAGTTATTATGGTGATGGTGGTTGGAAATAGACCCTGATTACCGTCGCCTTGCTGACCTTCACCCCAGGCTTGGGATCCTGCTGGACGACAAGGCCTGTTCCACTGAGTTGCATCTGCAGGCCCAGAGCCGACAGCAACTCGCCGGCACCGCGCAGGGTCTCGCCGGTCAGATCTGGAACCGTCACAACATCGGAGTCATTCTGGTTCCCAAGAGAAACGATAATGTCTGTACCCGCTGGCACCTGACTACCCGAGGGAGGGGTCTGGCCCGTCACACGGGTACCATCTCCAGAGACCACCCATGAGAGGTTCTCCTGCCACAGACGGTCCTTGGCCTGGTTTAGGGGTAACCCAATGATGTCTGGAACCGTTACCACTGTCACGGCGTGGCTGTCTCTCTCCTCTATTCCAGGACTGGGCGGTATGGCCAGATAGTGCAGGGCATCACGCATGACAGCCTGAAAAACTGGGGCTGCTACAATGCCGCCATAGTACACACCTGTGGGCTCATCAATCATCACCAATATCGCCAAACGTGGGTCATTCACGGGTCCGAACCCCACAAAGTAGGACTGGTGCCTCTCAGAAGAGACCCTGCCACCAACAGACTTCTGGGCAGTCCCGGTCTTTCCCGCAATCAGATAACCCTCTATCTGGGCATTGCGCCCTGTTCCTTCCGAAACGACATACTCCATGGTATCCTGTAGCCATCTGGCTGTATCAATTGATACAGCCTGACGTACGGCCGTGGGCTCCCTTTCCCAGATGATCCTGCCTTCCTGGTCTGAGACACTATGGACGAGGTAAGGTTCCATGAGCACCCCATCATTGGCAATGGCCGCTATCCCCCGTATCAACTGAAGAGGAGTCAACTGCAGGGTCTGCCCAAAGGACATTACAGCCAGATCAATCTGGGTCGCCCGTTCAAATGGAGGAGCGATACCGGTACCCTCACCTGGAAAATCAATTCCCGTCTGTTCTCTCAGCCCGAAGGCGTCAAGATACTGGTAGAACTTATCAATGCCCAACCGCTGACCAATCTGGATCAGTCCGACGTTGCAGGAGTTCTTCAATACTTCCCTTAGGTCCTGACTTCCGTGGCCTCCAGCCTTCCAACAGGAGATCCGCTCACCAAGAACGGTAGTGCTGCCGCCGCAGAAAAAGGTATCGCTTTCAGAGACTACGTTCTCCTCAAGGGCGGCGGCAATTGTGATGGGTTTGAAGGTAGAGCCAGGGTAGAAGTTGTCGGTGAAGGCTATGTTCCGGCGGTTTTCCGCCGGGTAGTCGCTGTAGTCTGTCGGATCGAAGGTGGGCCACGATGCGCTGGCAAGAACCCCCCCTGTCTTCACATCAAGCACCAGAACGACACCGCCCTTGGCCTGATGCCGCGCAACTGCAGACTGTAGTTCACGCTCTGTGATGAACTGAATTACCTCGTCGACTGTAAGAGTGATGTTGTGGCCATCCTGAGGTGGGAAATACCTGTGTAGTGCCTGGGGCATCTCAAAGCCTCTAGCATCGTACTCAATAACAATCCGCCCGGGCACCCCGCGGAGCTCGCGGTCGTAGACTAGCTCAATTCCCTCTAGTCCCTGCCCATCAATGCCTACAATACCTAATAAGTGCGCTCCTAATCGACCCTTGGGGTAAAACCTTTTGCTCTCCTGGGTAAGATCTATCCCTGGAATCTGCAGCAGCTTGATCTGATGGGCCTGTTCTTCGGAGATCTTGCGAGCGATCCAGACAAAGGCCTGGTGCTTCTGGACTCGCTCAAGGATTTCATCGTAGTCCATGTCAAGTATCTCCGCCAGCGTCCTGGCTGTATCGGCCGGGTTTTGGACCTGAGTCGGAAGGGCGAAGACAGATTCCACGCTGACGCTCAGGGCAAGCTCCCTGCCAACTCTATCGTAAACAACACCCCGCTTGGCCTCGACCCTCACATCCCTCATGCGAGTGGCAAGAGCCATCTCGCGAAGTTCCTCTCCGTGGGCGAACTGGATCCAGGCCAGCCGCCCCATTAAGAATACAATGAGAAATGCGGAGGCCAGGAACAGCACAGCTATTCTCCTCCGCATCATGATGCCAGGTATGTCCGGCAAGCCTATCACACCCCAGGTCACATTTACCCGCTAGCGCACACGACCCGCTTCCACGATCCGGCCACCAAAGATCCTTGTTACCAGACTACTAAGGAAGGCAAGCACTCCTTCGGTATTAGTTATATCTGTATCCGCTGACAAGGCTACCGCCTGGTCGGCGTTGAATTCTCCGCCGGCAAGGGAACTACTGGCATAGACCACCCTGTATTCAGTTGGCATTACCATCCCAAGTTCCTCCGTGGCAATCTGGGCGATCCTGTCAAGGGAGCTCAGACTGGCAACCTCCAATTGAAGCCTCTGCTTACTTTCCTCAGCGACAGCAACCTGCTCCTTAAGGTGATTGAGGCCGTGGCTCAACTGGGCAATCTGAGCATGTCTGTAGATCAACCCCAGGGCCAGCGCAATTACTACAAACACGTACAGGACCAATCTGGCTTTTCCCAGGTTCCGATGGGAATCTGGGCGCCTTTTGCTGCCCTGTCTGCGTGGGAGTGTTCTCGAATCCGCCTTTGCCAGCGCCGTCCCTCTATACATGGGGCTCTGCATTGGCTTCTGTTGTGGTAGTACCAAGGTATTCGGCCCCCTTTCCTTCTAGAACCAGGCCTGTAGCTGGCTCAGGCTCAATGACTGCTGGTCACTCAAACCTTCTCAGCCACCCGTAGCTTGGCGCTCCGCGCCCGTGGGTTCTCCCTGCGCTCCGCCAGAGTGGCCGTGACAGGCTTCTTGGTCAGCACCTTAACCTCTGGCACCTTCTGACAAACACATACCGGTATCTCGGGCGGGCAGACGCAGTCGGCTTCCAGATCTCTGAATATCCTCTTGGCAATGCGGTCCTCCAGCGAGTGGAAGGATATGACCACAACCCGCCCACCCTGAGCGGCGTGGGCGACCGCCTGCTTTAGAGCCCCTTCCAGCGGCTCAATCTCATTGTTTACCGCAATCCGCAAGGCTTGAAAGGTTCTTCTAGCTGGATGCGGGCCACTGCGCCGGGCGCCAGCTGGAATTGCATCCTTGATTACCTGCACTAGACGACCCGTAGTTGCGATAGGCTCAAGCCTCCGCGCCTTGAAGATGAACTCAGCGATCCGCGCTGCCCACCGCTCTTCTCCATACTCGGCAATAATGCCGGCCAACTCTCCCGGAGGAAGGTTGTTGACGAGATCTGCAGCGGAGATCTCCTGGGTTCTGTCCATCCTCATATCCAGAGGGGCGTCGGCCATGTAGCTGAAGCCCCGCTCCTCTCGGTCCACCTGAAGCGACGAGATACCCAGGTCAAAGAGGAAGGCATTGGCGGAGGTTAGCTTAAGCGACCTCATCACCTGGGGCAGGTTTGTATAGTTATCATGCACCAGGTCAATGCGGGCTGGCACCTGTGCCAGTTTCCTAGCAGCTTGGCTCAGGGCCTCGACATCTCTATCAATGCCGATAACCCGGCCTGCCGGACCGACAATCTCTGCCGCAGCCCTGGCATGCCCTCCCTCCCCGAGGGTGCAGTCTACATAGGTAGCGCCCTCTTTGAGGTTCAACCATTCAATCGTCTCTCTGAACAGTACCGGTTGGTGGTAGAAGCCTTCTATGGCCATGGTATTACCCCCTAGTGTCTTGCTTTTCCCTCCAACAGGCGGTGCGGGGTTATTCCACCCTCCGGTATATGTTCGACCTGGACCCTTTCTTTTATATTGATAGATCCAGCTCGTCTATGCGCTCTGCAAGCTCTTCGTAGCTGATGTCAGCGTTGTCTCTATAGCCATCCCAGACCTCCCTGCCCCAGATCTCAACCCGGGAGGAAAGCCCAATAATAACGGTGTCCTTATCAATTCTCGCATGACTCTTGAGGTGCTCTGGGATGAGGATCCTTCCCTGCTTGTCAAGTTCACATTCGGTGGCCCCTGAGAAGAACATCCTCACAAAGGCTCGGTCGCTGGCCTTGGTAAAGGGCAGCCCCCTCAGTTTCTTCTCAATGGAGCCCCACTCTTCCATGGGGTAAGCAAAGAGACAGTTGTCGAGACCCCTGGTAATGACGAACTTCTGCCCCAGGTCGTCTCGAAACTTGGCAGGCACTATAAGGCGGTTTTTGGCATCCAGGCTGTGCTGGAACTCACCGATAAGCATTCAATACGCCCCACTTTGCGGTTTCGATCTACCACTTTGCTCCACTTTGCCCCACTGAGTAACTCTTATTCTATACCATGATTGTTTCTCCTGCAACTATTTCCATCTTTTCTAGCGGAATCGCCAGACAAGAGAGAAACCAGCCCAATGGCTGGTTTTGGTGAGGACCCCTTGTTTCCCGCAAGCCCTATCTGTTGGAGATGAGACCACTCCCCTTTATCTGTGAGAAGACCTTCTGAACCTGACCGCGTCCAACCACACTCATCCCGATCAGGTCGGTATAACTTGAGCATCCCTTTCCCATGATACTGAAAGCGATGGCGGTGGCCCACTCATCGTCTACAATCAGCCCTCGCCCCTTGCCTCGCTGATAGTACCCGTCGACGAACTCATGAAAGCGCTCCATCTTCCATTGAAGCTCTCTGCTGAAGATACGGCGTTCCTTTGTTGATAGATTGGGCCTTCCCTTTCCCAGGATATCCGAGTGCTGTTGTGAGAGCCTGAATTCCCTCTGAAGAAGCTTGAGGATCACATCGGCCATGAATTACCACCCCTTAATAGAGCTATTCAGGAGTGATGACTTTCATGTGCTCCCGCTAGGCCAGGCTATGGGCCCTGACTTCCCGTGGGAACGGCCCCTGGCCGGGTTAATCCAGCCCCCCCGTATCCACTGGTAATAAAGACTCCAGATATGATGGCTCCGCCGCCCAGGAGGTGAAGAAGACCAAACGCCTCTCCCAGGAAAAGACTAGCCCAAAGGAGAGAGCTCAGGGGTACTATGTTAAGGAAGACAACAGCCCGGGAAACCTCCACCCTCTTCAACCCCTCGTACCAGGCGACAAAGGCGAAGACCGTGCAAGCCAGGGACAGATACAGTAGGCATAACCAATCCATCGGAAGCATTAGTCCAATGGTTGTCAGCCCCGGGTCGGTAATCAGCGCAAAGGGCAAGAGTAGTAGTGTGCCGATGCCTGTGGCCACAGTGGTTGATACAAGGGGGGAGAAATCCCGCAGGGTAACCTTGCCCAAAAGGGAGTAGATAGACCAACAGAGGACAGCCCCTATCATGAGGAGGTCACCCAGGAGCTTTAACTGGTGAGTGCCACCACCGGCCGGGGCCGCCTGCACCAGTAGAGCCACACCAGCAAAGGATACAGTTATCCCAAAGACCTTGCGGAGACCCATGGCCTCACGCAAAAACAGGAAGGCGAGAAGAGCCGTCACGGCGGGTCCAGTGGCAATGATCAGAGAACCCTCTCCGGCTGAGGTCAGTTGAAGCCCGTAGAAGAAGAAGGCGTTGTAGCCAAACACCCCGGTCAACCCCAGAACGGCCAGGCTCAACCACTGTCGGGCCCCGGCCCTGACAAGCTTCACAATCTCCCCTCTGGCCGCTAAGTAGGTTATCGGCAGAAGAGTGAGAAAGGCCAGCAGGAACCGGAAGAAGGCCGTGGCCATAGGGTCCACAGTACCCACAAGGTGCTTAGCGGCGGCAAAGGCTCCCCCCCATAGGAGGACAGCCGATAGCAGCAAGATGTAGCCCTTACCCTCCTCAGCAGAGAACATTAAAACCCACCTGCGATGACAGCATATACGAAGACAGCTGCAACCATCCCAATTATCGGTAGGGCCAGCAAGCGGTAGACTCTCGGAAGATCAGACTGGAAATACTCCGTCGATAAGGCCAGGCACAGGTGGAGGGGAGATACCAGATATCCTACCATTGACGACACAAACAACGCCATCAGTCCTGGGATGACCTGACCCGCTGCCAGGAGTGGAAGAAAGATACTGGCGTTGATCCCGGTGGCGGCCATCTGAGAGCCCACAGTAAACCCGGTTAAAATGGGGACAACGAACATGAGGGCAATGATGGGTATCCCTGCCCCTGACAGGAGATCAGCCAGATCACCGATGACCCCTGAGGTCTGGATGACACCGCGGAATACCATGATTCCCAGGCCTGCAAGGGCTGGTTCCAGTCGAACCGCTCCCATCAGATCCCTGCGAGCGCGCCCCTGAACAATGGCCCACAGCTTCTTCGCTCCGCCACCCAACGGAACGTAATTGATTAGGGCAATGGCAATAGCAACGGTAAGGGCTAGAGGGAAGTACATCCCCAGACCGACTGACAGCATCAAAGCCGCAAATACCGGCGCCATGCTTTGAGCCAGCCCTAACAGGGCATAACCCCGTCGACCCAAGGAGAGATTACCCCTGGTCTCACCCTGTCTCCTGGGGGGTTGGCCCAACCGCCTGGGCCCATCGGCAACAGCGCTTTCAGTTGCTGCTGCTCCCTGATGTATCGACTCTCTGTCATACTGCCTCTCGGCCCTCCCTGCTGACGGCAGCCCTGACGGTGCAGGGCGAAACAGCACCAGCCACCCCAAGGCAGCACCTGACAAGGTCACAATCAGGCCGGGCTTTATGAACTCGTCCACCGCCAGTCCGCTCATGGCGCTCAACATCAGTAAGGTGGGGTAAAGCGGGAAAATGGGATACCAGACATGCCTGAACAGCAGATTAATCGCGGTCTTTCGCTCTGGTGAATAGTTGAGTTCATCACCGAGGCGGTCAACCATTGGCGCCGACATAATGGCGCCCCCAGGGACTGTCAACATGCCAATAAGGCCCGGTACCGCTACCATTACCTGCCGTGGGTCCCTGGCCAACCCTCCGAGACTCTCCATCATCCGGTCAAGGCTTCCCGTGGTTTTTAGCATTGTACCAAGTACTGAGATCAAGCCGATGATGAGGACAAGATTTACGGTTTCAGGATCCAGGGCAATGCCAACATAGATTGTGGCTGCCTTATCGAAACCCCACCCGGCGGAAATAGCTACCGCCAGAGATGCCAATATCATTGATCGACCAAGGTCAACACCTCGTGATACCATAATAAGAACGACAGTAAAAGCAACAGCTAGACCCACCAGTGCCACAACACAACCCCCAGTGTTTGAGAACCAGGAAGGCCCCAGATGGCGGCTGGGGCCCCTCCGATTACATCAAAGTCAGCGCGACATCCATTCAGGATTTGATCTCAGAGAAGTAGACTACTGTTACGGTATCATCATTAAAGATATCTCTGTCATAGATCTCTTTCAGGAAGGAGAGGGCATCCTCTACTGACTTCATATCAGGGCTCTCCCCCCTGATATCCTCCATGGTCAACTCCGTTAAAGACTTGACCCTGACCCTGTCTATAACAGCGGTAAAGATCCTCTTGCGAACCTCAAACCTGTTACCATGGGTGACCCAGACGATATCGCCCTCCGCATACTTGTCAGTCTTTGTTCCCAGTCGAATCGTGCACTTCTTCTCTCCAGCCATCAGATTTCCGTGGTAAACAGATGAGTAGAAGTTAAGTGCCTTCAACGCCCACACCCCTTTCTGTTAGCCAATTCTATTCTACAAAGCCTCTGGCGAGTCCTCCCCCAGGTACCATTGGGAAATCGTAACAACGAACCATGGGGTTTAATATCTCACCGAAAGGGGGCGGGTATGACGGTCAGCCTTTGCTACTTATCCTTAAAGTAGCTGAGGACCCCGGTGTATATACCCTGAGCAATCTTCAACCTGTAGTCGTCTGTTGTCAGGAGCCAGGCGTCTGTCGCGTTGCTGAGAAAGCCTGCCTCTACCAATACCGAGGGCATCTTGGTGTTCCTCAACACGTAGAAGCTTCGCCTGTGGATACCACGGTTCTGGCCCCCCGTCTTGGCAACGAGCCCAGCCTGTACGTGCCTGGCCAGGGCTTCATCATTGGAACCACCGTAATAGAAGGTCATCATGCCCCTGACGGCGGGATCTTTGTAGACATTGTTGTGAATGCTGACAAAGATGTCAGCGTCGCTGCGATTTGCTGTAATGGTCCTTGCGGCCAATTGTCCGGCCCAGGGCGCATCGGCCACACGAGGGTAGTCGTCAGTGGTCCTGGTCATGATGACCTTGGCGCCAGCAGCCTTTAGAAGGTTCCTCAGTTTGAGACCGATGGCGAGAACGTTTATGGACTCGGCTACACCATTCTTGCCAACAGCCCCTGTGTAGTATCCTCCATGACCCGGGTCAACCACAATAGTCTTTCCCACAAGGGGCTTGTCCGCCCTGGGAGCATTGGTCTGCTTCCATTGGGTGATAGCGCCGAAGGTCTGGGGACCAACAACTCCATCAATCAGGATCCCGACCACCCTCTGGAAGGCCATGACACCACCCCTTGTCAGTGGGCCAAAGATTCCATCCACAGGCCCAGCCGGAAAACCGGCACTGTTAAGAAAGGCCTGAAGGTCCGCTACATCAGACCCCCTGACCCCATGGTAGAGCCAACGACTCCCAAAGTCAGCCGCCTCAGCCCCATCTCCATCCACTGCTGCCATCCCAAGTGCAAACATCGGTGTTATCAGTAATAGCGCCGCCAAGACTGGAATGCTTCTTCTAAACCAACTGCGTCTCCGAATCAACCCTATTCCTCCCCTTTCCATTTTGACAATAGGCGCTGCGCCCTATCCCTCTTGAGTCAGATAAAGGCCAGCTAGATACGGTTTTTCCCTAATACAATTATACAAAAGGCTGTATGTTATGTCACCTTTTGTAGGGCTTGGAATCGGGTATATTAGTTGGCAGTCTGTTGGGGGAAAATCCATCTTTATCCACGCCGAGAGGGGCCCAGCGGAGAGGGGCCCAGGGTCTAATACCCTGGGCCCCGAGGTTACTGGAGGATTGAGAGGAGCACACCGGCGGCCACGGCGGAACCGATGACACCGGCCACGTTCGGTCCCATGGCATGCATCAAGAGAAAATTCTTAGGGTTTGCCTTCCGACCTAACCTCTGGGCAGTGCGGGCCGCCTCAGGTACCGCCGATACCCCTGCAGCCCCGATCAGCGGATTGATACGGCCACCGGTAAGCCGGTGCATCAATTTGCCGAAGAGCGTGCCGGTGGCGGTGCCAATGATAAAGGCTGTGAGGCCAAGGAGCACAATGGAGATAAACTCCGGCGTAAAGAACCTCTCAGCGCTGGCACTGGCCCCAACCGTCACAGTGAGAAAGACGGTAATGATATTGATGAGGGCATTTTGAACGCTGTCAGCCAGCCTGTTGGTCAACCCGGTCTCACGCAGGAGGTTTCCGAGCATCAGCATGCCCACTAAGGCGAGGGAGAAGGGGACAATCAGAGCGGTAAGGAGGGTAACGAAGATGGGAAACACAATCTTCTGTTTCCTGGTGACGGCCTTCAATTGCTTCATCTCAACACTTCGTTCTTCCTCCGTCGTCAAGAATGTAACAATGGGCGGCTGAATGATAGGCACCAGGGCCACATAGGAATAGGCGGCAACAGCGATCGGTCCCAAAAGGTGAGGTGCCAGTTTTATGGCCAGGAAAACCGCTGTCGGGCCATCAGCCCCCCCAATGATGCCGATTGCTCCAGCTTCCTGCGGTGAAAAGCCCAAGGCCACCGCCCCCAATAGACTGGTGAAGATGCCAAACTGGGCGGCGGCGCCCAACAACAGTGTTGTGGGATAGGCAATGAGAGGCGAGAAATCAGTCATGGCTCCAATGCCCAGAAAGATCAAAGGCGGGTATATGCCCAACTCAACACCGCGAAATAAGTACCAGAGCAGCCCTCCCGGCTGCAGGCCGCTGGGTGGGTTCATTAGACCGGCTACAGGCAGATTGCCCAGTATAATCCCGAATCCGATCCCCACCAACAGCAGTGGTTCGTACTTCTTAAAGATGGCAAGGTACAGCAAGAAGAGGCCAAGGCCGAGCATGGCTACCTGTCCTAGTGTAATGTTGGCAATGCCGGTACTGGATAGAAACTCCGTGATCAACCCGTATCACTCCCATTAGTGCGTTTCATTACTATCCGGAGATTACAAGCAGCACATCGTCGGCCTGAACAACATCGCCTTTACCGCATAGCACCTCAGACACGGTGCCCGAGACGGGGGCGACTATTTCATTCTCCATCTTCATGGCCTCAATGACCACAACAAGATCACCCTCAGATACCTTGTCACCAGGACTTACCGGAACCTCAAGCACAGTACCGGGAAGCGGCGCAATAACCTTCTCTCCAGGGCCAGCGGGCTTAGGGGCGGGAGAGGGTGCCTTCTCCTTTTGTGGTTCAGGCTGTCTAACAGCAGGCCCTGGGGTCTTGGCCTCGTCCACCCTCTTTGGGCCAGGAGTAGCTGCCCTATCGGACGCCGCGCCAATCTCCTCAAGCTCAACTTCGTAGGCCTTGCCATTGACAACAACCTTGAACTTCCTCATCAGTAGGACTCCTTTCTACCTGCAGTAGTACCCCTACCAGTAACAATCTCGCTTCTGCCCATAGCGCCCCAGGCATCACTGGACTGGCGGGTAACAGAAATGCGACGGACATCAACTATCCTGTAGCGATTAAAGGGTTCATCAAGATACGCTGTAAGAGCGCCAGCAATAGCCGCTACAATCTCCGGCCTGATACCACTGGGCCCAGGATTGCCAATGTCATTAGCCGCACGAGATACCTTTGTGCCGGACTTGCGACCATTGGGGCTCTCCTTTGGCACCCCACCACCGCCGCGAGCGTTTCCCCAGCGCTGGCTGAAGAAGAGCGGGCTACGGATCCTGAGGGGTCTATCCTGGCTCGGGTCATCACTGAACAACCCCAGGTCCAGAACCTTCATACCCAGTGACACAAGGACCAGCACCGAGAAGACAATGCTCATACCCGTGACAGTCAGGTCAATTGCCAGTCTCATATTTCCCACAGTAGTGACACCACCTAAACGGGTATATTTCCATGTTTCTTGCCGGGTCGGCCCTCACGCTTATTGACCAGCGACTCGACGGCAGCGATCAGGTGCTGACGCGTTTCCCGGGGGTCGATGACAACGTCAACATACCCCCTTGCAGCAGCAACATAAGGGTTTGCAAACTTGTCGCGGTACTCCTGGATCTTGGCCTGGCGGAATTCCATGGGGTCGTCGGCATCCTTAATCTCCTTGCGAAAGATGATGTTGGCCGCACCCTCAGGACCCATTACCGCAATCTCCGCCGTGGGCCAGGCAAAGGACTGGTCAGCGCCAAGACACCTGGAAGACATGGCAATATACGCGCCCCCGTAGGCCTTTCTGACAATGACTTGGAGCTTGGGCACTGTAGCCTCGGAGTAGGCATACAGCATCTTCGCCCCATGGCGAATAATCCCGCCAAACTCCTGGTTTGTGCCAGGGAGATAGCCGGGGGTATCCACGAAGGTTACCACAGGAACATTGAAGGAATCGCAGCAGCGGATAAACCGGGCTGCCTTGTCTGACGCGTCAATGTCCAGACAGCCAGCCAAGACCCGCGGCTGGTTCGCAATAATGCCGACGCTGCGGCCATTTAACCTGCCAAACCCAGTTATAATGTTTGGCGCGAAGTGCTCTTGGCTCTCCAAGAACTCGCCATCGTCCAGAACCTTGACGATGATATCCCTCATATCGTAGGGCCGATTGGGGTCAGTGGGCACAACGTCCACCAGGCCGTCGTCTATACGGTTCACCTCATCATCGGAGTTAGAGACCGGAACCTCGGCCATGTTATTGGAGGGGAGATAGCTCAGAAGCTGTTTCACCTGGATGAAGCACTCTTCCTCTGAAGATGCCTTGAAATGGGCCACACCACTCTTCTTGCTGTGGGTATCTGCGCCCCCCAGGGCCTCAGCGCTGACGTCCTCACCAGTGACCGCCTTGATGACCTGCGGTCCGGTGATGAACATCTTGCTAACCTCCTCTACCATAAAAACAAAATCAGTAAGGGCCGGAGAATAGACAGCGCCACCGGCGCAAGGACCCAGGATGACTGACAGTTGGGGAACAACACCAGATGCCAGGGTGTTGCGCCTGAAGATCTGACCGAAGCCATCAAGGGCGTCAACCCCCTCCTGGATCCGGGCCCCACCTGAATCATTAATCCCGACAAAGGGCGCGCCATTCTGGAGAGACAGGTCCATTACCTTGGTTATCTTCTTGGCGTGCATCTCTCCGAGGCTTCCCCCGATTACAGTGAAGTCTTGGCTGAAGGCATATACCAACCGGCCATCAACTGTACCGTACCCCGTAACAACACCTTCGCCGGGCGCCTCAACATCAGCCATACCGAAGTCAGTAGCCCTGTGCTCCATGAAGGCATCGAGTTCAACAAAGGACCCTTCGTCAAATAGCAACCCCAACCGCTGGCGGGCGGTGAGCTTGCCCTGTTCGTGCTGCTTGGCGATGCGCTTCTCTCCACCGCCCAACTCGACACGGTCACGCCGGGACTGCAACTCGGCAAGTTTCAGTTCCAATTCATCCATCATCCAGCTGCCCCCTAACCTCTGTGGCCGTTATTCGCCTTCTTCAACCAGTTCATAGAGTACCCCACCAGCGCTCTTAGGGTGCAAGAAAGCAACCCTTGTCCCATGGGCGCCCCCTCGGGGCTTGTTATCCACCATCCGTACCCCAGCCTCAACCAGCTCAGTAATCCTGTCCTCGATGCCTGAGACCCTGAAGGCAATGTGGTGAATACCTGGTCCGCGACTTTCGATAAACCTGCCGATAGCACTCTCTGGATCAGTGGACTCAAGCAGTTCAAGGCGGGTATCCCCCGTGGGGATGAAGGCCACCCTCAAGCCCATATCTGTCAGTTCCTCAGTCTCCGAAACTTCCAGGCCCAGGGCGTCTCGATAAAAGGCCAGGCTCTCAGCGAGGTTCGCAACGGCAATGCCAATATGGTCAATTTTATCTATCATCTACTTCCCCTCCCCAGCTCTGGCAGGAGCATTGTGCCTGATGAACTCCACAACAGCCTCGGTGGCGGTGCCAGGACCGAATACTCCAGCCACCCCTGCCTCTGTCAGGGCAGGAACATCCTGGCCGGGGACAATCCCTCCCCCAATGACCAACACCTCGTCGAGACCCCGCTCCCTCAAGGCCTTGACTGTCGCTGGAAAGAGGTGGTTGTGGGCCCCTGACAAACTACTCAATCCTACCACGTCAACATCTTCCTGTAAAGCAGTCTCAGCTATCTGCTGCGGGGTCTGCCTGAGGCCCGTGTAGATGACTTCCATTCCTGCATCACGAAGGGCCCTGGCAATGACTTTGGCGCCCCTATCATGCCCATCAAGGCCTGGTTTTGCCACAAGGACCCTAATTGGAGCTCTTGATGTATCTGCGGCTATCATACGGTTCACTCCCATCAGTTAAAACATGCTGGCGGCCTGGTACTCACCGAACTCCTCCCGCAGCACATCGCAGATCTCCCCAAGGGTGGCATAAGACCTGACACACGCAACAATCCTGGGGACCAGGTTGTCACTGCCTGCAGCTGCGCGCCTGAGGTCGGCCAAGACCTCTTCAACACGGGCCCCATCTCGCCTGGCCCTCAGCGACTCAACCCTTGAGGACTGCTCCGCTTCGACGACGGGATCCACCTTCAAGAGTTCTCCCTCATACTCTTCGGCAACCTGGAACCTGTTGACACCAACAACGGTTTGAACTCCCTGCTCCACATCGATCTGGTACCTGTAGGCGCTCTCCTGGATCTCCCTTTGAACAAAACCGCTCTCTATGGCCGCTGGCGCGCCACCCAGTCTATCAATGGCCTCGATGTAGTCCAACGCTCCCCGCTCAATATCGTTGGTCAGGGTCTCGATAAAGTAGGAACCTGCCAGCGGATCAATGGTGTTTGTGACTCCACTCTCATGGGCAATGATCTGTTGCGTGCGGAGGGCCACCCGAACCGCCCCTTCAGTAGGCAGGGCTAAGGCTTCATCCCTGGAGTTCGTGTGTAGTGACTGTGTTCCTCCCAGTACAGCGGCGAGGGCCTGCATTGTCACGCGAACCACATTGTTTTCGGGCTGTTGGGCTGTGAGGGTGCAACCTGCCGTCTGGGTATGGAACCTGAGGAGCAGCGATTTGCTGTTCCTGGCGCCGAACCTCTCCTTCATAATCCTGGCCCAGAGGCGACGGGCCGCTCTAAATTTGGCGACTTCCTCAAAGAAGTCCATATGGGAGTTGAAGAAGAATGACAGCCGCGGCGCAAAATCATCAACACTGAGGCCCGCATCAACCGCCGCCTGAACGTAGGCAATGGCGTTTGCCAGAGTGAAGGCAACCTCCTGAACAGCAGTTGACCCTGCCTCTCTGATGTGGTAGCCGCTGATGCTAATGGTGTTCCACTCCGGCATCTCTCTGGCGCAAAAATCAAAGACATCGGTTATGAGGCGCATGGATGGCTGCGGGGGAAAGATGTAGGTTCCCCTGGCAACATACTCCTTCAGAATGTCATTCTGAATCGTTCCTGACAGTTCTGAGAGGGGTACCCCCTGTTTCTCGCCAACGGCGATGTACATGGCAAGAAGCACAGCTGCAGGAGCATTAATCGTCATGGAAGTGCTTACCTTCTGGAGTGGGATCCCGTCAAACAGGGCTTCCATATCCTCTAGAGAGTCAATGGCAACCCCCACCTTGCCTACTTCACCAGCAGACATTGGGTCGTCTGAGTCGTAGCCGATCTGGGTGGGTAGATCGAAAGCCACCGATAGGCCGGTCTGTCCCTGTTCAAGCAGGAATCTAAACCGTTCGTTGGTCTCTCGCGCTGACCCGAAACCCGCATACTGGCGCATTGTCCAGAGACGCCCTCGATACATTGTAGGCTGAACGCCCCTGGTATACGGAAATTCACCGGGAAAGCCTAAATCCCTGAGGTAGTCAACATCCCCCAGGTCAGACTCTGTGTAGAGTCGTTGAACACCAAGGCCAGACCCGGTAGTAAACTCGTCTTGTCGCTCAGGATAGCGGTCAAGGACTTTCTTCAGACTATCCTTCTCCCACTTCTCCTTGGCGTCAGCAAGTGCCTTGAGATGACTCTCATCCGCCATTACGTGTTTCCCCCTTGTACCCCCGAAAAAAAAGCCCCTGGACCCCTGGACTCTGATGTTTTAGGCGCGGTCCGGGGGCGGAAAACCCCCAGACCCACCTGTTCATCCTGCGTATCTAATCAGTCTAGCCAAGCCAGCCGCGGACACGCATGGCATCAACGACACGGGTGACAGCTACCATGAAGGCAGCGGTCCGCATCATGACACTGCGATCCTTCTGCATCTTGTATACGGCGTCAAAGGCCTGGCCCATCTTAACAGCGAGCTTCTCGTTGACCTCTTCCTCGGTCCAGTAGTAACCCATCATGTTCTGAACCCACTCGAAGTACGATACGGTTACACCACCAGCACTGGCAAGGATATCGGGAATGACGAAGATCCCCTTTTCGAAGAGGATTTCGTCGGCCTCTGGTGTTGTAGGCCCGTTGGCGGCCTCGCTGATTACCTTCGCCTTGACATCAGGAGCGACCTCACTTGTAATCTGGTTCTCCAGGGCGGCGGGAATGAGGATATCAACCTCAAGGGTCAACAGATCGCGGTTGGAGATTGCCTTGGTCCCGGGGAAGCCCTTGACAGAGCCGGCCTCTTCTTTGTGCTTCAGAACGGCAAGGGGATCCAGGCCCTTCTCGTTGTAAATGCAGCCGCGGGAGTCACTAACAGCGACAACCTTGGCTCCCATTTCGTGAATGAGGTGAGCAGCAATACTGCCAGCGTTACCATAGCCCTGTACCGCCACAGTAGCACCCTTGATGTCGATACCAAGCGCCTTGCAGGCTTGAGCGGCAACGATGACGCAACCTCGGGCCGTGGCTTCGTTACGGCCCTCAGAACCACCAATTACCAGAGGCTTGCCCGTCATCAAGCCGAACTGGTTCTTCTGACAGATTGTGCTGAACTCATCAACCATCCAGGCCATAATCTGCGGGTTTGTGTAGACATCTGGAGCAGGAATATCCTTCTCAGGACCAACGATCTGAGCGATCTTCTGGATGAAGCCGCGGCTCAATCTCTCTAGCTCGCCCTGGCTCATCTCCTTCGGGTTGCACTTGATTGCGCCCTTACCGCCACCGTAGGGAAGGCCCAGGGTCGCGCACTTGAAGGTCATCCATGTAGACAGGGCACGGGCCTCATCGGGAAACACATCGGGATGGAAGCGGAGTCCGCCCTTGCAGGGCCCGACAGCGTCATTGTGCTGGGAGCGATAGCCCTCAAAGACCTTGATACTACCGTCATCCATCTTGACCGGGATAGCTACCTGAAGGAAGCGCAGGGGCTGCTTCAGGATTTCATAGGCGGCTGGCTCAAGGCCCAGCTCGTCACAGGCCGTCTTAATCTGCTTCTGAGCAATCTCAAAAGGATTCAGTGTTGCTTCAGCCATTAAAAGTCCCTCCCAGAGAGTTGTGGCCCTCTTGCAAAGACCACTTCGGAGTGTTGTTCACAGCTTGCTCCTTCTTTCACTAGTTGAGCGCCGGAAAGAGCGGCAACGGCGCGTAAATGGCCCCCCAACCCAAGCCAGCCATCAGATACTAAACGCTAGAACCACCTCCACTGCTGACCAGCATTCTCCCGGCCTCAAGCGCCCTGCGGTTCAGGGTCTCTGTACCCTTGGGAACCCTACTTAGTACAGCTTCCTCCAGGGCCTCCCTGCTGACAACGCCGCTGATGGTCTGTAAGGCGCCCAGGGCCACAATGTTGGCAACAATCCTCCGCCCTATGTCCTCCTCGGCCGCCTGTAGGATGGGCAAGCGGTAAACCTTAATCTCTTCACCTATTCTATCCAGTGCTTCGGGCGGTACCGCGTCGGAATCAGCGACAATGGCTCCGCCGGGCACAATGTCTGTGGCATAACTTTGAAAGGCCTCTCGCGTCAGCGCCAACAGGTAGTGCGGCTGACGAACCTTGGGATAGTCGATTTCTCCAGCAGCGATTACTACCTCAGCCTTGCTCGCGCCACCCCTGGACTCCGGGCCGTAGGATTGGGTCTGAATGGTATTAAGGCCGTCAATGATAGCGGCTTCCGAAAGGATTATTCCTGCCAGTATTATCCCCTGGCCCCCCTCGCCACTGAAACGGAACTCGGTTCTTTCCACTGACCTCAACTCCCCCTCTTACTGGCAACCGCGATGATCTCCTCGTAGAGCTCCGTGTACTCCGGCTCCTGGGACTGGTGCATCACACCAGTAATGATCTTATCCCTGAGTTCAGCGGGCTCCAGCTTGGCCGCCTTCGCAATAGGGACACTGTTATCCCTCTGCCATTCTAGCATCTTGACGGGATTGGCAAACCTATTCCTTCGCCCGTAGTAGGTTGGGCACTGGCTGATAGCCTCGATAAAGGAGAAGCCCTTGTTCTTGAAACCTTGCTCAATGTAACGGCTAAGGGCCACTGCCCCATAGGCGGTACCCCTGGCCACATAGGTCGCTCCCGCTTCTCTGGTTAGGCTACAAAGGTCAAAACTCCGCTCGATATTGCCATAGGGCGCCGTTGTGGCCACTCCATTCTTTGGGGTCTGAGGGGAGTACTGTCCGCTGGTCATCCCGTAGATGCTGTTGTTAAAAACCACTACCGTCATGTCTATATTCCGACGGCAGGCGTGGATAAGGTGGTTTCCACCAATAGCGGCAGCATCACCGTCGCCAGTCAGGATGATGAGGTGCAGATCTGGATTGGCTACCTTGATCCCGGTGGCAAAGGGAATGGCTCGTCCGTGGGTAGTGTGGAGGGTATCGAAGTCCAGATAGCCAGCTCCTCGCGCGGCGCATCCTATGCCTGAAACGACGACAACCTCATCATGGGGCAGCCCAGCCCTATCAACAGCCCTGACAACGGCTCCCAGGACAGTACCATGCCCACACCCCGGACACCAGATGTGCGGCAGTGTATGGGCGCGCAGATACTTCTCTACATCCGCCATTTACAGCGCCTCCTCAATCTTGCCCAGTATCTCATCGGGTGTTAGCAACTGGCCATTGGCCTTTGGCAGGGAGATCACTTCCGCCTTGCCGCAGGCATGACGCTGAACTTCTCGCACCAGCTGACCCATGTTCATCTCTGGCACAATGATCTTCTGCACCCTATCGGCCACCGAGGCGATAGCCTTGTCAGGGAAGGGCCAGATGGTGGCGGTGCTGATAAAGCCAACCTTGTGCCCCCTTGCTCTCGCATCGCGGACAGCCCTCAGAGCCGACCGCGCCGTTGATCCGTAGGCAAACACGCAGATCTCCGCGTCGTCGACACTCTCTTCCTTGAGTTTCTGCAGCCGCTGGCGATTGCGCTCAATTTTGTCATGAAGGCGCTGCATAAGCTGAGCAGCCTCATCATGATCATTTGTGGGAAAACCACTTTCATCATGGAAAAGGCCTGTCACATGATGGCGGTACCCGTGGCCAAAAGAGGCCATCGGAGGTACACAGTCCTCAGTGTGGCGATAGGGTAAGTAGCCCTCCCTGCCAGCACCAGGCTCTGGTTGAGGCCTGTGGCTGATCTTAATATCCCCAGCCTCTGGCAGCAAGACCTTCTCCCGCATGTGAGCAACGACCTCATCCATCAACAGCACCACTGGCACCCTCAGTTCCTCAGCAATGTTGAAGGCCTCTACTGTCAGGTCATAGGTCTCCCTTACAGAGGAAGGGCTGAGCACAACAATCGGGTGGTCCCCATGGGTACCCCACCTGGCTTGCATCACGTCACCCTGGGATGGCGAGGTCGGCATGCCAGTGCTGGGACCCATTCTCTGTACATTTACAACAACGGTAGGGACCTCTGTCAGTGAAGCGAAACCGAGGTTCTCCTGTTTGAGGGAGAAGCCTGGCCCGCTGGTGGCCGTCATCGACTTAACCCCGGTCAGCGATGCCCCAATGATGGCTGCCATGCCGGCGATCTCATCTTCCATCTGAATGAACCTACCCCCAACCTGAGGGAGCAGTCGGGATAGCACTTCCGCAATCTCCGATGAGGGAGTGATGGGATAACCTGCGAAGAACCGGCAACCAGCGGCAATGGCCGCCTGGGCGCAGGCCTCGTTCCCCTGCATGAGCTTGTAATCAGTCATCGCTACCCGCCTCCTCGTCAGGATCGTCAACCGCGTCTGCATCCAGAACCTTCAGGCCGAAGTCAGGGCAGAGATGCTCGCAGAGCTTACAGCGCCTACAGGCATCGGGATCACTAACAACCACCTTTCCGTCGGGTCCCTTGTTGAGGACACTGTGCGGGCAGAAGGATATACAGATGTCACACCCCTTGCACCGCTCTTTCATTACCTTGATGGGCTTCTTAGACACTACCTTTTCACCCCTGGTCTCTTGTCTTTGTTCTACCCCTAAGTCAGACGTAACTATGCCATGTACCACATCAGTATCAACCTGGACCTAAACCTAAACGTCTCTAGTCTTGCTGTTTCAACTCAAGGAGGGCAGACTGGAGCAGGTTCACAGACCCGGCATCTGGCTTATAGATAAACTCAATGACCTCAACACCCCTGTCCGCCTGCAGTTGCTGCTCTACTTCCTTCATTCGACCGGGAGAGGCGATGACCGCGTCCACTCCCTGGAGGAACCTGGACAGCTCCTGGCCGCATCCGCTTGTGCACACCTTGAGCTCTTTGAAGAGGATCCCCGCTCCCACAATTGATTTCTCCACCCGCTCAGCAAATCTGGTTGATATGCATACCAGCCCTAAGCGAAGGTGGTCTGGCATCCGAGCCAGCCTTACCATGGTGCCAACGTCTGGGTCCAGGGCAATTCCCAGTATGTCGACGCTAAAGCCAGATAGGGCCACCTTGACGTCGTCAAGATGAAAGAAGGTGGTGACCACAAGATCAATGTCCTGGAGCCTCTCAGGGGAACCGCCAGTCCACTGCTCCAAATCAGAAAAAAACAGCGGAACTATGGCGACTCCAGAACCCAGCTCGAGTTCCCGAGTGAAATAGTCCAGCTGCTCACGGTTACACTCTATAAAGGCTACCTTCAATCTTTGAAGTACAGATTTCTTTGTCAGTGCCCGCTCTTCACAGACCTTAAGGAATTCATCCAGGCTGAACCCAAGCTCCAGACCGTGATCAATGGCCAGATCCACGACTCTCTTCAGCAGCTCATCGTCGTTCCTTGAACCAGCGCTGTCCGCCTCCTGCGCCACAAAGGTGCCGCTGCCCTGCCTCGACACCAACTTCTTCTCGCGAACCAGTGCCCTGTAGGCAGAGCTGACGGTGTTCCGGCTGATACCCAGGTCCTCCGCCAACTCCCGTTCAGGCGGCAGCTGATAGCCGACATCCCAGATGCCAGTCTCGACCAATCGCTCAAGCCCCTGCTTCAACTGAAGGTATATTGGAATCTTGCTTTGTCTGTTTATGGCGATGGGCGCCGGCATTCTTCCCTACCCCTTGTGGCACTGACCTCAAGAACCACTACATTGCTATGCCAATCTTCCACCAAAGCTGCAAACTTCCTCTGCGAGAGACCAAATTGGCACTTTGGTGCTACTGGTCTCAAGCATATTTGGACCTTTTGCTGCCCTATTCTCTATGTTTTCGGCAACTCCTCCTAAAAAGATTGGCAAAATATCGACACGCCCATTTAAAATTGGATTGCTTGGCTCTTCTGACTACTCATCTTCCTTGCCAAGGACCCGTCCAATGCCTTCTCGGGCCATCTTCACGTCCAGATTGTTGCCCAGACGGAGGGTTATCTCATTGTCCCTGATTGCCGTGATCTCCCCAAAGAACTGCCCGATGGTCAAGACACGATCCCCGCGCTTCAGGTCGCTGAGCATCTCTTGCCGCATCTTCTGCCTCTTCTGCTGGGGTCTAATCATGAAAAACCAGATAGCGCCGAAGAAGATCACCATGTAGATGAGTCCGAACGAAGATTCCATAGTCCCTAACCCCTTTCATCTCATGTTGAAACACTGTCAGACAAGGTTATTCCAGTGACACCCGTCGCTGGAAGCGCAGATTCCCCAATGCACCAAACATGCTTCTACAGGCCAACCCCTAGTCCTGCACTATCTCGTAGCCAAGTTCTACTGCCTTTCGCTGTCGAAGTTCTTCAAAAGAGCCCTTCAGGATCGCCTCCCGAACCTGTTGCGCCAGGTCAAGGATGTGGTGCAGGTTGTGCCAGGTGGTCAACCTCATCCCCAGTATCTCGTTGGTCTTAATAAGGTGTCGTATGTATCCCCTGGTGTACTTGCGACACACATAGCAGTCGCACTCGGGATCAAGGGGGCGCCAATCTCTGGCATAGGTCGCGTTTCTCACAACCAACTGCCCGTCCCTGGTAAAGACGGTGCCATGACGCGCTATCCTGGTTGGCAGCACACAGTCGAACATGTCAATACCCCGTGCCACCCCCTCGATCAGGTCCTGAGGGGTACCCACACCCATCAGGTATCGCGGTTTCTCCTGCGGCAGTAGAGGGGTTACAGTGGCCAGGATGTTGAGCATATCCTCCTTGGGTTCACCCACGCTAAGACCGCCGATGGCGTATCCCGGGAAAGGGATCTCCAGGAGATCCCTGGTGCTCTTCTTGCGGAGAGCCGGATAGACGCTCCCCTGGACAATACCGAAGAGCGCCTGGCGGTTGGCCCTGCCCGCATTGAGGTGCTTCTCCCAACAACGCTGGGCCCACCGGGTCGTGCGCTCAACGGCTTCAGCGGCTCGCTCCTCAGAACATGGGTAAGGAGCGCAGTCATCGAAGGCCATGATGATGTCGGCTCCCAGCGAGTGCTGGATCTCAATGGACCGTTCCGGGGTAAATTCATGTCTAGATCCGTCAATGTGCGACCGGAAGACCACCCCTTCATCACTTAACTCGCGAAGGGACGAAAGGCTAAAGACCTGAAAACCACCGCTGTCAGTCAGGATAGGCCTGGGCCAGGCCATGAACTTGTGAAGGCCCCCGGCCTCCTCAATCACATCATGCCCTGGCCTGAGGTACAGGTGATAGGTATTACCCAGGATGATCTCTGAGCCTACCTCCTCCAATTCCTCAGGGCTCATTGCCTTGACGGTAGCCTTAGTACCCACCGGCATGAAGACGGGGGTATTCACCTGGCCGTGGGGCGTATCGATGACCCCAGCCCGGGCCCTGCCATCGGTCGCTTGAAGTTCGTAGCTAATAGCCACCTCTAACCTCCATCATCTAGATGACGAGCATGCCATCGCCGAAGCTAAAGAACCTGTAGGACCTTGAGACCGCATCCCTGTAGGCCTGGAGCACTCTCTCTCTGCCAGCAAAGGCGCTAACAAGCATCAGCAGGGTTGACTTGGGAAGGTGAAAATTCGTCACCAACCCGTCGACAGCCCTGAACCTGTAACCGGGATATATGAAGATGTCTGTCTCCCCCTGACCCGGCTCAACGAACCCATCATCCCGTGCCTGCGTCTCTAGGGTTCTTGTCACGGTGGTCCCTACCGCTATCACCCTGCCACCCTGGGACCGACAGCCATTAATGACCTCAGCCGCCCCGTTGGGAAGATGGTATCTCTCGATGTGCATTTGGTGCTGCTCAATACGTTCTTCGCGAACAGGACCGAAGGTGCCGATCCCTACGTGGAGGGATAGAAACACCTGCTCTACCCCGTGACTCGCCAACGACTCCAGCAACCGGGGGGTGAAGTGGAGGCCCGCTGTGGGAGCTGCCACAGAACCCCTTTCCCGGGCGTATACGGTCTGGTAACGCTCAGGGTCGTCAATCCCTGATTTAATGTAGGGCGGCAGCGGCACATGGCCGACCTCGGAAAGAACAGTATCGAAGTCCCCATCATACTCCAGTTGGACCGCGCGCTTACCTCCGGGGAACGAGGCCACAACCTCCGCCACAATCGCCGGCCTTCCATCGCTGGTCTCAAAGACCATGCGCTGGCCGGCCTTAATTCGTCGTGCCGGCCTCACCAGGGCGTCCCACCTGTCATCACCCAGCGGGGTCAGTAACAGCAGTTCGCAATCGCCACCGCTGCCCTCCTTGTAGCCTAATAGACGCGCGGGAATGACTCGTGTATCATTAAAGACCAAACAGTCTCCAGGGTTCAGGTAATCGATAAGATCCGTGAAGAGCCTGTGCTCAAGGTGTCCCGAATCCCTGTAAAGAACCAAAAGCCGGGAGCTATCTCTCTGCTGCACCGGCTTCTGCGCTATTAATCCCTCAGGAAGAAAGTAGTCAAAATCAGAAAGCTTTTGCATCTGGCGGATTTCCCCTCGCCATCGTCTACTGCCCGCATTGGCCAACAGGCCCTAAGAGCCCGCTAACGCTCTAAGGAGAGGTAATCTCAATCCCCTGATAGTAGTATCTAAGGATATCTTTGTAGCTATACCCCTCTTCAGCCATACCCCTGGCTCCCCATTGAGACATTCCGACACCGTGTCCCCACCCACGGCCAAGAAAATCAACCCCTGCTGAGAGCGGCGCGTACCCCACGACAGTATAGGCAAAGGGTTTATTGAGCCACTCATTAGCGGCGATTGCGTAAGGCTTGCCGACCTTCCACTCATTCACTTCACCATCGGCACCGACCACGAAGACATCTTCTTCTGGATCGAGACTGTTCTTCACATAGCTCCCTGAGGCCTCCCCCATAAAGCTTATATCAAACCACGTACTCTTAAGGCCCAGGGCGAATCGGAAGGTTGACGCGTCTACCTCCAGGGTAGCGTCAGAGCCAACCAGGATCACCGTCTTCAGACGACCGGTGGTAGAGCTGGCAGCTCCGGGCCTGATGCCCAGCAGTCTTCCAACAACAAGGCCGCCTGTCGAAAGTAGCTTCTCTTCAATCTGAGAGAGTTCAAGGGTCTTAACCCAACGATAATGGGGAGACTGCTGGTCGTAATCCTCAACACCCCTCAAATATGAGTGACGGTAGGACCATACATCCTCACTGTTCTCAGTGTGACCACCAGAGGTCGAGTGAAATACAGCCGATATCAGCTGTCCGCCGTACCTCATTACCTCCCCGGCGGTCTCCAAAACAGCCCGATCAGATGGGAGGCTCTCGCCCTCTACCCCACCATAGACCTGGGAATCAGTTGTTGCCACAACATCATAGAGGCCCAGACCTGCCTTGGAGATAACCTGCCTGAGGGCATAGGTCCGCGCGGCAACCGCTTGGGCCTTCAAAGCCTCAATGGGCCAGCTTGACGGCATCTCCCGTGGTACAACCCCTCGAAGGTACTCCTCGACAGGCAGGATGTTAACGACGGTTACCCCGCCGTTGGAGCTATGAACGTAGAGTATCCCCCGGTAGTGTCGCGAGCCAAAGTTCAGATGCTGTGAGGATTCGACAGCCCTTACAACCAGTGGCCCGCTGAAGGCCCCAACAGGCTCCCCCGTTAGTCCATGGGCAACCCGGACCATACCGCCTGCGGTTGCTTCAAAGGTAACGCCATTCTCACCAGCGAACCGGACTACCTCAGCCCCTGTTTCCAAATTAAGCACCACACCTTCACCGTAACCACCGACAGTGGCTCGCCCGGCCGAGAGCGCCAGCGCCACTCGGACCTGCATCTCACCGGCCGACACTGGCTGCAAAGTCAGCAAGCCCGAAAAGGGCAGCAGGCCGGAAATAGGGAGCATAACAAGTATGGCCATCAGTAAAATGAAGGCCCTATCAGTCCCCATACTCCGTATGCCTTTTATGGTCTTAACAAGACACTCCATCCTAGACCCGGTCCTTTCATGGTCCACACTCTCTAGCAAGGCTGTGTATGAAATTCGACACACTAACCTCAACTCCTGCCCAGTTAGACAGCCCTTGCTGATCAGCAAGGGCTGTCAATATTACAGTGTGCGTCATTGTTGTTCCCAGCTGCTAACGCGAGGTTAGTCCAAAAATCCGGTCCATTATCCAGCGAACCACACCACGGTCGCGGCGGCCGTTGGCTTTGCCATCTTCTGCATCGCCGTCTTCTGCCTCATGTCCACGGGCGCCGTCAATACCAAGCTGCTCACCTTCGGCCTCCGAGACATCCGAGACATCCGACCCGTCATCTGAACCCGCGCCAGACTGTTGAGGCTTGTCCGGTCTATTATTGCTGGCGTTATTGTTCCTGCTATTAGCCCTGTCAGTACCATCAGGTCTATTACCTGGCGGTCCGGGATCATGATCAGTGTTCTGGGCCTTGTCTGCGCCTCCACCTTTGGAGTCGTCGCCCGAGCCCGGCTCACCACCTGGTCCTCGATTGTTGCCCTCGCCAGGGGTACTGGCTGGACCTTGACTGTTGCCCTCACCAGGGGTATTGACTGGGCCTTGACTGTTGCCCTCACCAGGGGTACTGGCTGGGCCTTGACTGTTGCCCTCACCAGGGGTACTGGCTGGACCTTGACTGTTGCTAGGATTGGGCGTACTACCCATGCTTGGATTGTTGCCGGGATCAGGCGTACCCCCTTTACCCACACCTGGAGTGGTGCCATCGGGTGACCCAAAAGGAGGGCCAGATTCCACATGACTCCCCTGTCCCAGGTCATTCCCGAGGCCTTTATCATCGGAAGGGCCATTGGCGGGGTCGGCATCGGCCTGATTGCCCTGGCCTGCGCTACTACCACTGCCTATACTTGCCTGGCTACTATTGGGGGGCCCAACCTTGCCGGGATGCTCATTCGACCCATGCTCAGGACGCTCCGCGGTTCCAGGTCTGACCCCCGGGCTGCCGCTGGCAGGGGCTTGAGGGTCAGAGGCATGGGTCTGCCCTGAATTCTCTTTGTTACTTCTAACCCTTTCCTCAAGTTCCCTGACGTCCTTCTCAGCATGAGCTTTGGCGATGATCTCATTAGGGCGGCCACCAGCATCAAGAATGGCTTTCCCAATCCCCTTGCTCTGCAGGTCTTCAACACTCACATCAAGGCCCTGTTCTTGGGAGACCAACATAACGGCATACTCTCCCGCAGACAGGCCTACATGGCCCGCTGCCTCCCGAACATCCTCACTGGTGGATACAGTGCCGACCCTAACGGAAAGGCCCTGGCCTGCCAGTTTGCCCTGGACCACTTGGCTAACCTCTTCAATCTTGTTGGTTAACTCCTCAGATGCCTCTTGACTCTCCCCAGCAGGGACCGCCGTAATGAGGAGGATGTTTTCCTCCTCAAGGGACAAATAGCCCTCACTGTTGGCCTTCCCAACCAGGATGTCCAGGGCATCTCCCAGCGCCCTTCTCCGGAGGCTGACTGAGCTCAAAAGCCTCTCCCCGTCAGCATTCAATCCCCTGGCACTAACCACGCGGTCTGCGCCATCAATCCCAAGTTCAACGCTGGGGTTGATGTCAAGGGCCACATAAGCCACAACCGCCTGTGGCAAGAACGCTATATAAACCCACGAAGAAACCACCAGGCTGAGGAGGATCGCCGCCACCATTGCCCATCTCACGGTCAATCTCCTCGAAAAGGCCTGCTTAATGAGGCTTGATCCTGTCGAATAGCCGTTGGCCAACATCTCAGGAGTCCAGAAGACCTCTTCCCCAATCTTAGGCCTGCTGTCACCTTTAAGCGACAGGCGGACAAAATCCCCCCCCGGGGTCAGCACAACACCGTAACCCTCTTTTGTTTCCAGCAAGACTCCCCGTCTCTGCTGCATTCCGTCTCATCTCCCTGTACTTGCCAGCGCCAGGCCGGGGCCGGTAGAACCCACATAACTGGCTCGGTACCTTACTCAACGGGGGTAAGGTATTCCTTCAAATGGGTCAAGTCCTCTGCATATATCAACCAAATGGCTATGATGTACTTCCGATGCCTCTCCAGCGTCTTGCGGCTCACCGCTACCAACTTGGACAATTCCTTCAAGGGTAGCTGTCCCCTCTCGCGAACGTATTGTGATAGTCTTTCATCTTCAGCCAACATCCTGGCAGCGCTAGCTGCCCTGTTACGGGCGTCGGTGTGCTTGGGGGCGATGCCAACCAGCTCTGAAAAGTTGATCTGGTACTCGCTTAGCTTCTGGCTATAGACGGTGATCTCATGGCGTCGCTCAGCGGCCTCATTATCCAGACTGTACTGACGCTGCGCCTGCTGCAGTTCAACGAGGTTGACAACATTACCCTCATCATCGTCAACATCAAAGGCAGTTAACGGGACCTCTTTATCAGCGTTAGAGGGCCCCCTATAGAAGTCAATGAGCCGCCGGCGTATAACCGTGCTTGAGAAGCCAAGAAAGTTCCCGTATCTATTACCGTCAAAACTGTCTATCGCTTCATTAAAGGCAATAAGGGCCACACTTGCTTCTTCATCATTGCCGGGAACAAGATAGCGCCCAGCCACCCTTGAGGCCACCTTCAGAATAAAGGGACTGTAATTGCCAATGAGCTCCTCTCGTGCCTCTTCATGGCCAACCTGAGCTCTAGCTACATATTCCTCTGGAGTTATGGTACTGGTCTTTCGGCGTGAACCTCCAAACCATAAGCCCACTGTGTTGTCCCCCCGCTCATTCAGACAATTCGACATCAGATGGCCCTAACTTGGGGGTAGGGTCACCTTCGCGCCAGGAAAAGATTCAGCAGTAGTGTGAGGATGATGCTAAGCAAAATCGAGGTTGCCACTGGAATGTAGATAGCAAAATTGTCCCTGCGTATGTTTATATCCCCCGGCAGTTGACCCAGGAATCCCAAGAACCTTCCACCTATGGATACCAGGACACCTGTCAGCGCCAATGCCAGGCCAAAGACTATTAGAATGGTTCCTATCCTGCTTGACCCAATCACGATGCCCCCCAAGTTCCATCAGTCTTGTCCATCTCCGCCACAGCCCACCACCACCGGCACCGGCACATCCACACCGAATGTACCCGACTAGATTCAGTTAGTTGCCCGTGGACACCGCCTCTTATTCATCGGCGTCCCAAATCCACCCGCTATCGGAGGGCCCATCCTTGAGCTTGAGGTTTAAGTGCTTGCAGGCCAGGGGTGTAACAACCCTTCCCCTGGGGGTCCGCTTAATGAACCCAATCTGGATAAGGTACGGCTCATATACGTCCTCAATGGTCTGCGCCTCTTCACTTATGGCGGCGGCCAGGGTATTAAGGCCAACGGGACCACCGTTGAACTTGCTGATCATTACAGTCAGGAGGCTTCTATCGATTTTATCCAGCCCCAAAGGATCGACCTCAAGCATGGATAGCCCTTCTCTTGCTAAACTCTCAGTAATGTCACCGTCGGCCTTGACCTGCGCGTAGTCGCGAACCCGGCGCAGTAGCCGATTAGCCACTCTCGGGGTTCCCCTGGAACGGCGAGCTATCTCACCAGCACCACCCGGTTCAAGGTTGACCGAGAGGATCCTGGCAGACCGCAGCACAATCCTCTCCAGGTCTGCCTGCTGATAGAAGTCAAGCCTATTGACCACCCCGAACCTGTCCCTCAGGGGCGAGGTCAGCAGCCCCGCCCTGGTGGTCGCCCCGATCAGGGTGAAGCCGGGGAGATCAAGCCGAAGCGAACGGGCGCTGGGCCCCTTGCCTATAACAATATCAAGGGCGTAGTCCTCCATGGCCGGGTATAGCACCTCTTCAACGGCCCGGTTCAGTCGGTGAATTTCGTCAATGAAGAGAACCTCGTGTTGGCCCAGATTCGTCAGTATCGCCGCCAGGTCACCAGGGCGCTCAATGGCCGGACCTGATGTCATTCTGATACCGACTCCGAGCTCATTGGCGATGATGTAGGCCAGGGACGTCTTCCCCAGGCCTGGCGGTCCATGGAGCAGCACATGATCAAGGGCCTCGCGGCGCTCACGGGCGGCAGCAACGAATATCCTCAGCTGCTCCCGCACGCTATCCTGGCCATCAAACTCATCCAGCGTGGAGGGACGAAGGCTACGGTCTATAGCCTGCTCGTCCTCAATCATCTCTGGTACCACGACCCGTTCTATCAAGTCTATCCCAACCTTCCAGGCTACTCCGAAAGTGTCTTGAGGGCCTGCCTGATGATGTCTTCAATCTTGGAGCTGTCACCCATTTTAGCAATTGTTCTGCCCATAGCCCGCGCTGCCTCAAGGCGCGAATAACCCAAACCCACCAGGGCCTCAATGGCCTCATCCTCGACTCCGCGCTCAACCGCCGCTTCGATGGAAAGGGTAGCCCCCAGTCGCTCCATCAGTCCATCAACCTTGCCTCTGAGTTCAAGGATTAGCCGTTGGGCAGTCTTCCTGCCCACGCCAGGGGCCTGGGTAAGGGTGGCTACGTCTTCACGGCTGATGGCAGACAGGAAATCAGAGGGAACAAGGGTCGACAGGATGGCCAGGGCACCCTTGGGCCCGACGCCTGAAACCGACAGCAGGGCGCGAAAGATCTCACGCTCTTCCTTTCTTGAGAACCCATAGAGGGAAACCTGATCCTCCCGGAGATACATGTGAGTATATACGACAGTCTCGGCATTCTTGCTCTCCTGGAAACACCGGCGAGTATAATCGGAGACGTTGAGGAAGTAACCCACTCCCTGGACCAGCATCACCAGGTGTTCAAGACCAACCTCCACAACCTGCCCCTGCAAGCGATCGATCATTGATGCTATTCCCCCTAATCCTTGCAGCCAGGGATCGCGCGTTGAGCCTGGAGCCCAGGCGGGTGGCTGTTTACAGAACAGATAGCCACTGCCAGGGCATCTGCGGCATCAACAGGCTTGGGTTGCTCTTTAAGCCCCAGCATCCTTCCCACCATGAACTGGACCTGGCTTTTATCGGCCCGGCCGTAGCCAACAACAGACTGCTTCACCTGCAGCGGCGTGTATTCGAAGATCTCACACCCGAACTTGGCGGCGGCGAGCAAAACCACGCCCCTGGCCTGTCCTACTGCCAGGGCGGACTGCACGTTCTTGTTGTAGAAGAGTTGCTCCACAGCTACCCGCACGGGCTGGTACTCTTCAAGCAGCGACTGCAGTGAAGAGAATATCTCAACCAGCCGGGCAGGCCCTGTGTCTTTGGAGCTGGTCCGGATAACCCCGTAACCCACTGGCTTAATCCTGGCCTTGTCAACGGCAATGAGACCAAAGCCTGTTACCGCCGTGCCAGGGTCCACTCCCAATACAATCATAAGAACCCCTCATCTTCCGATAATGCCAGTTAACAGGGCTCCTTCTAATTATTCAACGACCTGGTGCCTTTATCCTCCGTTTACGGACGGTTGGAAATGAGGGGGGGGTGTCTTTGTCGCTGGGGTTCACTCACCTAGACCTTCCAGGTATGTCCAGGCCTCGGCCTCGCTTTTAACGACAATGCCGTTTTGAAGGGCTTCAATGTCCCGGGGCATCATAGAGGATATATAGATGTCGAAGGTTTTCCAGAGCTTAAGGAAGGGGGGCTTACCGCGAAAGATGGCAACCTGATCTCCATGGATGCCTATCGTCAGGTAGGAGCTGAGCTCTGGGCTGAGGTCGTCAACGATTTTCACCAGATCAACCGAGTCTGCAGTAAAGGAACTTATGGCCCAGTTGGGATAGAGGGAGTGAAACTCCTCCATGGAAAGACCGGCCACATCTACAGGAGCTACCTCAGTGCGGCTCACAGACCTGTCAAGGTATTCGGTGTGAAATACAATAGTGGCGTCTTCTGAAAGGGTTACCTGATCAATACCGGCGCTTCCAGCTTGTTGGCGCTCTCGGGTCAGGTAGTCGGAGGCGCCGCCATTCCCATCAAAGCCACTGCCCTCAGGAGGCAAGCCCAGCTCGATCCCTGGCAGCCAGTAGAAGTAGAGAAAGGCCAGAACAAAGCCAGACAGGAAACACCCGATCAGTATAGCGGACAGCCCTCTAAAACGCATATCTAACCACCCTAATGTAGAATCGCGCTGCAATAAGAAAAAACGCCAAGTCCTCCGCCTAGGTTGCCCTGGCAGCTTGGCGCCTATTCACTCTCTGAGGGAGGGGTGGATAGAGATAGCCTTCTCCCTACTCGGGGGGATCCTCTTCCTCCAAATCGGCGTTGGAGTACACAGACTGGACATCATCGTGGTCCTCAAGGCCCTCAAGTAGGTTAAGGAGCTTGCTGGAGTCACCACCCGTGACCTCAACGGTATTCTTGGGAACCATTGAGACCTCCGCTGATGAAACCTGCACCCGTTTGGCCAACCACGAGCGTAGCGACTCGATACCCTCAGGGTCGGTGTAGACCTCTATAATCCCCTCCTCACGGCTGAAGTCCTCAGCCCCAGCGTCAAAGGCCTGAAGCAACAGGTCGTCGGGATCGCCATCAATGTTCTCTTCGTCAAGGACAACGATACCCTTACGGTCAAACATCCAGGCCACACAACCTGATTCGCCAAGACTACCTCCACTCTTGGTAAACAGGTGCCTTATCTCCTGGGCTGTTCGGTTCCTGTTGTCGGTAAGGATCTCCAGGAGGATGGCGACCCCGCCAGGACCATAGCCCTCGTAGACTATCTCTTCCATGGCGGCAGCGCCGTCCAGGTCGCCGGTGCCCTTCTTGACGGCCCTATCAATGTTGTCATTGGGCATGTTGGCTGCCTTGGCTTCGTCAATGGCCAGCTTCAACTGGATGTTGTATTCGGGATCCCCACCACCTTCACGGGCGGCATGGGTAATCATCTTCGATAACTTGCTGAAGACCCTACCCTTCTTGGCATCTTCTCTTGCCTTCCGGTGCTTGATGTTGGCCCATTTTGAGTGTCCAGCCATTTCTCTCCCTCCCAGATCAGTCTGTAAAATTGGCCGCGAGTATCGAGGGTTGGGCGGGCAGACGCAGTTTGTGGGCGTTTGCCTCCACGCGTTTCTCAATCTCAAGGGCTACTGCCGCGGGAACCTCGATACCTAGCAGGTACCTGTCAATACTGTTATATGTAATCCCCATCTCCTCTTCATCGGTCTGGCCGGACCAGAGTCCAGCGGTGGGAGGCTTGTTGATGATAACCTCCGGCACGCCCAACTCCCGCGCCAGCTGGCGCACCTGCCCCTTAACAAGCTCCGCCAGGGGCAAAAGGTCCACGGCGCCATCGCCGTACTTGGTGAAGTACCCGACTGCCAACTCGTCACGGTTCCCTGTCCCGACTACCATGAAGTTATGGAGGTTGGCATGGAAATACCAGGTTACCATCCGGAGACGTACCTTAAGGTTAGCAAGGGCCACGCGCCTGGCGCTATCAATATCGGTACTGCTAAAATCCAGGGGCTCGGGCTGAACCTCGCATAGCCTCAACATTGTATCGTAGGCCTTGTCCAGTTCAACCTTCTTAGCATTCAGGTTGAAGGCCGCCTCAACCAGGCGCGCATGCTCCTCATCAAGGGGGCTGCTGTGACAGGGCATGATCAGGGCCAGGTGCTGGTGGTTGCCGGGAAATGCCTCCCGACAGAGACCAGCCACTACCGAAGAGTCGAGCCCACCGCTGATGCCAAATACAACCCCCTTGCAGCCGGCATCCAGAACCTGATCCCTAAGCCACAGGGCAACGTCACGCCGATATGATGCTGCATTGAAGTCAGCCAGCACTTCCCCCATCTGTTACCTACCTTTCTGGTTGAGAGGTCACCAATCCACAGTGTCGCAGTCAGCTAATTCATAGTTCTCTTCCAATATCTCCTGGATTGATGGTTCTTCACCACAAACCGGGCATCCTGCATCTTGTCCTGACTCCAGCTCTGTAAAGGTCATTGCCAGCACATCGACGGCCAGCAGTCTCCCTGATAGGGTCCTGCCAACACCCAGCAGCACCTTGATGGCCTCAGCGGCCTGGATAGTGCCGAGGATGCCGGCGGTGGCTCCCAGAATGCCCGCCTCGGCACAGGAAGGGGCGTCGCTTCCTGTAGGTGGCTTGGGGAAGATACACCGGTAGCAGGGGCCCTCCCCGGGAATAATCGTCATGGCCAAACCGTCAAACCTCAAAACACCAGCCTCAATCAGCGGTTTCCCCGTCAAGACGCAGGCGTCATTCAGCAGGTAGCGAGCGGCAAAGTTGTCTACGCAGTCGATGACCACGTCATATCCCCTAATAAGCCCCATCGCGTTATCGTGAGTTACCGGCTCCCGGTAGGTAAGGACCTCCACATCAGGGTTCAGCCTCTCCAACTTCTCCCTGGCTGAGTCCACCTTGGGCTTGTCCAGATCCTCTGTAGAATGAAGGATCTGACGCTGAAGGTTTGAGAGGCCGACCTGGTCCATATCGGCGATGCCGACAACTCCAACCCCGGCGGCCACAAGGTAATAGCAGACCGGCGAGCCGAGACCTCCGGCGCCCACTACAAGCACCCTGCTCTGAAGGAGCCTATGCTGCCCCTTCCCCCCTATCTGCGGGAGAACAATGTGGCGAGAGTAACGCCGGATCTGATCTTCAGTAAAGCCCTTCACCGCGGCACCTCTTTCTATCCTGTCCTCTTAATGATAATCTCCCAGGCGGGCCCAGGCAACCTTGTAACTGAAATCACCGTATCCCCCATGGTCCTGATGTTCTTGGGGACGCTGGCGCTGGCAGGCCTGTAATCGACGATCACCTTCAGGACACTACCCTGTTCCAAGTCCTCCAGGGTGAGGCGGGTCTTGACAAAGGCATAGGGGCAGACCTCTCCCCGCAGGTCAAGGACGGTAGTCTCAGTTTTTCCAGGTCTTGCCGTCATATGGCACCCCTTGCCTCTACCTGCCACCCTCTGGCGTAAGGCCCTTTATCTCCTCAGGGGTCCAGAGCCTCATCATGCCTCCGGTCCCAAAGTTGAAGTAGGCATTGGGAACTTTGCCGACGATAACTGCCTGGGCGATGGGGTGCAGACTGGTGACGGTTACTGATGTCTTCATAAGCGGTACTACAACCCTTATCCTCACCGCTGTCTTCAAGTAGATAACGTGCCTGGTCTGGTTGATGCCTGCCTCTTCAAACACCTCAAGAACATCGGTCTGGACCGTACCGATGGGCATCACAGTGACACTGAGCTTAGGGCCCACCGATGCCAGCCAATTGGAGCCAAGGATCTGCCCCATGGGGATCCTTATCTGGTAGTCAGATAACTGATTGAGCTTCTCCTGAACCGCCAGGGTAGTAGTTGACTTCACGCGATTGACCTCAGTGGTATTCTGCTGGAGCAAAGCAATGTTGCCCTCCCGGTCTTTCTCAATGTGAAAGAGCTGCCTGTACTCCACCACCTGGCCGATGTTTTCGTTCACCGCCTGGTTGATGTACTCTGTGGCCTGGCTTGTTATCTGGGCATCAAGGATCGCCATTAGGGTTGGCCGGATGTTCCGCTCTATTAAGACAAACATGCAAGCGCAGAGAATGACAAGCAGGACAAGAGATACGGGCACCGGGGACACCCTGGTCCTCCGACGATACGACTTTCTCCACCGCGCCATTGGCTTCCACCGCCCCTTCGGTGACCTGCGGCCCAACTGTAGCTACATAAGTAAAGGTATTCATAACGACTACCTTTTGCCACAGAGGGTTACCGACGCGGGTTAATCACAGACCTGGAAGGAATAAAAAAGGCCCGGTTCTGTGCCCGGACCCGATACACCCTCCAGCATGCTTGGCGGCTTTCTCCCTGTCCGCCGCAAGCGGGAGACGAGAATAGGGCAGCCTGCCTAACTGATCTTGATCCGGGCGAACCTCCTCTTTCCTACTTGAAGAACATCGCCGTCAGCGACCTTCACGTCCAGCGTTGGATCGGTCAACTGCTCGCCATTTATTCTCACAGCCCCCTGGTCAGCCAGGCGGCGCGCTTCGCTATTGGACTGGGCAAAACCGGCCTCTGTAATCAGACTGACTACCCAGATCCCCTCGCTAGCAGCAGAGGACGAGACCTCCAGGGCCGGCATATCATCGGGGGTCTCCTTCTTCTGGAAAAGTTGCTTGAAGCGGTCCTCCGCCTCTTCAGCGTCCTGGGAGGAATGGTACAGGGTGACCAGCTCCCGCGCCAAAAACATCTTCGCATCTCTGGGGTTCAGCTCACCCGATGCCATAGACCGCTCAATCCCTGCGATCTTCGGGAGGGGTACCGGCGTAGCCAGCTTCAGATACCGTACAATGACCTCATCGGGAATGGACATTGCCTTTCCATAGATCTCGTCGGCGGGTTCACTGATGCCAATGTAATTCCCCAGGCTTTTGCTCATCTTCTGAACACCATCAGTCCCCTCTAGAAGCGGGAAGGTCATGGCAACCTGCGGCTCCTGCCCATAGGCCCGCTGGATATCGCGGGTGGCAAGAAAGTTAAAGAGCTGGTCGGTGCCGCCCAGCTCAACATCGATGTTGAGGTGGACTGAGTCATAGGCCTGGGCAAGTGGATACATAAATTCATGAACACTGATGGCCTCTTCCTTCGTAAAGCGCCTCTCAAACTCGTCCCGCTCAAGCATTCTGGCAACAGTGTAACTGGCGGCCAGCCTGATGACGTCGGCGAAAAGGAGTTTGCCAAGCCAGTCATTGTTAAAGACCACATGGGTCTTGTCAGGATCCATTATCTTGAAAATCTGCTCCCGGTAGGTTTCGGCATGGGCCCGGATCTCTGCCTCTGTTAGCTGGGGCCGGGTCTTGGACTTCCCACTGGGGTCACCAATGCGACCAGTGAAATCTCCAATAATGAAGTACACCTCATGCCCGAGATCCTGAAACTCTCTGAGCTTGCGGATAACAACGGCATGACCAATGTGGATGTCCGGCGCGCTGGGGTCAGCCCCTAGCTTGATGCGGAGGGGACGCCCTTCCTTCTTAGCTCTGACTAATTTCAGAGCCAGTTCCTCCCGGGACACAAAATCAACCGCCCCGCGCTGAAGTTGATCGAGTTCCTGCTCAATCTCAGTGTCCTGTCTTATTTCCTCCATGATATCTGCCCTCCATCAACCCGTGTCTGAATAATTATAGCATAGCAGGACAAACCCCCGCAAACAAGGAAAGTATGGGGTTCGTGAGCAGCATCTTCCCGGTATTGCTGAATCTCCCAGTCCTGACATACAGGATGATAACCCTGTTAGTCAAATCCTTAAAATATGTTATAATTAACGATGGCTTACGCTTCGTCGACATAAGAATTATTCTGCCCGAAAATGTCAATAAACTCTGTCACACCTGAGTGAAGAGAGTTTCTACCTTTATGAACAGGGGTGTACTGCTTATGAGCGAACCTAAGAAGAGACGGGGATTCTCCTTCTACCTGAAGATCACGCTCCTGGTCTTCCTGGTGCTGGCGGTGAGTGGCGCTGGGCTCTTTGCGGGATTCGTTGCCGCCACCATGCGCACGCTGCCGGCGGTTAGCGAGATCATGAACCCGCAGCTCAACAGGAGCTCGGAGGTTTATGATAGCAACGGCGAGCTCATTACCCGGCTGCACGGGGAACAAAATCGGATACTTGTCTCTTATGACGAGCTTCCAGATAACCTGATCAACGCGATCATTGCCACTGAGGACCACAACTTTTGGAGGCACTATGGATTTAATCTCAAGGCGATAGTTCGGGCCCTCTTAGCAGACCTGCGGGCCGGAGACAGTGTGCAGGGCGCCAGTACCATCACCCAGCAGACCGCTCGCACCCTCTATATATCTAATCCCCATGAGAAGACCCTTATAAGGAAATTCAAGGAGTTGCTCCTGGCGATCCAGATGGAGCGACACTTTACTAAAGAACAGATTATGGAGGCCTATCTGAACGCAATCTTCTTTGGCCACTCCTTCTACGGGGTTCAGGCGGCATCACAGGCCTATTTCGGCAAAGACGTGGCAGACCTGACCCTGGCGGAATCAGCGATGATAGCTGGCCTTCCCCAATCGCCTAATGCCTACTCACCCTTTGATCACTTTGACGCCGCCAAACGGAGGCAAGGGATGGTATTGGACAGAATGGTAACGGTGGGCTTCATCACCCCCGAGGAAGCTGAGGCCGCCAAAGCTCAGGAGATTGCGCTCAGCAACGCGGAAGAGGCCTACGAGTACCCATACCCTTACTTCATGGACTACGTACTCAGCCAGCTCCTGGATGAAAACAAGGGCATCGGGCTCAGCCCAGATATGGTTTTCAAGGGCGGGCTCAAGATATACACAACAATGGATCGGCATCTCCAGGAATTCGCTGAACAGAGCTTCCATGACATCCTGGACGAGGATTTTCCCCTGGACACTGAAGAAGAGCAGCCCGAGGCGGCCTTCATCCTGATGGACCCCCACAGTGGGCAGATCTCTGTTATGATTGGCGGCCGTGAACGTGGTGAGGGTCGGCGGCTCTTCAACCGCACGGTTGACGCCTACCGTCAGGCGGGGTCCACCTTTAAGCCAATATCGACTTACCTCCCCGCCTTGCAGATGGGTAAGGCCCCCTCCTCAATTGAGGACGATGCCCCCATGGTCTACTTCAATGTTGACGGGACTACCTATATCCCAGCCAACTGGAACAACAAGTACCGGGGACTAA
>Ga0209643_1000325_pt1 | contig 102228 bp, 95 predicted proteins | sample AutmiccBRH37_all_FD_187383 | JGI IMG/M metagenome (GOLD analysis project Ga0209643, IMG submission 187383) | Deep subsurface microbial communities from Mt. Terri, Switzerland - Autotrophic microbial communities BRH/37_all (SPAdes) (version 2) | ecosystem: Environmental > Aquatic > Deep...
TCAAGGAACTGCGGGACGAGAAAGTGGACACCTTCTACTCCTGCACCCTGTGCCAGAGCTTTGCGCCCACCCACGTGTGCGTGATTGCTCCCGAGCGGGTCGGCCTGTGCGGCGCGGTGAGTTGGTTAGACGCCAAGGCGGCCTTCGAGATCAACCCGCACGGTTCCAACCAGCCCATCCCCAAAGAGGGCATCATCGATGAAGTCAAGGGCCAATGGCAGTCATTTAACGAATTTACTTTTAACAACTCGCAGCGCAGCATCGAGTACGTGAACTTCTACACCATTATGGAGTACCCAATGACTTCCTGCGGCTGCTTCGAATGCATCCTGGCCATGGTGCCCGAGTGCAACGGGTTCATGGTAGTTAACCGTGAACACAGCGGCATGACTCCTTCGGGGATGACCTTCAGCACGCTGGCCGGTACCATCGGCGGCGGCGCGCAGATGCCTGGTTTCATGGGCATCGGTAAATCGTACCTGGGTTCGCCCAAGTTCGTGCCTGCTGACGGCGGTCTGGGACGGCTGGTATGGCTGCCCAAGGCGCTGAAGGAAAACCTGCGGCCGCTCTTGGAAGAGGCGGCAGAGAATGCCGGCCTGGGTAAGGAGTTTGTGGATAAGATTGCTGACGAGACCGTGGGAGCCAGCGGCGAAGAGATTATGTCCTTCCTCGAAGAGAAGGGGCACCCGGCGCTGACCATGGATCCGCTGATGTAGAAAGGAATGGGACAGTAAGTAAAGGGGACACACCTCAGCTTATGGGTATTCCTTTGTAGTCGAGGAATGTCCCCAAATAATTCAATTATTAATTAAGTGAAAATTAATCTTTAAATATTGGATCTTGGCGTTACTTTGCCTCCCCTGACCGGTTTAACAACTCCCCCCGGTCAGGGAAATTTTTTATTCAGGCATTATGTCCATTATTCTAACATTAGGAGGAATTTAGTGATGAAGGTTCTGATAATTAGCTGCGGTTCTTATTCTGCTCAGGGTTATGGCTGTCCAGGCGAATGGAAGTGTTTCAAGGCCGCCAACCAAAAAGAAGGTGATTTTGCCGGTTACGACGATACCGTCCAGGTTGTGGGCTTCCTGGAATGCGATTGCCCCGGGCGCCAACTGGTGGCAAACATAGGGTGCGTGAAAAAAAACGTGGACTTTGATATCATTCACCTATCCACCTGCATGGCCAAGTCCTGGCCTGCCTGTCCATACATGGACGTTGACCAACTGGCCAAGGCCGTTGCGGAAAAATTCGGTGTTCAAGTGGTCAAAGGCACTCATAATTACGTGTAACCGTTGGTTTATTAAAATTAAAGAACTAACCTCATAGTGAGATTAAGGTATAAGCGGCTCATCCAACTTTGCTCCGTAATAAACAGCAATATGGTCGGGAAAGCTATATGACGAGGTGATATCATGATTAATTATGCTACCACATCGTTATGGTTTATCGCTGCTTCATTGCTTCAGGCTGCTGTGGTTTGGACAGCCCTGTGGATGGGTCTGACCACCTTCAACCCTGGGTTCACCGTTACAGGACTAATCGGGCACCTGGTTGTTGGCCAGGTGGCAGGTTACCTGCTGTACAGTTTTCTCAGCGGGCGGGCCCGTATAGCAGGGGTAATGTACGGAACAGTATACGGGATTTTCCTCTGGGTGGCCATCGCCCTTTTAATTGCGCCCGGTCTGGGGTTGTTTACCTCACCCCTGGCGGTGGGAGTTAACGCCACCTTAACTACCCTGACTGCATTTTTGGTCTATGGGGCAGTGGCCGGATATGCGTGCCAGCAGGCGGTGGAAGACAGTCGTCAAGTTGAAAGGCCGCAGGCGGAATAAAAATCCGCCTGACTTTAATGAAAGCATGTCAACAAATTAGTTAACTGAAGAAGGTATTAACCACTAAAACGTTGAATATTGACACAAAAACGGGGAGAGTGGGTTATGGCCAACATACTAATTGTTACCTGTGCTAAAATTAGGGATATCAACTGTGTCGCCTGTCTGAAGTGCTTCAAGGCTGCGGATCTAAAGCAAGGGGAATTTGCCAATTACGAAGAGGTAAAAATCACGGCCATGTGTGGCTGCGGAGACTGCCCCGGCCTAGTGATGCCCAAGGTAGGTCTGGTGATGGAACAGGCCGACTACCTGGAGCGGGATATCGACGCCATCCATCTGGGTACCTGTTTGGTGAAAGCAAACAAGACTGCAGCCTGCCCCATTAATCTGGAGAAAGTCCAGGAAATGCTGTCCAGCAAGTACGGCGTGCCCGTGGTGGTTGGTACGCATAATTATTAGTCAATTGCAAACAATCTTATAATGCCTCCGAAAAGGAGCGAACAAATTTACTTGTTCGCTCCTTTTTATACTGCAGCGCGTAAACTGCCACAGGTTAGTTATTCTTTTATTTCAATCCCTTAACATTTATGCCAACAATGCCCGGTCGTCGTCAAAAACTGTGCCGCTGGTACTTGTAAACCTGTCCACCAGGGCCGCCACGGTAAGTTTTCCTTTTTCCTCAGCACTAATGTCCAAAATCACCCGGCCCCGGTGCATCATAATCAGGCGGTTGCCGAACCGCAGAGCTTGTTCCATGTTATGGGTAATCATCAGGGTGGTCAGTTTATATTGTTGCACCAGTCGCTCAGTAATTTCCATCACCTGCCGGGCGGCTTTGGGATCCAGCGCCGCCGTGTGTTCGTCCAGCAGCAGCAGTTTGGGCCTGGCTATGGTGGCCATCACCAGTGCCAGTGCCTGGCGCTGTCCACCTGAAAGGGTACCTACCGGCACTTTCAGGCGGTCTTCCAGACCCAGGCCGATATTGCGCAGGGTGTCTCTAAAATATCCGGTACGTTGGCTGGTCACCGCCCTGGCCAGTCCCCTTTTTTGCCCCCGCAAATACGCTATGGCCAGGTTTTCTTCAATGCTTAAATCGGCTGCTGTGCTGGCCATGGGATCCTGATCAATGCGCCCGATATCCCGGGCACGCATGTACTCCGGATGAGCCGTCACATCAAGCCCGTCTATTTTAATGCTGCCGGCGTCCACCGAGATTACCCCGGCCACCGCCTTCAACAGCGTAGATTTGCCCGCACCGTTGCTGCCGATGACCGTCAAAAAGTCACCCCGCTGAATTTGCAGGTTGATGTTGTCAAGTGCCAGAACCTGATTGGGAGTCCCGGCAAAAAAGTATTTTTCAATACCTGACAGTTTAATCATTCTTCCATCTCCCGCCTGCTTGGAGTTGCACCGCAGGTTTGATCTGCCGTTGGCGATGCAAAGCCCGGACGCGCCGGTAGAGCCGGGTGCATCGTTTTTTTATCTTTGCGGAGTCCAGGGATTACACCGCCCAAGCGTTTTCTTAGTTCTAAGCTTGGTAGGCATAAAACCAACAGCACCAGTATCGCAGTCATCATTTTAAAATCTTCTGCGGGCAAACCCAGACGCAACCCCAGGGCCAGAAGACCCCGGTACATAATCGAACCGAGAATAACTGATGTTAAAAGACGCCCCAAACGGTTGCCGCCGAAAATAGTCTCCCCGGCGATAACCGAGGCAATAGCGGCCACCAGCACCCCGATGCCCATGCCGATATCGGCGAAACCCTGCGCCTGGCAGGCCATTGCTCCCGACAACCCAACCAGGAAATTGCCAATCACCAGGGCCAGCAGTTTGGCGTTGTCGGTGTTAACTCCCAGCGCGCTAATCATGCGCTCATTGCTGCCGGTGGCCCGTACCGCCAGCCCCAAATCAGTGTTTAAAAACCAGCCCAGCAGCAGCCTGGTTGCAACAGCAAACACCAGTAATACCAGGATGACATTATAATTATTCTCGGCCAGCTTGAACCAGCCGAGGATCTGTCCGTAAACGTTATCGTATGCTAAAAGCGGGGTATTGGGACGGCCCATAGTGCGTAGCATCACAGTATAAATGGCACTGGCGGTGAGAATACCGGCCAGAATATTATTTACCTTCAGCCGGGTATGGATAATCCCGGTAACCGCACCGGCGGCACCTCCGGCCAGCGCACCAAGCAGAACAGCCAGTAATGGTTCCACGCCCTCGACTATGGCTCTGGCGGTAACCGCCGCACCCAGGGGAAAAGTACCTTCCACGGTTAAATCCGGAAAACCCAATAACCGGAAGGTCAAAAGCACCCCCAGCGCCATGAAGGCAAATATTAAACCCTGCTGCAATGCATTTATAATTACGCTTTCCAAAAGCCGTCACTTCTTTCCGCTATCTTGAAAATGGACTTTGGGGAGTGTCATCCTGAGCGTTAGCGAAGGATCTTAGATTCTTCACTACGTTCAGAATGACAATCAAAATTTTCTACTTTTATTCCACTACTTCATCGGCCCGGTCAAGTACGGCCTGGGGAATTTCAAGGCCGATAACGGCGGCAGCTGACTTATTAATCATTAATGTACGCTTGCGAATTTCCTCGGGGACAACATCGCCCGCTTTTTCCCCGCGCAGTATTCTGGCCAACACCGTGGCCCCCTGGCGTCCGCAGTCGTACTCGTCGTTGCCGATGGTACCTACAGCACCACGCTTAACAGATTCGGTATCCCCGGTAAAAAGGGGAATCTTGTTGTCGGCCAGCACTTTAAGCAGTCCCTCAAGGGCCGAAATTACCGTGTTATCCTGGGGTACAAAAACCGCATCAACCCTGCCTACCAGGGACTGGGCTGCCGCCTGTACTTCGTTGCTGCCAGTGACGGGCGCCTCAACAACTTTAAGTCCTTTTTGCTCCAGGTAATCCTTAGCCCGGTTAACGTTGCTCACCGAGTTATTTTCACCGGCGTTAAAAATAAGCCCTACGCTCTGGACATTCGGCACCACTTCAATAATCAAATCCATTTGCTGTTCCACCGGGTCGGCACTGTATACTCCGGTTACGTTTGTTCCGGTGGGCTGTTCCAATTCTGTGATTAATCCGGCCCCCACCGCATCGGACACCGCTATGAACACTACCGGTATATCGGTGCCCTTGACGGCTTGTACAGCAGCCTGAGAACTGGGAGTAGTGATGGCCAGGATAGCATCCACCTTGTCGCCGACAAATTTATCGGCTATGGTTTTAGCCATATTAAAATCGCCCTGCGAATTCTGGATGTCGATGGTTACATTCTCGCCATTAATAAATCCTTCTTCTTGCATTTGATCCAGAAAACCTTGCTGGTCCAAATCCAAAGCCGGGTGGGCTACAAACTGGGTAACGCCTACTTTAAAAACCTTTTCTTGCTCATTGGATTCCTGATTATTGTTGCCGCCGCATCCAGCCACCGCGAATACCAGTAATGAAACTATAGCTATAACAGCAATTTTAATCGTTGACTTATTAAGCAATTTGCCTTTCTCCTTTCAAATTAGGGTTCATACCATACCAAATACTAAATTCTTCGCTACGCTCATAATGACAATCCCTGTTTTATTTAGATTAAATCCAAATCACACCTCCCTGACAAGGAGAAACCCGGTGCGGAAAAGGCAGAATTCGCTCATTCCGGTGAAAAACAAAAACGGCGCTCTAATGACCGCCGCATTATTACCACCATGCGATCTGGCTCATCTCAGCTCATGCTTACTGTTTTGCTCCTTGCTCCTAAACTCAGCTCTGGTACATTGGGGACATTCCAGGGGTGTCCCCTTTTCATAAGGTATTGATTTTTGACTTACACTAAAAAAATTATATCAGCCTAACTTTTTTCAGTCAACGAAAGATTACCTTGTAACTTTGGCCTTGCAAAAAGTATCCCCCAAACCTTAATTTAATGGAGCAAAATAGGGACATATTAAATACAAGTGTTATTAACGAGGTGAGTCAATATGCAACGGGATTACAGGCAAATACCAATCTGGCGTAACGTAACCCAAGGGGAATGGAACAACTGGCGCTGGCAAATAGCAAACCGCATTAGCGACCTGGATCAGTTGGAACAGGTGGTCAACCTCCTGCCGGAGGAAAAAGAAGGCATCAAACGGTCGCTATCCACCCTGCGGATGGCCATTACACCCTACTACGTCTCTTTAATGGATCCGGATGACCCGAACTGCCCCATTAGAAAGCAGGCTGTGCCGGTTTCCATGGAATTGCAGGACAGTGAGCATGAAATGGAGGACCCCCTGCACGAAGATGTTGATTCACCGGTGCCCGGAATTACGCACCGCTATCCTGACCGGGTGCTGCTTTTAATCACAGACCAGTGTTCGATGTACTGCCGGCACTGCACCCGCAGGCGTTTTGCCGGCGTTCACGACCGGCAGCGCACCAGGGAGCAATTAAATAATGCCCTGGACTATATCAGGCGCACCCCCGTTATCCGGGATGTACTGCTGTCGGGGGGTGACAGTCTTTGCATTGATGACAATTTTTTGGAATTTCTATTAGCCAGCCTGCGTGAAATTAAACATGTGGAAATTATTCGCATCGGCACCCGTACTCCGGTGGTGATGCCGCAGCGCATCACGGACGAGCTGTGTGCGGTAATCAAAAAATACCATCCGGTCTGGCTAAACACCCATTTTAACCACCCCCACGAAATTACTCCCCAGGCCCGGGAGGCTTGTGCCCGCCTGGCCGATATCGGGGTGCCGCTGGGCAATCAAACAGTTTTGCTTAAGGGGGTTAACGACTGTGCGTACCTGATTAAAGACTTGGTGCACCAGCTTTTAAAAATGCGGGTGCGCCCATATTATTTATATCAATGTGATATTTCGCCCGGCATAGAACATTTCCGCACCCCGGTGGCCAAGGGGATCGAAATTCTGGAACTTTTACGCGGGCACACTTCCGGACTGGCAGTGCCCACTTACGTAATTGACGCCCCCGGCGGCGGCGGTAAAATCCCGGTTGCCCCCCAATATCTTATTTCGCAATCAGAAGATAAAGTGGTGCTGCGAAATTATGAGGGAGTGGTCTGCGCTTACCCGCAACCCGTGGCTAAAGTCAATACCTGCACCGACTGCGACAGCTGTGAACGGTTAAACAAACATGACCCGGTGGGCATTGAAAAACTATTGGCCGGAAAAAAAGTAAGCCTGGTTCCAGAGGGTAATCTTAGGGAGAAACGCCGCCTGCAGCATTGTAAGGGGTGCCATTGAGAGGAGCAGACAATGGAGATAAACCTGCAGCATCCGCCGGAATGTATGACTCCCACACCGGCCGGTTGTAATGTGCATAACGAAGATAACGTTGTTTTTAAAGACTCGGAGGGCAATCTCTTAGAGGCTTATATTGATGTAATCAATAAACGGCTCAAAGTATTACACTATCGGGTTCAAGATTGGCCCCAGGCAGTGTCATGGCTTGACCGGGCAGCCTGTGAACACCAGTTGGGGAAAATTCTATTTAATATCAAGTCGCCGGAGAATTATGTCTTGAATAACTTCGGGTATATCCAGGAAGGTGTGATTCCCGCTTTTTTTAGGGGCGCAGACGCGCTGTGTTTTTCGCGTTTTACCGATTTTGAGCGCTCCCAAAGCCAGTATCAGGAACAGGAAGAAGATATACTGACCCAAATTAAAAACACTCAGCACCGGTCGGCAACAAAAATGCTGCCCGCCGGGTTAAAACTAAACCGCATCGACCCTGATCAGGCCGAGGACCTGGTGGCCCTTTATCGGCAAATTTTCAGCTCCTACCCCAGCCCGCTATTGGATCCGGACTATGTGTTCAAGGTCATGACAACCCATGTCTGCTTTTGGGGTGTGTTAAAAGGGGACACGATAATTAGTGCTGCTTCAGCCGAAATGGATCTGGTAAACTGTAACGCCGAAATTACTGACTGCGCCACATTGCCGGCCTACCGTGGTCAAGGTTTGTTAAGCCACTTAATCAGTGTTTTGGAAAAAGAAATGCAGGCCAGAAAAATTGGCCCGCTATATAGTCTGGCCCGGGCCGGCTCATACGGGATGAACGCGGCCCTAGATCGGCTTGGTTATGCCTACCGGGGCCGGTTTATCAATAATTGTCATATCGGCGGCCGGTTTGAAGATATGAACCTTTGGACCAAGGTTGTGTGATGATGCTAAATACTCCAATCACATTAAACATTTTCCAACCTTGCAAGGTGTTCCTTAAACCAGAATTGGTGTTGCTCTTCATCAATCATAAAATACGCCAGTTTCTTGTTCAACTCTGACAATTCAGGGTCATGGCGTGTCATTTCAATAAACTCATGATACATTTGGATGGCTTTTTGTTCAACCGCGATGCCAAGCTTATACCGATCTTTAAGGCTCAAGATATCCAGTGTCTTACCGGAAACAATACCGGCCAACGTAAAAGCCGGAGCTGCTATATTAATACCCCCATTATAATTCTCTAGCTGTTTTGTTATAAAGTCCCGGTGTTCTTGTTCCCGCATTACAAATCTTTCGTAGACATGCTTGATATGCGGATCTTCGAGGGCTTGAATTTGCGATTGATAGAGTTTTACCTGATAAGCTTCCAACGCTGAAAATTCCATAAGTTTATAGACCAACTTTTTTTGATCCAAAGTTAATTATCCCTCCACCATAATTAAATAAGGTGTTTAAAATCAGCTAAAGAAATTCATTGCAACCGTAGATTAAACTGCCGGTTTTTCTTCAGTTTTTACCAGATAATAAGTAGCAACTAGGCCATAAACAACGTGGCCAATTAAATCTACACCGGCTTCCATTTCCGAATGGTATAAATCTAGATGTGGATAGACGATATTGGGAATTACCAGAACATAAATGACCCATAGAATTAGCCCAAATCCCATTCCCTTTGGATAAGCGTAATCAGAGCCAAAATGCTTAAAAATTATGGCTAATAGCACACCAAGCAAGGCTGCTGCAATAAAGTGTACAATCAATCCAAAACCATATCTTATTAAATTAACGGCGTGGTGGGGAAAAATTAATTCAGAAAGGTAATGGGCAGTTGTTAACGTCCCTAACTCTAAATAAGCAGCTATACCGATTAATGAATCTGCAACTGCAGCAAATAACCCGGCAAGTACCCCACGCATAATTGTATCTGCCAAGAGTTGTATTCCCTTTTCTATGTTATTTTTTTTAGCATTACCTGGCGTTATTAATAATATCCTCTGCCTAGAACGGTAAAATAGATAAGCTTTTTGAGTTGGAAACAGTATGCTTAAAGCATAATCTCAACAAAAAAAGCGCGCTTAAATTAATGCCCTTTGCGCGCGCTTTTAATACTGAAAATTATATTTTGCAATTAACGAAAAATTGCTCAGGATGCCATGACCATCTCGGCAGCATATTCCACGTCTTCCCGCGAGACATCCAGGTGGGTCACAAAACGCACCGTAGTCGGACCGAATACGACCGCCAGTACTCCCCGTGCGCGTAAAACTTCCACGTATTCCCCGGCAGTCATCCCGGTATCCGCAATATCGGCCACCACTATGTTTGTTTGCACCCGATCCAGGTCAATTTTAATTCCGGGGACCACCGCAAGTTTCTCCGCCAGCAGGCGTGCATTAGCGTGGTCTTCAGCCAGCCTGTTTACCGAGCGCAGAGCGATCAGCCCGGCAGCGGCCAGGATGCCGGACTGACGCATACCACCGCCCAGCATTTTGCGGTACTTCCGGGCCCGAGCGATAAAGTCACTGCTGCCGGCTAACATGGATCCTACCGGCGCCCCCAGTCCCTTGGACAGGCAGAACATTACCGAATCGCACCACTGGGTCAGTGCACTGATACGGCAGCCCAGCGCCACGGCAGCGTTCCCGATGCGGGCGCCGTCCAGGTGGACCGCGACCCCGAGCTCTTGGGCCGCTCCGTACAGCCCCTGCATGACATCTGTACCTGTCACGGTACCGCCCATGCGATTGTGGGTGTTTTCCAAACATAGTAAGGATGTTTGAGGGAAGTGAATGTCCTGGCCCCGGACGGCGGATTTAAATAGGGCTATGGCCTCGGAACCGTGCAGCCCGACCACCGGACGTACCTGCACCGCTGAGAGAACAGCGGGTGCGCCTACTTCGTAATAATAGATGTGCGCCTCGGAGTCGACAATTATTTCGTTACCCCGGGAAGTGTGGGTCAAAACCGCGACCTGGTTACCCATGGTTCCCGAAGGAACAAAAAGGGCTGCCTCCTTACCGGCCAATTCGGCCGCGGCCTCTTCCAGTCTCTTAACCGTAGGGTCTTCCCCGTAAACGTCATCACCCACTTGGGCCCGGGCCATAGCTTCTCTCATTTCCGAAGTGGGCCTAGTTACAGTATCGCTGCGCAGGTCAACAGTTCTCATTAAAGTTGCGTCCTCCGTTCCAGTTTTTTTGTTGTAATACAGCAGATCATAAAATTTCTTATCTACATTGGCAGGGTTAATGCTATTGATGTAAAATATATAAATAAAAGACTAGTGACAAGGAGGGGAAGCCATGGATCTGCATGCCGAACCCGTACAGGAAGATTTTAAAATGGATTATTCCGCCTGGAACCATATTAACATTATACCGCTAGTGATAGTGGTAGGTTTTGCAATTGGTGTCATCAGCATTTTTGTTTAATAAATTTCCTTATAAGAGGAATTGAAAATCCTTATTCTAAAAGACCGTAACAACGGTCTTTTTTATTTTCTGTCCTTAATTAATGACCCGACCATGTGCGCCGAGGCCCACTCTCCACCGGAAACAATAGTCAGTGGCGCTAGTTTGGGAAAAAACTTTTTATTAATCTCGCGTAGGCTTCGACCCTCCCGGTACATTTTCAGCACTTCCCCTTGTAGGTTTTCCAGGTAATCCAGTTTGGCCTGGATAAACTCCCGGCCCTTTTCTACAACACCGGCGTGCCCGCAGTAAACCGTGCGAAAATCATATTGCAGCAACCTGCGCAGTGAGTCGATAATCTGGGGGACGTTTTCGGTTCTAAGCACCAGCTTTGTTTTGGGGGTGACCACCAGGTCACCGGTAAATAAGGCACCAATCTCCGGGTTAAACAGGGTCACGTGGTCAAAACAGTGTCCTGGTGATTCGATTACCTGCCACCGCCCGTTTTCCGTGTCCACGACATCAGGCAGAGCCAAGGGTGAAAATTCATCTCGCCGGCCCCAGAAGTAGTGCCGGTATATGGGCAGTTCAGCTTTTTTCTGACATATGGGTATAGATGAGGGATGAATGTATATAGAGACCCCTTGTTTTTCCAACCACGGGGCGTTACCGCTGTGGTCCTCATGATAATGGGTCAGGACAACCTGGTTGATCCACCTGTTGCTAAAGAAGGAAGTAAATTCTCGGGCAAACCTGCTGGGACCGGTATCCACCAACAGTCCGTCCACCACGTAAACACATACCTTTAACCGGGCACCAAACATTTTGACCATTGCCATGGCACAGGTAACGCCCTGATAGTTAATAATTTGCAATTTACCCACGGTAACCCTCCAAAAGACCAATACGGACTAAAATTTATTTTTCATTCTTCTGACTGCATCTATGTGCCGACACGCGAAACCTGGATTTACGCGCTTCCGGAACATGAAGGTGCAACACTCGCAGCTGTTTTCGCTGGCCCTGAGTTCCCAGCGGCAGTCGTAATCAGTTACCAATGCTTCATCTTCGTTAATAAAATAAACTACCATGTCATCAACGAAGTACGGTTCCTTTATTTTTACCACCATGTCTAAACCACCCTTTTGTCAGTTTGGGGCTGTTACATGTTCAATATTGTAATTCAAAACCCGAAAACTGTAAATAAAACAAGCTATAGCTGTACCAGCGTCTGGGCCTGCCGGTAAACTTCATCCATAGCCCGCTGGTGTTTTAAAATCTCACCTTTTTTATCCACACCGTCATAACACAATACCGCATCTGGTGCAATGCCCAGCATTTTAAAGAAATATCGGGCGGTGCGAACGGTTCCATCAAAGACTCCCGGTAAAGTGGTTCCGGAACAGGAAATAAACATACCGCGCCGCGCCTGGTCGGGCTTTTTTCCCACGGGGATATTAAGCACATACCTGGCTGCCCAAAACTGCTGGGAGCGGTCTATCAACATCTTGGCCTGGGCGCATATGCCCATGGAAAAAACTGGGGCGGCCATAATGAAACGATCCGCTGCCAGTATCTTCTCGAAAATGATGCCGGCGTCATCCCGCACCACGCATTTCCCGGTGGCGAAACAGTTGTCACAAGCCCGGCAGGGTGAATAATTGTAGTCTGTCAGTTGTAACAGCTCTGTTTCGTGCCCTGCTTCCCGGCAAGCCTCCAGCGCCCGTCCTGCTAACAGGGCGGTGTTGCCCCCCTTGCGAGGACTGCAGGCCAGCGCCAGGCATTTCATTTTAGTTACCTGATTAGCATCACCCATTACCATACCCCTTCCGGCATCCAGTAACCGCAATTTATCTTATTTATCGATTAACGACCTGGCTTTTTTATATGATATCGGCCCCGCAGACGCATAAACCACTTCGCCAGAACCGCTTAGCACCACCGTGGTGGGTATACCACTAATCCCGTAAGCCCTGGCCACTTCACCCTGCCTGTCCAGGTAAACCGGTATGGAATAGCCGTTGTCGGACAAGAATTCTGTTACATCATGTACTGATTTTTCTCCAGTCAAGATGTTAATAAAAATAAACTCCACGTCTTGGCCATATTCCCGATATAGTTTATCCAAGTCAGGCATTTCCTCACGGCATGGGGGACACCAGGTGTTCCAAAAATTAATGAACACCGGCTTGCCCCTAAGCTCGGCCAGTGATTTAGCTTTACCCACATCCGTGATGATAAAAAAGTCGGGGGGCGTCATGTCAGGATCTACCGTTTTCTGCTCACCGGTCAAGGTAAGAGAAACCTCACCGGCCACTCCGACCGGACTAATTTCTCCGCCGCTATCCGATCGAGATAAGTACTGACCCGCAGTCACCAGCACCACCACAACAATTATTGTTATTAGCTTGGTATTAATATAATAACCCCCAAATCGTTATCACAACAATTATACATTCATTTATACATTAATAAATCAACCGGGCCAACCGGTCCCAAATACCAAGCAGTAGCATCAACCCCATGGCAATTAAGAGGCCACCGCTGACAGCATTAATATATGGCATAAACCTTTGCATGCTGTCCAAAACGCGAAAAATGCGATCCGCCGCAAAGGCCGCCAACATGAACGGCAATGCCAGGCCCAGGGTAAAAAAGGATAATAGAGCCACCCCCTGAGCCAAGGTTTGGGAACCACCTGCCAGCAGCAGTATAGACGCCAGTACCGGCCCGACGCAGGGAGTCCAGGCCGCGGCAAAAGACAGGCCCAGCACAAATGCACCCGGCCAACCGGATATTTTAAGCCCCGGTTGCCAGCCCATTTGCCGGTAAAGAAACTTAATTGACAGTAGCCCGCTAACATGCAAACCCAGAATAATGATAATAAAACCGGCCACTTGGGTTAGTAAAACTCGGTTCTGGTTCAACCACTGCCCTAACCCGCTGGCTACCGCACCCATTCCAATAAACAGAACACCAAAGCCCATTACAAAACCAGTGCTATTTAAAATCAGGTGCCGGCGGTCAGGTACAGTTCCGGTTCCTCGATCCATCCCGGCAATATAGGAGAAGTACCCTGGTAAAAGCGGCAAAACACAAGGCGATAGAAATGAAAGCAGGCCAAACAGAAAAGCCGTGCCCGCATTCAGCCAGGACATGTGATCCATAATTGTCCTCCGTAAAGGGGGAAACAATTCCCCTGGTTCTTAATTGAAAAATATATTATAACAGATTCTTCTGGTATCACCTATCAGTTTGTTAATCCTTAATTATTTCTAAGATAATTGAAAAATTTAAAATATATTGAAAGATTCAAAACTATATGGTAAAATTTATATACAAAATAAATAAATGAATGAATACTCAGTCAGCAATTGTTGCGTATTGTAAATTATTAAACAAAATTAAATATCGGGGAGGCTGACATTTTAATGAGCAACGCGGATTTTTTTTGGCTTAAGCACTATCCAGAGGGCGTTCCTGAGCATGTGGATATCCCCGACATGCCTTTGTTTGGGTTCCTGGACAACGCCGCCAGTAAGTACCCGTCCAACACCGCCATAATATTTATGGGCCTTAATATGACTTATGCCCAGCTTAAGGACAGCGTAGACCGGTTCGCCACCGCCCTGCACTCCATGGGAATAAAAAAAGGTGACCGGGTAGCCATCATGCTGCCCAACTGTCCCCAGGCTGTAATATCCTATTATGCTGTGATTCGGATTGGTGCCGTGGCAGTAATGACTAACCCGTTATACGTGGAAAGGGAACTTTCCCATCAAATGCGAGACTCTGGTGCAGAAACAATCATTTTCTTGGACGCATTACATAGCAAAGTTTTAAAAGTGGCCCCGGACACCAATATTAAAAACCTGATTGTTACCGGAGTCCAAGACTACCTTCCCTTCCCCCTGAACTGCCTGTACCCTTTCAAAGCCAAAAAACAGGGTATGAACCTCGATGTACCCTCAGATAAGGGCATCTTAAAATTTAAAGATTTGGTTAAAAAGAACCAACCATCGCCTCCGGCGGTGGAAATTGACAGCATAAACGACCTGGTACTGTTGCAGTACACCGGAGGCACCACCGGGCTTTCCAAAGGGGCCATGTTAACCCATAAGAATCTAGTAGCCAATGCCATACAGGTTAAAGCCTGGCTCACCGATTGCCAGGAGGGCGGAGAGCGCATGCTGGGCGCACTGCCTTTCTTCCATGTGTTCGGTATGACAGTGGCAATGAACTTTACTATTCTTACCGGCTCAACCATGATTCTTCTGCCGCGCTTTGAAATAGAGACTGTACTGAAGCAAATCAATAAATATAAACCCACCCTGTTCCCAGGTGCCCCCACCATGTACGTGGCTGTATTATCGCATTCGGATGTTGGTAAGTACGACATTTCTTCAATCAAGGCCTGCATTAGCGGTGCCGCTCCGCTGCCGGTGGAGGTACAGGAAAAATTTGAGTCCATGACCGGCGGTAAACTTGTAGAGGGTTACGGTCTTACAGAATCTTCCCCGGTTACGCACTGCAACCCCATCCACGGGAAAAGAGTGGCGGGCTCTATCGGCCAGCCTTTTCCAAACACTAACGTAAAGATAATGGATTCGGACATGGGAACTGAAGAGATGCCGATGGGTGAAGTGGGTGAGCTTTGCATCCAGGGTCCCCAGGTAATGAAAGGCTACTGGAATATGCCTGAGGAAACAGCCAGAACAATTCGTGACGGATGGCTTTACACCGGCGATATGGCCCGTATCGAAGAAGACGGTTTCACCTATATAGTAGACCGGAAGAAAGACATGGTTATTGCCGGCGGGTATAACATTTACCCCCGGGAAGTGGAAGAAGTGCTTTATGAGCACCCGAACATCAAAGAAGCAGTTGTGGCCGGGATACCTGACGCCTACCGCGGTGAAACTTTAAAGGCTTATTGTGTGATTAAAGAAGGGGCAACTGTCACGGAGAAGGAAATCGTAGACTTTTGCAAACAAAACCTGGCTAAATATAAAGTACCCCGGGTGGTTGAATTCCGCGAAGACCTGCCCAAAACCATGGTCGGCAAAATCTTACGCCGCGTGCTGGTGGAAGAGGAGCAGGCCAAGCTCGATCAAAAGGGTTCCGCAGATGAAGCCGCGGCAACTAAAGAAAAAAAATAACTGCATAAAAGTAGAACCAAAGTTATTAAAGGGTTTAACCTACTAAAGCCGGGTTAAACCCTTTTTATTTTCTGATTCAATAGTTTTCATGGCTACCATAGCCTGACCCAGTGCGATGCCCCCGTCTCCCGGCGGCACCCGGCGTTGGTAATAAACATCAAAACCTTTGTCCCGCAGGACACACACCACACCTTGCAAAAGATACCGGTTATGCCAACTACCCCCGCTAAGCACCACTCTATTGGCGCCCTTCGCTTCCCGTACCAGGGTGGTGGCCGCTACGGCCATAGCAATTACCGTATCATGGAATTTTGCTGCGATTCGGGTCTTTTTTTTACCTTCTTTTAAATCGGCAACCATTTTTTCCAACAGCATTCCGGTACCAATAACACCCTTTTCCAGTGCAAAGGGGTAGACTTCCCCCAATCCCCGAAACGTTGCCGGGGCCAGTTCACCCAGTTCGACAGCGGCCTGGCCGTCGTAGGTGTTTTCCTGGCAAATGCCGGTCAGTGCGGCTACCGCATCAAATATTCTACCGCAGCTGGAAGCCGGCGGTGCGTTGATATTCCGCTCAATCATGCGGCCAAGCAATTTTATCTCCTCTTCGTGCCCGGGAAAGAATTCGACCGCCAGCACCAGACCCCTTACTCCGAGCCTGGCCGTCAACCAGGCGGTGGCGGTAATCCAGGGGAAACGTATCGCCCGCTCGCCACCGGGCAGCGGTATATTCTCCAGGTGAAATTCCCTGGAAAAATTCAGATAGTCGCCGTGGAGCACCTCAAAACCCCAGATGCCGCCGTCCCGACCATAGCCGGTACCATCTAGGATAATGCCAATCACCGCCTCGTCCAGCCCGTTTTCCGCCATGCAGGAAGCCATATGGGCGTGGTGATGCCAAACGGGGACGGTAACAGGCGCCAGCCCAAAGGCCAGCCTGGAAACATGATAGTTCGGATGCGAATCATAGCCCACGGCTTCCGGTTTAACACTCAATAGACGACTGAAATTATCCAGGCACTGATTATAATTCCTTACCCCCTGTAGCGTGTCTAGTGAACCGGCATGCTGGCTCATATAAGCAAGGCCTGTTTTAATAAGACAAAAGGTGTTTTTCATGTCTCCCCCGGCACCCAGGTAAACCCGGTTCTGTGCCGCAGCGCCGGAATCAGGGATAGCGACGGGCGCGGGTACGTAACCGCGGGAACGACGCAGGAATTGGGTTTCACCAAACACCACCTGCACCACCGAATCATCACAACAGTTGACTATTTCCCGGTCATGGAGAATAAAATAATCGGCAATACCGTTTAGTTCCGTCAAGGCCTGGTGGTTACCACTGGTTAACGGCAGCCCACTGCGATTGCCGCTGGTCATCACCAGCACCGGCGGGCCTTCAGCCAGCAGCAGTGTATGCAGCGGAGTGTAAGGCAGCATCACCCCCAGGGATACCAACCCGGGGGCCAGTGCTTCCGGCAGCGGGGATGAATCTCTTCTGCCCAGTACCACTACTGGGGCTGCAGGTGAAAGAAGCAATGCCTCCTCAGCGGATGTTAAACGACAATGTTCCCGCACCACATCCAAATCGCGGCACATTACAGCCAGCGGCTTGGCCGGCCGACCTTTGCGGGCGCGCAGTGTCTGTATGGAACCGGCATTATGCGCATCACAAGCCAGGTGAAAACCGCCCAGTCCCTTAATGGCTATAATTCCACCTTCGTTTAACAGACGGTGGGTTATTTTTACCCAATCCCCCACCAGCATGTTCCCCGCAACGTCCTCCAGCCACACTTTTGGGCCGCACTCCGGGCAGGCCGTAGGCTGAGCATGAAAACGCCTGTCGGCGGGGTCGAGGTATTCCCGTTTGCAGGTTTGGCACATGGTGAAACCGGCCATTGAAGTAAAGTGCCGGTCATAAGGCAAGCCTTTGATGATGGTAAAACGGGGGCCGCAGTTGGTGCAGTTGGTAAAAGGGTACCGGTAATGGCGATCCCGGGGGTCAATAATTTCACTGCGGCATTGAGGACAAATGGCAGTATCCGGCGGCACCAACGATTCACACGTGGTAATGCCTACTGTGCCCACAATGGAAAAACCGGTGCAACCATGTACCGGTCCGGCTGAGACATCAATTCCCTTAATGTGGGCTAAAAAAGGAGGTTTATCCGTTAGCGCAGTGATAAACTTATCCACCTGGTCTTGAGGGCCTTCGAGTTCTATTAATACTCCCCAGCCGGTGTTGCCTACCGTACCGCTCAAGTGCAGTGATCGGGCCAGGTTGTAGACAAAAGGGCGAAAGCCTACGCCCTGCACGATACCGGTGACCGAGATAACCCGGCGTAATTTTTTGTCCATCATCCACGTCCTGTTTGGTAATGTTACTGTCTTGAAAATAATCTTTAGGGTACCCCTACAAATTCAACATATCCGCGGCAGCGGACTGCCTGCCAATAGGTCCAAGATCCTGGTGCCACCCAGGGCGGTCTCCAGGTACAATTGGCCCTCGCCGTTACGGACTTCTCCTACAACCGCAGCGTTTAAGCCATAAGGATGTTGTCTTAACAGATTAATAGCATGGCCGGCCTGGCCGGGGTCTACAATAGCCATAAACTTGCCTTCGTTAGCCAGGTACAGCGGATCCAAACCCAACATTTCCGTACCCCCCCGCACTGCTGCATGCACCGGCAGCCGTTCTTCAGATAAGAATATATCCCTGCCGCCGGCCCGGGCAATTTCTTTGGCTGCGGTAGCCAGGCCGCCCCGGGTAAGGTCGCGCATCATCTTAACACCCGGGCACTGCTCCAAGAGTAACCCGATTAACCGGTTCAGGGGGGCGCAATCACTGGTTATAAGTCCCTCGAGGCCAAGGGTTTCCCGGGCCGACAGAATGGCCAGCCCATGATCCCCCAAATTACCGTTTACTATGACCACATCCCCGGGTTCCATCCGGTGGGGACCCAGGTCAGTTTCGTTGGCGAGCACACCTACACCGGTGGTGGTGATAAATATGCCATCGGCTTGCCCCCTGGGTACCACCTTGGTATCCCCTGTTGCCACCGCCACCCGGGCTTCCCTGCAGGCATCGGCCATGGAAGATGCAACCCGTTCCAGATCCGCTAGGGGAAATCCTTCCTCGATAATAAATGAAGCCGCCAGGTACAGCGGATGGGCCCCGCTTACCGCCAGGTCGTTTACTGTGCCGCAGACTGCCAGTTTACCAATATCGCCGCCGGGAAAAAACACGGGAGCCACCACGAAGGAATCAGTAGTCAAGGCCAGTCGTCCTTCCGGCACGGTAAACACCGCAGCGTCGGAAAGCTGCTCCAACACTGAGTTACTGAAATATTTAAGGAATATCTGATTAATCATTTCCGCAGTCAATAGTCCCCCGTCCCCGTGGGCCAATAGGACTGAGTCGTGTTTCTTTTCCTGGTTGTCCATGTTTACCTCCCTGGTTGGGATGTGTCAGAAACCCGGTACGCCGCGCAAGCCCCCTCGGTTGAAACCATACATGGCCCTACCGGGTGTGCCGGGGAACACTTACGATTAAATAATTTGCACTCCGGGGGTGTTATCTTACCCCGCAGCAGGTCGCCGCAGCGACAACCAGGTGGTTCTTCCACCGGTGGCACCTCCACAGCAAATTTACGACCGGCATCCCAATTGGTCAAATCTTCTCTGATAGCCAGTCCGCTGGCCGGAATGTTTCCCAGTCCCCGCCAGGACACCTCATCGGGGTAAAAACAGTTTTTCATTATCTCCAGTGCTCGGGGGTTACCCGCATCCCGAACCACCCAACGGTAAGAGTTTGTAACACTGGCCGAATTAATCAAGACCTGATTCAAAAGGGTTTCCAAAGCGTCAAGCACATCCACCAGGGTAAAACCGGTCACTACCGCCGGGATACCATACTCGGCGCCGATAAAATCAAATGCCCTGCTGCCGGTGACAGTGCACACATGCCCGGGCAGGATAAATCCATCCACTGGAACATCCCGGCTCTCCAACAAAGCACGCATCACCGGGGGTACCAGTTTGTGCAGGGAGTAAACGCTGAAATTATTCAGCCGCTGGCTGCGGGCCTGCATGATGACTGCGGCAACCATTGGCGCAGTGGTTTCGAAACCCACTCCTGCAAACACTATCTCCCGCCCCGGGTTTGCACGGGCCAAATCCAGCGCGTCGGCGGGGGAATAAACTATCCTCACATCAGCCCCCCGAGCCCGCGCAGATTCCAATGATCCGGTGGCTCCGGGCACCCGAACCATATCACCAAAACTGGCCAGGATCACCCCCGGCAAACGGGCCAGTGCCATCATCGCCTCTATATCAGTCGCCGAGGTGACGCAAACCGGGCAACCCGGTCCGCTGCGCAGTTCCACCAAATCAGCAAGCAATCCGCGCAAACCGGTACGGGAAAAGACCGTGGTATGGGTGCCGCATACTTCCATCAGCAGCACCGGCCGGCCCAGCCGTGCGGTAACCCGGGTCGCGGTATCCCGCACTCGGTGCAGCATTTGCATGCTTAGTTTGGAATCGTTAAGCCTGCCCAGCACCTTCAAATTTTAAAAACTCCTCCCAGAGTTTAATCCTGGCCTCAGCCTCGGCCAGATCCAGCACCTCTACAGCAAAACCGGCATGCACCATTAGATAGTCACCGGGACTAACATTTCCCACCAACTGCAAGCCCACCTTGCGCCGGATTCCATCGATTTCTACCAGGGCACAGTGCTCATCTGGCAGTTCCACAATTTTTACGGGTATCCCCAGGCACATTTACAACGCTCCCCCGGTATTAGTCATCATTTAGTGGCCGCTGCAAATTCTTCCAACCAGCGGCACCATTTGGCCAGCCCCTCTCCGGTGCGAGCTGATGTGACAAACACTTCCATTTTACCGTTTAGTTCTTTTAGTTCCGTCAGGCAGGACGTCAGGTCAAAATCGGTATACGGAAGCAGGTCCACCTTGCTGATCACCGTCGCCGCCGCTTCCCGGAAAATGCCCGGATACTTGGCGGGCTTGTCGGTCCCTTCAGCTACGCTAAGCAGGGCCACCTTGGCATTTTCGCCAAGGTCGAACGCCGCCGGGCATACCAGGTTGCCTACATTTTCTATGAACAGCAGGTCCGGGTTTTCCGGCTCAATTTCCTTAAACGCTTGGAAAACCATTGCCGCGGTGAGGTGGCACAACCCGTCGGTGTTAATTTGCACCGCCGTAGCGCCCGCCGAATTTAAACGTCTGGCGTCCCGGTCAGTGTAAAGATCCCCTACTATGACGCCTGTTTTAAATTTGTCACCCATTAACTGAGCGGTTTTTTCCAGCAGGGCGGTCTTGCCAGAGCCGGGCGAGCTGATTATATTGATTACCGCCGCACCCCGGCGGCGGAACAACTCCCGGTTCTTATCGGCCTGGTCTGCATTGGCGCAAAGTAAATTTTTACCTATTTCTACCTTCAAACCCAATCTCCTTTCGGTTTGCCAATTAAAAGTCTGCAGTAAGATAACCGGGCCGTTTGTAACAATTTTAATCGCATGCTTATGATTAAGCTGGACAAAATAATAATCAAACCAAACAAAAGGAGGATGTTAATGGCCGCTGAATTAGGTGCACATGAAGTTATGGAATTACATGAGGTTTTAACCGATACTATTGATGGTATTAACCAGTTTCAGCTTTACCGGCCCCATGTAAAAGATCCCCAACTGCGGAATATTGTAGACAACCAAATAGGCTTTATGACTCAAGAGTACAATAATATGGTCCAGACTGTAAGCCAACATACTCAAGGGGAATCCATTCCTTACCGCAGGGTAAAAAATGTATCCCCGTCATACGGGCTAAATAACCCGTCACCCAATGCTCCCAATATGTCAGCGGATGAAATGGACGACAGGGACGTGGCCAGTGGCGCGCTGGGCTGCCATAAATCATCGGCCTCAATCAGGATGAAGGCTTCGTTGGAATTTGCCGATCCCACCATTAGACGGATGCTCCAACAGGGAGCAATTAATTGCAGCGAACAGGCCTTTGAGGTTTGGAACTTTATGAACCAAAAAGGGCTTTACCAGGTACCAACAATGAAGCCAATGACCACCAGCACGATGATTAACACTTTTAACACCGCGCAAATGCCTCAGGCGCACATGCCTCAGATGCATACGCCTCATTTAACTTAACAGTTTAACTCAAGATCAGAGTTTAGGTTTTATCTACAGCGCAGGAATTTGTTCCTGCGCTTTCCGCTTGTATGGGTCAATCGCCCTCGTAATAATCGACATACAGTTCTCGACCTGCTACCAGGGTGGTGACATTTGTCCTGCAGCCGGGACAACGCCTGGATAACCCGGTCGGGTTAAATTCCCGGCCACATTCGTCGCAGCGGAACAAAAATAATTTTTTCTCCACCTCCAGCTTGGCACCGGCACACACGGTGCCCTCGGTGAGAACCTCAAAAGCAAACTCTAGCGCGTCGGGCACAGCCCCGTGCATTTCGCCCACCACCAGTTTCACCAGGTTCACTTTGGTGACTCCGTTTTCAGCGGCACTTTTGTTAACCATGTCCAATAGCGCCTGGATTAAAGAGACTTCATGCACCGCAAAACCTCCGCCCGCACCGTTTCCGCAGCCTGCTCCACTGCCGCCTTAACCGGCGGCGACAACCCCTGAACCCAGCGCCCGGGGCGTTCAATTGCAATACCCACCACCACCACTTCCCCGGGAAAATGCTGCGGCATTACCCCGCGGGCAAAAGCCAGAGCCTCACGTAGCCCGATACCGTGGGACTGACCCGCCGAATAACCAACCGGAGGCAGCTCTTGTTCGGTAAAGCGCCTAACCATACCTGAATTTCCCCCGTCCAGGAAGGAGTCCACCAGAATTACCTGCTTGGCCCCCAGCATCAATTCCACCAGGGAGAGGCCGGTTATCCCCGCCTCGATTAATTTTACGCCCGGAGGGATGGAGCCCTGTTCCTGCAGCCTGTTTAGTACAGCGACTCCGACGCCGTCGTCACCGGCCAACTCGTTGCCCAGACCAATAACGTAAATACTTGCGCCAGCTTTCATATTAATCGACATGCCTGGTCAGATTTTTAACCGGTTCGCCCGCGGCATCATAAACCACTACCTGCAGCGGCATCTCGCCGAACATAGTATGGGTGGCACAGCTGAAACAGGGGTCATAAGACCGAAAGGCCATCTCTACCATATTCAAAAGTCCCTGGCTAATTTCCTCGCCGGGTTTAATTATCGCCATCGCAGCTTTTTTGATGGCCATGTAAATGGGGCCATGGTTATTGGTGGTGCCTACAATCAGGTTAACAGCGGTAACCAGCCCCCGCTCGTCGGTCTTGTAATGGTGCGTCAGTGTCCCGCGCGGGGCTTCAATTATCCCCACCCCTTCGTTAGGTGTTCCCGCCGGGATGTTGCGGATGTGGTCGCCGGTGATTTCTTCGTCCCGGCTCAGTTCCAGCAGGCGTTCCGACGCATACAGCAGTTCCACCAGCCGGGCCCAGTGGGCCGCCAGGATGGCGTGCACCGGTTTACCTCCCAGGGTGCTGTACATTTTCTCATAAGCCTCCTGAGCCAGTGGAGTGGCCATGCCGTCGGAAGCGTTGAGCCTGGCCAGAGGCGCGGCCTGGTATATGCCTGTGCCCCTACCCTCATTGAACCCGGTCCAACCAATTTTTTTCAAATACGGGAATTTCAAATAACTCCAGGATTCCACGTGCTCGCTGACATATTCCAGGTACTCGGCAGGGCTGTACTTACCTATTTCTAGGCCATCTGTATCCACGATGCGAACCCGCCCGTCGTAGAAATTAACCTTATTGTTATCATCCACCAGGCCCATGTAGTTGGTCACCAACCGGTACCCATCGCTGAGGATTACATCCACGTAACCCTTGTTTTTCAGTACTACATCCTCGAACAGCTGCAGCGAGAACCTGGCAAATTCCACGCAGGACCTGGCCTTTTCTTCCACCTGGCTGCGTTCTTCTCTGTTCATTCCTTTGCTCACGCCACCCGGCAGCACCCATACCGGGTGGGTGGCCTTGCCCGCCAGCATGGCCTGGATCTCCTGGGCATAGGCCCGGTGCTTGATTACTGCACCGCCTATTTCCAGCCCTACTTTGCCCACCACGCCCAGGATATTTCGTTCGGCAGGGTCGGCGTCGGGTCCCATCACAAAATCCGGGGCCGCCAGGGCGTAAAAGTGGGCTATATGACTATGCACAAAATGGGCGCTGTAAAACAGTTCCCGTAATTTTTTAGCCGTAGGTGGAACCTCTACTCCGAAAACCGCGTCGTTGGCCTTACCCGAGGCCAAATGATGCGCCGAGGGTCAGACGCCGCAAATGCGGCTGACAATGCGGGGTAGTTCTTCTACCGGGCGGCCTTCACAAAATTTTTCAAAACCCCTCAACTCGGGGATTTGAAAATAAACATCATCCACAGCTCCGGCATCATTGAGGAAAATTTCTATTTTACCGTGCCCTTCAAGTCTGGTGATGGGGTCGATGGTAATCCGTCTGCTCACTGTTTAACAGCCCCCTTAAGCAATGATGTCGACATGCCAAACCGGTAAAAAGTGCCGGCCGGATCGACAATGCCTTGCATTATTTCATCCACTTCCTCAGGTGTTCTGGCGTCCATGATGGCACCGATGCTGCTGAGGTACTTGGCCCCCTGGTCGGTAACACCCGGCAGTGGGCCATAACAGCCCCGGCAGGGCATATTGGCGTTGATACACTGGGTACCGCAGCCGCCACGGGTTACCGGCCCCATACACAAGAGACCCTGTTCCAAAAGGCATAGTTCGGGGTCGGTGATTATTTCGTGGCTGCGGTAAAAACGTTTAATTTTCTTATCGCGCTTGACCCGTTGGCACTCATCACACAGCGACTTATCCAGTGCCCCCACGGTGGCGCCCCGGGGCGGCAGGTTGCCTGAAACCACCGCCTGAACCACCTCCCAGATACGCTGAGGGGTGGGAGGGCAGCCGGGCACGTAATAGTCCACTTCCACCACCTGATCCAAACTGTACACAAAATCATAAAACTCGGGCAGATGCAGGTCACCCACCGGGGTCGGGCAGCCGGTTTGGGGCAGCACCCCGTCCGGGTTCACAGTAGAAGGAGTCTCTAGGTACACCCGCCGCAGAATATCATCACGGTCTTTCAGGTTGGCCAGAGCGGGGATCCCCCCGGAGATGGCGCAACTGCCAAAGGCCACCAGCACCTGGGATTTTTCCCGCAGCATCCGGGCTATTTGTTCATTTTCGGAATTACGTATCGCACCGTTAAACAGGCAAAGGTCAATACTGCCGGGGGCCATCTTGGCCACGTCGGCGTACTTGTGATCTAGGGCCACCGGCCACAGCACTATATTAGCCACCGCTGCGATATCCAGTATTTTTTCGTTTACGTCCAGTACCGCCACGTCACAACCGCCACAGGCGGCAGCCCAGTAAAGGGCTAGATTTAGTTTAGCCAACTTGATCCCTCCCTTTGACCAGCCGGCGCTTATATGGACCCAATTGGCGAATAGTCTCGGTAAACTCCCGGACAACGTCGGCATAAATAGTACCCTCGGCGGCGGATATCCACTCCATGCGCACCCGCTCCCTTTCTACACCAAACTGCTCCAGCATCTGCATCATTAGGGGGTAGCGTTTCAGGGTATTGTAATTGCCCTCGGTATAATGGCAGTCACCGGGGTGGCAGCCGGCAATCAGAACCCCGTCGGCACCCTGACTGAGGGCTTTAAAAACGAAGGTGGGATCCACCCTCCCCGAACACATCACCCGCACGACCCGCAGGTTGGCCGGATACTGCAGCCTGCTTACCCCCGCCAGGTCAGCTCCGGCATAGCTGCACCAGTTACACAGGAAACCGATAATTTTTGGTTCAAAGTCAACCATATCCCGGGCCTCCTTAAAATGGTTTAAATTAATCCGTTATCGTAGGGGCACCCGCGAGGGGTGCCCCTACGCCTGTCATCCTGAGCGTTAGCGAAGGATCTTAAGATTCTTCACTGCGTTCAGCAATGACAGGCAATTAAGTGCACAGCGCCTCGATCTCGGCCATAATAATCTCATCGCTAAAGTTACTGGTATTGCAGGCCGTGGTGGGACAGGCCGAAGTGCACACACCGCAGCCTTTGCACAGTACCTGATTAATTTCCGCTACCTTTAGCACCTCGTTAAAGGAAATAGCCGAGTAGGGACACAACCCCACGCAAATGCGGCATCCCGAACAGCGTTCCCCGTCAATGGCGGATACCACCCCGCCCGCCACCAGGTTCTTACTGGCCAGTACCGTCATGGCCCGGGTTGCAGCCGCCTTGCCTTGGGCAATGCTTTCGTCAATTAGTTTGGGAGCATGGGCCAGTCCGCACAAAAATACCCCGTCGGTGGTAAAGTCCACCGGCCGCAGCTTGATGTGCGCCTCCAGGAAGAAGCCCTCGCTATTACGCGGCACTTTGAACAGCTTGGCGATGCGCTCCCCGTCTTCCGGAGCTATGATGGCCGTGGCCAGAGCCACAAAATCGGTTTCAATTTGCAAAGGCCGGCCCAGAATATGATCCTTGACAGTAACCCGCAGCGCCAGACCATCTTTTTTGGGCACCCGCTCCACCAGTGGCTTTTCATCCATGGTATATTTAATAAACATTACCCCGATATTACGGGCTTTCTTGTACAATCCCTCAAAAAACCCATAAGTGCGCATATCCCGGTACAGCACATACACGTTCAGGTTGGGCCAGTTTTCCTTCAATTTAATAGCGTTTTTTACGCTCTCCGAACAGCAAACCCGGCTGCAGTACGGCCGTTCGATGTCCCGCGAACCAACGCATTGAATCATCACGATGTTGTCGGCCGCCCGCAAGGCCGGGCTGCGGTCGGCCAGCATCTCCTCCAGATCCAGGGAGGTAATCACCCCGGGATCCTGGCCGTACAAATATTCCACAGGCTGGTACTGCCGGCCGCCGATGGCGATCACCGCCACTCCGTGGTTAATTACGTGCGTTTGGCCTGCGGCGGTAAAAGTAGTGTCAAAGTTGCCCACGAATCCTCGCACGTCCTGTATCTCAGCCTTACGATAGACCTGAATCAGGGGATTGCTTTCCACCGCGTCGATTAGTGACTCCAGGTAGCCTTTCACGTTCCGCCTGTCCATGGTCAGATGTACCCGTCTGGTCAGGCCGCCAAGTTCAGCTTTCTTTTCCAACAGGTATACCTGGATCCCCTGCTGCGCCAGGTCCAGGGCGCAGTTCATACCGGCCACACCGCCGCCTACCACTAGAGCGGCCTGCTCAACACCCAGGTCGATTTCGTATAGTTGTTGCTGCAAAACCACCCGGGACACCGCCCTTTTAACCAGGACTTTGGCCTTTTGGGTGGCCGCTTCGTTATTTCCCGCGTGCACCCATGAACAGTGCTCCCGGATATTGGCCATTTCAAACAGGTAGGGGTTTAGGCCCGCTTCCCGCAATGTTTGTCGGAACATGGGCTCGTGGGTTCGGGGTGTGCAGGAGGCCACTACGATGCGGTTCAGGTTTTTACTCTCGATAAGTTCCCTTATTTTGGACTGGTTATCCTGGGAACAGGCAAACAGGCAGTCCTCCACGTGCACCACCCCCGGCAGTTCGCGGGCGTACCCGGCCACATCCGGAACGTCCACCACCGCTCCAATATTAATGCCGCAACGGCATACAAAAACCCCCACCCGGGGTGCCTGCCCGGCAACATCCTTCTGGGTTGGTTTGACAACGGGTTTAGTCAATGTATTCCTGGCCCCGGCCAGGATAGTGGCAGCATATCCTGCGGCCGCGCTGGCGTGCATCACCGTCCGGGGAATATCCATGGGGCCCTGAAATGCGCCGCAAGCGTAAATGCCTTCCCGGGTGGTGCTCACCGGGTTAAAGTTGGGATACTGCGAAAAACCGTATTTATTCAGCCCGATGCCCAGCTTATTGGCCAACACCTGGTTTTGCTTTCCGGGCACCATGCCTACCGACAGAACCACCAAATCAAAGGTCTCGGTTTTAACTTCACCGTTCAGTTGAGCATAGCGAATGATTAGCTCGTTATGCTCTCCCTCCTGTAATTCATAAATCCGCGAACGGACCAAGCGCACCCCGAATTCATACCGGGCCCGTTCCAGGTAACGCTCAAAATCCTTGCCGAAGGTGCGCATGTCCATGTGAAAAATAGCAGCGTCCAGTTCCCCATGCGCGTGCTCCCTGGCCACGATGGCCTCCTTTAAAGCGTAGGTGCAACAGACCGAGGAGCAGTAGGCATTGCCGCTTTTGGCCACATCACGGGAACCAACGCACTGGATCCAGGCAATTTTTTTAGGCCTGCCACCATCCGACGGCCTTTCCAGATGCCCCGATGTGGGTCCCGAGGCACTGAGCATCCGTTCAAATTCAATACTGGTCATCACATTAGGGTAAGTTCCATATCCGTAATTAATAAAACCAGTGGGGTTAAAGGTCTCCAAGCCGGTACCCAGTATAATTGCCCCAACCATTTTGGCAATGAATTGTTCACCCTGTTCAAAATCAATGGCTTGGCTGGCACAGTGTTTTACGCACAACTTACATACATCCTTGCCCTTGTCCAGGCCTTTGGTCAGGTAGAGACAGTGTTCGGGGTCGATAACGTAAGCCGAGGGAACCGCCTGGGCATACTTGGTGTAAATGGCTTTCCGGTCACCCAACCCCTCGTTAAACCGGTCCGGCACCTTAACCGGACACTTTTCAGCGCAAACCCCGCAGCCCACACATTTTTCAATATTTACAAAACGGGGCTTAATTCGAAGGCCGACCGTAAAGTTACCGGCACTGCCACGCACACTTTCAACCTCGGCATTGGTGATTAGTTCAATGTTCCCGTGTCGACCACTTTCCACCAGCTTCGGTGAAAGGATGCACATTGAACAGTCGTTGGTGGGAAATGTTTTGTCCAGTTTAGCCATGACCCCGCCGATAGCAGGCGAGTTTTCCACCAAGTACACAAAAAAACCGGAGTCAGCCAAGTCCAGGGCGGCCTGAATACCGGCCACGCCACCACCCACCACCATTACTGCTCCAACTTTGGGGTGATCCAACAGGTGCACCTCCTCTTTAATATATTGTTTTATTTCTAGCTTATTTAATTGAATATTTAGATAATATTTGTGAAAATATGACTCATTACGCTGTTATTCCAATTAAACTTTCTATATTTTACACTATGAATATACATACTGACATTATATCATAATCAAAATGATTTATAATTTATCGTTCGCCCAACTAAATGATTTAAAACTTTAATGGCATTTATTAAGCCTTAATGGTAATTAACAGTTAACAAAGGAATATTACCCTATTGTTATTATCATTGTAAAAATAAGAAAAGAGGCAGTATCACCTGCCCCTAAAAGTATTTTTTATTTTACATGTCTGCTTAAGTGTTTCATGCTTCCGGCTTTTATTCCTGTACCATATCCCAGTCTGGAGTTACCGGCTCAATGGTGCCGATATTGCCTAAAATACTTTCCTGTTTATCCCCTTCCAGCAGAAATTGCACTTCTTCTATGCCGGGCAGTTTACACAGTGAATTAGTCACCGAATATACGGTCAGGCTTTCTCCGGCAGACCCGCCCCAGTGCTTGCTTTTAAATTCTTTGGAAAAGTTGACGTAAGCTACACCGTTGACCACCGACACGGAAAGCAGTTTCGTGCCCTCGGGCATGGTTCGGGTCAGCCCGTCTTTCTGGGGACCGTTAATCAGCTCGCGGACAATTACTGCTTCCAGGGATTCGTCCCCCTTGTTTACTTCCCGTTGTTCCGGCGCCAGATACATGGCCTGGTCGTCGCCAAAGTAAAGGGTTACCGTCTGCTTAGTCTCGGCTGGTTTAGCGCTGATATCAGGCTGCTCACCGCTACCGCCCGCGATGGGTTCCTGCTGCCCGGTGCCCGGGTTCTTAGCCCCGGAATCGCCCGGGTCATCGTCCTTCTGACCGCAACCCGCCAGCAACAGGGCAACCGTCACCAGTACAGTCACCGATATAATGGTTAACCTGGTCCACAGACTTTGCTTAATTTTGCTCATCTCTGTGATGCCTCCTGTTCAAGTTATCTTTTTTGAACCTGGTATTAGTGTAACAGGAGAATATTTCATGGCTGTTAAAAAGTATTACAAATATGTTACAAATTATTTTCTGGGTGGGGAAAAGTAAGTTCAAACACTGTCCCGCCACCCGGCCGGCTGTTGATGCTAACTGTCCCACCGTGGCGCAGCATGGCCCGGCGCACAATGGCCAGACCCAAGCCGGTACCTCCGGTAGTACGACTGCGAGCCCGATCCGCCCGGTAAAAGCGGTCGAAGATATGGGGCAGGTCTCTTGCAGCAATACCCTCACCGGTATCCGAAACCCGGATCGTCATAATATTTTTTTCCGCAGCCGCCTCTAACGTTACACTACCGCCGGCGGGGGTATGGCGCAAAGCGTTGTCCAACAGGTTAAACAGTACCCGGGTCACCAAATCACGGTTAATAATCCAGCGCAGGCCAGGTTCCATCTCCACCCGCAATGTTACATCAGCCTGCCGGGCCAGAGGTGCTACCAGAACAGTCACGTGCTCCACCAGGCCGCGCATGTCTTCCTCGGTACGGGTTAGTGATACTTCATCTTCCTCCAGCCTGGTTAGCTGCAACATGTTGTCCACAATGCGGGCCAGCCGGTCGGCCTCAGTGTTAATGTCCCCCAGATACTCCCGGTATACTACCGGGTCCTGCTCATTGGAATCGGTCAGGGACTGGGCCAGGGCCTTAATGGAGCTTAGCGGTGATTTTAGTTCGTGAGAAGCATCCGCCAAGAACCGGCGCCTCGTCCGATCGGCATCCGCCAGCCGGGTACTCATTTCGTTAAAAGATTCGGCCAGCCGGCCCAGTTCGTCTCCGCCACGCACAGGTATGCGCTGCTCCAGGTGCCCCCGGGCCACCTGCCGCACACCGTCAGTAAGTTCTTTTACCGGCCGGGTCAAAAAGCCCGCCAACAGCATGCTTAAAAGCCCAGCCAGGATGCCACTCAGAAGTGACGCCGTCGTCATCTGGCTGCGAATCTGTCCCAGTTGCCCGTACACATCGTCAAGCCCGGAAACCAACATCACCGCGCCTGCCACTCGCTTCTCCTCCAGCAGCGGCACAGCGGTATAAAGTACTCGTTCACCGGCGTCCAGGGTATGCACTCCGGTTTGGCTGGAACCGGATAAAGCCGCCTGAACTTCAACATGTTCCAGTAAGCGGCCTTCCAGCCACCCCTCACCAAACGAGTCCACCACCACCCGGCCATTTAAATCAACAACCAGCACCCGGGATCCCATCCGGCTGCCGAAATCCCTGGCCGCGTGGTAAGCATTGCGGTCAGTCCTAAGCAGGGTGGCGCCGGCGGAAGTTGCCACAATATTGGCGTTGGTCAGCCAAGTGGTTTCTCTTTCTTGGAGGTACTGACGCTCAAGTACGCGCAGCAAAAAAAGATTGGCCGTGCTGATAATAACTACTATCAGTATGAAATATGCGCCGGCAAGTTTCCAGCGAATTGCTAGCCTGTTCATTAATCAAACTCCCGAAAGTAATATCCCGCTCCCCAGCGGGTCATAACCCAGCGGGGGCTGGCGGGTTCCAGCTCAATTTTCTGACGCAAACGCCGAATATAAACGTCAACCACCCGGGGCTCACCGAAGTACCCGGTCCCCCACACCTGCTCCAACAGTATTTCCCTGGTAAAAATGCGGCCCGGGTGCCGCGCCAGAGTGTACAGCAAGTCAAACTCCCGGGCGGTTAGCTCAATTTCCCGGCCTTCCAGCCTGACCTGCTGGCGGGGTACATCTATTTCCAGGTTGTCATAACGGATTACCTGTACTTGTTTTTGTACAGCGTCGGTTCCTATCGTTTCCCCGGTCTTGGTGGTAGTTACCGGAACGGCAGCCGTGCTTTCGGCACGACGTAGAACAGCCCTAATCCGAGCAATTAATTCCCGCGTATTGAAGGGTTTAGCCAGGTAGTCGTCGGCTCCCAATTCGAGCCCTACTATTTTATCCACGTCATCTCCCCGAGCGGTCAACATAATGATGGGCACGCTGCTGGTTCTGCGTACCCGGCGGCAAACCTCGAATCCGTCCACTCCGGGCAGCATCAGATCCAGCACCACCAGATTCACGCCGCCCTCTTCAAGCCGGGCTAGGGCCTCAGTGCCGTCATAAGCGGTCTGCACCTCAAACCCGGCATCATTTAGGCTGCGTTGCAAACCTTTTACCAAAAGTCGTTCATCATCCACAACCAGTATCCTGGTCACTATAACTTCTCCTTTGGTTAAAATTAATACAGAAACAATTCAACCCCCGGGGTTTAACTACCTGCCCGAAGGTTAGCAAGTATAGGCTTATTTCAAAACAGATTCCAGTGAACTTAACAAACATTTTACTTATAATTAACAAATAGTTTACTGCTGAGGTCAAGGACTTAACAATAAGATACTAGAATGACATAGTACCAGATTAGTCTTTATTATTCACCGAGGTGTAAAATGTCAAATAAAAATGAACTGGTGATTGAAAAATTACTGCTTCTATGCGCTGCGGCTTCGATTTTTATTGTGTTCATAATTACTCTTTTTATTTTCTATGAGGGATTGCCCATCTTCACCAAGTACGGACTGAAAAGCTTTTTATTAGGACAGCAATGGTACCCGGAAGACAATATCTTTGGCATTTTCCCAATGATTATAGGGACTTTCTACGTTACCCTGGGAGCGTTATTAATGGGAGTACCACTTGGTTTGGGTTGCGCCATTTTCCTGGCCGAATTCGCTCCTCCGCGATTGGCCAGGCTGATTCGGCCGGGCATAGAACTCCTGGCGGCTATTCCTTCTGTGGTTTACGGTTTTTGGGGTATGATGGTTATCGTACCGTTTATAAGAACCTATCTGGGTGGGCCAGGTTACAGCATATTAGCAGGGGCCATAATTTTGGCCGTTATGATTTTACCCACCATTATCAATATCTCTGAAGACTCCCTCAGAGCAGTTCCACGGGAGTATAAAGAAGGTTCACTGGCAATGGGGGCAAATCAATGGCAAACCATTAAAAAAATAACACTGCCCACCGCTAAATCAGGTATTATAGCTGCTGTTGTGCTTGGCATGGGCAGGGCAGTAGGTGAAACAATGGCTGTAATAATGGTAGTGGGCAACGTAACGGCAATGCCTGGTTCAATACTTGACCCTGTGCGAACCCTGACCGCCAACGTGGCGCTTGAAATGGGTTACGCTTCCGGAGACCATTCCCAGGCTCTTTTTGCAACTGGTATTATATTGTTTATAACAATAATGATCATCAATCTTCTGGCTAATATGATACCTGGCGGGGTGAAAAAGGAATAATGGCTATTATAAGCAGGGAACTGGAAGAAAAAGCGGCTAAGGTATTAATAACGCTATCGGTTGTTATTGCCCTGGGGGTCCTGGTTGCTATCCTATTTCATATCATGCAAAAAGGACTTGGTGTTATTAGTCTGGATTTCTTGTTTAAATACCCCGAGGACATGGGCCGCACGGGAGGTATATTTCCCTCGATTGTCGGAACTTTTTATCTTGTTTTAGTGGCTTTAGGCGTTGCTACACCTCTGGGTGTTTTTTCAGCCGTTCAGCTTACCGAATATGCCAAGAAGGGCAAACTGGTTAAACAAATAAGATTCGCCACCGAAACATTGGCGGGTATTCCTTCCATCGTTTACGGTCTTTTTGGGTTTGCCTTTTTCGTTATTTATTTGCAGTTTAGCTGGTCTATTCTTAGCGGTGGATTGACCCTGGCCATAATGATCCTGCCCACCATCATCAGAACAGCTGAAGAGGCCATCAAAAGCGTGCCCGAAAGTTACCGCGAAGGCAGCCTGGCAATGGGCGCAACCAAGTGGCAAACAATTTTTAAAATCGTGTTGCCATCTGCACTTCCGGGTATCGTGACCGGAATTATACTGGGTATTGGTCGTGCTGTCAGTGAAACGGCAGCAGTTTTATTAACTGCCGGCAGTTCGGGACTATATATGCCCACATCAGTTACTGACCCGGCCAGATCCCTGGCAGTCCACCTTTACGTGTTGGTTAGCGAGGGAATATCATTTGAGATGGGTTATGGAACCGCAGCGGTTCTGATCATTGCAATATTTTTTATCAACTCCATAGCTAACCTGCTGATGTACAAAATGACTTCCAGAGTCTGAATTTTTTACTTCCATCTCAGGAACTATAAGTTAGTGTTTTGAAAGTAGTTATCGGGGAAAATAATTTTGGTTTTAGAATTAAATAATCCGGAGGTGCCTTGTTATGCAATTAAAATCGAATAATATGCAGGGAGATTACGATCCCAAGACTGGGATATCCGTGAAGTTTTTACATCCCGATAAAAATGATGTTACCATACTTTACGATGGTTTACTGGCCAAGTCGGGAACCAACCAGGTTTATCTGCATACCGGGTTTGGAAACCATTGGGATAAAGTGTATGACCACAGGATGGAACCAACTTCTGAGGGCTGGGAGAAAACCTTGCAAATGGAAAGTAATGAGTTAAACTTTTGCTTTAAAGATAGTGCCAATAACTGGGATAATAATAACGGGCAAAACTGGATGTTTACTCTTTAGAAATAGGTTTTTTTAGCCAAAATCCGGCAAGCTTCTACTAAGCTGCCGGATTTTGGCTTTCTTTTTCCTACCTTTAAAATAATCTTTGGGGTGTCATCCTGAGCGTAGCGAAGGATCTAATCTTTAAGATTCTTCGCTGCGCTCAGAATGACAATCCAAGCGGCATGGGGGTCTACCCTGAAAATAATTTAACGTTATTTGACGCTGATATAATCCCTAGCTACGATTTCTTGTCCTTCATTCATCACAAAGTCAATGAAATCCTTAGCCGCGCCCTGGGGCTCGCCCTTGGTCAGGTAATTAAAGGGCCTGCTGATTTTATAACTGCCGTTTTTAACGTTGTCAACGGTGGCTTCCACGCCCTCAATGTTAACTGCTTTTACCTCATCATTGATATAACCGAAGGATACGTAACCGATGGCAGCTTCATCATTGGCAACAGCAGTACGTACACCACCGTTGGAGTTCTGAGTAATCGCCTTGTCGAAAGTTTTGGTGTCTTCACCCATGAGCATCTCTTCAAAAGCGCCGCGGGTACCGGAACCAGATTCCCTGGTAACGACCCTAATTTCACCGTCTGTACCGCCTACGTCCTTCCAATTGGTTATTTCGCCGGCGTAAATCTTTTTAACCTGCTCCATAGTAAGTTCTGTCACTGCATCGTTTTTAGGGTTGACCACTACACCGATACCGTCAACAGCAATTTGGTATACGGTTAGTCCCAGTTCTTTTTCAGTACCTTTCAAATGCCTGGAAGCCGCACCTATTTCGGCAACGCCCTGGCCAGCAGCCTTAATGCCCTGGCTTGAACCGCCGCCCTGAACATTTATAACTACGTTTTGCTTCTTTTCCATGAAAGCCTTGGCCAGTTCTTCAGACAGGGGTTGTACAGAAGTCGAACCCGCAGTAGTAATAGTCAGGGTTTCTGCAGGTTGCCCTCCGCAGCCAACTACAGTTACCAGCAATGACATAACTATCAGTAGTACATAAAAAGTCTTAGCTTTCATTTTTAAACCCCTTCTCATGATATTTATTGAAGCCCACCCCGAATTGATTGACTATGTAAGCTTAATTGGCAAGTTTACTTTAACATTTAATCTTTAAAATTAAATTGTGATATTGTTATGGGTAAGTAAAGTTAATGTAAATAATATTTAGCATTATAAACGGATCACCGTAAATAAAGAACGCCCCGGACAAATTAATGCCGGGCCGTCAAATAAAAGGTTTTATCTATAGCAGTATTCAGTCAATAATCTTATTAGGCTTTTTTACCGGAAACCTCATCTATTTTTAAAACCAGCACCGCAACAGACTTACTCTGCTCACCCGTTATCGGTTCGAAATTGCCGGTAGAGCTGTATTTCTGGGATATTAAGTTTAAAACTTTTACTTTATCTTGGCTATTATTAACCAGTTCGGCCAAACCAAAGACCAAAACGCTTTTATAACTGGTCGAAAATTTACACGGGTTGGCATGTTCCTTAATCCCAAGCATTTCAGACACTTCAAAGCAAACCCGGTTGTCATAGTTAATATTGTCCAGTTTACGACCCCTAAGTGCACAGTGGAAATAAATTCTGTCACCCTCCAGGACATAATGCAGGGGGGTTACGTAAGGTCCCTGTCGCCCATTGGTAGCCAACCGGCCCCACTGAGCCTGCTCCAGAAAACCGCGCACCTCTGCTAAAGCCATTTCTTTCCCAGCCATTTGACTCTCCCCTTTATATTGGAGTTGTTCCACAGGTGAAGCTTGTCCATATACCATATTACATCATTAATACCATAAAAAACAGCAATGAAAAACTCCGGTAAATCCATTACCGGAGCTTGTTTAAGGATATTAATATTAACCGCCCAAGGTAACGTCCTGGTTTTCGTACCATTTCAGGGCATCATAAAAATGTTTCCGATCAAAATCCGGCCACATATCATCCACCACGTAAAAATCTGCATATATGGACTGTACCGGTAATAAACCGCTTAATCTGCGCCGTCCGCCCCATCGCACAATCAGATCCACCCTGGAAATATCATTGGAGGCCACTGACTTGTGAATATTAGCCGGTCCCACGGTACCGACCCCGTTGCCAGCCGATTTAAGCAGGTGGTACAAATCCCACTTCCAGCCGTAATTGACAAGGAAGTTAATGCGCATCGTGCCCTTACCAAAGGTTTTCCGGGTGGTATAGTCAGCAAGTTCCTCGGGGAACAGGGGCGAAGTATGGTCTCCAATAACCAGCAGCGCAGCGTCGCGCTCGGACAACCTGCGCACTGCATCCACACAGGCTTTGCGGAATGCCGTAGTCTGCACAGCCGGGCGTTTGGTATTATCCTGGGTAAACCCATAAAAAGTCAATTCGGGAATACCCAGTTCCAAGCACATCTCGTAAAGCATGATGCCAGGGTCAAGTCCGCTCTGGTAGCCGTCCTGCTTGGGAAGCCCTTTTTTTTCCGCCCACCTTCTGTTTCCGTCGGGAATAATAGCCACGTGCCCGGGCAAACGTTTAAACTTGGGTTCAGTCATAAGTTTTCGCTTACCTCCGTCAAAACAATGGATTAGGACGGGTTTTTACCCGGTAAATATTAAGATACCCAATTTTACCGGTGTTTATATCAAGTCAGCTACCGAACTTGGAATAGCCTAAAAGCAAGCTAAATTCTAGTCAGGCATTGCGTTGACAATGGCTACCCCCGAACTTGTGCCGATGCGGCTCGCTCCGGCCCGGATCATGTCCAGAGTCTGGCCCGCTGTTTTTATACCGCCAGAGGCCTTAACGCCCATTTCCTGGCCGACAACGGTGCGCATCAGAGAGATGTCTTCAACTGTAGCACCGCCATCCCCAAAACCGGTGCTGGTCTTGACGAAGCGGGCCCCTGCTTCACGGGCCATCCGGCAAGCCGCTCTCTTCTCCTCATCGGTTAGGCAACATGTTTCAATAATCACCTTGACCAGGGCATCCGGATTAGCAGCGGCAGCAGCCTGCACCACTGCCCTGATATCCTTAACTACAACATCATACCGGGCTTCTTTTAATGCTCCGATGTTCAGTACCATATCTACCTCGGCGGCGCCGGCCCGCACTGCGCCGGCAGCCTCGAAGGCTTTAACGTCTGCAGCGGTTGCACCCAGCGGAAATCCCACGACGGCACACACTTTAACCTCCGACCCGGCCAACAGTTCCTGGGCCAGAGGCACGTAAAAGGGGTTTACGCATACCGCAAAAAAAAGGTGTTCTCTGGCTTCCCGGCACAGTCGCGTGATATCCGCGCTGGTGGCACCGGCCTTTAACAGCGTATGGTCGACCATGGCGGCCAATTCCCGGCGGTTTAGTATAACCATAATTACCCTCCATTTTGTTTAATCATTAACAACCGATACTATAAGTTAATGTTATTTTTAATATTCGAAATACTTTCTTGTGCAATCACAAATACGATGTTATATTGTATTTAATAGCAATAAATTAAAGGAAAAACAATAGTAACACAGTTATCATTTATTATAGTTATTATAGTTATTATTTATGATTGGTTATTAATCACTAAATATACATAATTAAATTGAAGGGGGTATTTAGCTTGCTGATGCCTAATGATGTTTGCCCAATTTGTGAAACAAAATTGGATTCACAAAACGTGTTGCGTAAAGAATGGTTGGAAGACAAGCCGGTAAAATTGGATCAAGCCGGCAGAGCGATTTGTAAAAAGTGTGCGGATTGGCTGGAAAACACCGAATGGGATTAAAGTATAATAAACAGGCGCGCAGGATTCGGTGAATTCAATGCGCGCCTGTTTATTTTTCTTACTCTGTATGCATAGAAAAAATCCAGTACGTGTTAATCCTTACCCAATGCCCGCTCCAGGATCTGATACATGCGGTTTACCATACCCCTGGGGTCTGAGACCAGGCCCGCAGCGATGAGTGCATTGTCATATATTTGTTCTACTGCCATTGTGGCAAATTCTTCATCTTTTTGTCGAAGAGCGGCCAGGCCCCTGACTAATCCGTGTGCAGGGTTTATCTCCAGGGCCTTGCGACCGACGCCGGCGGTATCCTGATTCATGGCTCGGATAACCCGCTGCATGCTGCTGGTCATATACTCGTCCAGGTTAATTAGCACCGCCGGGCTGTCCACCAGTCTTTTTGATTCTCGTACTTCATCTACCCGGTCGCCAAGAGTCTGCTTCATCCAGTCCATCAGGGTTTTCAAGTCTTCCCCGGCCAGTTTCTCATTTTCAGAGGTTTCACTAGCATCTTTTTCCGGCAGATCCAGTTCGGCCTGGTCAGCAGAGACCAGTTTTTTATCCCGGTATTCGGCCAGTTTGCTAAGTACAAAATCGTCCACCGGTTCGTGGGTGTAAAGCACCTCCATATCCCTGGCGCGAAATGCCTCCAGGTAGGGGCCGGCCTCGATAGCCTCCCGGGTGGGGCCATTAATATAGTAGATATGCTTTTGGTTTTCCTTCATCCTGTCCACATACTGATCCAGGGTAACATACTTGCCGGATTCGGAACGGGACGATTCAAACCGTAGCAGGGGCGCGATATCCTTATAGTGGTTAAAGTCGGAAGCCGCCCCTTCCTTGAGAAAAATGCCGAAAGTATCCCAGAAACCAGCATATTTTTCGGGGTCTGCCTTGGCCTGTTCGCCCAAAAACTTGAGAAACCGCCCGGTAATCACCCGGCGCAGTTTAGCCATCAGGGCACTGTCCTGCATGGTCTCCCGGGAAATGTTCAGTGGAATGTCCTCGCTGTCCACCACGCCTCTCACAAAGCGCAGCCATTCCGGCAGCAACCCCTCGGCGTTCTGCTGGATCATCACTTTGCGGCAATACAGGTGCACCCCGGGATCCAGTTTGCCAAAACCAAACCGTTCCATGTTTTCCCCCGGCACATACAGCAACGCATTAATAGCCAGCGGTGCGTCAACTGAAAAATGCATCCGGTACCGGGGCTCTTCGTAAGCATTGGCAATAAATTTGTAAAACTCGTTATATTCCTCATCTTTAATCTCATTCTTATTACGGGCCCAAATGGCCTGGACGGTGTTAACCTTTTCGCCTCCCAGCATAATGGGAAAGGGCACGAAGTTTGAATACTTTTGAATTATTTGTTTTACCGTGGCCGGGCTGGCAAATTCATCAGCGTCTTCCTTAAGTTCCATAACGATTTTAGTACCCCGCTGCAGCCCTTGGGCTTGCATTACAGAATACCCGCCCATGCCATCGGAGACCCACTCCACACCTTGGGCTTCGGGGCGGTAGGAACGGGTCAACACTCGCACTTTTTTAGCTGCCATGAACGCCGCGTAAAAGCCTACCCCGAACTGGCCGATTAAATTGAGGTCTTTGCGTTCTGACTCGGCCATCTGGCGAAAGAAAGACCTGGAACCCGAGTGAGCAATGGTGCCCAGGTTTTCCACCAGTTCGTCCCGGGTCATACCCACGCCAGTGTCGGTTACAGTTACCGTTTTGTTCTGCTCGTCCACTTCGATGGTTATTTCCAGAGGCAGGTCGGCATCCGCCACTTCCTTATCGGTAATGCTCAGGTAACGGAATTTTTCCAAAGCATCGGTAGCATTGGAGATTAATTCACGCAGAAAAATCTCCCGGTCGGTGTAAAGGGAGTTAATTACGATATTAAGCAGTTCCTTAACTTCAGCTTGGAATTCCATCGTTTGGTGCCCCTGGGTTTTTGTTTCCTCTGTCATCATGCGCCCTCCTTTAACCTTTAATAATAATTTTGTTCAAACAACACCGCACCCCAGGTATTAACCTGGGGCCGGTTTATTTGATGCGGGCACCTTTTGGGTCAGGCAGAGGTGCCCGTCTTACTTTTTTAAAACCGGTACTGTTTAGTCATGCATCTCGGCTGCAAAAAATGTTTTTATTTTGCTAGCACTCTCTTTAAATGAGTGCTAATAAGATTGATAGTACAAAATAAGGCTTTTAAAAGCAAGTGTCTCAAACATAAATAATACCCAAATAGCCCTATTTTTAATGAATTATTGCCAAATTGCTTTGATTTTTATACTCGGACAAAAATAAACCTAAAACGAGCAGGGCGGGGAGTATCAAGCCCCTGCGGGGTAAAAAACGATCTGTCAGGGGAGAATAAAAAATAATTTTCACAATTGTTATGCGGGGTGTGTCGAAAATTAAGACACTGCTGTATTTAATTCATCTGCTGCCGGGCATTTTAACCATGGTTGCGGTAGCTGTGGTTGCCAGGGGCGGAGCGGATCTGGGTTTCCCTCAGTGGCAAGGTTTGGAATCAATACTGGCAGCAAGGCCGGTTACGGCCAGATACCTGGTTAATATTTTGCACCTTAATTATGTACTTATCTGTATTATCACCGGGATACTGCTGCGCAACTTAATCGGCATCCCCCCCCTGCTTGCCCCGGGCATCACCAGGACTTCCCGCTTATTTATCAAGCTGGGCGTTATTTTGCTGGGCTCGCTGTACAGCTTCAGAGACCTGGCCAACCTAGGTTCCACTGCCTTTGTAATAATTCTGGCTTTTGTTATTTTCACCCTAACTTTAACCCTATATCTGGGGCAAAGGCTGGGGCTAGATCCGGCTGCCGCGTCGGTGCTGGCGGCCGGTACTGCAATCTGCGGTGTGTCAGCCATCGTTGCGGTTGCACCAGCGGTGCGCGCAAAGTCCACCGATGTTGCCTATTCTATTGCCACTATTCTCGGTGTGGGCCTGTTCTACCTGTTTATGCTACCCGCCATAGGCACTTTATTGGGTTTAAGCCCGCACCAATTCGGTGTCTGGGTAGGTACCGGGATACTTAATTCCGGCCAGGTGCTGGCCGCTGCGTTGAGCTTCGACCCCGGCACCGCCGAACATGCCTCGGCTAGTTTGAAGACGGGTGAAATATACAACCTGACCAGAATTCTATTTCTGCCTTTTGTGGTTCTGTTCCTGGCTGTTTATTGCAGCCGTTCCGGCAAAGGTGATGGTGATGGTGATGGTGATGGTTTTGGCATCAACACCAAACTGGGAACAAACTTTCCTCTTTTTGTAGTTGGTTTTTTGTTCGTAGTGTTCATGACCTCTTTCGGTATGCTGGGGGAAACTACACCGCCATCCCCCGAACTGGTATTTATTAGACGCCTGTACAGTTGGTTTTTTGCCATCGGACTGGCGGGCTTGGGCATGCAAATTTCCTTTGAGGAACTGCGCCGGGCGGGGGGCAGTCACCTGTTGGTGGGTATAACAGCAGCCACGGTTAAGCTGGTGGGAGCTTTGCTGGTGGTGCTACTGTTGATTGCCGAACACCCGTGATTAAGTAAAAAAATAGATCCCACTTATATAAGTGGGAGTCTTCGGCATAAGATAAAATAACAGTTTTTTCGGAGGTGACACTGGTGTATAAAGATAGGGATAACGACAAATTGTATTTCTTATCGGAACGTCTGGAAGATTTAACCGCTATGGCAATTGCAGCAATAATATTGATCATTGTACTGCTGTTCTACTAACAATAACTGGTTTCGTTCTTGATGAATATAATCGTGCCGGCATACAGGCCGTTGCCGTCGAATACGGGCAACAGTTCACAGGGGGCATCAGACCAAGCCAGCTTTTCTCTAATCGGTTTGGTAGAGCCGATGTGTTTTTCCACCAGGGCCATCAGTTCAGTGTTAACTTCACCTAAATTCATGCCGTCTTGCAGATTACCTAAATAATACCTGGCCATCATGTTGGATGCCACGATTTTACACTCCCGATCCACAAAAACGAGACCATCTACCAAGTGTTCAAATACCCTGCCCATAGCATTGTGGCAAAGCTTCTCCCTTTCCGAATCAGGGCCGATAACCGCCAAAGAACCTAGTTGCCTGCCGTTTTTAATAATCGGTGATAGTATAATTTCCAGCAGATCGTCGGATTTTTTTAGGGTCAGCCGACCGTTTTGACCCTCCAGAGGGCCGATTAACTCACTTAAAACAGTTTTACCGGTTTCGATTCTTTTACCGGCAAAAATTTTATACGCCTCGCTGTTGGCAAATACCAGCCTGCCGGCATTATTAGCAATAATAATACCCTCTTGCAAATGGTTAAAAATATTAAAATCGATATTCTCAAAATAGGAATTAACGTTATTGATTTTAAAAAATTCAACAATGAAATGATAAATTAAAAAATACAGGGCAAATAAAAGAAACATAATGGCTATGATGCGATAGGTGTCAAAGTGAGTATCTTGATGAAAGAACAAAACATTAATGTTGGATTTGTCCAATTCTGCTCGTTGGATACTGTAACGCACATTGTCGGCAGTGAGACTATCCCTGTCGGGTGCCAGATAAGTAATCATGTCTTCGGCAAAAGGCCATACCAGCGGATTACCCGCGTTATCCACCAGGGCAATTTTCAACTTTTGGGTGGCATATTTTAAAATAAATTTTTGTTGTAAATCGTTGATTCGGTAGGTAATCAATAAGTAACCGCCGGCCCCGGAATGACTGTCCATAACTGCCGCCACACACAATTCGTTAACCCGGCCCTGCTCAACAATACTAAATAAATAGGGACGTCCGGGAGCAGCCTGTTTCAACCCGCTGCCGGGGTATAAATAATTTGCCGGACTCCGCAGCGAATGTAATACATACCCACGTTCATTCAACAACTGAATATCAATCACCCTGGGGTTTTCCGCCGCAATAGCGCTCAGTAGTTCTTTGTCCCGCAGGCTGTCCTCACCGGACAACCTGCTTGCGGTGGTGTCGGTATAAAACTCCAGTTCGTGCATAAAAGAATATGTTTCGCTCAGCACAATGCGCTCAATATTATCCTCGTACTCAACCATAATTTTCTTCAGAAACCGAAACTCCAGCAGAAAAAATAATATAATCAGCAGCACAAAAAAAATTACGGCCAGGATAGCCATAGTTTTAGTGGTATTATCAAACCTGTCCGCCATGCTTCAAACCTCCCCGGCTGCTCTACTGCACCAATCCTTTTTTGACCGCCGAAGCAAGAGCTTCCTCCAGGGTCTCCACGCCCAATTTAGTACATATGCCCCTAATCCTACGCCGCAGGGTGGACAAACTTATAAACATGGCGGCAGCCACATCCTTTTGAGCCCCGCCGGCGGCAATCATATTCAGCACCCGGGTCTCAGTATCGGTAAGGCCGCTTTGGGGCAGTTTCATGATCACGTCCAGACCCAGTCCGGGGTACAGGTACCGGCCTTCCCTGAACGTGATTGCGATGGCCGATTTTATTTCGTCAAAAGAAGCATACTTGGGAATAAATCCGTGTACCCCACACTCCAGCGCCTTACGAATAAAATGAGCGTCGTCGTACGTGGTCAGAGCAATATATTTAACCCGGCAGTTGACCCTGCCCATCTCCCGGCATAGATCCAGACCGTCACCATCGGGCAATTTGATGTCCAGCAGCACAATATCCACATCATCCCGCATTTGATCCAGGGCTTCCCCACAGGTACCGGCCTCCGCCACCACTGTCAGGCCTTCCTCCATTTCAATCAACCTTTTGAGGCCTTCCCTGACGATATTATGATCCTCAACAAGCATTATCTTTATCTGGGCCATTGGTTTTTCCCTCCGCTGTCACTGGGACGGTTAATGTTACGGCAAAACCAGTTTCTCCGCCGTTACAGACCAAATCCCCGCCGATTAAATTGGCTCTTTCCTTCATCCCCCATAACCCGTTGCCCGCCGCTAATTGACCCTGGGACTCACCGTTATCCATAACTTCCACCTGCAGTGAGCCATCGGTTTCCTTGAAATAGATGTCCACTTCATTCGCGTTACTGTGTTTTACCACATTGGTTAAAGCCTCCTGGATAATCCGGTATACAATTATTTCCTCGGCCTTGCCCAGGTTCAGCACCCGATCCCGGTAGAAAATGTATACTTTACGCCCGTGTATCTGCTCGAACCTGGTTACGTATGATTCCAGTGCGGACAGCAGCCCCACCTTATCAATCAGATAGGGATGGATATCGTTCATGATACCGCGCATATCCATGGCCGCACTCTGACACTGAAATCTCAGTTTTACCAAATCCTCATTTAAATCCACCGGAACTCTCCCGGCACCGGTTTTGAGCGTGTAATCCAGAGAGTGGATAATTGTTGACATGTTGCGTCCAACCCAATCGTGTATTTCAATGGATATTTTTTTTCGTTCCGCCTCAATGGCATCAAAAAGGAACCGCTTGTCCTTGTGGATCTCTACCGGACGGGTCACCAGCATGGCGCCGGATAATTGGCCGGCAAAATATAAAGGATGGTAATCTGCACTCAAAAGCATCCTTTGCCCGCCCAATTCAAATATTACCTGGTTATTTACCGCTTCCGCATCCTTGGACGCTAAATCCAGCAGGGGCTGAAATAACCCCTGAAGGAGAGGGTAGCGAACCATGACTTCATTTAATGGCTCCCCTTCAATATCTTTGGCACGAACATGTAACAGTTTTTCACCTGCTCTGTTTACTGCGGATACCTGACCACGTTTGTCTATCACCACCAGCGCGTCACCGGTCAGTTCCGCCAGGTTCACCAGATGGTGATGTCTAAACAGCATCGGTGACACAATTTGCATCCAGCCGTAAACAAGTAACACCAGAGCAGCAACCATCAGGAAGGCAGAAAAAACCCACAGGCTGCTTTCCATAGCGGTTTCGCTTACGGTATGACGCGTAAAATCTTCCCGCATTCCTGCCAGGGCCTGCCGGGAAACCACGCTTAACTCGTAAGCCAGCGGTTCACACTTTTCCCGGTACACCTCCATGTAATCCTGATCCCCGTTTTCCAATAGCGGTACAACTTCGTTACGATAACTGGTGATGTATGCTTCTGTCAGGTCGATTATTTTTTTTAGTGCATCCCTATCCGTTTCGGAAGCCGCCCGGTTAAAAAGATCCATTTCTCGGGTAACCACAGCAATGCCAAGCTCATCAAATTCGCTAATATACTGCCCGTCCATATGCAGAACGTACGCCCGAGCGCTTGATGTCAGTTGGGTAAGATCATGATTTAGTTCGTAATACTCAGATAAAAGCCTATAATCACTATCTAAATTCTTTATCTTAACAGGTGTGGAAAAAGTCCCGTACAGATGTAATGCGGGTATCACCAATATTATCGATATAAATGCTAAAAACCAGCTGCGATATTTTTTTATGTCATTCACTTATATCACCTTCAATTTCTAAATTTTCGACACAAATGCAACCATCCCTTCAGGACAAAATTGTCATAAAAATGAACCAAAGTGTTCACCCTGGTGAACCATTCACGTCACATGCCCTACCTAAAAAGGCCATACTAGCCTGCCGGCATTGATTATTTGCGCCGTTGGGCTATTATTTGAGTACCGCAATTATTAGCGGTGGTTATCCGAATCATTAGCATTTGTAATTTGACCTTAAAGCCTAACAACATCATTGCTAGTTTTAATTTTGGCTTAGAAGCTCAAATCTTGTTTTAAATCTACAAGAAAGGCGGTGAATTAGAGAATTCCTGACTATTTGTTGGTCTAAACTGTTTTACTATACTTAAGGTTTAACTGCACGGAAGCAATATTAGACTTCGGAGGGATAATCATGACAGATAGCTACGCCTCAAAATTATGGAAAGTGATACCCGGACTATTACTGATGTTTTTCATCGCGGCCTTGTCCATGGGCACGAAGGATCTGGGCTTGCCCCAGTGGATCGGCCTGGAAGGAGTGCTCAAGGCTAATTCCGACTTTCTAGGCAAAGTATTAAAAATTAATTATGTAATTTTGGTCATCGTTATCGGGATGGTCATTAGAAACACCATTGGCATCCCATCCTGGGCCCTGGACGGGGTAAAAACCTCCCGGCTATTTATTAAAATGGGTGTTATTCTGCTGGGTACACTCTACAGCCTGGCCGAGTTGGCTACGCTGGGAGCCACATCAGTAGTTCTGATTCTGGCCTTTGTTTTCGGTACCATTATTTTCACCATGTGGTTCGGCAAAAAGATGAATATGCCAACTTCTTCAGCGGCCTGCCTGGCGGCCGGTGTGGGTGTGTGCGGCGTTTCCGCTATCGTGGCCGTTGCCCCGGCAGTGCGTGGTAAAGGTGAGGATATCGCTTACTCAATAGCCACTATCCTGTCTTTCGGTTTGGTGTGTATGTTCACTTTCCCATTTCTGGGACACTTGATGGGCCTTTCCAGTGAACAGTTCGGCGCCTGGGCCGGTACCGGCATTTTGAATTCCGGCCAAGTTCTAGCGGCCGCCCTGGCTTTCGACCCGGGGACGGTGGACAACCCTTCCATCAGCCTTAAGGTCGGCGAAGTATTCAACCTGACCAGGGTTATATTTTTACCCCTGGTGGTAATGGTTATTGCGCTGCTCTACACCAGGATGTGCAATGAGTCCGAAAACCAGGAAGCAGCCGCGACAACCGGTTCCTTTATGTCCAAGTTCCCGTTATTTGTGCTTGGCTTTCTGGCCACCGTTACGCTTACCTCTTTCGGTGCCTTTGGCTCCATTGACCCCGCATCGGCAGAACTGAAAATGTTCCGGTTGTTGTACGGCTGGTTCTTTGCCATTGGCTTAACCGGTCTGGGTCTGCAAATTTCCTTTGCGGAAATGAAGAAAGCCGGCGGCAAACCGCTGATAGTGGGCTCAGCTGCCGGGCTATTAAAAGCCGTAGGTTCACTGATTGTTGTACTGCTACTAATTGATTAACATTAATAAGGCTTGGCTATTAAAGGAGGCATAATCTCGTGCAAAAAGGAAAAGCTGTTCCTGATAAAGAAAAAGGCAAACTCTCACTGTTTACAAACGAACGCCATGAAGACTTGGCCGCCATTATCGGCGCCGCGGTAGTCATGCTGCTGATAATCATTATAGCTGCTTAATAAAAGGGGTTTTACCCATGGAAAAACAAATCCTGTTTATCTCAGACGGTTCTGCATCAGCAACCAAAGCCGGAGCCATTGCCATTGAATTGGCAGCCACACGGCAATCCGACCTACGCGCCGTCTTCATTCTTGACGAAGGCTGGGGAAGCCTCTTGGGAGACGAGTGGATTAACACATCCGATACCAGAATGAAGTTTTTCTCCTGGTTCGAGGGTGAATTAAAGACCCGGGCGGAGCAAGTTTTAAACCAGTTTTCCAACCAGGCTGTTTCAAGCGGGGTTAAAGTTGAAACTGCAATTTTAACCGGCAAAACCGAAAAGGTTATTGCCGAAGCCGCCAACAATGAGCGTACGGTTCTTTTGGTTCTTCCCAATCCCAATTCCACGGAACCGGCAGCCGCCGCCGGGTTGAGATTCAACCTGCATCACCTGGCTAAAAAAGTAACGTGCCCTATTTTACTTGGGCCGCAGTAAAGTTTCAGTAGTGTCAAAACCGGGCCTTATGAGGGCCCGGTTTTACTACGTTATGGTAATTAAACATTGGTTAATATTAAATAGGTTACTAGGCGATTAGTCCAACCATAAGGGCATTTCTACCAGCACTTTAAATAAGTCACCATCAATTTCAATCATAAACCTGCCTCCCTGGATATTGGTTAGGCTTTGGGCGATAGAAAGACCCAGACCTGACCCTTCCGTCGTTCTGGATACATCGCCCCGGACAAACCGTTCGGTTAGCTGTTCAGGGGGTATATCAAGGGGATTGGCGGATATGTTTTTAACAGTTAGCAATCCATATTGGTCACTTTGGGCAATATTAATGTATACCCGCGAATGCGGCATTGAATATTTCACTACATTAGACAACAGGTTTTCAACTATCCGCCACATATGTTTGCCGTCGGCGGATATGAATGTTTTTGTATCTGCAGCATTTATGTGCACATCCAAGGCGGCTTTTTTAATTTTTTCCTCATACTCGCCGCAGGCCTGCATAACCAGTTCATGCAAGTCAATTTTTACTGCACTGACAGTAAGATTACCGCTGGAAGCCTTACTCGCTTCAATTAAATCCTCAATTAGTTGTTTTAACCTGGCCGACTTTTCTTCCAAAACACCTAAATATTCTTGGGCCTTGTCATTGTTCAAATTCTCCTGTTTTAACAAGTCAACATAGTTGATCACTGAGGTTAACGGCGTCTTCAAATCGTGGGACACATTGGTAATGAGGTCGGTTTTCATCCGCTCCCCCTTAACGGCCTCGGCAACGGCTTTTTTCAGCCCCCCCTGGATGCTTTGGATGTCTCCGGCCAAGCGTGAGAAAGTAACCGTTATTTGCGATTTATCTAACACATGGTCTATATTACCGGTTGATATCTCTTTTACCGCCTGCATGATTTGTGATAAGGACAAAAGAGATTTGGCTGCAAAATAAACAGCGGCTATATTAAAAGGGATGATTAAAAAAATAAAAATCCCCACAAATCCCCCACCGGCATCAGCAGCTAACGCAAATAACATGCCGTTTACTGCGCCATATCCCAAAAGCAGCAGCAAGGTCCATGCTTTAAAAGCCCTGCCATTGAAGCATAAATCGAAAATGCTATAAACCAGTGTGTTTTTGAGCAATTTTTTGCCCTTAATCTGTCTAATCATAGACAGGACATAGGATAACCCTATTAATATGTCTATACCAAAGACCAAAGCGACGATAAATAATTCCACCTCGTTGTCTAATTGCATTGCGGATGCTATACGCAACGAGATTATCGCAGCGATAAATACCAATATGGTATGCACATCGGTATAGATGCGGTCTATAAATGAAAGGGTTATTTCCCCGCCCTGTTCCCGGCGCCCGGTAACGATAACCAGGTAAATAAAGAATGGAATCATTAAAATTATTGAGGCCATTAATACAAAGGTCACATAACTTGATAATGCTTTATTTTGAGTAAATTTTATCGAATGGTCATAAAACACATCTCCCGGTTTTAACGGTTCAATTACAGCGGCGTAAAACTGATACGGCGTGCCCGTCAGCATCTGTGCTATATCACCACCAAAGGGATGATTATTCGATGCCGATGTCCACTGGTCATAATATACAACGGAAGGTTGTTTTTGTATTAGGGCCAGCGCATCTTCATTCGCTACATTAGTAATTATTTCTTCCGTTTCGGTATCTTTTAAGTAATAAGCGAAATTAACTGTATTTGATAGCTTATTTTTTATTATGTAATACCGTTGTAGTTCATTTTTAATACTATCCTCGGCATCACCGGATGATTTTATATTGGTTTCACTTTTAAGTTCGACGTTATACTCGACGGCATTGTGCACCAGTACGCTAAATTCATTCTTAAACTGATAGGTATCATAATAACTCTCACTAGTTTTAGTGTCCTGATGATAAACCCACCAAATAAAACTTCCCGCAGCGCTCATGGCGCAAAGCCAGACTATGACGAAGGCAGTAATTTTTGCCCCTGGCGAATATTTAACATTTTTCAATTTTGTATCCAATGCCCCATACCACCTTTAAATATTTCGGTTCTTTGGGATTGATTTCAATTTTTTCCCTAATGCGTCTGATATGTACCGGAACGGTGTTCTCCGCCGAATATGACGGCTCGTTCCAGACATGCTCGTATATTTGATCGATTGAAAATACATGGCCCATATTCTGCATAAGAAACAGCATAATGCCATATTCAGTGGCGGTTAACTTGATCACTTCCCCATCCACGCGTAATTCTTTAGCATCCGGATCAAGTTCCAAACTACCGGTTTTTAAAATACCGCTTGAGGATGCCAAACAGCCCAGCGCGGTGTAACGGCGCATTTGTGATTTAACCCTGGCCATCAGTTCCAATGGGTTGAAGGGTTTGGTTACATAATCATCGGCCCCAAAATTTAGCCCGGTAATTTTATCGGTATCCTCTGACTTGGCGGATAAAATAATAATTGGTATATTTATTTCCTCACGAATCTTTATTGTTGTGGACAGGCCATCCAGTTCGGGCATCATGATGTCCAACAGCACCAGATGAATTGTCTGTTCAGCCAAGGCTTTTAAAGCCTGTTTTCCGGTATACGCTTTTATGACCCCGTAATTTTCTTGTTTCAAATAGATTGCCAAAGCATCAACTATGGCGGTATCATCATCGCACACTAAAACATTCAGTTTGTCCATTTCCATCACCCCGCTATGTTGTTTTATCACTGCACACCTAAATCACCTGCCTTTGAAACAATTCTGGCAGATGATTTTTGCAAAACACCTGATATAATTATTAAGATTGTCTTAAGATTTCTTGGAAGCAAGGGTTGGAAGCAAGGGGGGTGTATTAATGAAAGGTTATGTAACTCAAAGCGCAGTGAAACGAATATGCCTCTCATTATTACTGGTAATGGTAGCTTTTTCGGTTTTGGCGGGCTGTGGCGGAGAAGCCGCTCCGGTGTATCAAAATATCAGCGCCGATGAGCTAATAGCGATACTCCAAGAGGAAAAGGATTACTTCCTGGTAGATGTACGAGAGCCTGAAGAACTACTGGAAACAGGTTTTATTCCCGGGGCAGTCAACATACCGGTAAGCAAGCTAAAGCAGGATTTTAGTACTCTACCCCAAACCGGAAAGCTAATTATATACTGCCGTACCGGACGGAGAAGCGCCGACGCAGCGGGGTTCCTTACAGGCAAGGGATTTAATAACGTTTATAACCTAAAGGGCGGCATTGTAGCCTGGCCATATGAGAAGGTGCAACCAGCGGGGTAGGTGGGGAAGCAAGGTGGTAGGAAGCAAGGGGACGGTTCTTTTGCTTCCCACCCCTAAAAACAGGAAGCAAAAGAACCGTCCCCTTGCTTCCTACCACCTTGCTTCCTAGCTTCAAGTATGTTAGCATAAATTTGAAAATTAATTACGAGGTGCAAAATGAAGCAAGTGTTTTTTAACTAAACAAATTAAATATTCTTCTTAATCAAGGCATCTGCTATCAGGAGTAGTATGCCTTCTTTAAGAGATGATAGTTAAAAAACACGGCCAGGAAAATAATTAAATTTTGAGGCTATAACGCTTATTTATACGCCACTGCAGTTTAACACCCGGGTGTTTACTGCAGTTTTGTTTTTTTTACTATCATCTCTTGCGGTTTAAAAACAGGACAAGGGAGATGATTCTATGCCTGCCCGTTTTCATGAGCTTAGTAAAAGCTATCACGGCAAAACTGTATTTAAAAATATTAGCGGGGAGATTAACGATGGGGATAAAGTAGGGTTGGTTGGATTAAACGGCATCGGTAAAACAACTTTGGCCAGGCTGATAGCTAACCGGGAAAGCTGCGATGCCGGCAAAATTGTATATGCACCCCCCCACCTTAGAATTCTTTATATTGAACAGCACCCTCAATTTGACTCCTACGCTTCGGTTTACGAGGCGATTTTGAATGTGCCTACCAAGAACCTGCAACAAACCAGGGATACCGAAACAATAGTCAAAAAATCGCTGAACAAGATTGGTTTAAACGAGGCAATATGGTCACAAAGAGCGGTAAGTTTAAGTGGCGGGGAAAAAACAAAACTGGCCCTATGCAGGATTATGGTTACTAATTTTGATTTACTAATCCTTGATGAACCCACTAACCACCTGGATACGAAAAGCTGCGAATGGCTGGAGGAGTTTATTGGCCAACTGGATAAGCCCATGTTAATTATATCTCACGACCGTTTCTTTCTTGATCGGGCTGTAAATAAAATTTGGGAACTGACCGCCCGAGGATTAAAAATGTACGAAGGCAATTACTCGGCCTACCGCACGCAAAAGGAAATTGAACTGAAGAATATGGCCAGGGAATACAACAAGCAGCAGCTGAAGATTCAGCATCTGAAGCAGGTAATCAATACCAGGGAAGACTGGTATCAAAGCGCTCATCAAGCAGCCGGTCAAAACGACTTTTACAGATCCAAGGCTAATAAACACGCCAATGTGCTAAAGGCCAAGCGAAAAGAATTGGAGAGAACAGAATCTGCCAAACTTGACAAACCTGTCAAACCGGTTTCGCCTGCCTTTGAGGTGATCAAAAAAAGCATTAGGGGCAAAAAGTATCCGCCGTACCTGGTACAAGGGCAAAACCTGGGCAAAAGTTTTGGCCGTAATATAATCTTTCAGGGTATTTCTTTTCGGATCAAGCGTGGGGATAAAATCGCGTTAATCGGAGCAAACGGAGTTGGCAAGACCACCCTGCTTAAAACAATCTGTGGTTTGGACCAAGACTATCAGGGAACCGTGACTATCAACCCCGCGGTTAAAACCGGTTATTTCGCCCAGGAGCTTAATAACCTGCCTTATGGTGCCACCATTCTTGATAGTGTTTTGACTGCAGGAACTACTGCTGCCGAAGCCAGGTTGCTGCTAGCTAATTTACTTTTTAGAGGGGATGATGTTTATAAGAGCATCGCCAACTTGAGTATGGGTGAAAGAGGCAGGGTGGCCTTTGCCAAGCTCATATTGTCAGGTGCCGATATGCTTATATTAGATGAACCGACAAATTACATGGATATCGAATCCAAAGAAAAAATTGAGTCGGTGCTTGAGGATTTTAAAGGGATTATACTTTTTTGTTTGCCACGACAGATATTTTATTCAAAGGGTGGCCAACCGGATTTTCACCATCGATAACCAAAAATTAAACTGTTATGATGGTAATTACGATTACTACTTGGCCAAATGTAGGGAACAACAGGTGAAAGATAATATTGGCGCTGCATACGGGCAGTTGACAGACAATATTAGAAGATTGGAATGTGAATTGGCTTTTTTAGGCGCCAAACTAAATGAAAAAATGGATGACACCGAAAAAAAACAGCTGAATGAAAGATTTTTGGCCGCCGCAAAGGAGCTTCATGCACAAAAGAAACGCCTTCAATAGGCACTGAATTTGGAGATAGATTAAATGGATCAAGCAAAAACACAGCTATGGACAAAAGATTTTATTATTCTGGCCGGGGCCAATTTTTTTGTTGCTTTAACCTTTTACTTGCTAATGACCAATTTAGCGGTTTATGCGGTAGAAGAATTTAATGCCTCGCCAAGCAAGGCTGGTCTTGCTTCCAGTATCTTCATTATTGGGGCGCTGGTTTTCCGTCTTTTTGCAGGCCGCTATATTGAGTTTATTGGTCGCAAAAAGATGCTTTTCGGAGGGTTATGTTTATTCTTGCTGGCCATACTGCTGTATTTTGCCGTGGAAGACCTGAACTTGCTGCTGGTGGTTCGTTTTATCCACGGGGCGGCATTTGGGGTTGCCGCGACAGCCATGGCCACTATTGTAATGAATATTATCCCGAGAGAGCGTCTGGGCGAAGGAACAAGTTACTTCTCCATGAGCAGTACTCTGGCGATGGCCATTGGCCCCTTCCTGGGCGTTTTTATCAGTCAGCATGCCGGTTTTACCATGATATTTGTGGCCTGCACGCTATTTTCCATGCTGAGTGTTATAATATCGTTATTTTCACATATCCCGGCAGCCATAATCAACCAAGCAGAACTTGAAGCTATGCAAGGTTTTAAATTGAAAAATTTCTTTGAAGTGAAGGCGGTGCCTATTTCAATTATTATTGCCGTCATGGGTTTTTCTTTCTCAGGTATCCTGACCTTTCTCACCTCTTACACCAAAGAAATTGTTTTAATCGATGCGGCAAGCTTCTTTTTTATTGTATACGCCGCGTTCATCTTAATTTCCAGGCCCTTCACCGGCCGGTTACTTGATCTAAAAGGGGCCAATCTGGTTATTTATCCATCACTAATAATTTTTATGCTGGGCTTGGTATTGCTCAGTCAAGTCCAGCACAGCTTCACACTCCTGTTAGCCGGTGCGGTAATTGGTCTTGGCTTTGGGACCATTATATCTTGCTCCCAGGCCATTGCCGTAAGGGAATCACCCAAGTACCGCGTCGGACTTGCTATCTCAACCTTTTTTATTTGCCTGGATGGAGGCGTCGGCATCGGTCCTTTCCTGCTGGGATATATCATCCCGATCCTCGGTTTTCGGGGATTGTACGCGGCGCTGGCCGTGGTTGTATTGGCATGTATCTTCTTATACTATTTACTGCACGGCAAGAAGGAAGCATACAGAAAACGTTATTCAATAACGGCAAGTTAGAAATCATCTGTTCAAGTTTGCACGGTACCAAGAGCATGCTCCAAGTCCAAAATAAGATCGCCGGCGTCCTCGATTCCTACCGAGAGTCTCAACAAGGAGTCGGTAACCCCGATTCGTTTCCTCTCGGCGGCAGACATTTTAAGATGTGAAGTAACCGCCGGAGCACAAATGGTAGACTCCACGCCTCCCAAACTTACCGCAGGGCTAATCAGCCGAAGTCGTCTTACAAATTTTGTAGTGTCCGGTTGCCCGTCTAATTCAAAGGATACCATCCCGCCAAAAGCCTTCATCTGGGACTTTGCAATTGCATAGCCGGGTGAATCTGTCAAACCAGGGTAGTACACGCGACTTATACCCTGATGCCCCTTAAGGAATTGAGCGATCCGGAGAGCGTTCTCCGATTGACGTCCGACTCTCAAAGCCAGTGTCTTTAAACTACGTTCAAGTAAATAGCAGGATATGGCGTCCAGGCTTCCACCCAAGTGTCGTGCCAGAGTGCGTACGCGCACCATTTTCTCTCGCGAAGTTACAACTAGGCCGCTGCACATATCGCTGTGCCCCCCCAGATACTTGGTGCCGCTGTGTACGACAATGTCTATGCCTAGTTCGATAGGATTCTGATTCATTGGAGACGCAAAAGTATTATCGATAATCGTTGTGATACCTCGTTCCCTGGCGAACGCCGCCACCTTTCGAATGTCAATAACGCTCAGCAGTGGATTCGTCGGAGATTCAATTACGATCACCCTGGTGCGCTCCGTAACCGCCGCGCATAGTGATTCGGCATCTGTGGACGCGAATGAGTATCCGATCCCGAGCCTCTGGAATTGGTCGGTTGCAAATGCATGTGTTCCGCCGTACAACTCGTCCATTAGGACGATATGATCGCCTGAACCTGCGAACGCCAAAACCGCGGTGCTCATCGCAGCCATCCCCGAGCTGAAAACAACTCCGTCTTCCGCTCCTTCCAGGGCACATACCTTCTTCACAACCGCATCCTGGTTGGGGGTATTGAAGTAGCGCGGGTAGGGAGTGTCGTCCCGATCCAGGTAGTCGTAGGCGGAAGATGTAAAAATCGGCGTATTGACCCCTCGTGTTTCGCCGTCCCGGTAGCTGCCGCTATGTACGCATTGGGTGTCTTTTTTCATGTTCACCATCTCCTGGCAAAATGTATTTATATTTAACTAGTTTTTATATGATATCATAAAATAGGAGAACTACTAATGTGGATGTAAAAAATGGGAAAATAAATTATTGTCTTATCCTTTCCTAATTATACCCCTACTGCAACAGGGGCTTTTTTTTGCTGTATTTTTAGTTTGTTTAGTTGCAATTAAACAAACTAAAAACTATAATGCTTTTAAGGAGGTGGTGCAGCATCAACGAACAAGAACTTCAATTTGTGGAGGAACTGGGGCTATTAATGGAGAATGCCGGTGCATCCAAGACTCTGGGCCGCATCTTTGGCTACCTGCTGCTGGCTGATCGACCCAGGACCCTGGACGAGATAGCCACCGATTTAATGTTTAGCAAGGCTACGGCATCCCTTACCATTCGCCAGGGACTGCTGATGCGTATATTTGAAAAGCTGAGTATCCCGGGAGAACGCAAAGCCCGTTACCGGGCCAATACCCAGTCCTGGATTAAGGCCTCGCTCGAAAAAGCCGGCGCGATGCAGTTGTGGGCGCAAGTAATTGACCAGGGGCTTAGTACTGTGCCAGCCCAAAACCGGGAATCCAGGGAAAACCTGACGATGCTGAAAGACTATTTTAGTTTTATAAACTGGTATTTGTCGGATATAACGGTCCAATATGAGCGCTGGACAAAGGGCGAAATAGGCCAAGTCTCGGAAAAACCTTGAAAGGCGTGCGGATATGACCAACAATATACTAATGCGTTTAAACGGCGTAACCAGAACTTATCACATGGGCGAAGTAACGGTAAATGCCCTGGGAGAAACCTCCCTGGACATCTACCAGGGTGAAATAGTGGTTATCCTGGGCCCCAGCGGGTCCGGGAAAAGCACCCTGCTTAATATCATGGGGGGCATGGATCTACCCACCGCAGGCGATGTGTTTTTCGACAATGATAATCTCGGGCTGGCCAATGACAACCAGTTAACCCGTTACCGAAGAAATGAAATCGGCTTTGTCTTTCAGTTTTACAACCTGATCCCCGACCTGACCGCCCGAGAGAACGTGGAACTGGCCGCCGACCTGGTGGACGAACCGCTGTCAGTAACCGAAGTATTAAGCGACGTGGGTCTGGCCGACCGGATGGACCATTTTCCCTCCCAGATGAGCGGCGGAGAACAGCAACGGGTATCCATCGCCCGGGCGGCAGTTAAAAATCCCCGTCTGCTGCTCTGTGACGAGCCTACCGGTGCCCTGGATTACCAGACCGGGATACTAATCCTGGCTCTTTTGGTCAAAATCAATCGGGCCAGGGGCAGCACCGTAGTCATCGTCACCCACAATACCCCCATTGGAGACATGGCCCACCGGGTGATTAGGATGCGAGACGGATTGATAGCCGAAATCCGGGAGAATGCTTCCCCCCTGCCACCAGAAAGGATTGAGTGGTAATGGGGGCCCTATACAAAAAATTATGGCGCACCATCGGCAAAACCAAGGGGCAGTTTATAGCCGTGGCGGCGGTGGTTACGATGGGCATCGCCGTTTACATCGGTATGACCACCGCGTATTTTAACTTGAACGAATCAAAGGATCAGTTTTACCGGGAACATAATTTTGCAGACTATTACTTCCACGTGGTTAAAGCCCCGCAACAGGTGACTAAACAGATTGAGGCCATCCCCGGAGTCACCGGGGTCACCGGGCGCATCCAAAAGGATGTAACCCTGGTAAACGAACATAATAAACGGGCCACCGCCCGTTTAACCAGCTATACTTTGCCCATGGAACAAGAAATTAATAGCCTGCAACTGCTCACCGGTCGTTTTTTTGCCGCCGAGGGTGCGGCTGCCCGGCCCGGGGAACAACACACCCGAACCGGGGACATTGAAATCCTGGTCGACCCTCAGTATGCCGCAGCCAACGACCTGGACTTTAACGACATCGTGACCATCGTTGCCGAGGGCAAGACAATACCCCTAACCATGGTGGGCACTGCTACCGGGCCGGAATTTATTTACCTGATGAAGGACGCTGCCACCCTATTGCCCGACCCCACGTCCTTCGGCATTATCACCGTGTCCCGGGAAAGGGCCCAGCAGCTATTGAATTTGTCAGGCCAGGTGAACCAGGTACTGGTTACCCTGGCACCGGGCACCGATGAAGAAAAGGTGGCTCAGCAGGTTAAAAGCATCCTGGAGCCCTACGGTAACCTGGCCGCTTACCCGCGCAAACAACAGCTCAGTAACGCCATGCTGGAGGGAGAGCTGGACGGCCTAAGAGCTGCGGCCCGTTTTATGCCCGCCATTTTCTTGGGTATTGCCGCCGCCATCCAGTTTGTCATCCTGCGTCGCATGGTCCGCGCCCAGCGCCTGCAAATCGGGGTTATGAAAGCCATCGGTTACAATAGCCGGCAAGTAATACTGCATTATACCAGTTATTCCGTACTGGTAGCTTTATGCGGCGCCGGGCTGGGCACGCTGCTGGGTCTGGCCCTGGCTGCGATAATGTCCCAAGCTTATGCCATGTATTTCAACCTGCCGGCTACCATTGGCGCTGTGAACAACCAGGCCATCCTATACGGTTTCTTGCTCAGCCTGGGCGTGAGTATTCTGGCCGGCTTGACCGCCTGCCGCAGTATTACCGCTATTAGCCCCGCGGAAGCCATGCGCCCCGAGCCGCCCAAGGGTGGTGGCAAAACTCTGGTCGAGAATTTGTCCTGGCTATGGCACCGGCTGGATACCGCCTGGAAGATGAGCATCAGATCCGCATCCCGTAACCGCGGCCGTTTCGCCATCACCATAGTGGGTGTTGTTTTTGCCGTGGGCATGCTGGTGGTGTCCCTGTTTACCATTGACGCCGTCGACTATATGGTGGAATCTCATTTTCACCAGAATCAGCGTTATGATTACCTGGTCCGGTTTGCCGCACCGGTGAAGGAAAATGCAATCTTAAACATCACCCGTTTGGAAGGGATCCAGAAATCGGAACCATTAATGGAAATACCGGCTAAAATTAAGTTTAACGGCCACAGCGAAGATGATGCCATTACCGGCATGAGCCCGCAAGCCACCTTGAAAAGGCTGTTTGACCACCGGCAGCAGCCCGCCCAAGTGCCCGAAGAAGGCCTACTGATCAACCAGCGGACAGCTAACAAACTGGGGGCTAAAGTCGGGGATATGGTAGAAGTGGAAACCTTGCTGGGCATCGGCCCGGCCAGACATAGCCCGGTTAAAATTGTAGGCATCAACATGCAATTGGTGGGTGGAGGATCCTTCGTTTCCCTGGAACAAGCCAACCGCATGCTGCAGGAAAGGCAGTTGGCCTCCGGTGTGATGTTGAAGGTGGATCCGGCCTTTGCCGCCCAGATAGAAGAGGATTTGGAGGAGATGACCGGCGTGTCATCCATTTCCAGCCGCCAAAAAGACCTGGACAATTTTAATCAAAACATGGACGCCATGATCTACTCAATTTCAATTTTGGTCTTCTTCGCCCTGCTGCTGGGCTTTGCCATCGTGTACAACTCTGCGGTGATTAGTTTCTCGGAAAGGCAGCGCGAATTGGCCTCGCTGCGGGTGCTGGGCTTTTCGGTAAAAGAGGTCTCCGGCATCCTGCTGAAAGAGAATCTGCTGCAGTCCGTGCTGGGAGTGGCCCTGGGCCTGCCCTTCGGTTACCTGATGGCTAAGGGCTACATGAATGCGGTGAGCACCGACCTGTTTACCCTGCCGGTAACCATCTACCCGACCACTTATATATATGCTGCGCTGGGTGGTTTTTTCTTCATCCTGGTGGCCCACCTGCTGGGTGTCCGGGGTGTCAGACAGCTTAATTTGGTGGAAGTATTGAAGAATAAAGATTAACGGGGAGTAGTCAGGAGTCAGGATTCAGAATTAAAAACAGCAACAATGCTTCTGCAGTAGGTTAGTAAACTGAGATGAATAGTAACAACAGGAGGTCTGATTATGAAGCCGGTTGTCAAAAAAAGAAAAAAAATATTTCTGTGGGTGGGCATCGTGGTGATACTAGCGTTAGTTACCGTGGCCAAAATTTTAACCGGTGGAACCGCGGCGGAAACGGTGCAGGCCCAGACCGGGGATATCATCCGTTCCGTTGAGGATACCGGTTATATTCAGCCCACTACCAACTACGACCTGCACGCTGTCCAAAACGCCAGGATTATACAAGTACCCGTTGCCACCGGTCAACAGGTTAAAGCGGGACAGACCTTAGTGGTACTGGAAAGCCTGGATCTGGCCATCCAAATTGAAGACACCCGCTCTCAATTGTCCCAAACCGCTGCTGCCATCCCCGCATCCCAGGCAGCAGTGCAGCGTATCGAATTGGAATTGCAAAAGGCCGGGGCAAACCTGGAACGCCTTCGGTCACTGCATGAAGCGGGGGCCATTCCCACCGTGGAATATGAAGAAGCCGAACTAAGAGTAAAAACCATGGAGCAAAGCCTGCAGGAGCAAACATCGCTTCTGGAAAGCGCGCGGGCACAGGAAGCGGGCATGAACCGGTCGTTGCAGAATCTCAACCGCAAAGAACAGCAACTGACACTGCAAAGCCCGGTAGACGGAATTGTCCTGAATTTGCCGGCCAAACAGGAACAAGTGGTGAACCCGGGTGCACTGCTGGCCAGTGTGGCGGTGCAGGATAAACTTGAAATCAAGGCCGATATCCTCAGCGACGACCTGGGTGAGGTAAAGCTGGGCCAGAGGGTAACCATTACCGCCCCGGTGCTTGGCGCCAATGTATTGTACGGCGAAGTCAGAGAGATATATCCCCTGGCCGTGGAAAAACAATCCGCCCTGGGGGTGATCCAGAGACGGGTGCCAGTAATCATCACCCTGACCGACCAGGCCAACCTAAAACCCGGATATGAAGTTAAGTTGGCCATTGAAACAAAAAGCGCGCAGGATGTACTGGTTATCCCCCGGGAAGCCGTGCGCACCTTAAAAGATGGCGGCAAGGAAGTAATGGTGGTGACCGATAACCGCGTTGAACGCAGACCGGTACAAACAGGTATCGGAGACAGGGAGAATATTGAAATAACAGAGGGCTTGGCAGCAGGTGAGGTAATTATCCGGGATGGCAATTTGGACCTAAAGGACAACACCCGGATCAAGTAGGGGCACCCCTCGCGGGTGCCCCTACTTTTTAACGGTCTACCCGGTAATGCGGGATAGGTTGTGAAATATGCCGCTGATACCGTTAAGCATATCCAGGTAAACAGTTGAAGACTTGGACTGGCAGATACCCTGAATTAACCTTTCTTCGTGCTTGGTGGCAGCATCTCTGGCATACCGGGCATACTTTTCAGCTTCAGTTTTAATATGCTGTTCTAGAACAATATTTCCGGTTAACTGGTGGTCATGTACATGTACAGTGTATTCAATTAGCCCGCTAAATAGGGTATCCAGTTCCCTGACTGCAGTTTCACTGAAGATTATACCGCCGGTCACTTTGTGTTCCACAGCTGTCGCCAGCTTATCCAGGTCCTGTCTGGCATTTTCAATGTAGTCGGCATACTGATCATCCCGGCTTTCTTTAATTTTCTGTTCCAGCAACAGGCTGTCCCGCTTGATTTTGGCGACCAGCTCACTATTATGCGTACGAAAACTGGCTGAAACGTTAATCACCATCTCCGCAATGGACTCAATGACTTTTCTGGTATCTATCAATCGGGTTCAACCTCCTTTTTTCTTTTATTATATGTTAAGTTAGCTACCTGTAAAAAGACAATGAAAGTGATGCGAAGTGAAAAAAAAGAGGGGCCAACGGAATTTTAAAAAACACTACAGCCTGGCACACCCGTTAAAATGCTTATACATCCTTTGCCCCGTGCCAACGCCTGCCCGGGCAGGTATTAATAGTGTGACTTAATAATTGGTATAAGCCCAATAGCTAAAATTACACCGGGTAAATATAAAAAAGCAGGTTGCATAAGTTTGCAACCTACTTTATGGTAGGGTTTGTTGATTTTAGGTTTGTTGATTTTAGGTTTGTTGATTTTAGGTTTGTTGATTTTAGGTTTGTTGATTTTAGGTTTCTTTATTACCTAAACGACGTTGAAAGTATATAAAAACCGGCAAGGGAATTACAATCCAGCCAAAACTTTTGATCAGGGAATTTTTGGCTCTATTTAATTGCCTTTCACTTTCCATTAATACCATCGCATCATACTGTTGTCTTAACTCTTCTTCCGACAGATTATTTTCCTGGTCAGTTGTATCGGTACCAATGCGAGGTTCCTTCATGTCAAAACGTTTAAAATCCTCAAAGGATTGATGGTAAGGAACAGGTGCGACGATATCGGCAACGGCCATAAAAGCAGCTACGGTTCCACCGATGGTCATCATCAACGTAGCAAATAGCACTAAATAAATATAAACATTTTTAATCATATCTTTTCCTCCATCTTCCGTTTGAGCTTTAAGGCCTGTACCTATGAGCACAAAAAGCACAACAACAACCAGTAACACCCCGATACTAAGGAACGAAAAAACCATTTTTCATCTCCATCTTAGCCATATATTTTGTCACAGCCCATCCCCTTAACCTATAATACACTATTTAGCCATTAGCTGTTAAGAATAATTTTAAGTGGATTTGTTTTCCACAGACAAACCGTCCATGCCAGTGTATATCAAAATTGCATCTCTTAAGAACGCTGCCGCACCGGGTTGTTCCTTATCATAGTAGGCAGTAAACCTCTCGTCATCCACATACATCTGGGCAATACCGGCATGTGCTTCTTTGCTGTAGCTAGCCCAATAAAAGCTTAACCACTGGCGATGTAAATCCGCAGTTTTTTGGGCCAAATCACCTGCCGGGTCGCCTGTGGCCAAGGCCGCTTTTAGCATGTCAATTACGCTGGCACCCAGATTTTCCACCTGCGCATATTGCTCCTCGGTCATGTCTTTAATTTTCTTATTTGATTGATCGACCCGGTCATCACCATACTTAGCTCGGATTTCTTGACCATACTTCTTCTCATTGTCAGCAATCATTTTTTGTTTGAAGCCTGCAAATTTCTCTTTATCAGTCATAGTAATCTTCCCTTCTATTAAGTTTATGGTCTTATCCACATTGGTTATTAATAAATCCAATTGCTTTCTTTTATCAACAAGCTTCTGACGATGCTCTCTTAGCGCCTTTGAACCATCAAAATTCGGTGCTGTTATTATCTCTTTTATATTTTCCAAACTCACGCCAAGTTCTCTATAAAAGAGAATTTGCTGCAACGTGTCTACCTCAGCTCGGCCGTATATACGATACCCCGACGAATTAATTCTGGCCGGTTTAAGAATCCCAATCTCATCGTAATATCGTAGTGTTCTGGTGCTAATGCCGGCCAGCAACCCTAATTTTTGCACTGTATATTCCACGTCCTCACCCTCCGATAAAACAACTATACACCTTAACGTAACGTAAATGTCAATGGGTTGTAGATGGTATTGACATCATCTTACACCTGTAATATATTTATTACATGTGTAAGACATATTTTTGCTTAAGCGTTTTTTTGGGTTGTGACGTTTGCTGATCGAAAGGAGGAAGCAAAAAATAAATGATCATAATGAATTAACACCAGGGTCACCTTGCGGAGATGATTTAATCAAGGTGCTGGAGGCACTGGCAAACCCGCACCGGCTAAGGATTATTGCCTTGTTGGCGGGCAAGCGTATCCATGTAAGTCAACTTGCCCGTGAGGTTATGATTAGCCGTCCATTGTTATACATGCACTTAAAGCGATTGGAGAACGCTGGATTGGTGGCTAGTCAAATAGAATTGTCGGAGGATGGCAAAGCAATGAATTATTACGAAGTAACACCGTTTGCACTCCAATTAAGTCCGGAGAGCATCGCCGAAGCGGTAAAAACGCTCACTATTAAAAAATCTGGCAGCACCGCTTCGGACATTAACAAAGAAAAGGGGGATCTCAAATGAATAATTTTCCAATGGAGTTTGCCGGAATGGGATTTGTACTTGTTATTCTGACGTTGTTTACTATAGTGTGCGTGGTTGTGATATCGCAGGTATTAAAAACTGCCCGGGCCAAAACTGTGAGCATGACTGAAATCGCCAGGGACGAGGCGTATCGCAAGCTCGCGGAGGAAGCCATTTCGGCACAGCGTAAGATCGCTGAGGATTTATCCGACCTGCGAACTCGCGTAGCATCCATGGAAAAATTGCTTCGTGAGGTTGATTGATGATTGGATGCAAGGAAGGTGGTAGCGGTTGGGCACGCTGTTTGGTTTATTAACAACTCTTCTTTTGCTGGTTGGGCTGACTTTGGTGCTGGTAATGATCGGAAAATTTAAATCTAAAAAATTAACTACCAAGCAGAAAAATTGGTGGCTGATTATCCACATTGTATTTGTAATTGTCTATTTCAGTGGCCTGTTTGGCACACTTTTATTGGCAGTTTCGACAACATTCATTACAGATAGAAAGTTAATTTATGCGGCACATTTATTTATTCAGTACTTCGACTGGTTCTTGATTATTCCTGGTGCATTTGGTTCTGTGCTTACAGGTGTTTGGCTTGCCGTACGGACGCATTGGGGACTCACAAAGCATTATTGGGTCATGACTAAATGGATCGGCAACATCTCAGCAATTCTTTTCGGCGCTAATTTCATGCGGATCTGGATTCATGAATCATTCACTAAAATATTTTCTGGCAACCTTCACCCCTTGCAAAATCCGGTTTATCTTGAAAATCGTGAAATGCTGTTCATTGGCACGGCAATTAGTTTTAGTATTTTAATCTTCTTGGTAGTAATCTCTTATTTAAAGCCGTGGGGGAAAAGAATAACTGGGGTCAGACTAGAACAATTTTAAGTAATAATAAGAAGGTGTAAAAAGCTCTTGCATGCATATCCAAGGGCTTTTTTTAAATAGCGGAACATATTAGACTTTAAGTCGTCAAATATAAAGGAGAAACACTTCCCTTTAAAGATGGCTCTGGGGTCGGAGGAATGTCCCCAACGAATGAAGTCCCAAATGAAATGTCTTAAATAATTAACTTGTGGAGGTAGTAAACTTGTTAAAAAAACTTGCGCTTATAATTTTTTGTTTCATCCTGGTTGTTGTTGCCGCCGGGTGTAATACGAAAAATCAAACTGAACCTAACACACCCCAAGATCCGAAAGCCAATGCGATAATGAATGAATTCCAGGCCCTCACTCAAAAGGATACCAGTCCTGAAGAAGTTGCCGACTTCATAAATAACAACATTGCGGACGTCTCCAAAGAAGATGCGGCCAAGATGGTAGACGAGTTTGAAAGCATACAGATAGAGTTTCTCCCGCAGATTGAAAGTGTTATTTTTGAAACCGACATGCAAAACAAAATAAATAAAGAATACAAATCAATCACTGAACAAACCGATATTAATGACCCCGAACTTAAAGAACTAATAACCAAAACCAAAATCAGTGGTTACAAAGTGGAAACTGCTGAAGGGATGTACTTCCCTGTTATTGATTACGAATTCTATAAAAATTTCAGTGCCCATGTAACCAACGATATGCAAGATTATATTGACATCATGGCTGAGGAATCCAACGAAGTACCGGCCAAAGACGCAGCGCTTGTTATTAGCTGGGATGAAATAGTAAATAGAGCATTAAACCAGGAAGATTTTATTGAAACCCACAGTGATTCCATTAAAATTGATGAAATAAAGCAACTACATCAAAAATACGTTACATTTACATTATATGGCGCCAACAACACTCCCCTTTTCAGCTATGATGCAAAAACTATAGACCCCGAAGCCAAGGATGCTTATTTAAGTGCGGTAGCCAATGGCGGCAACAGTGAGTTTATTAAAACTTTAGAGGGATTTTTAGATGTAGTTAAAAATAATGATGACAAGCTAACAAATCAAGTTGAGCAATACCGCACTGACGTAAGTAAAAAATATTCCACCACATCATAAACTATTAGAGCTACTCTTTGGAATCGCTGTAGTACTCATCGCCCTGGAGGGTGCGCTCCGGCAAAAAGAAGGTGCCGATGAAGCATAGTATGGCGAACATCAGACCGACTGCAAACAAGTCGTTGATACCGGCGGTGAGCGAAACCTTCACGGCGTATAAAAGTTCTTGATACATTTCTTGGCCGGCCGGGCCTAACTGAGCAAACTGCTCGGCAATAGACTTTTGAGCTTGCTCGGTGAGCATGGTCTGAGGATCTAGCCGGGACATGCCGCCGGTTAATTCCTGCACTCCTTTCGGCAGGACAATGCTAAAGCGTTCCTGAAAGCCACGGTTTAAAATTGAGCCGAAGATGGGGGATGCAATTACGCCACCCAGGGAGGCCACAAACTGCTGGGTGGCACTGACGGTACCCATAATCTTGTATGGAAAGGCATTTTGTACGGCAATATTGAGTAACGGCATCAACGCCCCCACCCCCAGCCCCAGCACCACCATGTTGACGATAACGGTGATATAACCCGTGTTAATATCCATCCTCATGAATAGCATGGTACCCAGGACAATGGCCGCGGCACTAATGTTAGCGAGTCGCAGGTACTTCCCTGTTTTGGTCATTATCTGCCCGGAAATGATACTCCCGACCACAAAACTAATCATCATCGGCGCCATCACCAGTCCGCTGTCCCGGGGGTTTAAGCCGATGACACCCTGGATAAACAGGGGCAGAAACATCACGCTGCCGAACATAGCCATGGATACAAGAATCCCGAGCACCAGCGAGGCGGAAAAAATGCGGTTGCGGAACAAAATTGGCGTTATAATGGGGTCGGAAATTCTGCGTTCAAACCAAATAAACAACGCCAGCATAATGGCACCGCTGCCGAACAAAGTCAACAGCGCTGGCGAAGTCCAGGCGTATTTGGTTCCGGCCCAGGTAAGCCCCAGTAAAATGGGAACCAGGCCGGCAACCAGCAACAACGAGCCCAGCCAGTCAATCTTAACCTGTTCGCTTACCCGTACTTTGGGCAACGTAAGCATAACGCCGATAATAGTCAGCACTGTAAAGGGCAGGTTGATATAAAAAACCCAGCGCCAGGAGTAGGTGTCGGTAATCCAACCACCGACTACGGGGCCTATAATGCTGGATAACCCAAACACCGCCCCCATGACCCCCATCCACCGCGCCCGCTCTTTGGGGTTTAAGATGTCCCCGATGGTCGCACGGGGCATACTCATCATGGAGCCGGCTCCGATGCCCTGCAGCCCGCGGGCCAGCACCAGTTCCAGCATTGTGTCGGCCTGACCGCAGATGGCCGAGCCAATTCCGAACATCGCCAGTCCAAAGATGTAAAAAGGCTTCCGCCCGTACACATCGGATAGTTTCCCGTAAATGGGGATGGAAACCGCCGAAGTCAGCATATAAGCGCTAAATACCCAGGCGTACAGGGCAAAACCATGTAAGTCTCCGATGATGGTAGGAATAGCGGTAGCGATAATGGTTTGATACATGGAGGCAAAAAACATGGTCACCATGACAGTAACCAACGCCCACCATTTCCGTTGTCCCGTAATTTGATTTGTGGTTTGTATTTTTGGTTGTAAGATGCTCTTTTTCATTTATATCTCTCCGGTTAAACTTCCGCTTTTATATGTTAACCCATAGCTTAAATCATATCGCAGTTCGAATAGTTAAAGCAACCTCACCGTACCATTAAATCTGCCACTTCTACCAACTGGCCGCCCCTTTAATATCTAACGACATCTTGTATAAGGTTACCTGCACGCCGCCGGCGCATACATCTATAAAACAACGATGTGATGAACATCACAAAAAAACAGTGAACCAGGTTAATGAATAGTGCATTATAAAAGGTTAAAATGAAAAAAATCATATAGGGGTGAATACAGTGAACGGAACCGAAGCACTAAGAACCGAACATAGAGAAATTAAAATTATGCTCAAGGTGTGCAACATAAGCGCCGACAGGATTCAAAAAGGTAATTTAGCTGAGTTGGACACCATAGCTAAAGCGGTGGATTTCTTCAAAGACTTCACCGACGGATGTCACCACAAAAAAGAGGAAGACATACTTTTTCCTATGCTATTAGAAAAGGGCAATCCTGAACAAGACGCTTCGATTAGCGCCATGCTAGACGAGCACGTGCAGGGTAGAAAACTGGCCAAGTTGATTAATAAGCGACTGGGTGAGGTGCAAAACGGTGCCGGCGATACTGCCCTACTGGCAAGCAGCATTACCGACTACACTACGCTGCTGGAAAAACACATTGCCAAGGAAGACAGTGCATTGTTTACCATAGCCGAAGGTATTCTAAACCCGGACGAGCAGCAGCAGCTTTACGAAGCGTTTGAGTTACTGGAAGCAGAGGAAATTGGCGCCGGAGTCCATGAAAAATTTCACCACATGATACACGAACTAGCGCACAAATATCAGCTTATGAAATAGTTTAAATCTTAAAGCATAAGACAAGATCCTACCAGCGGCATTCAGGTGGGATCTTGTCTTTATTTGAGTAGTAACTATTGAAATAAATCAGCACTCTCAAAATGTCATCAATTAACAATATGGGTAATAAAATACATGGAACATCCTCGTTGTTTTGATCGTCTTGTTTATTAAAAGGTAAATTAAGAATTATGTAATCTTTTATTCATTATTTCTTAAAACTGCTACTTTATAATTACTATAAAAGACATACAACAAAAAAGTGCAACCGACACGGCATTTTAATCATTAAAGGAGGCTGATAGTATGTTAACTGCCATAGTTATGGTACTGCTTGGTGCGTTCGGCATCCCGCTGCTTACGCGAAAGCTGATGAATCCTGAGGATTTAACCAATATTTAATCAGACAACTAGTGGCCATATTTCAAACAAAGTTTCAAGAACTCACACTTCTTCATATAAAGGTACCCCTGAGCCAAGGCTCAGGGGTTTTTTCGTCAATCGCCATTCGGCGCTGCCGGGGTTGGCTGTTGTTGTTGATTAGCTTTTGTTTCGCTATCTTCTTCCGGTGTTTGGTTTTGGGGTTGTCTTTCTTCAGGGCTGGTTTCCCGGCTCGGAGCTGGCTTGGCTTGATTAGCCGGTGCCCTGGTCGTTGGTGTTGGTGCCGGTGCCGGTGTCGGCGCGGCTTGTGGTTTTTCCTCCTCCGGGTCTTCTGTGTCTTCTTCCTGGAATTCAAAACCGACTCCGTTAATGGCCTTGTCGGTATTATCCAGTTTAACAACCACTAATTCTTGATTGTTACTGTTATTCTTCCCCTTATCATCATCGGTATAATCCAGTTGTACATCAAGCCACAGAAAATCCTGCACGGGAACTCTTTGAATCACTTTATTCACTTTTACGGCTTGCTCATCCTGACCAGTGTTTAACAATATGTAGCTGTTATTATTGTCCTGCGCCCAAGTTAACATTGGCCTATTATCCATGGCAGAAGCTATCTTTTGGATGGACGCGGGCACCTCATCAATGTCAACCTGACTGAACCCAATGGAGGATTCCTGGGGAATCAACCTTGGCTCCGGGTCTGGGGCCGGCTTTCTCTGGGCGTTGCAGCCGAAAACAATTAAAGTAGACAATACTAAAACCAAAACGGCTACTTTTTTCACCCCTCCACCTCCTGTTTTTTGATATATCTTTTGTTTAAAACCACAGCTCTATTCATTTCATTTACCAGATTTCTAATCATTCCTATATCTAAACTCCTTCGTATGTTATCATCTTGTTTTATTAATTATATGCATTATAGAGGTCTTCCCCTTAGATGCACTTTTCCTGCTTCTTGACATAAAGTGTTTTAACGGTAGTTTGTGTTATTGAAGGAGGGAAAGATGTGCCAACTCATTTAATCAGGGCAGGCGAAACCCCGGCCCTGATTGCCGAAAGGTATGGTGTCCCCGAAAGGTGGCTGTATCAAGCCAATAATTATTACGGTACTGACTACGCCCGGCCCGGACGGCGGATATATATTCCTGACTATGAGTACGATTATTATGATTACCCCAGGCAGTGGGGGCGAAACCGGTACCGCGACGGTATGCGTTATGAAATCATCACAGGCCGTAAGCATTTCCGCCCGAGTAAAGAAATACCCGTGATATTCAGTTACTGTAACCTTTCCGATAGGCCCCGCACGCTTCGCTATGATGACGCCCGTTTATATGATATTGTGACCTCGCGCGGTGGGCGGGAGATCTGGCGCTGGTCCGACGGCTATAACTATGACCGCGGCAGCCAAACTATGCTACTACAGCCCGGCGAATGCCGTACCTACCAAGCCGACTGGGATTTACGTGACCGACATGGTGCTTATGTTAAGCACGGGCCCTATACCCTCCGGGCTTATGACAGGTCCCAAGAACTGCGCACCCACTACGTGGATACTGATGTGGAAGTGTTGGATCCGGAGGTAGAACAGAATGTTTTCATATCCACAAACAGTACCCCTTGCCCGAACACAAATATACTGCTCAATGCCGGTTTGGAGCAATGGGTCGACCGGACCACGCCAAGGGCTTGGTCCGCCCTGAACTTGCAAAATACCTCCCAAGCTAATTCCGGTAATTATGCAGCCGAGTTGGGCAGTAAACCCCTTAACCAGGCCGTTCTTTCCCAACTTGTACGCGCCGAGCCCGACCGGACTTACCGGGTTGTCTTTGGGGCTATGGAAAACGTCAATAACGGCAACAACGGTAATTTTGACCTGGAGGCGGCAGTATACGTTTTTGACCAGCAGAGCCGCCAGATCGGACGGGTGGATCCGGTCTATACACCGGATCAACTACCCGACAATGATTATCGGGAATATTCCTTTAACACCGGGGCCTTACCGGCGGGCACACACAGCATGGAACTCCGTTTTACTTTCCGACCCCGATCCGGCAATCGCAGCAGGGTACGCATCGATGATGTAGAATTGACGTGTGTTAATTAAAAACAAATGCCCCTAAAAGTGTCAATCTGCGGCTTTGGGGGCATTTATGGCACCTTCACTTTTTAACTTTGCATACGGAATCAATTCCTTGGGATGATGTTAGTAGCAAGAAAAGGCATCTGCTATCTGAAAGCAGATGCCTTTATTATTAGATCCAAGTCCCAAATGCCGTTTTTTAAATGGCTATTGCCAATGGGCTAGAAATTTCCTTCGGTGTTTTTGCATATTTACTTTTAAAAGGCTCATTCTTCATATATCAGCCTTTCAGTTTGACCCAGCGCGGAACACACAAAGGAGAGGTAGAAAAATGATCCAGGTGCGCAATTTGCACTATACGTATCCGGGGGCGCACCAAGAGGTGTTGCATGGCCTTGATTTCAGTATTGAAGACCGGGAAATCTTCGGTTTTCTGGGCCCGTCCGGCGCCGGCAAGTCCACTACTCAGAAGATCCTAATCGGCCTGCTGAAGAATTACCAGGGCAGCATCACTATTCTGGGGCAGGAACTGAGAAATTGGGGTCATGAATTTTATGAACATATTGGTGTCTCCTTCGAACTGCCCAACCATTATTTGAAGCTCACTGCCCTGGAGAACCTGGCCTATTTTCGCTCGCTAAGCAGCGGATCAACCCGTGACCCGATGGAGGTGTTAGATTGGGTAGGCCTGGCGGATGACGCGGCGAAACGCGTGGCAGCGTTTAGTAAAGGCATGAAGATACGCCTAAATGTAGCCCGCAGCCTACTGTACAAGCCCAAACTGCTCTTTCTGGACGAACCGACCAGCGGTCTGGATCCGGTCAACGCTCGCCACATTAAGAACCTGATTTTGGACCAGCGTGCCCGGGGCACCACGGTATTCATCACCTCCCATGACATGATGGTGGCTGATGAGTTGTGTGACCGGGTGGCCTTCATTAGTGCGGGTAAAATCGATGTGATTGACACTCCGGATACGCTGAAGAAAAAATACGGCAAGCGAAGTGTGATCGTGGAATACACCAGTGGTCAAACAGAGTTACGGAGCCAGGAATTTCCGTTGGATGAGTTGGGTCAAAACGATGATTTTATTAGCTTGCTTAAAACGGTTAACCATATTGAGACGATCCACACTCAAGAAACAACCTTGGAAAATGTCTTTGTTAAAGTGACGGGAAGGGAGCTAAAATGATCCGCTTAATCTCAGCCATGAAGACGGATGTAACGGTGCAGGTGCGTAATCGCTTGTATTATATCGGGCCGGCGTTTTCAGTCTTTGCTGCCGGTTTACTGGTACTGCTTGCCCCAACCGTAGGTCTGGCGCAAAGCATCCCCACCGCCATGATTCTTTTGGTTGGCGGTTCCACGTTGCTGTACGTCGTAGGGCTCATTACATTCGAGAAAGAAGAAGGAACGCTAAACGCGTTCATTGTTTCGCCGCTTAGAATTCACGAATATTTGCTGTCAAAGGTATTGACACTAACTGCGTTAGCCACGCTGGAAAGCTTAATCATCATTATTGGTGCCACTTTGTTTATTCGCGGCAATGCCCAAGCATGGATTCCATTTAACGTTTTGCTGCTGCTGGTTGGTATTATCGCCATGGGGGTAATTTATACACTGATCGGGATCATTGTGATGGTACGCTATGATCGTTTCACGGATGCACTGGTGCCGGTACTGGCCGTGGCCATCCCGTTACAACTGCCGTTTCTGTACTATTTGGGTTGGCTGACACATCCAATATTTCTGATTGTGCCGACCACCGCCCCGCTGCTGCTGATGTCGGGGGCGTTTCTGGCGCTGTCGCCATGGATATGGGTATACGCGGTGGGCTATACCCTGATGGTGACCATTGGATTTGCCTACTGGGCTTATGTCGCCTTTCGGGCCCATGTGATTATGAAAGCAGGTTGAGATGATGAAATTGACGAGCAGCTTTCGCCGGCTCGGGCGCAACGATGTCCGGCTCATTGGACGAGATCTATTCCTAATCTACCTGTTACTCTATATCAACTTAACTGCGTTGGGGCTGCGTTTCGCCCTGCCCTACTTGGATGCCCACTTTGCGGCCAGCGGCAGTGTACCGTTTGCACTATCCGATTGGTATCCCTTGCTTATTGCCTATTTTCAGTTCTTTCTCGGTGCGGCCCTGGTGGGCACGATTTTTGGTTTTGTGCTTATCGAGGAAAAGGACAACCATACCATAACAGCTTTGCTAGTCTCCCCTTTGCCGCTGAACCAGTACGTTGCTTATCGAGTAGGGGTGCCGCTGGGAATTGCTTTCTTCCAGATCATCATAGCGGTGTTGATCGTCAATGTAGCTGTACCGCCGCTCTGGCAGTTGGCACTGCTATCAGCGGGCGCCTCACTTAGTGCGCCGCTGGCCTTGCTATACTTGGCCATCTTCGCGGAAAACAAGGTACAGGCCCTGGCCCTAATTAAATTTTTGGGCATAGCGGGGTTTATTATTCCCTTGGCGTGGTTCATTCCGGAGCCGCTCCAGTTTTTGTTTGGGCTGTTTCCGCCTTACTGGGTAAGCAAAGCATATTGGCTGGCGCTGGAGGGTAACCCGCTTTGGCTTGGGTCGTTAGCTCTTGGCGTTGTGCTGCAGATGGTGGCAATTGTAGCGTTTAGCCGGCGCTTTAATAAAGTGATCTACCGGAATTCGTAGCCTCACATCGGGTGGATAGTGTATTAGAACCTTTTCGCCGCCCTGCAATGCGCACGAATACCGCATAAAGCTATTGATTTTGCTGCGCTTATATATACTGTATTCCCTCATCATATACAGTTAAGGTTTCTAGTCCGTCTTGAGTTACTAGATAGGTGTTTTCGATCCCCACGGCGCCATCGGGAAAGGTAAATTTGGGCTCCAACGCAATGACCATGCCTGCTTCCAGTAGCGTTTCAAACCCGTGTCCAATTATCGGCAATTCGTCCAGTTCAATGCCGATGCCGTGACCGACAAATGCCAAAGGCGTTGGGTAGCCCGTAAAATGCTTGGCAAATGGACTTGCATCGGCTATTTGCAACGCCAAGTCGTGAAGCTTACCGCAGGGTACACCCGGCTTGGCTAGCTTCTTCATTTGCCCCAGGATTTCGGTTGCTATTGTGTAGGCCTGTACCAGGTGGTTCGGTAGTTTCCCGATGCAAAAAATCCTGGTCTGATCCAATATGTATCCATCGAGGCTAAAGCCGTAGTCTACAAACACAGGCTCGTTTCGGCCAATCAGCTTATCGCTGGCGCCCTGCGCAAACGCCGGGCCAACCCCTTTTCCGCCAACCGCTCCCCAGAAATAGCTGGGCAAGGTATTGTGCCCGGATACTATATGAGTTTGTACAAGATCCTGATTGAATCCCCGTATTCTAATTAAACCAGGATGGCCCTTCTCCCTGGAAAATGCATCAACAATCGCGGTCAACTTCAGCTCAGACATACCCTCGCGCAAATTAGCCTTGATAAAGGAAAATACCTCAATGTTCATTCTGGCCGCATCTCTGAGTATTACCAGCTCATAATTAGATTTGACCATGCGCACAGTGCGGATAAAAGGGCTGGCATCAACTATATTAGCCGGCTTAAAGAGCTTCTGATAGCGCATGTACAGGTTTGCTGGCAGCACATCCAACTCAAAGCCCAGGGTTTTAAAACCACTATAGCCATATGACTGGAGAACTGTAAATATATCCTTAAGGCTGTCCAGATAGACAATATTGTCCAGGGAGGACTCTTCCCGGGCGCGTTCATAGCTTTTTTTGACTAATAGTACCGGCCTGCCCTCAGCCGGTATAAAGAGGTGGGACTGCTGAACAGTTCCGCTAAAGTAAAAAAGGTCAGCATTTTGAACAATTATTACCCCGTCGATATCCTGTTTTTTTAAAAATTCTTGCAGTTTAGCAACCCGTTGATCCAGCTCTGTTTTCGGAGTATAGCGCAAAGTATTAGACCTTCCTTTACACATGATATACACTCATATTGACAAAATAATTATGTTTTTTTAAATCTTCTAATTATAGACAAACTTGCCCGACGCTGGCAAGTCCACTTTGCATAAGTTCCTCAGCGGCCTGTTGTATAAATCACTCGTAATAAAACTTTGATTTTTACTGCTCTTCTAATACTTCAACAAAACCCTTAGTACCGTCAACACGGATGTATTGGCCGTCTTTTAATATTTTTGTGGCATTTTCTACGGCAACAACGGCAGGAATGCCATATTCCCGGGCCACCACCGCACCATGGGTCATCAGACCGCCGACTTCGGTCACCAGACCGGCTGCCAGCGGGAATAACGGCGTCCAGCCCGGATCGGTGTACGGCGCCACCAGTATATCTCCCTTTTCCATATTCGCCTCCTCCAGCTTCATAATCACCCGAGCCCGGCCTTCGACGGTTCCGGCCGACACCGGACTCCCGGCCAGTGCCCCGGGCGGCACGTCAGCTCCCGGCTTAGCGGTAATTATTTCTCCCTCACTAGTGATGGCCCGGGGAGGATTTAGCTTGGCATCATGCTGGAATTTTTCTTTGCGCCTGGCAATAACATGGTGGTCGGCCTGCTGGGTTTCAATAATTGCTTTGATTTCCTCTAGCGAAAACCAAAAAACTTCTTCACGATGATTAAGTATACCGGCGGCAACTAATTTAGCGGCCTCATGCAAAATGGCCTGTTTAATCAAATCCAAATTCTGCACAATAAAATATTTGGGGTGTTCCCTAATCCCGATTAATGAGCGGTGCACCCTAAGCAACCGCCGCATGAGCCTGGTCTTAAAGAACCCCCGGCGCGTATACTTCAAGCGCTCCAGCAACCTATCGGCGGCAAGTTCAGCCTCCTCTTGGCCGGCCAGAAAATCACGGCGGTGCTGTCCGGGTTTAACACCTTTAATGTGGCTCAAAATGGCGGGAACCAGTTGGGTCGGAGCCTCACGCCACCGCGGCCGGGTCACGTCGATTTCCCCCGAGCCCCGCATCCCGTAACGGTCAAAAAAATCTAAAAATACAGGCAGCACATCTGCTCCGCCGGGAACAGCCTCTAAATCCTCCCAGAATGTTTCATCGACTGCCCGCTCTAGGTATGCGATTACCGCCGGATGCTTGCGCACGGCATCGGCCACATCCCCCAGCGCCAACCCCATTTCAGTTGTCACATTCCCCGGCGGAGATTTACTGATGCTGCCCAGTTCGTCCACGTCGCCCAGCCATTTTTGGGGCAGGCTCTCGATGAGTTTGTATGTAACAATCGCAGCCCCCATGTATTGGACTACTGTTGCAAAAACCATGGGCAGCAAGGTGGATAACATTTCCTGAATCAGTGCGATTCTGTCGGCACCTGCTACGTCTTCCAGTTTCTTTCTGTTCTCCGTGACCTTAGCGGCAATAAACCGGTTCAACTCATCGATGGCCTGGTAGTTGTTTCGATACAAGATATTCCTGAGCACGGCGAAAGCCGTTGGAAAGACCTTTTTAACCAGCGCAAACTCCACTTTTTTGTCGGGCTGCGCCGCTGCCTGAAATTCTTCTCGCCCAATGAATTCCTGCACCGTTCGGCTAATTAATTCATCGACAATAAGCAGCACACCGGGCAGCCGTTTCCTTACCTGTGGATAGGCAAGCAATTGGGTGATATCAAGATACAATCTGCCACCGGCTTCCCGCACCAGGTCGCTTTCTGCCCGGGGCGAACTTTTGCCGAGCGGACTCACCGTCCTAACCACCGATATCCCCAGGGGCTTCATGGCCTCAGTCATCATTTGCGCATGGCCGATGGACAGGAAAAGGTGCAGTTGCTCATCTGCAGTGGCGGGAACGGGGAAGAGGGTTGTAATCGGCCGGCTCTGCACAATAAATATTGCATTGGTTAGACACCACTCGATATCCTGTGGCTTTCCGTAGTGTTCTTCAATGCTTCGTCCCAGTCGGGCCAGGCTGACTGCTTGTTCGTCCGATAAAGCCGGAACGGTCTGCCTTTCACCCTCAATCCCCACTTGGACGGTTCCACCCTCAGGCTTGGCATAAATAGCGATTTCTTTCCTGGCAATTTGCTTTTTAATCAATTTGTCCGCTCTTACCTGGTATAAATCGGCAGAAACAATACCTGACACCAGCGCTTCTCCCAGACCGAAACTGGCGTCAATGGATACGATTTTTCGGTTGCCGGTCACCGGATCGGCAGTAAACATAATTCCCGACACCTCGGGAAAGACCATCCTCTGCACCACGACAGCCAGAAACACTGAGCGGTGGCCAAATCCGTTTTGGGCGCGGTAGACAATGGCCCGGTCGGTAAACAGTGAAGCCCAGCATTGCACAACGGCTTGCAGCAGTTGTGCGGCACCCCTGACATTTAAATAAGTTTCCTGCTGGCCGGCAAAGGATGCTGTTGGTAAATCCTCGGCGGTGGCGCTGGATCGAACGGCATACTCCTGATTTTCCCCTGCATTTCTCCACCCGTCGAGTATGGCCGTTTTAATACTCTCGGGCATGGTAAGGGACAGTAAATGTTCCCGCATTCGCTGGCCCAGTTTGCTGATTTGATCCAGCTGATCCGGCTGTAACCGGTCAAGCATATCCAACAGCTCATCCAGCTCATGACTGGCTGCGATGAACTTTTGGTAGGCCGATGTCGTAATGCAAAATCCCTGGGGAACAGGAAATCCCGCTTTGCTCATTTCACCCAGATTGGCTCCTTTACCCCCGACAATCGTGAGCTTTGTTTTGTCGATCTCCTGAAAACCAAGCACATAAGCATTCATATGGGCATCCCCCTCTAGCGCATGGTTGTGTAAGATAAGCTTGTTAATTAGTATTCTCGTTTATAATATCGGGTATCAATTCATAAATACAGAGCGAAAAAGTGTTGGAACAAATGTTAAGACTTTTCGTCTATATGCATAAAGGCGCCTATTTAACGAAATGAAAGGATGGCATAATGAAAAATAAACTTTTTGCGTTTGCTATTCTGTTGGTACTTTCAACAGCAATAGTAGCATCTGCCTATGCATTTGCTCCAATTAAGATTGTGTTTGACGAGGATGAATTGAATTCTGATGTGGCACCAATTATTGAAAATGGGAGGGTATTGGTCCCCCTGCGGGTTATTGCAGAGAAATTTGGCGCAGAAGTAGTCTGGGATGCAAAAAGCAACACCGCCCGAATTCTTACCGCTAAAACACCAGATAAAATACAGGTACCGCACTCCTGGGTGACTGGCCTGGAAGAAGCTGTAGCGGCAAAAGACGCTGTGACTGCTGCAGAAACATGGGCCCAAGGGGTAAAAACAAGAAACGGAGCCCTGCAGTATGCAGTTATGACACCGGAGTTGCAAAAAGAGTGGTATCAGAAATTTGCGGAAAGCAACTGGTCCACCGGAACATCAAGCCCGTGGGTGGAAAAATACGAGGTCATTGAAAAAAGTATCATTAATAATGAGGCTATAAAGTATGAAGTAGTCTTCACCTATACCGATTCTACCCAAAGCACATTTTCGATGCGCGAATATGTTACCGTAAAAAAACAGGACGCTAACTGGCATGTCTCATCCCTGAAAAAAGTTGATGTTAGCGGGAAAGTGACCAAGCTAATTCTTAATGACGATCAAGATATCACCGGCGTATTTGTAGAAGGCGAACAGCAAAAAGGTATCTCTTATGATAAAGCAAACGTAATGATTACCGATGACACCAAGATTTACAGAGGGGATACCGATGAAATTATATCTAAAGATAACTTAAAAGAAGGCATTACCGTCGAAGCCTTTTTTGGCGGACCTGTTCTAATGATCTACCCCGTGCAGGGTGGGGCGGAAATAATCAGGGTTTTTGAATAGGATTAAAAATGAGAGCTGGCCTTGTAGAGGCAGCTCTCATTTTTAATTACTGGCAGGTTGAATTTAATTCACTCTTCGACCACAATCGTCTTGATAACCTGGGGTTGATGCTCCTTTTCCGCCTTGCTTCGGGCCAGGTATTCTTCACTTAGATCATGTAATACCTGGAATGCCTGTCTTTGCCATTCTTTCAGCGGTTCTTGTACTGGAGCAGGAAGGGTTTCCAGCACCAATTCAGCTAATTCCATTTTAAGTTGCAATACCCTCTTTAGCCTTTCCTCATTCACTAACGGCACCTCCAAACCTAATTTTAAGGGTTTCATCCTCAAATTTGGCGCCTTTAATAGGTAAATTAAGCAACGTGCGGGGTAAAGTAATATTTCTTTTTACATTGCCTACTTTAACAATCAATTCATCAGCTTTTTGGTTTAGAGAAAGCTCCTTCTTACTAGTGAAGGGCATATAAATAGCCAGCACATATTCATCTTATTCTTTAATTACTCTTTGGGTGCGGGCATTATATTTTATCTCCACGGGATCTTCGTCCTTAAAGATTTCCTTCCCCATTCGTTCCAATATTTCCAATCCAACTACTTCCTTTTCAAACAAAGGAGCATAGTACATTGGCAGCGGAGCAAAGCTTTCTTTAATCATGTCCTTATACTTTTTTTGAATCTCTTTCCAAACGGTAAAATACTGATCGGAAACATTGTCTGGAATAACCTTGTTAACAATTATCGCGTCGACATTAAAATCGTAAATATTAAGATAGGTAAAACTACGCTGGGCTTCCTTGACTACCATCTTTTCAGGATTGACTACAATACGGATACTGGTAACTTCCTTATTGGTAAAAAGCTGCCGCATTTCATCCAACTGACTGTAGATTTTTTCAATTTCGCCCATTACTGAATCAGAAGGCATTGGAATACCAAGTAAGGGTTCGGCCACTGGTTTTAACAATTTTATGGCCTTGCGCTTAATGGGAAAAAGTTTATCCATCCACCACCGCAGCATGTCTGGAAAACTTAAAAGAGCCAGAGTCTCCCCGGTGGGAGCACAGTCAATCACGATAACATCATAAGCGTTTTCTTTGTAATACCGTAGAATTCTCAGTAGACTAAGTAGATCTTCCATGCCGGGAAAAACTGTCAATTCCTCAGTGGTAATGTCTTTGACGGTTTTGGCAGTAAACAAGGTCGTCATATATTTCTGTACCTGCCCCCAGCTTTTTTCCACCTCATGCGTAGAGTCAATTTCCTGGGCCCATAGGTTTGGCCTTATTAACTGGGGTTCCGGTGCTAATTTTATATCCAGGGAATCGCCTAAACTATGGGCTCGATCCGTACTAACAACTAAAGTCTTTTTCCCGCTGGCCGCACTTTGTACAGCTGACGCCGCAGCAATACTTGTTTTGCCGACTCCACCTTTTCCAGTGTATAAAATAATTCTCATATCCCTTCCCATCCTTCCTTCCTAGCTATGGCTAGATTGCTGACCTCTTTAAGTACCCCATTACATGTAATTTGAAGACGCAACGCCCATTAAATTATTTTAGCTATGAATACTTCCACATACGAACTATTGAGCAAACATTTGGCCCACCTTGGTGGGCAGCAGCAGTTATTCTATTTCTATTTTATTAATGTTTGATTCAACTTCTGCCGTATAATCCTGCTTTTCTTTATTTAGAGCTTCGATTACTTTGACAAAAATATGCATCAGTGTTTCTCGTTCCTCATCCGATAACAAGCGATCAATACGCTCTACATATTGGTTAATAGTTTCTTTGATATTTACAACTAAGGTTTTGCCTGTTTCGGTTAGTTGAATGGCAACGATTCTCCGGTCGGATTCACTTCTTTCGCGGCGCAAATAACCACTTTTGACTAACCTGTTAACCAGGCCGGTTGTCGTACTCAATGGGATATTAAGATAGTCTGCAATTTGGCTCATAATTAACTCGCCATGCCGGTCAATAATGAGCATAGCCAGCAACTGTGATTTAGATAATTCCAAATCTAAGTCTATCCACTCTTCTGGGTAAAAGACTTTTCTTAAGTTATCCAGGAAAAAGTCTAATAACTTAGTTTCTCCTGCCATTTGGCCCCCCTCTAATAATCCTTGAAACGAATAGTTCCATAGGCGAATCTTTCTGCTTTAAAAATAATATATTTTAATTCATTTGTCAAATCTTTTTTGCCCAGAATCATTACCCCCAGGGGGTACAAAATATAAAATAATATTAAACCTATTAAACCCAATTAACAAAAATAGATTATTTCCACGCAACTAGCGGCGCAAGGGGCTATAAAATAGTTTTTGACAATTATGATTGTCCTGCCTTATAATGATGTTAATAGTTATACCCCATGGGGTATATGAATGAAGGGTGGGTTTAAGACATGAGTTCTTTTTACATCAAAACAAACCGGGTATTCAACTCCTTCAGAAAATTCAGCTGGATGTTCATCCCGCTGGTGGCTTTGGGCGGGTTGTGGTTTCCCAAACTAGGATTGTTGATCATCCCGCTGATGCTGACCCTGGCTGTAATGGCTTTTTTGAAGGGCAAGTATTGGTGCGGTAACATCTGCCCCCACGGCAGTTTATTTGATTTTATCATCATGCCCCGCGGGGCAAACCGTAAAATACCTGCTTTTATGAAACACAAATTAATGGCTACAGCCATGTTTACCTGGTTCATGTATATGATGATTAGTCGTTTGATTAAAGTATTCGCCATCTATGGCAGCGCCAGTTTTCTCGACAAGTTGGGATACGTTTTTGTCATTAACTACTTGGTGGTTACCGTTATTGGCACAATCTTGGCTATTACCGTCAGTCCCCGTTCTTGGTGCAATTTCTGCCCCATGGGAACACTGGAAATACTCACTTACAAGCTGGGGAAACTATTGCGTCTAAACAGGAAGACCGACGCCAAAGTGACCGTGGCCAGTAAAGCAATGTGTCACACGTGCGGTAAATGTTCCCGGGTTTGCCCGATGCAGTTAACCCCCTACCTGGAATTCTCGGAGAAAAACCAGCTTGACAGCGAAGCATGCATCCGGTGCTCCACTTGCGTTAATAATTGCCCTGCCGGCATCCTGTCGCTAAGCAATGAAACCGAGGCCCTCCGACTCATCGAAGAAACTGATACTGATGGTTACCAGGAAAGGCGGCGAATTGCCGCTTCCATCAGCCAAATTAGCAAACTAAGTGATGACGTTAATGAGTATACCTTTAAGATGATTAAACCTGCAAAATTGGATTATAAACCAGGACAATTTATCTTGGTTAAAATCAACGAGCAACCCCAAATGTTTAGGGCCTATTCCATTTCTTCCTGCCAAAAAGACGGGACAGAAGTAAAGGTTTCCGTGAAAAAGATGCCGGGAGGCTATGGCTCACAAATCCTTTTTGATACCTTTAAGGAGGGAGATCGGGTCGAACTCGAAGGGCCCTTGGGGAAAGAACTGGTGGTCAACAAAAATGCGGATAAGTTTCTTTTCGTGGCCGGCGGAATAGGCATTACCCCATTCGTGCCGATGGCCGGAGATATGGTCAAAAATTCAAAAACCGCCAAAAATGTCAAGCTGGTTTATGGCGTTAATAAAGCCAAAGAACTAATTTACGATGACCACTTTAACATGCTGCAATCCGAAAGCGGTAAATTTGAATATATCAAAGTGGCCGCAGCCGATCAAGACTGGCCTGGTAAGCAAGGATTTGTAACCGATATTATCAAAGAGATGGATTTAAAGGGTTATAAAGTTTATATGTGCGGCCCCAAGCCCATGATCAACGCCTCTTTGAAGGTCTTGTACGGTGCAGGGGTGGAACCGGAAAATATCTATTACGAAAGCGCTTAAATCGTAGGGGCACCCCTTGCGGGTGCCCGAAATAATGTTAAGGGATGCCCCTACAATCCTGACTATTACTTTTTAAACTTCCCTGATCTGATCCAGAACAGTCGGATCTTTTATCTTCCCATCCTCAGCCAGGAAAATGACCTTTGAAAGTATCTCGGCTGTTTTCGGGTCGTCATCTACAAATGGCAGGAAAACACGGCCTCTGTGCTGTGAGTGCACAGGCAGTATGTTTAAAGCTCCGCTGGCCATTTTATGAGCAACACCGCTGCCGAGATGGACGGTATATTGGCCAAGGATGCCCTTGATCAATGCGTGGACACCTTTCAGATCAACATTGGCTAACTTAAGCAGCCGCAGCATTTCAGTGATTATTACGGTTCTCATTTCCACAGTCGACAGGCTTGCTTCAGGATCAACGCCTCCAACATGGGCCACACTAACAACTAAATCAACATCACGCATAATCTCGGAAAAAATCACTGCAGCAACATCGGTAAACGGTACAAGCTGGCCTGTTTTTAGGTCTGCAAATACAACGCCCTCTAAAGTTGGCGCCTCTACATCAGCGGGAGAGAACCAGTCTGCCAGGGCATATATTTGTGCGATGATGTTTTCCTTGTAATATACCTTTTGTAATCCTTCGTCATAGTTTGCCGTCCATCCCCTGCCCTTTAGGAGTGCAGCCGCCTTTTTAGGCTGAATCTGATGCCCGTCATACCGGCGTGATATTGTGCGCGCCTCAAGCTCGTCTACATTGGGCCGGTATAGTTCCCTGAACACCTGCTTAAACGGCTGGACAATTTTTCGGTCATAAATGTCCCTTTGATAGGCCGCCCAGGTTCCACTTTCATAAAGGTGCACCGGGTGGGCGATAATGCACTTATCCCCGGTCTGCAGAGCATGCTTTTTATTCCCGGTGTCCACAAGCGTTTTGTTTCTAAAATAACCCAGCTTGTGGCCGCTCTTAAAAACAAGGTTTTGTACCAGCGGATAAATAACCGGATTTTCCGCCAGACTCTGAAGCTCGCCGGCAGTAAACACATCCTCTGCTTCCATCGCCTTTTCCAGGGTCACCCGGGCTCGTGCATGCTGGTCCTTTAAAGATTTCTGAACAGCTTTAACTTCCTTGACGTACTCATTATTCTTTAACTTGGCCGGGATATTCTTAAGCGCCTGGTTGCCTTTGATTACCGCAACCGATGCTTTGCCGAGTTCATCAAAGTTGATATGTATTGCAATATCTCCAACTGCTACTGGTTTCAGGTACGGTTCTATAGAGCGTATTTTTTCGGTTTCCATATTCCAGGTGAATCGGGTAACATCAGCGAAACCCGCGTTTCGCGCCAGGTTTTCCAGCGCAATGGAAACCGCTTTGGCTTCACTCTCACGCCGCTGCGCGCCGAACTGCTTGCTCTCTTTTAGAAAGCGATGCAAAAATTCATATCGGTGCAGAATTTCATGATGATGATGGCCAAGAGGGATCAGTCCATAGCACAGCACATAATCCTTATTGCGTTTGGCACCGATTACCTTTTCGGCCTGTTCTAGATCAATCTTCCCCAACACCGCGTCCGCAAAAAGCTGGGCGCGCTTATGCAGCCCACCGCCGGCAATATATTTTGCGCTGTCGTAAACCACTTGGAAACGTTTTTCGCCAAGTGTTGAGTAAGCCTCATTAAACCAGTCAATGTCAAAGGCCCCCTTTTTGAAGTCGTGCGGGGCTACCGGCGAATACCGGGCTACAATGGTCTCCTTGGCACTGGAAAAGGTCTCGTTTACATGAGCATGGAAATACCAGCAGGCGGATTTTAGTCCCGGCCAGTGCAAATATTTTTCTACTATCTCAACCCATTGCGGTGCATACATCGCCGCGTTAATCAGCTGCTTTTCAGTAACCTTTATATCCTTCAACAGCTCCCGCAGGGTGTGCTCATCCTCACCGTCGGCCGGATGGCAATGTTTCAGCAGGTGGCTGAAACTCTGCTTTTTAGTGCTGTCATCACCGACAAAGTTATAGCCGCGCACATAGGTATCCTTTTCAGCACCGACCAGGATATCGACAAAAAACCTGGCGCCCCAGCATTTATAAACACCTGACGCAAGATGGCTAACCTCGGTGGTCATATCCCCCCGCTTTAGCTCAATACTGACAATCCGGTCAACAACCTTTGCGCAGACTTCCTTAAGCTTCTGGCAGGAGGCCACATTTTTATGGCTGTGAAATGTGGAATCGGTGAGCATCCTTAAATTCTTAGTACTTAAGGGCCGGCCGCAAAGCTCTGCGTATAGTTCATTCTCATCCACCAGTCCCATGGCAAATGCCTGTTCAAAATCAACGAGTTGCAAGCAGGCGTGCGATTTAAACTCTGAGGCTTGATAAAATGCATATCCTATCCCAAAGTATTCTTTAAAGCTCTGGTCATCATATATACCTGCCCTCATACCATCATACCAAAATGATATCTCTGTTGCATCAACCAAGCAGGAGGTATGGCCTCCAAAATAGTAAGACTTGTCCTTCACGTAATCTTCCGCTAAATTTTTAGCTGGAGTCCGGTTCAGAATATAGCAGGACATATCACGGCCCAGTGCAAAGACCTCGGCTCGGGGACATTCATTCAACAGAGCCTCGAAAATACTCCTAATATGATTTGCATATGGTAATTTTTTAATGGTGGCCTTAAATTCTTTATGTTGCAGGGGAAACAACTCAGCCAGCCGATCATACCAATCCTGTGTTTTCATGTAATTGAATTGGTTGGTATGATAGTAGAATAGTATTTCAAGCACTTTTTCAATTGTCAGGCCATATTCCTTTGCCGCCCCCCGCCACACCTCCGGCAGTGGATAATCGTCAAGGGTTATAGTTGCATCCCCAATTTTACGTTGCTTAATTGTCCTGAGATAGTGTTCCCCACCCAGTATTACTTTCTTACAAGCCCCGTTCCAGTCTTCCACCTGATATTCAAAATCTTTGTGTTTATCGATCAGGTCGCTTAGTGCCAGCAGTACCTTTTTTATTTGCTCAGGCGAAGAAGATAGTATATCTTGGGCGGCAAAACCTCTGGGACATGCTATAGCAGGAAGAGAAACAGCCTGCCTCGGATTAAACAGCCCCAAGCCGTCCGCAACAGTGTAAACAGTCCCATCCTTGTTAGTAATTTTTTCCGCCAGCACTTTGGTTTTTTGAGAAGTCCCGGCTAGCACGGCTGCCATCTGTCGAAGTTCCAGCATGATGGGGTTGAATTTGGGGTTGTTCTCTACTGCTGAAATAATGTCCAGGGCCGCCAAATGCTTGTTCTCATTTTTATCGTCAAATAAGTGTCTGACGCTTTCCAGCAAGCTTTTTGGAGATTGGCGCAGCAGCACTGCGATGGCATTTTTTCTCAAGTCACCCGATTTGTATCGCAACAAATCTTCAATAATCTTATAGTCATCTGGTGCAAGATTTATATTTTCAACCATTTTCATTGCGGTAACACGCACATAAGAGCTTTTATCTCCCATAAACTCAACCAGGGCCGTCTTTTGTTTTTTCGTCTTGGGATGGCTCAAAAAGGCATTTACAAACTCACCGCGAGTATTGACGCTCATTTGATCACGGTAATCCAGCATCAAGTCCACGTTGCTATCCGTGGCGTCATTGGTCATGGCCAGCAGCATCTTAACGATGATTTCATCACGTGATACGATTAATTGCACCCACGGAAAAACACTCTCCTTAAAGACCATTTCCTTCCCGGTCATACCATCCAGTATCTTCTTTAGCTTATTGAACAGTTCATCCAGGCTGCATATACCAACAATGCCATGGTATTTGTTGAGTATCTCCCTGCGTTCAGGTCTTATGGATATGTAATTTGCATCGGCAAAAAGATTTCGCAGGGCCCAGCATTTTACCTCATCATCCGCATCATCCAGGAGCGGCACGGCCAGCTGGTGCTGATACCATGGAAATTGGGTCTGTAACAGGAAATAAAAGGCGGCCATTCTTTTATATTTTTCATCCGACAAAAGCGTTTTAATTTTGTGCTCAGTCAGCATGATGTCGTCAAAGGCCACGGACCAAAGCCCCATAAATATAAGCATGGCATCGCGGCTCTGCAGGCATTCATCGGCATAACCGTTTTCTGTAAGACACCGGTAACCGGCTTCCAGACATTTTTTAATCACAGCGGGTTTTTGCGCTGCAATGCCAAGGCCTGTCCAAACATCAAGCGCCCGAACCACTGATGAGAATCTGACCAAATTATGATCAAGAATAATCTTTAGAATATAGAGAAAGCCTTCCCTTGACCCTTCGTCCATGCATTCCACAATAACCTGGCGCAGCCCTTCCTGCAGCCTGGCGGCCAGCAAAAGGTCTCCCACCCACTTTTGTGCTTCGCTGCTGTGACTCATTAGGAGGCCTTTGATCATGCCGCGGCTAATAAGACCAACATTGTTATCTCCATAAACTATGTCATGGAGCTTATTGATCACCAATTCATTGCCTTCGTCTATTTCCAGCGCCAGCAGATCCGGAATAACCTGGTTGTGCGTAAAGGTATTATCCGGCCGGGAAAAGTATTGATCATAGGTAAAGTCATTTGCTACCAGGTGCAGCATGGCAAAAAGTTTTGCTATACCGGGATAAAGGTACAGCGCTTCAAACGATTTGGTGCGATATGAACGCCGCTCATATCCCTCCGAGTATGTATAATGGGGGCTTCTATCCCATATTTGCTTGAACTTTTCCGCCCATTCCCGGCCCAAAAGGGTGACTAAAACTTTATATTCCGAGCCGGAAAAAGTACCGGCAATCTTATCGGCATTCCCAGTCCACAATAGGTTATAAAGTTCGTTTTGCTTTAAGATCTGCTCGGAATAGGTTTTGGAACCCTCTTCAAAACAGGCTAAAATTGCTTTTAAAATGTTCTTGTTTCTCCCAAACGATAAAAAAGTTTTTACAGAAAGTTTGGAGAGATACTTTTGTATTGCTTCGTTATTTATATAGTTATACATTAGAGCACCTCACCACATCCTGCCGGCAAGCATGGTTAACCGAATAAAGGTCAGCAGGTCGCCTTCTTTTAATACCAGTGGATCATTAAGAGACGAAACTTCGTTTTCGCCGCTAAATACTCTGTAGATGCCATCCTCAAAGGCAAGCATGGCAGTCTCGATTGCTTGATTAACATCAGCTTGTTTGTCGCTTCGACGCTGACCAAAGCCAACCTTTCCGGTTTGAGCCTGATTCTCTATTTGACCAGGGGCAAGATATTGGATGAGCAAAGGTTCTGGCGTTTTGTTATTGTAGGCAGTGACATTTATACGCACAATCTCTGTGATAAGCTCCCTTAAGTTTGACGGGACGTTGTTCAGAAGCAGTTCTTTTTTTGTTATATATGCTTTACGTTTACCTGCCTGCTTTATGGAAACGTATAGTTTCACCAATGTCACCTCTAAAATGTTTCTTCACACTATATAAATACTAATCATATGAATAACTAGAAGTTTATTTTTTTTGTATTTTTACCCCAAGGCTTAAAGACCGAGACAAATACAACCGCTATTAATAAGGAAACCTGTAGAACACCAAAATATTGATTCATTTGACTAAAATACAAATATGTCGGGTTTTGTAAAGCCTGTAGGCGTTCCGCATCCGCTATCGCTGTAGAACCATTGGTCCACGGTCCAAGAAAAAAGGTTCCAAACAATATTTGGGCAACGGTAGCAACCCATTTTACAACTACCCAATTGAATTTAAAGAATCCCCAGTTGGTTAACCAGGAGAAAAGAAGACCGGTTAATAATGTACCAATTGCAGCAGGTATTACAATGAAATCATCAATGAACTTTATGCATGCATTAAAGGCGTAGAGTTCATCACCGTTAGTTATATGCTCTTTTGCAAACCCCAGGATTATCATGGAGACTCCAGCACCTATCCACGTACAAACCAAGATGATATGTATAGATTTTAAGATTTTTTGCCCACCTAAACTTAGCTTTAGCAATGCTTTTACTCCTTTGCTAAATATGTTTTGTTAATGATTACAGGCCAGGTTAAATGTTCCTCCGGTTCAAGCAATGAGACTTGGTCTTGTTCGATCAAATCAAAAAAATCTTTATAACCAACAATTGATATTATACATTTGTCACAGTAGTTCTAAGTTTAATTTCTAACATTTGGTGTACCCATAACCTTGCCCCAGCAAAACCATCGGATGATGCGACCTTCTTCACGTAATTACCACAACATTTTTATAAAAGATCATATTTGCTTTTTTGTTGGCAATTACAAATACCTTTTAAAAGGTGTGTTACGTAAGTTGCATAGACTGTTCTGTGTTAATATAATGCTTTTCATTTTCGACAAAAAATTAGCAAATCCTGCATTACTAGCTAAAAAAAGCCACCATTTTTCCAGGGAGTGGCTTTTTATCCAAACTAATGTTAATGTTTTAATTAGGGGATCATGGGGTCAGGCTTGGCGACTTCCCACCGCCAGGTTCACTTGCCACAGCATTTTTTATACTTTTTCCCGCTGCCGCAGGGACAGGGATCGTTTCGCCCACCTTGGTTCGGGTTCTTATATCAATAACTTTCGCACCAGTCTCTGCCGCGGCAACAGCGGGCAGCGGCAGTAAACGCTCCTTATCCTCATGGAAAAGCTCTTCCGGTGTATGTCCCTTCAATATCCACATTCGTGTATTGTTGGAGAGATTTATAATTTCCCCTGTCAATTGTTGCACCACTTCTAAAGAAGGAAACTCCAACCGGTACCCCAGGTGCTTTATGATATCACCCGGTTTATCGTCGCATTGGATTAAAAATATGCATTGTTCAGCTGTTTCTTCAGCATCTTCTCTTGTTATTTCATAATGATTCAGTATAAAATCCACAAAGCGAATAAACGCAGGTGTCCGGTCTATATAACCTGCCTCACCGGCCTTAAGCAGTTGTTCTTTGGTAAACGGATAATAGTCAACACCGGATCTCGAATCCATTACTGGTTATTTTTCCGCTGCGCTTATATAAATAAAAGCAGCCTCGAAACGAGTCCGAGACTGCTTGATAATAATTCTTTTCTACTACAAGTACCGCTCAATAATAGACAGAATCTCATTCCCGTAGGCGGAAACTCTTTTTTCGCCCAGCCCTTTAATGGCCTGCAGTTCCGCTAGGGTGCGGGGCTGAAGTTTGGCTATTTCCTCAAGTGCGCTGTTGTGAAAAAATACATAGGCCGGCTTTTGCTCTTGTTTGGCCAGGTTGCTGCGATATTCTTTCAGCGCGGACAACAACCCCTCTTCATCCAATGTCATCTGTTCACTTTTTTCGGCATCAGCGACCACCGGTGGGGATTTTTTCTTAATCTTTACCGGCACCGGCAGAGGCTTACCCTTTTTAAGTGCTTGCTTGCCCTGCGCAGTTAAAACCACCACCGGGTATTCTGCGCCGCTTAAAGCCAGAAAACCATCCGCCAGTAGGCAGTCTATCATAGACAGAATGGCTTTGCCGGTTTGGCCGGCCAAGCTGCGGTAATAAATCATCCTGTCATACCTAAAGGCTGCCACATTAGCGGTGGCGGCGCCCCGGAGAATGTCCGCCAGTTTTTTGCGTCCTACTCCCCGCTGCAGTTCGGCCACGCAGGCCAGTACCATCAGCGGGTCTTTGGAGTATTCCAGGTCACCGGCTGCACTGGCCAAACAGTTGTCACAGCAGGGCCGGGCTCCGCCTTCCGGCTTTTCTCCAAAATATTCTAAAAGCATTGCTCTTCTGCAGAAGGTGGTATTGGCCCAGTATACTACGGCAGTAAGCTTATCTTTGCGATAGGCCAGACGGTTTTCCACTTCCTGCAAGGCGTCCTGCACCGCCCCGGGGGCCGGGCGCTTCCCCGGTTCCAGATAAAGGTGATCTTCGTCCCGGTCGGTCAACCTAAGCGCCTGCAGCCGTTCAAACATACTGATCACCTGACGCAGCTTTGTTTCAGCCAGGCCGTCCCGCTCCAGTTCAATCAGCGGCACCGCGGAACTGTTGCCGTTGGCGTTCCTGGCACAGACGCGCCAGAAAATAGCCAGATCCTCCCGGGTGACAGCATCGTTTTCAATAATCCATTCCTGCAGTCTTTTATCTTTTAAGGAAAACAGCAGTTGGCATTGGGCCGGCAGGCCGTCCCGACCCGCCCGGCCAATTTCCTGGTAGTAGGCTTCCAGGGAGGCCGGCAGGTTATAGTGGACAACAAAACGGATATTGGCCTTGTCGATACCCATACCAAAAGCATTAGTGGCCACCACCACTTTGACTTCTTCATTGATAAAAGCATCTTGTACCCTGATGCGCTGGGCGGGTGCCAAACCGGCGTGGTAACAGCCCGTGGAAATGCCCAGCGATTCCTTTACCCAGACGGCCACTGCCTCACTCTCTTTTCTGGTGGCGGCGTATATAATACCGCTGCCGCTTTGACCGCTAAGAAAATTCCGCAGTACCGACTGCTTGGCTGTCTCGCCGTCAACCCTTTGGGCGGTTATGTAAAGATTGGGCCGGTCACTGCCTGACAACACCTTCCTGGCGTCGGGTATACCCAACTGTTCCAGGATGTCCCGCTGGACAGAGGGCGTGGCCGTGGCGGTAAGAGCCATAATCCGCGGGCGCTGGGCCAGTTGCTCATAAAAATTGCCAATCCAGAGGTAGTCCGGCCTAAAGTCGTGACCCCACTGGGAAACACAGTGGGCTTCATCCACCACCAGCAAGTCCACCACTAACTCTTTGATTAATTCGTTGAAATATCTGTTACGCAGCCGCTCCGGTGCTACATAGACAATTTTATATTCGCCGTTGCGGATACCGCGCATTCTCTGCCGGTACTCATCGGATTTAAGTTGGCTGTTAAGCAGGGTAGCTTGGGAAAAGTCATTTTCATGTAGATTATCCACCTGGTCTTTCATTAGTGCCACCAGAGGTGAAATAACCAGGGTTAAGCCCGGAAGCAGCAAGGCCGGAAGCTGGTAGCAAAGAGATTTCCCGCTGCCGGTGGGCATAACTGCCAGTACGTCATCCCCGGCTAAAGAAGCTTCCATCACTTCTTTTTGCCCCGGGCGGAAGTGTTCAAAGTGAAAGTGTTTTGACAGGGCTTCTTTTAAATCCAGATCCAGTTCCGTTCCCATAAAAGTACCTCCGGCGCCCCAAATTACTCAGGTTTTTAAGGTTACCCATAAACAAATAAACGGGCCGTCTAGTGTACCTTAAACAGCCCGTTCCAATGCTGGTACTGCCAAATTGCTAACTATTGTTGAATTAACGGAGTGCCAGACACCTGTTAATTATTTCCTTATCGGTTACTAAATGTTACGCTTGTCTTTATATTTCGGCACTATTTCTTTAATTCCTTTAGTAAACTATCAGGCCAGCAGTTCTTCTATTTCATCTAGCAGCTGCGCAAATTTATCCAGCCCTGCTTGCACCGGTTGCGGCGTGGCCATATCCACCCCGGCTGCCTTTAACAGGTTAAGCGGGTAATCCGAACCCCCACTTTTAAGGAAACTGAGATAGCGGTTAACCGCGGGCTCCCCCTGTTCAAGAATCTGGTTGGTTAAAGCCGTGGCCGCCGAAAAACCGGTAGCATATTTATAAACATAGAAAGCCGAGTAAAAATGTGGGATCCGGGCCCATTCCATTTCAATTTCCTCATCCATAACTATTCCTGCTCCATAGTAATCGGCATTAAGCTGGCGGTATATATCACAGAGCAGGCGGGGAGTTAAGGCTTCGCCGGTTTCTACTTTGTGATGGGTTATCTTTTCAAACTCGGCAAACATAGTTTGCCTGAAAACAGTGCCGCGGAACTGCTCCAGGTAATGGTTCAGCAAATATAGTCTTTTATCCCGCTCGGTGACAGTTTTAAGCAGGTAGTCCATCAGCAATGATTCGTTAACCGTGGAAGCAACTTCAGCGGTAAAAATTTTGTAATGGGCATATATATAGGGCTGTTCGCCAGATGCGTAAAATGAATGCATGGCATGCCCCATCTCATGGGCCAGGGTGAAAACATTGCTTAAGTTTTCCTGGTAGTTTAACAAAACATAAGGATGCACCCCGTAGGGGCCCCAGGAATAGGCACCGCTGGTTTTGCCCTTGTTTTCGTACACATCCACCCAGCTATTATTCATGCCCTCGCTCATGGTTTCCACATAGGAACTCCCCAGTGGGGCCAATCCTGTCTTAACTAATTCAACCGCCTCGGTATAGGGAATGTTCCATTTTACATCTTGCACCACCGGGGTATACAAGTCATAGAAATGCAGTTCATCCAGTTGGAGCAGTTTTTTACGCAGGGCCAGATAACGGTGCATCTGACCAAGGTTGCGGCGCACTGTTTGAATCAGGTTATCATAAACTTCAGGTGGAATATTGTCGGCAAAAAGCGATGCCTCCAAAGCGGACGGATATTTACGCACCTGGGCGTAAAAAACGTCTTTTTTAACGCCGGAGCCCAGCGTTGCCGCCAGGGTGTTGGTAAGATTGCGGTACGAACTATAAAGAGATTGGAAAGCGTCCCGGCGTACCCGGCGGTCACTGCTTTCCAGGAACTGAATAAACCGGCCGTGGGTAACCTGCACCTCTGCACCAGTTTCATCTTTGATGGGCGGGAAGGTCATATCGGCATTGTTAATCATCCTGAAGATGTTGACCGGGGCCTGGGTTACTTCTTCCGCCCGGGCAATGATTTGCTCTTCGGCAGCGGTCAGGGTGTGTGGTTTTTGCCGGTAGATTTCTTCCAGGGCAAAATGATAAAGGTCCAGTGCCGGTTCATCCCGCCGGAAGCGCTCCAGGGTCCCCTCCGGCAAGTTCAGAATTTCGGGCACGAAATAAGAATTAGCCGCCTGCAGCCGGGTACTTAAATTCTGCGCCCGGTCGGTTAACGCCTGGTAGGTGGGGTTGGCATTGTCTTCGTCCCGTCTCATCCGGGCATAAGTAAATACCTTTTCGTTAATCTGTTCCACCTGTTCCTGGGTTCGAAACGCCTCCAACATAATCTGGGCCGATTCCCCGAGCCTGCCCCGGTAGGCCTCAACCGCACCAATCATGTTTTGAACGTGGCGAAAATCTTGTTCCCATAGTTCATCAGACGGGTAGATATCTTCCAGCCGCCATTTATAGTTTTCGGGAATTTCATTTCGGGTAGGTAGATTCATGTTATTATCCTCCCTCTAAAAATTCAATTACCTTCCGGTAACACCATCACTTTCTAAAGTCTATCTTCCGGGTAGTTTTTTTAATGAACGAAAGGAAACCGGTAGTCGCCTATTGAATGCTATTATGTCCTTTTTTGTTTCGTATTGTCATCAATAGATACCATTGTTATAAAAAGGTGCGGTCATGAAAACATTAGTGTTGAGGATGGTGAGCATAACCATTGAGAATTTTCGGGCTGTTTTTAATTTTTTCCTTGTTGCTGCGCAATCCATTAGTGGCACTGCTAATTATTATATTAATTTTCGTTTTCCTTGACCGCAGTTTTATTGGCATCCTGCCTGATTTTATGGCCCCGCTGCGGCGCAGGAGAAATATGGCAGAATTGCAGCGCCAAATTAAGGTTAACCCACATAACGCCAATGCGCAACTGGAACTTGGTGAAATACATTTTTTAAGTGGGCAGTACAAGCAAGCCGTTGAATACCTGGAAAAAGCCCTGGTCAAAATGGATGATTCGGCACTGGCGCGGTTTTACCTGGGCGCAGCCCTTTTTAACCTTGGCCAGCGGGAGGAAAGCCTGCAGCAGTTGCAAGAAGCGATTAGGTTAAACCCTAAAATTGCCCACGGTTACCCTTACCTTTACCTGGTGAAGCATGAGTACTCGCGGGAATTAATTGACAATCTATTACGGTATGGCGCGGTAAAAACTTTTTTTGACGCCGGCAAGTATTTCAAACAAACCGGCAACCAGCCCGAAGCCAACAGATTCTTTGATGAGGTGCTGGATGCTTACCGTTTATCCTCGCCTAGAATGCGGCGCCAATTTAGAAATATGGCTATTTACGCCAGGTTATTCGGTAAAACCAAATAAAATGAGTCAGGGGAGACGCTCCCTTGACTTATTTTATTTGCGCCGGAGGAATAATAAGAGGCCATAAGGTCATAAAATCAAATGAGATTGCTAATGGCCTGACTGGGGCGGGGATTTTTTACCCTGTACGGAAGGGCTGATCCCAATAATTTTATCAAGACAAACCCTGAGGCAAACAGGTACCACCGGTACTGCGGTCAAGGGGACGAGATTATAACGATGGCCTTGATGCGGTCTGTTTCCTTATGGGAACAGACCGTTTGGTATTTTAACCAGGGCATGAATGCTATGCAGTATCAGCTGGATTAACAAAAGGAGGTACTTTTATGAGCACGGAACGCCGCATCGGGGTAATCGGCCTGGTGGTGGAACAGAGGGAAAAAGCCAACTTCATCAACGCCATCCTTAGCGCATACGGGGATGTAATCGTGGGGCGCATGGGCATTCCATACCGGGAAAGAGGTTTATCAGTTATCTCGTTGATTGTGGATGGCAGCACCGACGAAATCGGCGCTCTGACAGGCAAGCTGGGTCAAATTGGCGGGGTGCGGGTAAAAAGCGCACTGGTAACGCGGTGAGATTAGAACAGGAGTGTTAATATGGAAAATATTTACTGCAACTTGCAACAAATCCAACTTGCAACACCTGGCACCATGCACGATACGCCCCGGGGTGGCAGGCTGCACATTGCTTTTTTGGGCCGGCGCAATGCCGGTAAATCGAGCTTGATTAACGCTCTTACCGGTCAGAATCTGGCCATTGTCTCCCCCGTGGCCGGCACCACCGCCGACCCGGTGTACAAATCCATGGAGATTCTGCCCATCGGCCCGGTGGTGCTCATTGATACCGCGGGGCTTGATGACACCGGGGAACTGGGGCGGAAACGGGTGGCCAAGAGCCTGGCCGTGCTGGAAAAAACTGACTTGGTGTTGCTGGTGGTGGACCCGCTGCAGGGTTTCGGGGAAGTGGAGCAACAGGTCATGGACACCGCCGTGCAAAAGCAGGTGCCCCTGCTGGCGGTGATTAATAAGTCCGACTTACTGCCTGAACCGGATACCTTTTCGTTTGGGCTGCCGGACGTGCCCCGGGTGGCGGTGAGCGGTCTTACCGGCCAAGGCATCGGCGAGTTGAAACAGGCCTTGAGCAAACTGGCCCCCAAAGACTGGACGGCACCCGCCATCGCCGGCGACCTGCTGCCTCCGGGGGAACTGGCGCTCCTGGTTGTGCCCATCGATCTGGCGGCCCCCAAGGGAAGGCTAATCCTGCCCCAGGTGCAGACCATCCGGGATCTTTTGGAGCATGACTGCCTGATTATGGTGGTCAAGGAAACAGAACTGCAAACAGCCTTGCAAAGGCTGCCACAGCCGCCTGCCCTGGTGATTACCGACTCCCAGGTTTTTGCCAGGGTGGACGCCGACACCCCGCCTGGCGTACCGATGACTTCATTCTCTATTCTGTTCGCCCGTTACAAGGGCGACCTGACCACCTTGGTGGCCGGAGCCCTGGCGGTGGATGACTTGCGGCCCGGCGACCCGGTGCTGATTGCCGAGGCCTGCACCCACCACCGGGTGGCGGACGACATCGGCACCGTAAAAATTCCTCGCTGGCTGCGCCAAAACGTGGGCGGGGAGTTGGATTTCCACTGGTCCAGCGGCATCGAGCTGCCGCCGGATCTGGCCAAATACAAGTTAATTGTCCACTGCGGTGCCTGCATGATTAACCGCCGGGAAATGCTCAGCCGAATGATGACCGCCCGGGCCGCCGGCGTGCCCATTGTCAACTACGGGGTCTTGATCGCGTATATGCACGGCATCCTTAGGCGCACCCTGGGTCCCTTCCCCGAGGTGCTGGCCATGCTGGACGAAAAAGGAATGGATTAAAATGCACTCCTTTACCGCCAACCTGAATAAAATCCTGGCCGGAGAACGCCCGGGGCAGCCTGAGTTAGAAACCATGCTGGGCGCCCGGGGAGAGCAGATCCGGGTTCTATTTGCCGCCGCCAACCGGGTGCGCCGCTCCGGCGTCGGGAACGCTGTGCACCTGCGGGCCATTATTGAGTTTTCCAACTACTGCCGCAAGAACTGCCTCTACTGTGGTTTGCGGCGGGATAACAAGACCCTGCCCCGCTACCGTCTGGTCATGGCAGATATTTTGGACGCCGCAGGCCGGGCCGCCAGCCTGGGTTACCGCACCGTAGTGCTGCAGTCAGGCGAAGACCCGTATTACAGCGCCGCGGACATAGCCCGACTGGTGGAGCAAATTAAAGCCCGGCACGACTTGGCCGTTACTCTGTCTTTGGGGGAGCACAACCGGGAAACATACAGCACCTGGCGGAAGGCCGGCGCCGACCGCTACCTGTTAAAGCAAGAAACCAGCGACCCGGTATTATTCGAGTACCTAAAACCCGACGGCAGCCTGCAAAAACGGTTGCAATGCCTGCTCTGGCTGAAGGAACTGGGCTACCAAACCGGCAGCGGCAATATGGTGGGCCTGCCTGGCCAAACCACGGCCACCCTGGCCCGGGACATAGCCCTGATGCGCGAACTGGACGTGGAAATGGCGGGCATCGGGCCCTTCCTGCCCCACCAGGACACCCCCCTGCGAAGCGCTGCGCCGGGCAAGCTGGAAACCACGCTGGTGACGCTGGCCGTAGCCAGGATGTGCCTGCCCCGAGCCCACCTGCCGGCCACCACATCATTGGGTACCCTGACCCCCGAAGGTCATAAATTGGCCCTGGACTGCGGTGCCAATGTGATTATGCCCAACCTGACCCCCGCCGGGGTGCGGGATAAGTATATGATTTACCCTCAGAAAGCCGATATCAAGGATCACCCGGTAAAAGCAAAAAGGGACATTGAAGATTTACTGGCCAGCCTGGCCAGACCCCTGGCCATAGATTACGGCCATGCCTTTGGAAGTAGACAGGGGTCTGTACTCAGTATTCAGAATGAAAAAGCGTAGAACAACAGTATCAGAAGTTTGTAGTCAGCATAAGAGATGGTTTATCGTCTTTGTATTCTGACTCCTGACCCTAAATTATAAATTCTAAAATGGGGGGTTATAAGATGCCAAAAGAGCGGGCCGATTTTATTGACGAAGAACAAATTGCTGACTGGTTAGAAGAAGCTAGCTTGGCCGACCGCGACCAGGCCCGGCAGATTATCGAAAAATCACGCCTGGCCGGAGGCTTGTCACCTTACGAGTGCGCCGTGCTGCTGCACCTGGAGGACAGTGAACTGCTGGAAGAGATGTACCGGGAAGCCAAAAAGATTAAGGAAAATATCTACGGCAGGCGGTTGGTGCTTTTTGCCCCGCTGTACGTTAGCAACCACTGCGTGAACAACTGTGTTTACTGCGGTTACCGCTGCGCCAACGGAGCCATGCCCCGCCGCCGCCTGAGCGTGGAAGAGCTGCGGGAGGAAGTAAAAATCCTGGAGTCTTGGGGACACAAACGCCTGGCCCTGGAAGCCGGAGAAGATCCAATAAACTGCCCCATTGATTACATCCTGGCAGCTATCCGCACCATCTACGAAGTCAAGGAAGCCAACGGCAGCATCAGGCGCATCAACGTTAATATCGCCGCCACCACGGTGGAAAACTACCGTCTGCTCAAGGAAGCCGGCATCGGCACCTACATCCTGTTTCAGGAAAGCTATCACCGGGCAACTTATGCCACCATGCACCCGTCGGGCCCCAAACAGGATTACGACTACCATGCCACCGCCATGGACCGGGCCATGACCGGCGGCATCGACGACGTGGGCGCCGGGGTGCTGTTTGGCTTGTACAACTACAAGTTTGAGGTACTCGGCCTGCTGCAGCACGCCCTGCACCTGGAGAAAAGGTTCGGCGTGGGACCGCACACCATCTCAGTGCCCCGGCTCAGGCCCGCCCAGGGCGTCAACTACGACAACTTCCCCCACCTGGTGGACGATGCCACCTTTAAGAAGATTATTGCTGTACTACGATTGGCCGTACCCTACACCGGCATCATCCTGTCCACCCGGGAACCGGCCGAACTGAGGGATGAATTGATTTCCGTAGGAGTATCACAAATCAGCGCGGGTTCCTGTACCGGCGTGGGTGGCTACAAGCAGGAGCAAGAAAAGGCTCAATGCTGCGATTGTTCCGGCAGTGATACCCGGCAGTTCCAGGTAGAAGATCACCGCAGCCCCGACGAGGTGCTGCGCAGCGTTTGCCTGGGCGGATACATACCCAGTTTCTGCACGGCCTGCTACCGCAGCGGCCGCACCGGCGACCGGTTCATGCCCCTGGCCAAAAGCGGCCAAATCCAAAACGTTTGCCAGCCCAACGCCATCCTGACATTTAAAGAATTCCTGGAGGATTACGCATCGCCCGCCACTAGGGAAGTCGGCGCAAAGGCCATCGAGGAGCACCTGCAGGCAATCAACAACCCCAAGGTGCGCCGGCTGACCGAAGAACGATTGAAGCTAATTGAAGAAGGGCAGCGGGACTTTTATTTCTAGGCAACAAACGGGGCCGGACTCCAATACTAAAAATTGGTAAGTTCGACCCCGATGAGCTTTTTTTCAACTTGCAACAAATTCAACTTGCAACACCTGGCACCAAGTTTAAATTGGTTTTCCGGCTTCGATTAATACTTTGCTGCCTAGCAGGAAGAAGCCCTGGATAAAAAGCAGCAGCCCGGTTCCTATAAGCAGCCATTCTATTGGCATGACGTCTGAAACCGGCCCGAACACCAGCATACCCAGGGGCATCATGGCACTTGCGATCATCCCGAAAACACCAAATACCCGGCCCAGATAATTCTCATCCACCTTCTCTTGGATTAAAACTGTGGAGGGGGTGTTGAAGAAAGGCATGGCAATGCCGATCAGACCCATGAAAAGCAAATAGATCCAAAAAACAGGCACCAAACCCAGAGCAGCGGTGCAAGTTCCGGTAATAAGGGTTGACAGCGTCATGGTGTGCACTCTGTTTTTAAAGCCGCCCCAGGCAGCCATAATCATCCCCCCCACCATCATACCAATGGAAAAGGTGATTTCAATTGCTGTCAATCGCCAGACATCGCCGCCAAAACTGCGTGCCACTTGAAGCGGCGTCAGAAAGGCCGCCGGAGCAACGAAAAAAAAGAAAAACGCGCAGAATAAAAAGAATTGCCTAATGTAGGCATTATTCTTGATATAAAGAATGCCTTCGCGCATATCGCTAAAATAGCTGATCGTTAGCTTTTCCATGGCTTTGGCGTGCACAGGCACATGCAGAAACACCAGCAGTACCAAAACCGCAACAGCCGCGGTGACAACATCGATAAAAAATATCGTTTCAATGGTGGTCATGGTAAGTAGTGCGCCGCTAACCATGGGCGATATCAGCATCACCATTGCCTGGATGCTCCCGTTTGTGGCGTTTACTTTAGTCAGCTTATCCTGCGGCACAATTTGTGGCAGAAAAGCTCCCACCGCCGGCATTTGTATTCCCGCGCCGACAGCGCGAATGGCAGCCATCATAAAGAGCAGCCACAACGCATCGTATCCCATAAGAAACATAATCGCTAAAAAAAGTGTTGACAGGGCGATCATGGAATCGGAGAACATAATTAGCAGTTTGCGGTTATAACGGTCGGCCCACACCCCCGCAAAGGGAGACAGGAAAAAGGTGGGCAAAAATCCGCAGATAATGAATATGGTCATCATTACACCCGACTGGGTGGTCAACGTGATATGCCATAAAATTGCGTACTGCACCAGTGAGGTGCCAAAAAGTGACAGGGTCTGACTTGCCAAAAAGAGTATGGTATTCCTTTTCCAATTATTCATGTCTGTACTTATTCTCCATTCATATAGATAAGCAATCATTAGCAATAAAAAAAGCGTAGACCACACCCACATCTGGGGTAGTTGTTTACGCAAAATGGTATCAAAGTAGACATGCGTATTTTATGAGGCAACATAAACCACGGTTCATAAAAATGCCCTTATAAATACTCTACCTTCACCAAACCGCATAACAAATAAACCCTGACGCCAGGGTGCAGTTAAACAGTTGTATGAAAAAGTAAATAATTATAAGAACATTGAATGCATTGTTAATCTCCTTGAATTGACTTAACGCAGTAACTCTTAGCCGTAAGAATACATTGATTATAACATGATTACCCAAGCCATTCCATTAATGATTTTTCCCAAGCAAGCCATCCGGGGTCTTGGCCTGGAGATTGGTTCATGCTGTTATTCTGTACCAACAAAAAAAAGGGTTTTCAGGCTTTTTCAAAAGCCCGAAAACCTTATATAGAGGATGATAAGCCTTAATAATTAGAGTCCCGTTGGATACATCAATGTTGCGGATTAGTTGGCAATCCTTTTTAGAACCTGGACAGGTAGTGGTCTACTTCCCACTGGTGCACCTTGGTGCGGTAGTCGTCCCATTCCTTCATTTTGGCTTCCACCAGTTTTTCATAAATGTGCGCTCCCAGGGCTTCCTTGATCACTTCGTCCTTGGCCATTTCCGCGTAGGCTTCCTGCAGGCTGGCGGGCAGGGATGCGATGCCCAGTTCATCCAGTTCGGACTGGGTCATGTGGTAAATGTTCCTGTCGCAGGCCGGCGGCGGTGCGATTTGGTTGTTGATGCCGTCCAGACCGGCGGTTAGGCAGGCAGTCAGGGCCAGGTATGGGTTGCAAGACGGGTCGGGGTTGCGCAATTCAACCCTGGTGCTGGAGCCACGCTTGGCCGGGATACGGATTAGCGGACTGCGGTTACGACCGCTCCAAGCCAGGTAGACAGGAGCCTCATAACCGGGCACCAGCCGCTTGTAAGAGTTTACAATGGGATTGGTGATGGCGGCAAATGACCGGGCATGCTTCAGCAGTCCGCCAATGTAATAAAATGCTTCTTTACTCATTTTCATATCACCTTCGGGATCAAAGAAGGCGTTCTGGTCACCCTTAAACAGTGACATGTTGGTGTGCATGCCGCTGCCGTTGATACCGAAAATCGGCTTGGGCATAAATGTGGCATGTAAACCGTGCCGCTGGGCGATGGTCCGAACTACGAACTTGAAGGTCATGATCTTGTCGGCGGTATCCAGGGCATCTGAATATTTAAAGTCAATTTCGTGCTGACCGGGGGCTACCTCGTGGTGCGAAGCCTCGATTTCAAATCCCATTTGCTCCAGAGTAAGCACGATTTCCCTGCGGGCCTGCTCGCCAAAATCTACCGGGGAAAGGTCGAAGTAACCGGCGTTGTCATGGGTCTGCAGGGTGGGCATACCATTGTCATCAAGCTTGAACAGGAAGAATTCCAGTTCCGGCCCCACCTGCATGGTGTAACCCAGGTCAGCTGCTTTGGCCAGGGCACGTTTTAAAGTCAGCCTGGGGCAGCCGGCAAAGGGGGTGCCGTCGGGATTGTAAATGTTGCACATTAGCCTGGCTACGCCGCCTTCGCGGGGACGCCAAGGGAACACCACGAATGTGTCGGGGTCCGGGCGCAGGTACATGTCGGATTCTTCGATCCTGGCAAAACCGTCAATGGAGGAACCGTCAAACATTAATTCCCCGTCCAGGGCTTTTTCCAGTTGTTCAATGGTTATGGCTACGTTTTTCATGACGCCTACGATATCAGTGAACTGCAAACGGATAAATTTAACGCCCTTTTCCCTTGCCTCTGCTATAACACTCCTCTTGTCCATGAGAAACCACCTTTCATTTAAAAAACATAATTTGTTTTGCCCTGGCCCCATTGCAACCTTAATCACCCTAAAAAACACAAAGCCCTCGAAACAAGTTGAAAACCAACCTGTTTCGAGGGCATCTTTGCCTCTGCTTGAAGTTTAATACACCGTTGTATTAAAATATTTAATTGGTGAGTACATTATAATTTAACCCCGCACAAAAATCAATAGAAATTAACAAATTTATAGGGCTTAGGACAAACTTTCATTGCCTAGAGGACGCTTAATCCTCGGGTCTTTGACACTTGCTTTAATATAGAAATCTCTGCAAGCCTTGAAAACAGGGCTTTTTTTATTGGAAAACTGTCAAATTTTCTCCAATAGATGTTGCGTAATTTTGCGTAATGTGTTATAATAT